>ENA-UOOR01004588-UOOR01004588.1-fermentation-metagenome-genome-assembly--contig:-NODE-4588-length-10883-cov-10.075268_pt1 | contig 10883 bp, 5 predicted proteins | sample MGYA00245780_ERZ724029 | MGnify/ENA primary metagenome ERZ724029 (study PRJEB28704, sample SAMN03018315) | fermentation metagenome | biome: anthropogenic terrestrial biome; feature: soil; material... | reverse complement strand
AAAACTTACTTACCATTACTTTTAAAAGCAGAAATCACTTTATCCGTTAGATCCTCACCGCCGTAATAAACAACACTTTTCTCTAAAATAATGGAGTAACCTTCTTTTTTGGCAATTTCCCCTAACACTTTCTGGATCGAGGCAAAGATCTCATCATGCTTGGACTGGACTTCCCCTGAAAGCCGGGCATTTTCTGTTTCCAACTTCTTTTGATAACCCTCGGCGGCCTTCATCGCCTTTTCCTGATATTTTTGTTCAATTACTTTAATTTCTTCCTGAGACTTCCCTTTAATTTCAGCATTTTTTTCTTTCTCCAGTTGAGCAAGTTCGTTTTTCTGTTGGGTTTGGAGATAATTACCAAAAGAGTTAAACTCGGCGTTTTTACTATTTAAAAGCTCCTGTAACTCCTGAAATTGCGGTAATTCGTGTTGCAAACGCTGCATATCTATATACCCTACAGTCGCTTTGCTTTGGGCCCCTACTAAACCTGAGATCACTAACGCCAGAACTACAATTAACACTGCCGGAATCAACCATTTCGTCCACTTTTTGTCCATTAGAAAACATCTCCTTTATTATTATTAATAAATCTAACTAACTTAGAAAATATAGCTCGTCGCAATTTTTATCATTTCATGTGCGCGGGCGGTAGCCAGCGTGAGCGACTACTTAGAACATCTCTCCGAAGAAGAAGTTGAATTTATGCTTCCCGCTTTCCGGATTCCAGCCAAAATCAAAACGAAGCTGTCCCAGGAGTGGAATGTTATAGCGAAAACCCACTCCGTAACTTTGATAATACTTATCAAAATCAACGGTTCCTATATCGTAGAAGAGGACTGCTTCTAGATTTTCCACATTAGGAATCCTCTGCCTTAACTCTATATTAGCCAATAACTGTTGGTCACCAGAGACACGTCTAATATCATAGCCCCGTAATGATAGCTCTCCACCCAAATAAAGCTTACTGGCATTTGGAGTCTCCCCTAAGATTTTCCCACCCATCACTCGATAGCCAAGAGTGGTGTGCTCCAACGGCGAGTAGAACTGTTTGAATTCCCCATACAAACGTTGATAATTGTATTCTCCACCAAAAACCCCGCCATGAAGGTTAAACCCCAGATTGGCGCTGTAACCTCCAGTCGTATAGGATTTGGTATAAAGAAGTTTATTGTACGCCAGACCTACACCTAGGCTATTATCCCAATACTCTTCTTTAAGCGAAGAAAACGATTCGGCAGGATAATCTTCTTCTTTCTTTATTTCCTCTTCACCGATCACGTACTTATTATCTTTAGATGGAATCCATTCTTTAGGATCGATCGTCACCCGCTCCATTTGGAAAGAAGTATCCACCCTTAAAGCCCTGTTCAACGGACGACCAAGGGTTAGGTTTAAGCCGGTTCGCTTCTCATTATATTTATAAGTGTAGCTGTTATTCTCCTTCAGTTGTCCTTGATATTTTTCGAGCCCGGACAAAGAAAGCGTATGATTGGAAAAGAGCTTAAACCCTAACGAAGTCTGTTTTTCATCTAACCAGGGTTCATTAAACTCAAAATTTAAATTGAAGACATTGTTCGGATTGAGTTCCATATTAAAAGAGAGTCTTTGTCCTAACCCCATTAAGTTCGGGTCAGTAATCCCAATATTCCCCAGTAACCGGTTATCAACTGGTGTGTAAGTAACACCCAGCATCAAATTGCGATTCTCGCCTTCTTTAAACTCCATGACCAGATCGATCACCCCTGGTGTGCTGGTCGGCTGCAAGCGAGGGTTGATGTCCTCAAATAACTGTAACCTAGCTAACTGCTGACTATCCTCGCGTAGGATATTGAGATCAAAAATATCCCCTTCCTGTAAGGACATTTCTCGAGCCACGACAAACTCCTTGGTTTTTTCTAACCCTTTGAACATGATCTTCCCTAATCTGGCTTCATAAAGATGTAAAGTGACCATTCCTTCTTGGTCGATCTTCATCAGATCATTGATCTCACTGGCGTCGCCACGGAGCGGCGGAATAATCAGACCCTTCTTCTCATTAAAATATTGTTGCGCCATCACCAGATCATTCATCATCTTAATATAGTTAAAGACGTCCCCCGGTTTCTGGGTAAGAAAAGAGAGAACTTCTTCCGGTTGGATTCGTTCTAAGCCCTCCACTTTAAAGCCTTTAATTACGGGGTTCTCTACTACCTTAAAAACCACCTTGATTCCGCCCAGGAATTCTTCGGCATAAGGTTCTACCATGGTGAAATACCCGAGATCCGCGATCGCCTGTTGATCCTTAAGCACCGCTTCTTGGTTTAGAGCTTCACCTAAACGGATATTAGTAATCGCCCGTAAAATTCGGTCATCATTAACCCCTTGGTTGCCGGTAACTTCTACAGAAAGAACCACCTCTCCCACCGCCATGACAGACCCACCAAGCGTCATGATCAGCAGCAGTGAAAGTAAGACAAAACATATCGGTTTTAAGATCCTCATCACCACATGGGCCTCCTTTTATTGGACTTTGGAAGCGTAAGAGGGAGTACATTACTAATAAAAATTCGTGACCAGACATAACTTTCCCTTCTCACTTCAGAATAAAGTTTTACGGTAAATCTGGAGGAAAATGTACAAAAACCATTAAAAGCGCAGATTGTACTGTAACTGCCAGCGAAGACCCTCGTTAGCCGAGTAGTCACCAAGCAAGGAGATATTCGGTAGTAGCTTCCACTCTAAAGTCCATACCTGCTCCGCTAAAGAAGTCAAGGTCCTGCTATAAGAGAGGTATAAATCTTCACTTAATGATTTACCCATATTCATCCAGAAAGTGCCTTCCTGTCGGTCCTGTTCCAAAGTAAGAAAATCGATTGGCACTAAACTCCGGAACTGGTCAAGGAAACGACCGATAAAGAGATCGCCTACCATGTTAATATTCTCTTGAAACATATTGCTAAAAGTAACAACTCCTACATCGTCAATTTTTTCCGGCCAGTTTAAAAGTTTTAGGATCTCTTCTCTACTCATTGGCGGATTAGAACTGGGGTTAATAACTAAACTATCAAAATCTCCGGACCAACCCTGAGTGGCAAGGGTCACCTCTGTTCCCGCCAGATAACGGCTGGCTTCCATCTCCAGCAAGGGATAGAGTTTATAATCAGGGCGAAATTCGGCTTTTAAGTGTTTAATCCGGAAGGTGTCCCCCATGAAATTAACCCACCCACGCGAAGAATTAAACTCCCCGGTTAACTCTGGTTTGCTGAGAGAACCTCCCACATGCATCCTCCCGGTGAAGGGGATATAAGCCATCCCATACATCCGAAAATAAACATCATTGGCCGCTTGAAGATTAAGATCCATCTTTAAGTCAAAAGGTAAGGAGCCTCCCGTCGCCTCAGGCACTCCGACGCGGGCCTTCTTCAACACCGCCTGACCCCGGAGCACAGGCTGGGCTACCGACCCGGTCAACGCCAGCTCCCCACTGACCAGCCCATCTAAGAAAGGCTGAGCGAGATGAAGATTATCCCCTTTCAAATTGAGATTAAATTCTTTAAGCTCAAGACCATTGGAGATAATACTTCCTCCTAGCCGAAAACGGCCACTACCCAACCGTCCCTCTACATAACCATCGTCTTTATTCTTTAACCCCCGTATTTTTAATCCTTTGTTGGAAAAATGGAGTTCACCATTAACATCTCTGAATTCCTCCGGTAATGAGGAAATCTTTCCCTTACCTCCAACAATTGTCAGACTTCCTACTAAGTAAGGAGCTTTCCAATTACCATTTAACGAAATAAGACCATCAATAGTTCCAGCGGAAATTAATGGCTCGGAGAATAAAGCATTTAAAGCGCTGGCCTCCACTTTTTCCGCAGAGATTCCCAGATCAATTTGGCTATTACGATGCGGCCAGCTAGTGGGCAACTGAAAAGTGCCAAACCACTCCTGGTTTAAAGGTAGAGTACCCTGGATCGATAAACGGTTGGCGCCAAGATCTTCAACTGCTAACAACACCAAGTCATCATGGAGCTGACCAGCAAGGCCTAAGGAAGAAAGCTTGATCCCCCCCCAACTCGTATCCTTTAATAAGGCGTCAAACTCCCCTTTCATCCCTTCTGCTGTCGTTTCTAGCTCTAGTTGGAGATCAACCCGCCCCTCTCTAGGTAAATCTTCCCTTCCTGTTAAGCCAATCAGAGGCGCTATGGGAAATTCTCTCATTTTAGCGGAAATTTGCAGTTGAGAACCAGGAATATACGCTCCGGTAACAAAAAATTCACCCTGCGCCTCATCGACTATTAAACGGTTAACGGTAATGTTCGAATTCTGAATCTGTAAATCAAGTTCCCCGCTGAGTGGGGTAAAACCATTAATCTCTCCTTCTTTAAACTGAGCAATCAGTCTTAAAAGCGGCTGATCCCATCGGCCAAGCATTCGTAAAAAACCAGTAACCTTTCCATCAATCCGGACTTGTGGTGATCGGCCGGCAAGCACTAGTAAATTAGAAATACTGGCTTCCTCCATTTTAAAACCAAGATCTAAATAAGGCTGCGCCTCTGTAAAATCAACTTTTCCATAAACCGTTAATTCTTCTGCTGCCCGATTGATCAGCATCTCATCAAAAAAGAGAATTTTCTCTTTCCAACATAACTCACCTGCTACCTGATCCAGGTTAAAACCGGCTATCTTTGGCTGGAAGAGACTGACATATCCTTCAAAGAGCGGCGTTTTCAGGGTACCCCTTAACCTCCCCTTCCCGCTTAAACTCCCTGATATTTTACTTAAAATTTCCGGGTTTTCAAGATACCTTGCTCCTAATTGTTCCAAAGATTCCAGGGGAAACTTTTCACTCTCAACTTGCAAATCCAGTTCCCCATCGCGACTAATTGATCCCCTCCCGCGTATCCTGCTGGTCGATGAAGTAATACTTAGATCATCCAGAGAGAGAAGGGCATCTTTCCAACAGAAACTAACTTTCCCTTGCTCCAGATAATTGCCATTAAGAATTAAGTCGTCAATTAAAACATCCCCTTGGAGCAAAGGTTTTTCCCAACCATTAACTCTCAGCCTCAAGTCAGCCAATCCTTCCAGATCGACCTCGGGTTTTTTCGGAAACAACGTCATAATATCTGCTAACAATATTTTATCCCCATTAACAACCAAATCATAATAGGGTTTCTCTTGCCAACCAACCTCCCCGCTAAGGGTCAGTTGGCCGGCTTTCGTCAGTAAGCAAGAATCACTAAGTTGAATTTGACCAGCATTAGCCTGACCTCGCAGCTTCAAGACACCAAGCTCCTGATCATGATAAGCTAAATCATGAATCTCTAACCAACCATCACCTGTTAACGCCTCTCGCTCCTTTAAGTTTCCTTCTACACGTAACGAGCCATTAATGAAACCTTTAAGCGCCTCACCTTCCCCTGGCGCCCATCGGGGATCAAACTTAATTTTTCGCGCCAGGAAATCACCTTGGTAATCCCCGGTTTGCGGTTGAACAAAACCGGCGGCAATGAGCTTGCCTCCATTTTCATTCAGAAAAATACGCGAATTAATCTGCTTATGATCGCCAGAAAGATAGAGTTGCAAACGTTCGTAAGCAAACTGATTAACTGTTCCCTCTGTAATCTCCAGTTCTGCATCTCCAGCTAGGTTGGAGAGCGGTCCGCTCAATTCCAAGTTCAGATCCGCAGAACCCGTAAGCCGGGGAATCTTCTTGTTTATTAATAGCTTTTCCGAAATTGGCGCAAGATTAACCGCCTCTGCCTTGGCCTCGACATTAATCACCGGAGTACTGGTTAAGTTGATAATCTCTCCGAATGCGCTCGCTTTTCCACCAAAAGCGCCCACTTCCAACTGGTTAACATTAAGGTAATCAGTTTTCCACCGATAGTCTCCAGCTACTTTTAAGTTCTTAAAAGTTTCCCCCTTCCACGTTAGCTTCTTAGTAGATAATTCACCGCTCAGCGCTGGAGCTGACAACCGGCCCGTAATATGAAAGGCGCCATCTACCGGTTGACTAGTAACTGGAATCCTCTGGGAGAAAACGCGATCCGGTTGAAAATGTTTAACCGCCAAATTAAGGTTTAATTTAGGATCCTTAAAGCCTGAAATAGTACCCTTAATAAAGAAAGGGGCTTCCTCCATCCGTCCCTCAAGATAAGAAAAGTTAAGGTCTTCTCCAGAGATCTTCGCTAAAACGCGAAGCGCTTTCAAAGGCGCTTTTAACCCGGGGATGGTTAAGCTTCCCCCATCCATTCTAATTTCTCCTTGAAGATGAGGTTTACTTATTTTTCCTTTTATTTTCAGGTTTAAATCAACTGCTCCCGAGAGTTCTCCTATTTTTAACTCCGGAAGCAGGCTTGTCCAATCTGCTAACTGTAACGAGGTAGCATACAGATTCAAGTCCAAGGTAGAAGAGACCGTTAGTAACCTTCCATTTAGACTGACCTGCCCCTGGTTATATTGGGTTTTTAATCTTCGAACCTCAATTCCGGTTGAAGAAATTGTCAGATCGGCATTAAAGTTTTCCACAGGATATGGTAAGCGTGCTACCTTCCAACGAGAGTCAGTAAATACCAGCTTGGTATAATCGAGCTTTAAACCGTCCGGTTGAATGATAAAAGATAGATCGGAACGAAGCTTCCCTTCTTCAACTTTAAATTCATCGGCATAACCCAATAATTTAAAAACCTTTTCTCCCCAGAAAGCAGCAGAAGTATCAGTGGCGTTAATCTGCAACTGCCCGCTGCGCTTCACCAGAGAATATTGGAACTCCACTTGAGCCGAAGCTCCCGGATCAAGCTGACTATCAGCTTTAGCTGTAGCCCGCAGCACCGGGTAACTACGAAGATCAATTACACCCTGGAGCCGACGAAAATCTCCCCAAGACCAATTCTCCTCCGTCATCTCCATATTTAGGTTACAGTTGTTAAGTCTGATGGTTATTCGTGGGATCTCCCCCTTGGTCTCACCCTCAGTCTCTGGAAAAAGCGAAAGCACTTCCATCTTCCCAGCTCCATCTTTTCTGATCCAGACCGAGGAATTGGTAAGTTCAAGCTCTCGTAATGCCCCCACCAGTGAGTGGTGGGTTAACAGCTTAATCCAATCAACACCAATCCGGATTTTTTCCGCGCTTAGTAAGGGGTGTCCCTCTAGCGTCTGGAATTCGATATCCGTAAATTCAGGGGATAAAAAGGAGAGCCCAACTCTTTTAATCTTTACCTGCGCAGAGAGCGCTTGAGTTAGCTCTTTTTCTACCGTCTTCGCTAGTCGACTCGCCAATGGTGTAAAACGAATAATTCCGCCCGCCAGGAGAAGAAGACCAATGAATACGGAAAAAAATATGAGCAGAAGGAACTGGATTTTTCCCTTAATCAACTGCAAACCCTGTTCCCTCCTTACCTTATAATTCATCTTAGTTTTGTTGCCTCAAATATTAAAACAGCTATTAGAGAGCAAAGATATGCAATCCTTTAAACGTCTAAATTCGATACTTTGTTCCTAAAAGTAATAAGTTCAGTTTAATCCACCAACTTTTTTTCTAAACCTTCATCATCTCTTTCTGTTATCATATCTATCACTTCAATGAGGATTTGTTCTTCTCCTGTTAGGTAATAGGGGGTAGTTGCGGTCCAGTATTTTCTTTCTTTGCCGGATACTTTCTCTTCTTCAAAGCCGTCTTCCCCTTCTAATCCAAACTCTTCCCCTTGCTCGATTGGTAAAACTTCCGCCACTAACTGATTATTTTGCGGTTTTTCTAAATATGGTTTTAAGACCTCATCAAGACTGGAATAGGATTTGTAATAATCAGTTTCAAAGTTTTCCTCCTCAATTTTTTCCTGGTTTTTTTCTGTGGTAAAGCCATAATCACTGCCATAGACAAGCAAGAGCCATTTCCCTGGAGTAGAGGGGGCCTCGATCTCAAGTGGAACCTCAGTAGCTGAACCGCGATAAGGAAGTATTTTGCCCATAAGCGTAACTTTCTCTCCGGGCGCAAATTCATTTTTTGCTAATTCCACTGTGGTAAGTTTGGCGCTTAACCGCTCGGGTGTTACCTTTATTTGGGTAGAAATCTCGGTGATCTGAGGTTGGATAAATTCATTCTCCACAATCACCTGAAGAACTCGACCCACTTCTTTCAAAGCAGCAGCGGCAATATCTCGTCCGTAAAAGAGGTTTTCCCTACTAACCGTTGGGATATTGTTACCGTTTATCTGAAATTGAATAGTGGCTGTTCCAGGACCAATCCGATCCAAGGCGCGATCAATAGCATCCATCAGTCCAGCTAACACTAACCCCGGGAGCAACGATTCATCATTAACAGCGGTAAATTCGTATTTATGAGTCCGAAACAGCGACTGATCATAGACCTCGGTTGAGACTTTCACCATCCGAGGCAAGATCCCAAGTTCGCCCGCAATTCCCGCCCCTCTATCCTGTAACACCCGGCCAAAGCTAGGCAAAGCAATCCCTAATTTAAAGGGAAAAACATTACTATCGATAATGTCAACGATCGATGCGCCACCAATGCCATATTCAACCTGACCCTTGTTTAAAAAAGGATGACCTAAGCCAAGAAACTTATTATTATCAAGCCACGTCAGAGTACCAAGGGCAACTACTTGATAATCGCCCTCCACTAAAGTGGCAGTGATCGCGCTGCCCGGTTTCAGCGATCCCGGCGCCATAGAAACCTTCTTCCCTTCAGAGACAGAGGCTAAAGGAAACCAGGGTTGGGTTAGTCCCGGATAAATCCGACTTTTGTCAGATGTCGATGGCAAGAAAGTAGTGCCTTGAAAGGTAGAGGTTAAATAATCTCTAGCTCGGGGACTTAATCCCGAAATAAATAGTGGGGTTAATACTGGTTGCGCCCAGAGCCAGGAATCATCGGGGGATTCGGAGTCAAAAGCCACCCCCTTAAACCCTGGGAGACCGCCTTGCTGAAAACTGAACTTCTCTTCCGCTCTTACCGTTTCATTCCATAAGGTGAGCATTTCTTCAATGGGTGTTACCATCGCATAGCGCGAATCGGCATTCTGAAAACCATAGCCAATAGCGCCTACCAACTTTTTATTAATATAAATAGGGCTGCCACTCATTCCTGCAGCTATACCCCTTGCTTTGCTCCCGGTAATTTTAATTAAGATCAAATGGGAGACCGAGCCGGTCCCCTCAAGTAAACCAACGACTTCTACCGGGAAAGCTTCTACTCTCGTTCCGGAAAAAACAGTATAGCCTTCACCCGTCATCCCTGGTTTTAAGTCGGAAAAAGCATAAAATTGATTGTTCGCGTAAACCGGTACCCCAGTAATGAGAAGGATTAATCCGATTAGTATAGCCCGTCTCTTCTCCTGCAAAATCCTCATTAACAAACGCTCCTAATTCTTTTAACTTTCACCTATAGAGAATTGCATAATTACCTTAAGCTTGTATTTGACCAACCTAGAAAATGTATCTCGCAGCTCGTCGCTGGTCGCTCGTGGTGAAGACTGTGGTCAAATCTTAAATAAGTGAATTAGGCAATTCATTCAACATAAAACAATATATTAAGACAAAAAAAAGATATAACCTATATTCCGTTTATATTCGTTTTAAACATGTTAATCTCCTGCAATAGATCTCCGGTAAAACTGGAAGATCTCGTAAACACATTTTATTAAAATTTAACACTTGCCTAATTGCCTTAGCATCCATTTGAGGGAATTCCTTAAACCTAAAAAGGAAAGAATATAAATTAGTCGAAATTATAAATAGATGATGTTGATCGACAAGTATCAAGTCGTTCCCGCTTGCTACCTTTCACATCACAAAGTGATTAAACAAACGCCTCGACAACCCTTCAGGTGGCCGTTCACACTGGGCGCCGTCAATACATGCCCAATGATGTAAATCAAAGCCGGTAAATCAACCGTAGCATATGGAGGACTAGCTGATGATGATGCAAAAGCAAATGCCATCCCGTTTTAGCCGCACCGAGCGCTTAATTGGTCCTAGCGGCCTTTCAGCGCTTCATCGAGCCCGCGTCGCCATCGTTGGCCTCGGTGGCGTAGGTTCTTACGTAGTTGAAGCCCTAGCCAGAGCAGGAATTGGGTGGTTAATCCTAATTGATTATGATGATATAGAACTTACTAATACCAATCGGCAACTGCACGCTTTAGAAGAGAATTACGGTCGCTCCAAAGTGGATGTGATGGCTAAACGAGTAAAAGCCATTAACCCTGATTGTATCACTGTCACCTGGAGGGAGTTTGTTAGAGAAGATAATCTTTCTCTGGTCTTACACGGTAATCTCTCCTATATTGTAGATGCGATTGACACCGTATCTTCGAAAATTGCTTTGATTCAGCATGCTTTAGAAAGAGAGGTTCCGATTATTTCAGCGATGGGCGCCGCAAATAAACTTGACCCTTTAGCCTTTAAAATTGAGGATATTAGTAATACTCATACCTGTCCCTTAGCAAAAGCAGTGCGGAAAGGATTACGCGACCAAGGAATTTTGCAAGGAGTAAAAGTGGTCTTTTCTACAGAACCTCCGGTTACAGTTATAAAAAAACCAACCTCTAATCATTCAGAATGCCACTGTCCTTTAAATAGACCCGTCCCAGGAACAATTTCATACATTCCGTCCATTATGGGGTTAATAATTGCTGGAGAAGTGATCCGTGATCTGTTAAAGGAAAACAGATGAAAAAAGAGGCCGTACTGGCCTCATTTTTCTTGTTGTGACTTTGTCCAGAGCCGCTCCGCCGTTTCTCCCCACCGCTCAGCGATTTCCTTACATTTTTCCGTCAAGTCATCGACATCCTCCTTGTCAATCGGTTGGGTGGAACAGGCGCAGGAATTATGGACCATCTCCTTTAAAGCATCAGGATTGTCTAGCAATGGACATGGTCGCAAATGAT
>ENA-UOOR01004587-UOOR01004587.1-fermentation-metagenome-genome-assembly--contig:-NODE-4587-length-10884-cov-5.135470_pt1 | contig 10884 bp, 11 predicted proteins | sample MGYA00245780_ERZ724029 | MGnify/ENA primary metagenome ERZ724029 (study PRJEB28704, sample SAMN03018315) | fermentation metagenome | biome: anthropogenic terrestrial biome; feature: soil; material... | reverse complement strand
ACTAATAAAAAACCCCGCTATGCGGGGTTTTTTATTAGTATTTTAAAATATTAAATTCCTAATATAATTTCCTTACCTAATTCTGAGCATTTCCAATTGACAGCAACAGGTTTAATACTATACCCACCACAGCGGCTGTTGCTATAGCAGGAATTTCTATTTCAAACATGGGAATCATCCCTCCGGGAAATCCGAAGCTGCCTCCAAGTCCTACAATCAATATTACTGCAATTACTGCCAGGTTTTTTGAACTGAACATGTCTACCTTTTTATCCATCATAATTGTTATACCCTGAGCAGCTATTACTCCGAACAGGTAGATTGACAATCCCCCTATAACACATGTAGGTATTGAATATATTATGTTAATAAGTGGTGTAAAGCATGAAATAATCATAGTGAAAATTGCTGCCAGCATAAGTACATGAACCGAAAAGTTTTTGGATATAGCCATGGCGCTTATATTTTCGCCATAGTTTGTTCCCGCAGGTCCTCCAATAAAACCTGATATAATATCCCCTATGCCATCACCTATTAAGTTTAGTCCAAGTTTATTTTCCAAATCATATTTTTTATTAACTCCTTTTTTCCTTGCCAGGTCATTTACATAAATATCTAATTGATATACATGAGCCGTAGATTCAGGAATTGTTGCTATTGCTATAGGCATGATGGCTGCCACAGCTGTCAGCGAAGGCTTAGGGAGTGTAAAAATCGGAAGATTAAACACGCCTGCTGACTGAATAGTATCAAATGTTATAAAGGGAATTCCTGTAGCCTTTCCTATTACGGCTGCAGCTATATATCCTGTTATTAAGCCAAACAATATTGGAAGTTGGCTTAATTTACCCTTTAGGTATACAGAATACAAAATAGTGGAGATTAATGTTATGATTGCAATCATCCATGCCATTCCTCCTGCTGTTTGTGCCTGAACTTCAGCCACACCGGAAGGAATTGTCGCAGCATTGGTCATTGCGTTTGCTGCAAGGGATAGTCCTATTATTATTGCTATACTTCCTGTTACTGTTGGAGGTAATACCTTGTCGATAGTTTCTTTTCCAGAACGCTTAATAATAAAACCTGCTATAATTGAAACAAAACCTGACATAATAATGCCGAACTGTGCGATTGAAATTTTATCGTTGAGAGAATAGCCCGCAAATGCTTCAGCACTCATTATTGAAGCTATTGCCGCTATGTACGAAAAGCTTGAACCATAGTAAAGGGGAATCTGCCTCCCTGTTATAAGAATAAATCCTAATGTTGCCAAACCGCTGGCAAATATTGTAGTTGAAACGTGAAAACCTGTAATAAGTGCAACCAGTACTGTTGCGGGAAACATTACAACAATTTGCTGCAATGCAAAGAAAATAAGTTCAATAGCGGGCGGACGCTCATCCGGCAAATAACCGAATACTTCATACTCTTTTGTCATATCATTTTTTTTAGTCATAAATACCTCCATAATAAAAAATCCTGAACCCACCGTCAGGATAATTATTCACGTTAAAAAACAGAGATATTTTCATCTTGGCGGTATCACGGTACCGAGTTAAAGATTTTTTTTTTAATATAGCATACGAATACAATTATGTCAATGACAGATTTTTACAATTTATATATAAGGTTGATAAACTGCACAGCCGGATTTAAATACAAAAGTTTACGTCAGAAAGTTCCAAATCTTTATTTAAACAAAAAAAGCTTATATTTAACAGTTTAGTCATAAAGAACATATAATATATTAATATATCAGAAAGGATGGATAATCATGGGCAATTTTCCTTATATATATAATGAAAAATTCTTACAGCCGTCAATCAATAACGTCTATTCGCCGAATAAGCCTGTAAACTACTCAATAAATTATGCTGCCGTTGATGAAGTACCCCCTGTGTCAACAGAAAATACATCTCCAAACTATGTTACCAGCATTCCTGTTGAACTAACCATGTCAATACAGGGAAAATACTTTCTGGGAATGGCTGAAGATGTAACCTTCGGCGAAGCTACCAATGGATGGGCAAGATTATTTAACCCTCCCGATTCAGGTGTAAACCTGTTTGTTAATGTATGGACCGTAAGTGATATAATATCCTCTCCAACAAGAGTTCAAATATGGTTTAACAGCATACCTCCAGGCATAATTCAGGAATCAGAAACGGTAACATCTGCCAACACCGCTATAGTACCTATTCCCGAGCCAAAAGTAAAGCTTCAGTATGCCATAGGAGTAAAAGGATTCCCGGCAGGAGGAGTAAAAGCATTCGGCAGAAGTGCACCTGAAGGTGAGACAATCAATTCTGAGGAAAATGGGAAATACATATTTCCTCCGGGAGGTTCGTTTCTTGTATTTCTCTCAAATCCCTCAACCCCTACAAAACCTGCCTGCGGCAGAATATCATTCGGCTGGTGGGAAGAACCAATTCAACAATAAACAGCGTCAGCTTTATGCTGACGCTTTAAATTATATTGAATCAAAAAAACTAAGCTGGTCACTTTCAGGCAACCCTTTTAAACAGTTGAATTTTTTCAGCAAATCTATGGACGCATTTCCTATCCTGGCACGTTTCTTCAAATCATCAATTGATTTAATTGTTTCATCACAATGAATTGCATTATATATACCTTCCGCAGCCACATTACCCATGCCGGATATGCTGTTAAACGGTGGTCTCACCCCATCCTCTTCCACCAGGAATTTTGTTGAGTGCGACTTATACAAGTCAATGGGCAAAAACTTAAATCCTCTCTCATACATTTCCAGAACCAGTTCAAGGTCATCATACATATCCTTATCCTTGTTTGCGGCATCATTTCCCTGTGCATCTATTTGTTTCATTTTTTCCTTTGCAACTTCTTTTCCATTTATCATAAATTCCGCATCAAATGCCTTTGCTCTGATAGAAAAATAGGCTGCATAGTATGCTTCAGGTATATGAACCTTAAACCAGGCTATTCTGAAAGCCATCATAACATAGGCTGCCGCATGCGCTTTAGGAAACATATATTTTATTTTTTTGCAGGAATCAATATACCATTCCGGAACATTATGTTCTCTCATGAGTATTTCATATTCAGGCCATTTTGGATCCTTTAACGCCTTGCCCTTACGAACAGTTTCCATTATTTTAAAGGCAGAATCCGGAGGCAGACCTTTTTTAATCAGGTAAACCATTATGTCATCCCTGGTACATACTGCTTCACTTATAGATTCGATTATTCCATCATCAATTAAATTCTTTGCATTTCCCAGCCACACATCAGTACCATGGGAAAGACCTGATATACACAGCAAATCCGAAAATGCTTTGGGTGCTGTGTCAAGAAGCATGCCTCTAACAAACTTTGTGCCGAATTCAGGAACACCATAGGTTCCAACCTTGGAATTTATCTGCTCAGGCGTGACACCCAATGCATCCGTAGATGAGAATAAAGACATGGTTTCTTTATCATCCATTGGAATTGTTTTAGGGTCAATGCCGGTTATATCCTGGAGCATTCTGATTACAGTAGGATCATCATGCCCAAGTATATCAAGCTTCAGCAAGTTCTGGTCAATAGAATGATAGTCAAAATGTGTTGTTATTATCTCAGAATTAGAGTCATCTGCCGGATGCTGCACAGGGCAAAATTCATAAATTTCTCTGCCCTTAGGTACAACTATTATTCCTCCGGGATGCTGTCCCGTAGTTCTTTTTATTCCCGTACATCCCTTTGCTATCCTTGCAATCTCTGCCTTATTAACATGAATGCCCTTTTCTTCATAATATTTTTTCACATACCCAAAAGCAGTTTTGTCTGCTACGGTACCTATGGTGCCCGCCTTAAAGGTTGTCCCCTTTCCAAAAACCACCTCTGTATACTTATGAGCCTTTGCCTGATATTCTCCGGAAAAATTCAAATCAATATCCGGCTCCTTTTCTCCGTTAAAACCTAAGAAAGTTTCAAAAGGTATATCCATGCCATCTTTATCAAGATTTTCACCACAGACAGGACATTTCATGTCAGGAAGATCAAAACCATTCAAATACCCATGATCCACAAAATCCGAATACTTACAGTTTGGGCATCTGTAGTGAGGTTCAAGGGCATTCACTTCTGTTATACCCGCCATGTATGCTACCAAGGAAGAACCAACAGAACCTCTTGAGCCTACCAGGTAGCCGTCTTCATTAGATTTTGAAACCAATTTTTGTGCAATGATATACATAACCGAAAACCCATTTTCAATAATAGATTTTAGCTCCTTATCCAGCCTGTCCTGAACAATTTCGGGTAATGGATCACCATAAAGTTCATAGGCCTTTTCAAAAGCTATATCCCTTATAGTCTGTTCACATCCGTCAATATGCGGAGTAGCTTTTTCCGATGAAATGGGACTAATCTGACTGCACATATCAGCTATTTTATTTGTATTAGTTACCACAACTTCATAAGCTTTTTCCTCACCCAGATAAGAAAATTCCCTGAGCATTTCCTCTGTTGTCCTCAGATACAAAGGAGCCTGATAATCAGCATCCTTAAACCCTTGACCAGCTTCAAGAATACGTCGATATATTTCATCCTCAGGATCCATGAAATGCACATCCCCCGTTGCAACAACAGGCTTGTTTAATTTTTCTCCCAACTGAACAATTTTTTTATTTATGAGCTTTAAATACTCCCTATTTGGAACCTGCTCTTGTCTTACAAGGTATTCGTTATTGCCAAGAGGCTGTATTTCAAGATAATCATATTCTTTTGCAATATCTTCAATTTCTTCATCAGATTTTCCTAACAAAATTGCCTGATAAAGCTCTCCTTCACTGCAGGCACTTCCTATAATTAAGCCTTCCGAATATTTTTTGTAAAGACTTTTTAAAATTCTTGGCTTCTTATAGAAATAATGTAAATGAGAATACGAAATCAATCTGTACAAATTTTTTAGTCCTGTATAATCTTTTACCAATATTATGGCATGAAAAGTGTTTAACTTTTTATATCCTTCTTTTTTTGCTTCATCATCTGATGCATATACATCTATGTCCTTTAGGTTTTCGGCTCCCCGATCCTTTAATTTCTCCAGCATTACGTTAAACACCTTCACGGTGGTAGCAACATCATCTAACGCTCTGTGGGCAACATCCACGGTTATCCCAAGATTTTTTGCAATTCTCCCAAGCTTGTAGGTCTTGAAATCGGGAAATAGTTCCTTTGCAAGAGATAATGTATCTACATAAGTATAGTCAAATTCATATCCAAGTTTTGCGGCATTATGCTTCAAAAAATTAATGTCAAATTCAGCATTATGAGCAACTAAGACACTTCCTGTTATGAATTCAAGCAATTCAGGAAACACCTTGTCAATAGTTCTGGCATCCTTTACCATATCATCAGTAATGCTTGTTACCTCCACAACCCTTGCAGGAATAGGCTTCTCTGGATTTACAAAGCAGCTGAATTCATCTATAACCTTTCCATCTTTAAGCTTCATGACTCCAATTTCAGTTATTTTTTCTGTAACAGGGGAAAAGCCTGTAGTTTCCAGATCCAATACACAATATGTAGTATCCATGCTCTGACCCTTGGAATTATTAACCGAAGACTTTTTATCAGGTGCTAAATATGCTTCAACCCCATATATAACCTTCATGTCAGGATTATCTCTTCCCAACAGTTTGTGGGCTTCAGGATATGACTGAACCACTCCATGGTCTGTTATGGCTATGGACTTCATTTCCCAGCTCATTGCCCTTTTAATTAAATCCGTGGCACTGTTCATACCATCCATCTGACTCATCTGGGTATGCATATGAAGCTCGACTCTTTTGACCTTGGCATTATCCATTCTTTTGATTTTTTTCATGCCTTCTGTTTCTACAATGTTGTTTGCAATTAACTCTACTTCTCCGGAAAAATTACTGTAGCTGGAATTCCCTGAAATTTTCAGTCCTTTAGCTTCCTGAAGCCTTAGAATAACCTCTTCGCTTTCTCCCGGTTTACAAAAACACTTACATGTTATGGAGCTTGTACCATCATATAAATCAAAAGAAACAAGTGTTTTTCCGCTTTTAAGCTCTCTAAAATCAATATTGGATATTTCGCCCTCTATGCAAACCCTACCCTCATCAGGTGAAATATCAGCAATTTTTATTATTGAATCCCTTATGTTAGCACTCCTTCCCAGTATCAGCGAAGAATCCTTTTTTTTACTTCCAAACGGTTCATCGGACTCCTTTATTGCAACTGCAGTTTCTCTTTTGACAGCAGCGGAGTTTTTCCCTGAATCAGGTTTTTTTTCACCTTGAATAAATTTGATTTCCCTTGCAAGCTCGTCCTCACACTGTTTATTAAAGTCCTGGCACCCAGGCATGTCTGAAAAGCAAACCTCATAATTTTCACAATATATATTTTTTACAGCGTCGCTGATTATTTTATCATATCCCTTTGTTCTTAATAACTCTGACACTGCAATTTTAAATTCTATATTTATTTTTTTTTCTTGTATTTCATATTCGCTGTTTTTCAGCAGAGATCTTAATGCTGGATATTTTTCTGTTAAAATTTTAAATATATTTAGCAATTCTTCTTCGATTGGTTTTTTAACCGCATCCCCTGAATAGCTGACAATTATTTTTGATTCCTCAACTCCGAATCTTTTCTTAATAAAATTATTCAGCGATTCAATGTCCTCCACACTAATAAACCTTTCGGATTTTATTTTCATTTCAAGGATTTTGGTTTTTTTGCTCAATACCACCCCTTCCACTACCGCAGAGCCTATGCAGTCTCCCGGATTATAATCACTAAAAACTTCTTTAATTCTTTTCATTTCATATCCTTCTTAAAAAAATTCCAATACTTTATTATTATATAACAATTTGAAATACTTTGTACATAGAAAAATAGAAAAATGCAAATAACATTAAATGGTTTTAATTAGTAAATAAAGCTTAAGAGTTCTCATAATGAGAACTCTTAAGCTTTTTAATACCTATTCTTATTTTACTATTTCTTTTACAAAACTTTTTAATTCACTTATGTCATCGTTATTGGGTCTGTTCTTGTGCATTACCTTAAAACTGCCGCGGCAATGAAATTCACGGCTGTCCACAGGTATATTCTTTTCAGAAAGCAGCTTTGCAACTTGAGAATAAGTTGAAGACAAGATGGCGGCAGTGCTGAAGTTAACTACCTTTTTCACTTTTCTGCCATCTAAAGACCGAATAAATTCTTTAACCCTTTCATCCACGCCTGCAGCATATACAGAACTGCCCAAAAATAAAATATCAACTTCATCATCAATGGGTACATCCACCGTTTGTGCCTTCGCACCGGTCACCTCACCGATTGCATCGGCAAGTTTCTTGGTATTTCCGGTCTTACTGTAATATCGAATAGCCGTATTCATAATTCAATCTCCTTTGATTCATCTAAAATTTTATATAGCAGGCTGTACAGCATTTTTGCTTCTTCAGCAGAAAGGTTTATACAGGATGCAAGCTTCAGCGGAATATTAACCGCCTTGTCCTTCAAACTTTCTCCCTTATCTGTGATTGTCACAATAAGATTGCGCTCATCCTCAGCTAATCTCGTTCTTGACACTAAGCCAACCGCTTCCAGTTTCTTCAGAAGAGGGGTGAGCGTACCCGAATCAAGGTACAGGCATTCTCCCAGACTTTTAACATTCATACTTTTCTTTTCCCAAAGCACCAGCATTACAATATACTGCGTATAAGTCAGCCCAATTTCATTCAAAAATGGCTTGTATTTTTTCACAACTTCCCTGGAACAGGCGTAAATGGGAAAGCAAAGCTGATTTTCAAGCTTAAGCAGATCGTAATTCATTATTCCTCCAAAAGCTTTTGTATAGAACTTTCAATAGATGCCGGAGTCTTTGCAGATCCATGGCGTTCTATAACCTCACCATTTCTATTTATTAGAAACTTCGTAAAATTCCATTTAATATTAGCACTGCCCAATCCGCCTTTTTGAGATTTAAGCCAAGAATAAAGCTTGCTTTCATTATCTCCGTTTACATCAATTTTATCAAATTGCCTGAAAGTTATATTATAACGAAGTGTGCAAAAATTACTGATTTCTTCATTAGTCCCCGGAGCCTGGTTCCCAAATTGATTACATGGGAAATCAAGAATTTCAAAACCTTTATCCTTGTACTTATCATACAACTCCTGCAACCCATTATATTGAGGCGTAAATCCACAACCTGTTGCCGTGTTTACAATCAATAATACTTTGTCCTTGTATTCTGACAAACTTACATCTTTACCTTTTGAATCTTTTACTGTTATATCATAAAGTTTCATTTCGTTCTCCTTCAATTTAATTGTTCTTTATTAAATTGTATACAATGCAATAATATTTGTCAAGTTTTTTTAATTTTTTTACTTAAAAAAATTTTTCGAGGAATACTATATCGTAATATCATTTTTAGGAGGATTAAATGACTGGTATTTTGTTTGCGATGCTTGCCGGATTGTTAATGAGCGTTCAAGGTGTTTTCAATACTCGTGTCATGGATTCATCAAATATGTGGGCTACAAATAGCTGGGTACAATTAACAGCATTTGCTGTAAGTATATGTATGTGGTTTTTTACGGGACGAGAGAATTTACTTTCAGTATTTAATGTCAGTAATAAATTATATTTACTCGGCGGAGCCATCGGTGCATTTATTACATTCACTGTAATCAAAGGCATTTCAAGCCTTGGACCTATATATGCCACAATGTTGATTTTACTGGCACAACTAATAGTTTCCTGCATAATCGAAAACTTTGGACTATTCGGTACTGAAAAGTTATGCTTTGAATGGAGTAAACTAATTGGTGTAGGTCTGATGATTGCAGGAATTGTAATTTTTAAGAAGTAATAATGCCCTCTTAAATGAGGGCATAACTATATAAATCAGCAGACGTGCCAAGTCGCAGGCTGACAATTCATAGTAATATGAGAGTATACCATCTTCCGTAAATTCATCAATCTTTTTGAATCCTACGCTTTCCAAGGTGAGTGTTGACTTTTTATTAAAGCCGTATGTAAATGCACATAACTTACTAATATCATATCTCTCAAACACGAGATAACAAAATTGTTCTAATGCACGTTTACCAATTCCCTTGCCCCAGTATCCTTTATCAAATATTACTATGCTTACAAATGCTTTCTTATCATCATATTTATCCTTTTATTATAAACTAACTTAAGGATGTCCTTTTTAGTTGTTTATGATTATTATATGCTTTAAACACATTTTAAACTATATGTCCATGCTTATCAAAGATTATTTTATATTTTTTGTGCTTGCCACACAAATTTCATAATGATATTATGTTGTTAACGTTATATGAAAGGACATGTGCGCTATATGCAAATGAATGACCGGATAAAAATATTAAGAAAAAATTATTTAGATATTACGCAAGAAGAATTTGCTACTAAGATAAAGATTAGCCGTTCAAATCTTGGAAGTATTGAAGTTGGAAGAATTAACGTTACTGATAGAGTTGTGGAAGATATCTGTACGGAATTTAACGTAAACGAGGAATAGCTACGCACAGGAGGGGGAAATATGTTTGTTAATTATGAGGACGAGCAGTCAGAGCTTGACTTTTTAATTGGCAGGCTTGCGCCAGATCATGATGATTTTAAAATAAAATTCATCAAATTTATTTTAAAGCAGCCGGATGCAAACTGGGACATGATAGAAAAAATGATTGAGGAGTATGGCAGATATGATAATGAAATAGCAATAACTGAAGATACCAACATTTCGTCATCCGTGGCGGAAGCGGAAGAGAAATATATAAAAAATGTCTTGAAGCGTGCTCCGCAAACGGGACGTACCGCCTTGAATTCTACAGAAGAAAGCAACTTAAAAGAAAATACATAGAGTAAATTTATTTAAAAAGTATGGAGGAATTAAAAATGGATAAGAGTGAACAAATATTAGAGCTAATCTCTAAAATGACTACCGAAATGAAAGAGGGATTCAAAGATACAAATAATAAGTTTGACGAACTGCAAACTGAAATGCAAGATGGCTATAAGGATCTAAACAATAAATTTGATGGACTTCAATTTGAAATGAAGGAGGGATTCAGGGAGGCTTATAACGAAAGACAGAAAATAAGAATGGTAATTGAAAATAATGTAAATAAGAATATTAGCCTGCTTGTAGAGGGACAAAAAAATATAAATAATAAGCTTGATGAAATGCTAAAATTCCAAGATGAAAAAGAATTGTTGACTATCAGAATCTAAATTCTTGAAAATGAACTTAACCGTCTTAAAACTCGTCTTGATGAAATAGCTTAATATTTGAAAGGGCAGCTCAACATGAAATTTGAAGTTGAATATGCAAGATATTCGTCCGATAATCAAAGAGAAGAATCAATAGATACTCAGGTCAGAGCTATGGACGAATTTGCAAGGAAAAATAATATACAAATTATTAAGGTATATAAGGATGAAGCTATAATGTTCTCAACTGATGCCATTAAGAATATTTCTGCTTATAATCCAAAACTATGTCCGTAAAGTAACTGTTCTTGAAAATTACATTGACATAGAGTTTATTGTGGATTTGGTAGATGGAGGCGGTGGGAGTCGAACCCACGTCCGAAAATATTTCCACAAGACTTTCTCCGAGTGCAGGACATATTTTTTGTTTCGCTTCAACTGACGTCTATGTCCAGGCTTCAGTATCCGCTATCTCCGATTATACAACTTAAGGTCGAAGAACCCCTTAAGTCGTTCCCTGCTTTAGTTGATGCCCCTGTTCAGACTGCAGGTGGTCTGAGAGGGACAAGCGAGCAGCTTACGCTGCGAATGCTAAATTATTATTTTCTTTTGCGTTTATTTTAGTTTTTTCTTTTT
>ENA-UOOR01004583-UOOR01004583.1-fermentation-metagenome-genome-assembly--contig:-NODE-4583-length-10892-cov-2.196549_pt1 | contig 10892 bp, 5 predicted proteins | sample MGYA00245780_ERZ724029 | MGnify/ENA primary metagenome ERZ724029 (study PRJEB28704, sample SAMN03018315) | fermentation metagenome | biome: anthropogenic terrestrial biome; feature: soil; material... | reverse complement strand
TAGCACAATCAATTACAATATCCATGCTGTTTGAAGATAATTCATCAATTGATTTAACCGTAAGATTAATATTAAGGTCTTTTCCATTTTTATCTGATAAAATTGTAATTACTTTTCTGCTAGAAAGTATAGTGTCTGCTGCTTGCTTAAGTCCTTTTAATTTAAGTGTTTCTGTTATTTTTTCATAATATTGATTAGTTTTCTCAATAGCTGCAGATATTGCTTCCTCTTTAATTTCAATCTTAAAAAATGCTTCTTCATCGGTAATTATTACATTGCTATCTTTTTCAGCCAGCTTATCGATATTCAAAGATGACAGTTGCCTTAGGGTTTTGACAATTATTGAAACTAACTCTTCTTTTATATCATTCTGTTCATGTTCAGGCAGGTCGCCGACAAGACCAATAATATTTTCAAGTGTACTTATTGTACTGTCAGCAGAAGTTATGTCAATTGATTCAAGAACTTCATTAAGATTTCCCTTTATCTGTCCTATTGTTGGCTTATTTTTTTCTTCATACTTTGGCGGTATATTCCCAATTGATGATCTGACCTCTGAACCAGGCTCTTCTGGCTCTGGCTGCGGATCTAGATCTGGCTCCACAGGTGTTCCTTTTTGAAGCTTGAAGTTTACCATTAAAGCTTTTTCAGTTATTTCACTTCCTACATATATTTTATATGTTCCCTCTTCATTTGTTTTCGCACCTTCAAAAGCAAATGAACCATCTACCGAACTGATTTCTTCACCTAAATAAAGCAGTTTATTAGAAGGATTTAATATTTTAATTGTAACCTTTATACCATCTCCAATGTTTCCGCTGTCTACTCCAGTTATTTTTCCCTGTACAGAAAGTTTTCCTGTTGAGATATTATAGGAAGGGTTTATTGTGATAGCACCTTTATCCTGCTCTCCAGCTCCATTCACTAAAACTGGCTGTATTAATATAGGTAGGATAAAGACAAGGAGTACTATGATACTGCTAAAAACCCTGATTTTCTTCTTTTTATTCAATATAGTCTACCCCCTTCTTAAACCCCTGGGGAGGTTGCTTACCACCCCAGGTTATAGTTTTAATATTTTGACGGCAATACTGCCCAACATCTAAATTTAATTGTATATTAATTATTCTTTGGAAATGTTACCACATTTGACAGAGGCTTCATGTTCTCCCAGCTATCCCAAACAAATGCCTTTACTTTACAGCCATCAATATTCAGTGATAATCTAAAACCTGTTGCAAGAGTTGCTTCAGTATTTCCACCTATATCTATTGATACTATTGAAAAGCTAACAATCCTTTCATTTTCATCATACAATGCTAAAATAATTGCTGCAGGCACTACATTCTCAGTAATGCTGCTAATTGCTACAGATGCTTTAATGTCTGTACCACCAACCAGTTTAGCAATTTTAACTCCATCTAAATCTGTAAAGTTGATATCTCCCACTGTAAAAAGAGTATCCTCCGGTTCATCTCCACCTGTCTCAGGAGTCATAAATTCACTCAAGCTGCCGCCTGTAATGCTGCCTTCATTAAAAATACAGTCCTTTACTTTAAGTATTTTTACTGTTGGTAAGTACTCACCGAAATCCATATAGTCAATTGTGCCATAATTAGTAAATTCACAGTCCTCAAATTCAGCATCGTTCATAATGGATATTGAAGAAGCCGCAAGACCAGTTCTGTCAAATTCTACATTTCTAAAAACTGTTTTGCCAGTTCCTTTAGCCCACCATACAGGATTATTCGACCAATCATTAGTAAGGTCTCCTGCATAACTGTAGTTTACTATTCTGCAATTTTCTATAATCATATTCCCTAATATTGTAGGTACAATATTAACAGATAGTGTTCCACAGTCTTTTATTTCCACATTGTAATGTGTATCAGGCACACTTGTATTATTGGGTAAGAAAGAGTATGCAATTTCCCCGTCATAATTCATGCTGCCATCTGATTGAACACTTCTGTTAATTTTAATGTCTTCCAGGTATACTTCAGGATTCCCTGTATAATACATGTTGGTTGCAGCCATCATTCTATAGTGGGTATTATCTAATTTAGCATCATCTTTACCTGTTATATATAAACCTTTCACTCTTATAGTTTCGGGCAATTTCTGCATTATATACACAGCGTTAAGGTGATGATTTATGGCATATATGTCTACTGTAGGTATATCATTTTCCAACACTAATTTTACGTTTTCTATTGTTATGTTAGGGTTATATATTTCAGCGTCATGTCTGAAGTCTGTTAATTCCGCCCTATAAAAATTGAAATCAGAAGTACCTGTATATGTTACAGTTGTATCTTTAATTTCTACATTGCCTTTTATAGTGGGGCAATCCATCCTTCGTCCTATTAAGGTAGGACTTTCTGTAGTTATATTGCAGTTATTAATTGTGAAGTTCTCGCCATCATAAACAATGCTTCCCTTTACAGTAGCATTGTTCACTGTATAATTATGTCCCCAATGGCTGTCAAGAGTTCCGCTGTAACCTTCATAGCTACCTCCATTGATAATCGTGTAATTGTCTGCATTACCTGCTACTGCGTGACGTGCTTCACTAATTTCAGTATTATTCAGCATCACATAAAGGGTTCTGCTTACTAATACCGGGTAGCCATAACCATCAAGCATAAAGCCCCTGATTCTGGAATCGTTAATCACTATGTTGACAGCATCCGATATACCTATTCCAGTATTCTGACCTTCTTTTGTACTAAGGTTTTCATTATCCAGAATAAGACCATCAAATGCTACATCGCTTCTCTTCACCTGGATAATGTTCTTACCTCTGGCGGTTATGGTATTATCAATACATAATATATCAAGCCCTTCCAATTTTATGGGACTTTCTGTCTTATATAGATTCATTGTTAGTAATGATTTATCATTATAGCTTTCTGCCAGACCCACCAGAAGAGAACCATCACTATTTATCCTGTTAGCTTCCCTCTTGGAGTAGAATTGCCCAACACCATTATTTCTCCACATTATACGTTCCTGTGAATCAAATATTACATCATAGTCTGCATATTGTTCCAGTTCAGGTATATTCCTGGTGCCTGCTTCAAGGCTTCCAACAATACTGCTGCCGTTAATTTTTACTGGACTTTCTTTACGCGAGATTATAAACAGCGAGTTAGTCCCTTTGTTTGAAGTATACAGCTTCCCTGTAGATTTAACATTAGTTTGAATATATATCACTATCAATGTAATAATTACCATCAGGTATTACTACATCATAATTATTGCTGTTTGCAAAATTAAATGCATCTTTAAAAGCTTGAGTGCTGTCTAGATATGCTTTTGTAGTTGTTGTGCTGCCGCATTTTTTATCAAGTGTAATATTGTTTTCTTCAATAGCTGTAATTTTAGCTGTTAAGTCTACACCTGGACTGCCAACTCTTAGAATATCCATAGTCCAGGTGCCGTCATATTTTTCATCAGGCTGTTTAGCTGCTATTCCATATAGCTGGGTAGCTGTTTTCTGAGTAAGATCATTTTCTGCTTTACTTTCAGCTTCTATAGTTACATCATCAATTCTTGTAATTGTCCAATATTGATTTAAGCGCGAATCTGTTACCAGCATATCCATTATATCTTTAAGAGTATGGCTAGCAGGGTCGAGATCATACACACCGCTACTGCTGTAGTACATAGAAAAAAATACTTTAATAGGTTTAGAAGGAAGACCTGTAAGCGTAAGTCTTACTTTATGCGTTCCTCGTATTCCCACTCCATTGATAATCTTAACATTATCACCTACACTTAAATTGCCAACCCCATTTGTAGCAGCAATTACATTTGTACCATCGAGCTGGCATTCTATGGGTTCTACGAAATCCTTAGCCCCATAATCTGTTACATTTACTACATTTGAGTTTTCGCTGGCAATGCCATAACTATTGCTAGCATTTGATTCACCATCCAGTGGAGTTGCATAACATACTACAGAAAACAAAATCAAGCTGAGCAAAGTTGTCATAACTGATAAAAGACTTTTACATTTCATAAAACAAAACCCTCCTTGATATTTTAAATATGGTTTAGGCATAATCAAAAAACAAACTGGTAAATCAGGTTTAAGTTGATTTTTTGCTTTATTAACTAGAAATAATAGGCAATAGTATTGGAAATACATTTTTCGAAAACGCCTTATGTTTTAAAATTATAAATAAGGAGTTTGGGCAAGTAAAGAAACAATTTGTTGCAGAAATAACATATTGTTACGTAAAGTAACAGGATATTTTGAAAAACACAAAATGTTATTTTGGGTTTTTTACTTGTCTTCTTTAAAATTATTGATTCGTCTGTAGGTATTTGGAGTCATTCCCGTATATTTTTTGAATAACCTGTTAAATGTAACATTATTATTTATACCTATACTTAAATAAATATCATTTATCGGAGATGAGGAAGTCTTTAATAATTTTGCAGCTATCTGTATTCTATACCTATTTATATAGTCACTCAAACATTCGTTGGTCTTTTCCTTAAAATATCTGGATAAGTAGCTTCTAGATATTTTAAGTTTTTCTGCAATAAAGTCAACATTAATGTCCATAGTATAGTTTTCTTTTAAATATTCTTTAACTCTATATATAATTTCATCATCTTCTCCCTTATGTACACAAATGTAATTTGAATACTCATTAGTAAATATCGCCCATGTCCTTTTGTATTCTTCGATTGTTTCATACTCATTAAGCATGGAATACATCTTTTTTATATCAAAATCTGATGGGATTCTATTAAACAATTTTATTAATACATCATTACAGCAGTTGAAAATCTCTGTTGAGAGCAAAAACATTGAGAAACTGCTTATACCTTGTTCCATATTATACATAAGAATACTATTAATATGCTCAATGCACTCCTCACATTTGTTTTTGAAAAGTAAATTCTCAATCTGTTCTTTTTGCATGCTTGTGAAATATAATGTATCATTCACCTTGCATTCACCTTCCACAAGTATTTGTGTTTCTTCAGATAATGTTCTATATTTTTCAAGTTCTCTAACTTTTTTATATGCCTGATTTAGCCGTGAAATTTCATTATATATTTGGCTGACAACCACTGTAAAATATACATAATCTTTTTCAGTCCCTAGTCTGTCTGCTACCATCCTGATTTTATTCATTACAGCAGCCATGTTATCTTCAACATTAATTATGGAAACAATTGTACAATTCTCAGCTTGAAATGTTACGGTCTCCTTAAAATAATCATTAATATATCTATCTATTAATTCGTTTAAAATAAATATGCTGTTTCTATACTCTGATGATAATAGATTTTGTAACTCCTCTTTGTAATGCACCTTGAACGCAATAATAATATATCTTGAGAAGCTGTTATGTTTAGAGTCAAACTCATTTTGCATTTCCTTTGTTTCTGAAAACATATTCAGTAGCTTTTCTCTATAATAAAAACTTTTTAAGATAGAATCTTTCTTATTGATATCATTTTCATAATGCTTGTTTTTCTCTACAATACTTTTCACAGTACTGGTAATATTCCTCAAGTTTATGATATCCATGTTTTCACCAGACATACTGGACATACTCGACATATTTTTTATATTAGTCATAGTGGACATATTATTTGATTGCTTTATCAATTCCATAATCTGTTTTACTGGGTTATTGAAGCTTTTTATAATTAAAGCAGAAAGGAGGATGCCCAACGCTATTGAAATAATTATTATAATATCGAATAGAGTGTTAGTCTTATTCATATATTCTCTTAATATTTCATTTGGCGAATATTTATAAAACGCTAGAGATGTAAAATTGACCTTTTTCACAAAAGAAAACCCTTCCTTTTTATTTAAAAATCCATCTTGATTTTTTAAGTCTTCTTCTATAACTTCAATATTTATGCTATTTTTATCTGGTACAGGGAATATGATTTTCCCATCGTTAAGGTTATAAATACAAAACCCATTCAGAAAATCCGGCTCAATTTTTCTCTCAAGATTTACAGCATCAATAAATGCGATTATAGCAAAATGACTTCCTTTCTTTTCTTTGTATATTATAGGGATAAGGGCTTTTGTTCTATCATCTACCCATCCAAAATTTGAATACTCAGTAAAATTATCGACGGGGAGTATCTTGAACATGCCATCTTCCTCTAATTGATTCATCCAGTATTTCCAGGTATAAGTCGAACTTGACATGTTTTTATTAAAATAGATATCTTTATTGTATTTGCCATCATAGTCTAAAACAGTATTATCCTTATTGCTAATAACAATGATGTTTTCGATCAAATTATTTTGAGCACGGTACTCACGTATTTTTTTGTTTATTTTCTCAACTTCTATAGTTGATATTTCACCAGTTCTTAACTTCTCACCATACTCCTGATTAAGGTTAACAAGAACCCCTAGAATAACGCCTTCAAACTCCTGATTGGTTTTTGAAGTAATATAATCAAATCTTTTATATGTATTATTGATTAATTCGCGTTCAAATTCATACTTGTAAATTCTGTTTGTTATTACCTGAAAAGAAGACACAACAAGTATTACAAGTAGAAAACTTGCCATAAGCTGCACAAACATTGATCTTGAATAGAAAAATCCTATAATCTTTTTCATTCCAATCCCCCTGACCAAAGGTTTTGCCTAACAACTTTTTATTATACAGAAAAGTGATGCAAAAATATAACATGTAATAACATGTTATATTTTTCAATTTTATTATATAGCATTTTTTAATAAATTACAATAATTATTTATATTTATTTTTTTTACTTAAATTAAATACACCTTATCCCTATATATTGTTTCAAATGTCACCTTGTCCTGCCATTGTCTTTCCTTGCCTAAAAATTCTGTCAACTTCTACGGTTAATCCGTCATAAATATATGATTTTGCTATTTCTGACTTTCTAAAAGTAGCATTATCGGAGATATCTCTATATTCAAAAAGGTAAATAGTAATGCTCTTGTTTAAGGGATTAACTATCCAATATTCCTGAACACCACAGGATATATACACATCAAGTTTCTTTACATAATCCCTCCTTCGTGTACTTTGAGATACTATCTCAATAACAAGGGTAGGTACACCCATATAATAATCAGTATCATTTAGTTTTTCCTCTAAATCGCAGATAACCATTATGTCGGGCTGCACAATAATTAAAAAGATATATGGATGATGGTTGGCGAGTGTTCTCGACAATTCTATAAAAAAGAGAAGCCCTTATTTGGCTCCTCTCTTTCTCAATTACTTATTTATCCATATCGATTACCTATATTTGTTTCTTCAGCAAAATTATATTATAGTATAGTATAGTATAGTATAGTATAGTATACTATAACATTTATTTATTTACCAAACTCCTGATATCTCTTATAAGCATCATTCTGGATTTTTAAGAGTTCTTCAAGTCCAGCTTTATTGATAGATGCTACAAAATCATCAAATTTATCAAGTGATTCTACCCCCATAATGAACTTGTCAATCATAGCGTCTTTATAAGTGTCAATTTCCGTAATAATTTGAGTTCTCTTACTGAATTCAGCATCTGTAAACTTCAATGCGGGCATTGGAGCTTCTACCATACCTGATTCCCTATAATACTCCCAGGATTTTGTGACCCAAGGAGAAGCTTGCATTGCCTGGAACTCAGAATCCCAGCCTATTTGATATGGAAGGCAAGTCCAATTAATACCATCTTTTATTCTTGCAAGTTCAGGATCAATACCTTCAGGATTCTTAAGAATTAAATCTGTATATATTGGTTTACCATTAACCATATTGTGGTGAACACCTTCTATGCCATATGAAGCCAGCTTTAATCCCTCATCAGTAAAACAGAAGTTCAAATACTTGATAGTTTCTACAGGATATTTATTAGACGATGTTATAGAATCGCTGTAAAATAAATACTGTCCTGCGGTTTTTGTATCTTTATATTGTGCTCCGCTTTTGCTCTTGAATGGAGGAATTGGTTCGAATTTATAATCTTTATTAAGTTTTTGAAGACCCTTAGTTGCAGTGCCTATACCACCTGCCGGCCATACAAACATAAACCCTGCCTCGTTTCCTGTAGCTCTTGCAAGCCATTGGTCACGGGTTGCAGTAAGGTAATCTTCTTCAAGCAATTTTTCCTTATATAGTTTGTTCAGGAATGCTAATCCTTCTTTATAGTTTTGTTCTACCGGTCCATACTTAATTGTATTTGAGCTTTTATCAACATATAAATCCATATGTGCGTCAAAAGCATTAATAACTGGTAATACTGTAAGAGTTTTTCCACCTGCACCAGCTATAAATGGAATTTCATCTTTTTGTTTGTTACCATTTGGATCATTTTCCTTAAATGCTTTCAAAACATTATATAAATCGTCAGAAGTTTCCGGCGCTTTAAGATTAAGTTTTGCAAGCCAGTCAGTTCTCATAGCATATACAGCTCCTATAGCATTAGATGATGAAATACCCGGTACTGTATAAATGTTACCATCATCTGCTGTAAGCTCTGCCCATGGAAGTTTGTCATTTGCCAATGGGTTATCAAGAGCTTTTACTATATCAGGTGCATGTTCTTTTATAAGATCCTGCAGTGATATAAATGCACCTTGTTTAGCATACTTTAATATAGCTTCAGTAGCTTTAGCATCTGACGACCATCCAACTATATCTGGCAACTCGTTAGAAGCCATAATAAGATTAAATTTCTCAAGCGGATTAGTTAGTGGTAATAGTTGGAATTCAAGATGTACATTAGTTTTCTTTTCTAATTCCTGGTATACAGGCATATCATTACCAACTTGTATACCTGCCCACTCCCCAGTTAGAATTTTTAATGTAATTTTTTTATCTGAAACATAACTTGCTGGAGTTGATGGTTCTGAACTTCCTGTTCCAGTATTAGATGTTTCATTACTACCTGTTGCATCATTTTCATCTGCATCATCTTTTGATCCACACCCTACAGCAAGCATAAGCATGGACAGTATCAACATGATGCTTACCATTGACAAAATTCTCTTTTTTGTCATAAAAATTCACTCCCTTTATCATTTTTTATATTATCATTATCCTTCAGCCTTTTTAAGAACTAAAGGAAAGTGAACATAAATAATATTACTAAGGACATTGCTAAATACATATGATTTAACTGTTTGCTAGCCTTTGATCGCTCCAATCATTACACCTTTAACAAAATACTTTTGTAAAAATGGGTAAATCATTAAAATTGGCACTGTAGATACTATAATAATAGCATAACGTACCGATTGGGCGACGACATCCCTTCCTTGGTTGACATCCTGCAATATATCATTTTGCTCATATTGAATAAGTATTTTTCTCAAATATATTTGTAATGGATATTTATCCTGATCATTAATATACATTAGTGCTGAGAAATAACTATTCCAATGTCCAACTGCATAGAAAAGCACCATTACAGCCATTACAGGGATAGAAAGCGGCAAAAATATTTTCACTAAAATTTTTAACTCTGAACAACCATCTATAGTAGCTGCCTCATGTAAGCTCTCCGGAATACCCTCAAAAAAGCTTCTCATAATTATCAGGTTCCATGTGCTTATTGCAGCAGGCAAAACAATTGCCCACCTAGTGTTTAAAAGGTGTAAGTCCCTTATAAGAAGATAAGTCGGTACCAATCCTCCACCAAAAAACATCGTAAAGGCAATAAACATCATAATTGTATTCCTAGCACTAAACTTTCTCCTTGAAAGAGGATAAGCTGTTATAGTAGTCATGAAAATATTTATAGTTGTACCAACAACCACATACCATATCGTATTATAATAACTTTGCCAAATTGTATTATCTTTCATTACAGTTTTGTATGCATTTAGGTTAAAACCCTTTGGTAAAAGCCATACTTCACCTCTGCCAAGAGGTCCGCCATCACTTACAGAAGCACTAAATATATATATAAAAGGATATAAAGTAGCACATATTACCAATGCTATGATGAAATAATCAAATATATAAAAGGCTCTGTCTCCGAGACTCAATTTTTTAATACTCATATATATCTCCCTTTACCATAAGCTAACTTCGCTTACCTTTCGACTTATTTTGTTTGCAATAACTATAAATATGAAGTTAATAATAGATTGAAATAAGCCTACTGCAGTTCCAAAGCTATACTCTCCACCAACTACACCCCTTCTGTAGACATATGTGTTAATTACATCAGCAGTTTCATAAGTAGCAGTATTATACATTAATATTATTTTTTCATAACCAATAGACAAAATACTTCCCAAAGCTAAAATCAACATAATTAATATTGTTGGCATAATGCCAGGGAGGGACACATACCATATTTGCTTTATCTTATTAGCGCCATCTACTATAGCCGCTTCATATAACTGTGGATCAATTCCGCTTAATGCTGCGATATAAATTATTGAGCTCCATCCTGCAGATTGCCATATTCCAGTTATTATATAAAGTGGTCTGAACCATTGCGGTTTTACCATAAAATGTACAGTTTCCCCACCTAGAGACTTAATCATACTATTTATTATACCTGTAGGAGAAACGAAATTGACTAACATACCTATTACTATAACAGTAGAAACAAAGTGTGGCAAATAACTGATTGTTTGTGCTATTCTCTTATACCAGTTATGTTGTACTTCATTCAACATGAATGCAAGGATAATTGGTATGGGAAAACCAAATATTATGTTATAGATATTTAACAGCAAAGTGTTTTTAATAAGTCTCCAAAAAAACTGTGATTTAAAAAACTGCTCAAACCACATAAACCCGACCCATGGGCTTTTAACAATTCCTTTAAAAGGCGAAAAATCTTTGAATGATATAATCAATCCATACATAGGACCATATGCAAAGATTAAATACCAGATTATACCT
>ENA-UOOR01004577-UOOR01004577.1-fermentation-metagenome-genome-assembly--contig:-NODE-4577-length-10905-cov-14.213088_pt1 | contig 10905 bp, 8 predicted proteins | sample MGYA00245780_ERZ724029 | MGnify/ENA primary metagenome ERZ724029 (study PRJEB28704, sample SAMN03018315) | fermentation metagenome | biome: anthropogenic terrestrial biome; feature: soil; material... | reverse complement strand
GCGAGATGGAAAGGCAAGGGCAAAAGAGCTACTTGCTTGGCCACGGCGCGGTGGTTGTCGTGCCCAGCAGGCGAATCTGTGCAGTTATGAGTTACAAGCGGTATGTCGATCTATCGAGCCTGAAGGCAGCCAGACGTGTAGGCGAGCTGGTAGCGCAAGGCATGTCGGTTGAGGAAGCGCTCAGCCTAATACCGGAGGAGCAAGAGGCGTAGACTCCTTCGGCGGCATCGAATAGACTCCGCAGCATGCGTCTTGAACCCGGGAAAGCAAGAGAGAGGCCCTGCCGAGTGCCCCTCTACTCGCCGGCATCTCTGGTTTACGTCCATCCGCGATGCGAACTTCTTTCCCGCACAACCAACTCGAGCTCCATACGCAGCTCCCACGGCCTCATCCTACTGATTGCCAGCCACGTTCAATTCCTCAGGTCCACGTATGCGTATTGACACGAATGGGCATAAGCGGTATTATGGAACCAATCCAACCGGCATAGCTAAGATGAGTACTCCAGTTCCCCACGGCGGTGGGGGTGTACCGATGAGGACTCGGGGCACAGCCTCGTCACGGACGTCTTCCCCACGCGAGTGGGGGTGCAGCTAACGGCAAATCCCAATCCTCTCTTTCGATATCGCATGCGGGCGTCATTCATGAAGGATTCCCTGTTGTTGTTGACTACTAATCATCTAGAGTCGTCCCTGCGGTCCCCTGCGCAAGCGAGTACAGGTCAGTGAGTTGGAGGCGGGCGACATGGATGCTGCTATGTGTGGACCACAGCTATCCGCAGTGTGGGGGAAGTCTGACCACCCACGCCCCCTATACTGCCATTTGATCGACACAGGCCTAGTCGCGCATGAGATAGTGCGCACAACCGGCTACAGTTCTACGGTGAGAATGCTTGCGACGGCTGCCGGTACGGACTCGGCTGTCATTGTTCCGTGGATCTGCTATATTGCCGCGTTACACGACATTGGCAAGGCAGATAGCCGGTTCACCTTTGCCGGCCCTCAAGAACTAGCGATGCGCGCACAGGCGGCGGGCCTACCGAGGGTGCCTAGTGAGAAGGGGTTCTGGCACAGCGGGAGAAGCGCACAATGGGTCAGGCATCACCTAGCTTTTCGTGAAGGCTGGCCGGCGTATGAGGCAAATACAGTTGCTGCGGTTATCCGGGGTCATCATGGGTATTTCCTCACTGAAGATCCGAAAGAGGAACCACCGGAGGTAGCTGAGGTATGGGATAGTATCCGGAACGAGCTCGAACGTATCCTCCGTCACATATTCGATCCAGCTGCATGGAAACCCCGTTTCGATGACCATAGTTCTGTCGGGCTCATTCTGTCGGGAATAATCACCTTGAGCGACTGGATTGCCTCGAATTCGGATGTGTTCAGTGCGCCGGATTCCTGTCTGGACCTTCAATCGTACGTAACCGCGAGTCGGGATGCTGCTCGAATAGCCGTGGGCCGCCTTGGCCTGCGCTCTGAGATGAGGCCCTCCACTGTTACTTCATTCAGGCAAATGTGGCCCGACTTCGACGCGCTCCGCCCCATTCAGGCAGAGGTAGAGCTGTTAGTTGCGAGGGGCGTTGAACCAGGCCTTGCGATTATTGAGGCTCCCATGGGCGAAGGCAAAACCGAGGCTGCCCTATATCTAGCAGCTCAATGGGCGCAAATGAGCAACACAGAAGGCCTCTACTTCGCTCTTCCCACAACGGCGACTAGCAACCAGATGCATGGGCGCGTTCAGGAAGTACTGGCCCGTCTTGGGTTAGTGACGGAGCAAGGAGTACGACTGGTCCACGGAATGTCATGGCTTGTGGATGATGATACTCCTACCGCCAGTGTTCAGACCGAAGACGAAAAGAGGACTAAGCCGAACCACGCAGTAGAGTGGTTCCGCCCGGCCAAACGAGGCCTTCTGGCTACTTACGGCGTGGGCACAATCGACCAAGCACTCAGTTCTGTGTTGTACGTACGTCACTCTTACCTCAAACTCCTCGGGCTTTCCGGCAAGGTCCTAATCGTGGATGAGGTTCATAGCTACGACCCCTACATGAACGAGATCCTCGTTCGTCTGCTTGAATGGTGCGGAACTCTTCGGGTGCCGGTAATCCTACTGTCGGCTACCCTACCTGCCTCGCGCCGGCAGTTGCTCGTTCGGGCGTATTCGGGTACGCCGCTGGTGAACACGGGAAACCGTGATGGTGAGTGCCCGTACCCCTTGATTACCTTGGCTCGTCGCGGTCACGGCGCGCCCGAGCTTGTTGTTCCGCAAACCTCTGCGTCTCGCCCTGATGTCGAGCTCCGCATGCATCAAGGATTATTGGAGAATGCCGGGCCAACAGCGGATCTAGTGGTTGACGCTGCAAGCAACGGAGGGTGTATCTGTGTTATTGCCAACACTGTAGGGTCCGCACAGAAGCTGTACAGAGAATTGCTTAACAGAGTTGATAGGAACGAATGCGAGCTGGTTCTGTTTCACGCCCGCTTTCCTGCTTGGCAACGCGCTGAGATCGAGAAGCGAGTTCTTGATCTTTTCGATAAACGTAGTACGTTGCGGCCCGGCGATAAAGAACGTACCATCAGGCCTAATCGAGCGATCCTCGTCGCCACTCAGGTCATTGAGCAGAGCCTGGATGTGGACTTCGATGAGATGTTCACAGAGATCGCTCCGATAGACCTCATGCTGCAACGAATCGGACGCATGCACCGCCACATGCGTCCTTTGAGGCCCACTGGTCCCATCCCCCGCCTGCATGTGCTATTACCTGATTCCCCTGGAAATGGGTTTGGCTCGACCGGCGTGGTATATCACCCATTCATCCTTCTGAAGACCCTCGGTGTGCTGTCGAAGATGGATCGCATCTCACTGCCGGCGGATATAAGGCGTCTTGTGGAACTGGTCTACGACAACACACCTTGTCTTGAGGCACCTCTTGATGGAGTGACGGACGACTTGTTACGCCGTCTGTTCGATGAGCTGAGCAAGGAAACGCGCAGATTTGAGTGTGGTGCCCACAAGTTTCTCAGCCCCAAGCCCAACGATGAGGAGTTTGACTTGGCGCGCGTGGCGTCGGGGCATGTCGATAATGATGAGGAGGGCGCCCGAACGTACTTCAGCGCCAGAACCCGCACCGGCGATAGAACTCGCAGTGTCGTCATTGCAGACGACTGCAAGTATCGTGACGTGCTTGCATCATCTATCATGCCCTCCCGGCAGGTACTACGTGCACTACTGCTCGATAGTGTTAACGTTCCCACGTGGTGGCTGTCGGGCGTAACCCCGGCAGAAGGATTCGAGCCCATAAGCGATGGGCCAGGGTGGCTGGGTGGGCATGGAATCATTCCTATGAGAAATTCACGATGGGAAGGAGTGAACACATCGGGAAACCAGGTTTGCATCAGGTTCGACCCGGACCTTGGTCTGCTGAGGGAGTAGAAGTGAGGGGGTGAGTGTGATGGCTTCGTTCAACGTACTCAGGGAACCGTGGATCCCCGTTGCGGATACATCGGGGCACACCGAGGAACTAGGCCTAATGGATGTGCTTGCGCGTGCCCATGAGCTGGCCTGGATAACCGACCCTTCACCCGCAGTCGAGCTTGGCATCTATCGGATCCTTATCGCTCTTGTCATCGATGCATATGGCGTTAATCGGTATCGGCAACTCGTAAACCTGCTTCGGGCAGGCAGATTCGACATTGATGCGCTCGATCAATACGTGTCTTCGGTGGGCGAATGCAGGTTTGATCTGTTCGATTCTGATTATCCGTTTCTCCAGATAAGTGAAGAAGCAGCAGACGGTCTATCTCGTGAGCCGGTATCTAGGCTGCTTCAGCATCTCCCATCAGGTTCATTCTGGTTGCATTTTCATCATCAAAGATCAGATCTGCAGGCATTTAGCCCTGCGGTATGTGCCAGGGCTCTCTCGACTGTGGCTCCGTTTATGACCGCTGGCGGGGCGGGGCATTCACCGAGCATCAATGGAGCGCCGCCATGGTACGTTCTGGTGCTCGGCAGCAATCTCTTCGAGACTCTAGTTCTCAACTGCTGCGTCATGATAATCCTTGGGCAGGAAGGTGACGCGCCTCCGGCTTGGCGGGTCCAGGAGAAGATCACGCGGATAGAGAGAGGGCAGGTACGTGACTGTAAATCGATTTGTGAGGGCTACACTTGGCGACCGAGAAGCATAAGGTTCATCCCGTCACAGGGCGGCAAGTGCACGTATACAGGCACCCAAAGTGATGTATTGGTGCAGGAGATGGCATATAGCTTCGGGGCTATGTTCCGGGGCGATTGGCAGGACCCTGCCGTCGCATATTCCATTGATGGGCGGGGGGCGTCTTCCACAAAACCCAGCGCTGAAAAGGAACTGTGGAGGGATGTGGGGCCACTTGCGCTTCTGCGCAAGGAAGACTACGAGAAGTCGAAGGTGAAGGTTCGTTACTCAAGGCCTGCCATTGTAGATCAGTACCTGCAGCTTCAGAGGGATGGACATGTAGGTTCTTCTGATCGACTTGAGATCGCCGTGTACGGGATGCGAACCGATAAGATGAAGGTGTTTGAGTGGCAGTGCGAGAGACTTGCTTTGCCGGCAAACGTGGCGAGCAATCCGCGTGCCGCTTCCACTGCTCAGTACTGTATTGAACTGGCCGAAAGCGTCGCATATTACCTTTCACGCGCTTTCAAGGGGTGTTATCCTAAGCGACGCAAGGAGAACAAAAAGAAAGGCGACAAGAGAGAAGCGACCAAGAAGGCGTTCGATACGATAATACAGAGAACCCAATCGGAGTATTGGGCGACCCTACGCCCCGTGTTCGATCAAGCTGTGCTGGGCGCTCTAGCCGCTGGCAATCCCGATAATGCCGAATTCGTGGATTCGGTTCTGCATCGCTGGGCGGAGTGCAGCGCGAAGCAGGCTGCAAGCCTATTCGACCGGGTCGCTGATTCGCTGGACTCCGACTCCCAATCGATGGCGCGAACGGTGAAGGCCAGGCGAGACCTTGCGAGATCACTCTGGCGCATGGTTACGTCCCTGGATACGGCGAAGAAAGCGGTGGGGGGTGAAGCAAAGTGAGCCTGGATGCGAACGAGAAACCACAGCTCAAACCGTCAAAGGAGTTGGAGTTTGTAAACAACCTTAGGACACTCAAGCGGGCTGATTTGGCTGTGCTCAAACGGAACGCCGGCCATACGGTGGCAGAATCACGCGGGGCCATGGGGCTTTTCTACCGGGTGCTTCCTCAGCAGATGGTCGGTTCGATGAGTGAGGACATCTACTTCTTGGTGGCAACCCTGTACCCGCTGAATAGACAAGACCACGATGGCGATTTTGGCGCCACGATGCGGGCAGTGAAAACACTGAGGGGCAAGACTAAGGAAAACGACAGCATGGATCGGCGCATGAATGCTCTGCTCGACAGTGAGTTTGAGTCGGTATCCGGTGCGCCGTTTGCCGGAGGCGAGATGGCCTACCGATTGCGGCAGGCAGTCAAGCTTGCGGCCGCAGCTGGAGTCGGAGTCAACTGGCAGAAACTCGTTGAGGACTTGACCTTCTGGTCCTATCCTAATCGGTGGGCGCGAAAGCGCTGGGCACGATCATATTACGGAGACGAGATCGGCAAGGCAGAAAGCAAACCCCAGAAAAAGGAGGAGACAAGTGGTGCTTATTGAGCTTCATATGATACAGTGCCATGCCCCTTCCAACCTGAACAGGGATGATACTGGCAGTCCTAAGGACTGCATATTCGGAGGCATTCGTCGGTCACGTATCTCTAGCCAGTGCATCAAGAGATCAATCAGGATGTCGGAGGTGTTCAGGTCGGGCCTGCAAGGCGTCGATCTGGGCATTCGGACGCGGCGCCTTCCCGGTATTGTGAGAGACGCAATGATCGAGCGCGGGTTTGCCCCTGACATGGCCGATCTGGCAGGCAAAAAGGCTTCCGGCTTTGGAAACAAGGATGGCGCTGAACAGCAGGATCTCGAGACTGCTCAGATCATGTTCATCTCGCAGAATGATATTGACACCATAGTCGATGTGATTGCGGCTGCAGCCAAGGAAGCCGGAGATGCCAGAAAGTTCAAAGACGTCAGCGCAAAGGAACTACAGAAATCGGCGGAGCTTGCGGGCTGGCGTCCGATCACTCCAGACATAGCGTTGTTCGGCAGGATGATAACGTCTGCAGCCTTCCGAGATGTGCAGGCATCAGCGCAGGTTGCCCACGCGATATCGGTAAACAAGATGGATCATGAGTTTGACTACTTCACTGCCGTTGATGACCTTCTGGGCGCCGGCGAGGATGACGAGACAGGCGCTGCGATGATAGATGACGTAGAGTTCAACTCCGCATGCTACTACAAATACATGTCTCTCGATTACGATGGGCTAGTATCGAACCTTGCAGGACCTACGCCTACTGATGAGGGGCTAAACCAGGCCCGTCGTGTAGCCGCTCATACCATCGTCGCTTTTGTGCGGGCTGCCGCGCTGGTTACGCCCACAGGAAAACAGAATAGCTTTGCAGCTCACCAGCTTCCCTCGGCCATCCTTGTGGAAATACGGAGCAAGAAGATGCCTGTAAGCTATGCAAATGCTTTCGTAAAGCCGGTCACAGCAGGCAGAGGCAAGGACCTCATAGATGCCAGCATTGAGCAATTCGCGTGCCACGTGGACATTTTGAACCGTAAGTATGGGCTCCAGTCTGAACCGCGCCTCTGGTTCTGCACTGAGCCGATCAAGGTCCCAGGGACCCGTGAATGCGAATCATTTGATGCCCTGCTGGATGGGGTTGCGCGTGCAGTCGGAGTGAGGTGAGCATTGATGGGTAGTCATCATGCATTCCTCCTTCTTAGGTTTGAAGGCCCTCTGCAGTCATGGGGGATTAGGTCGCGATGGGATGTCAGGGATTCGGCGGATGAGCCCACGAAGTCGGCAGTCATTGGCATGCTTGGGTGCGCCCTGGGCTACCCAATGTACGATCCACGTCTTGAGGAGCTAGATGAGGAGCTCATGATGGCCGTTCGTGTTGAACATCCAGGTACGCCGATGGTGGACTTCCATACCATATCCGGGAGGATGCAAACAGCGTCAGGAGCATGGCGGGGCAGTGCGGATGCTCCATCGACCATAATCTCGCCTCGCGCCTACTTGCAGGATGCAGCCTTCCTAGTTGCGCTTCAGGGCGAGGCAGCCCTGATGTATCGATGCGCTGAAGCTCTGCAGGCGCCGCTCTGGCCCGTGTTCTTGGGACGAAAAGCTTGCATTCCTACAAGGCCAGTGTTCGACTCTCTTTCTGACGCCTATGTATCGTTGCGAGACGTAATGGAACAACACCCATGGAGATGGGATGCTCAGCAATACGTAGCGAGTCCTTTGCCTGAGAGACTGAAGTGCACTATTGAGGACCCCGGGGGCAGTTCTACAAGGTACGATCGGATACGCGTGAATCCTGCAAGAATGTATGCATGGAGAAGGGTCGATGTTGACCTGGTGGACTTTCCGGGCGTCGATGATAGCGAGACAGGAGGAGTGGCGTGATGCTCTATCTATCTCGACTCCTCCTTAATCAGGCTTGTCGCAGCGTGCGCAGTGATATGTGGGATTGCCGGCAGATGCACAGGACCGTCATGCGAGCATTTCCGGGCAGTCTGGATGTTGATACCGGCGCCAGGGCCTCGATGGGCGTGCTCTACCGCGTGGAGCATAGCAGGTTAGTCAATGCGCCTAGGTTGCTTGTGCAGTCACGGGTAGAGCCAGACTGGTCGAAGTTGCCGCAAGGTTACCTTCTCGATACGGAGCCTGACATAGATAACCCCGCATGCAAGAATATCGAAGCCGCATACGAGCGGTTTGCTGAGGGGGATGTACTGGTTTTCTGCCTAACAGCCAACCCCACTCGCAAGGTAAACACATCACTGAAGACCGAACGACAAGCTGGATTACCCAAGCGTAATGGAAATCGTGTTTTCATCTGCAACGAAAATGAGCAGCTAGAGTGGCTTGCGCGTAAGGCGGAGGAATCTGGATTCGAGCTACTTACTGCGGCCATTGCGGAAACCGAAATAGCGGATGTGCAGGTTTCTAACGAGCAGAAGGTGAGCGGAAAGAACCGTGTCCTTGACACTCAAGGCGCGTCCCGAGAGCTGGTACTGCGGGGGTGTACGTTCTCCGGCAGGCTTCGGGTCGTAGATAGCCTGCGGTTTCGTAGCGCGCTGATCAACGGTATCGGTAGCGGAAAGGCATACGGATTTGGTCTACTATCTGTTGCCAGGCCGCGAGCGTGACGGCATCACATTGTGGTATCGCAATGGGCTGAGTGTCCCGCAAGGAAAGGGAGGGTAATCGTGAAGGACTTCAGAGAACTCCCGAAGCTGAGAGACAGTTGGTCACATGTGTATGCTGAACGGTGTAGGATCGACCGCCAAGACAAGGCCATCGCGCTCCACGACGAGAACGGGGTAGTAGCTATTCCATGCGCTACCCTAACCCTACTAATGCTGGGCCCTGGGACAACGATTACTCATGCGGCTATCAATACTCTTGCCCAGAACGGGTGCATGGTAGTATGGTGCGGTGAGCATGGCGTTAGGCTCTATGCCTCTGGAATTGGCGAGACCAGATCATCGCAGGCCCTGATGCGGCAGGCCAGGGCCTGGGCAGATCCCGACATGCATATGAGAGTTGTGATCCGTATGTACGAGCACCGATTTGGAGAACCCATTCCGCCGGGAGCCTCATTACAGCAGATAAGAGGCAGGGAAGGCGCGCGCGTAAGGTCGGCATACCAAACGGCTAGCCTGACGTCGGGGGTGCCATGGACAGGGCGCGAATACTCCCGGGGCTCATGGAAGGATGCCGACCCTGTGAACCGAGCGTTGTCGACCGCAAATTCGTGCTTGTATGGCATATGCCATGCGGCCCTTGTCACACTTGGTTACTCTCCGGCACTCGGTTTCATTCACACCGGCAAAGCCCTTTCATTTGTATACGATGTTGCTGATCTGTACAAGACTCAGATCACGATCCCGGTAGCCTTTTCGGTAGCTGCATCCGGCAATCCAGATGTCGAGCGTGAGGCTAGGCGATTGTGTAGGGACTCATTCGTCGAAACAAGACTGCTCAAGACAATCGTTGAAGACTTGGACGACCTGTTCTCAGATGGCGGTTCGGAGGATGTGTACTCGGAGCTTGTCGATGGCGACGATCCTGCATTGCCGGCCGGCCTATGGGATCCGAACGGCGCTGCCTCTGGGGGCACGAACTATGCCGATGAGGCTTCCCCAGGGAAGGAGTGAGGCCGATGGTAGTGCTGGTACTTGAGAATGTCCCAGTTGGGCTACGCGGGGAGCTCACCAGGTGGATGCTGGAGCCCAAAGCGGGAGTGTTCGTCGGTGCGCCAAATGCGCTGGTTCGGGACAAGCTCTGGGAGAAGGTAGTGAAGGAGTCACGCGGCGGCGGGTGCATCATGCTACATTCCAGTGATACTGAGCAGAGATACGATGTTAGGATGTGGGGCGATTGCACCCGGCAGGTAGTTGATATTGAGGGCCTGAAACTGATCCGAAGGACTAAGCGAGACGCACCTATAGGCCAAAACCAGAGGTTGCCCGGCATATAGGCATGTTCTGAGTGGGTGCCAGATGGCGCAGGGGTCCACAGGCACATCCACAGATTGCGACTTTCATACCTGTATCCGCCGTGCCCACGTGCCTGCGATGGGAACGGCTGCACCACAACCTGGCTGGAAAACAGCATAAACTAGGTGGCCATAATGGCTTCGGAGGTATCGCCAAGACGAAACCCCAGCAAACTCAAGTGATGTCCCCACGCGTGTGGGGGTGAACCGGCAGCCTGGGCATGGGCTGACCCGACAATCACGATGTCCCCACGCGTGTGGGGGTGAACCGCAAATCAACAACGCCGGAGGCGACCCCTATGGCGATGTCCCCACGCGTGTGGGGGTGAACCAATCGAACACAGCTCACTTAGTGCTTATCGCACGATGTCCCCACGCGTGTGGGGGTGAACCGCTCCTATGATCAACATCGCCAAGTGGATTACGGATGTCCCCACGCGTGTGGGGGTGAACCGCTGTTCTACTACTTTATTTACTTCTTGTTCTGGATGTCCCCACGCGTGTGGGGGTGAACCGGAATATCTGACGCTCACAGGGATTCTGGAAGAGATGTCCCCACGCGTGTGGGGGTGAACCGCAAACCGAAGAGCCTCTTTCAATGTGCCTCGTGATGTCCCCACGCGTGTGGGGGTGAACCGATAGTGTCGATGTCGCCTATTATCATGCTTGAGATGTCCCCACGCGTGTGGGGGTGAACCGCCGTAGCAGCATAGAGTTAGGGCGCGGTGTAGTGATGTCCCCACGCGTGTGGGGGTGAACCAAGGCAACAACCGCTGGTTGGGTCGATCCCGCAAAGATGTCCCCACGCGTGTGGGGGTGAACCGTTTGGAAGGCTGCTTGTCGGCGCATTTCTGTAGATGTCCCCACGCGTGTGGGGGTGAACCGCCTGAGAAACACCCCGTCGAGGTTGCAGGTGCCGATGTCCCCACGCGTGTGGGGGTGAACCGGCTACATCCGACTGGGCGAAGCGGGGATGCCCGATGTCCCCACGCGTGTGGGGGTGAACCGCAGAAGCCGAAGGGCTCCTAACGCGGCAACGCGGATGTCCCCACGCGTGTGGGGGTGAACCGTAAGTATAATGGACTGTCTTCTTCTGTTTTGCGATGTCCCCACGCGTGTGGGGGTGAACCGGATCTGGGCCTTGACCCTGATGGTCGAGGCCCGATGTCCCCACGCGTGTGGGGGTGAACCATAGAGGCTGAAGTCGTAGAAAAGCGTGGTGCTGATGTCCCCACGCGTGTGGGGGTGAACCGATATGTACAACGAATACTTGGTTCAG
>ENA-UOOR01004573-UOOR01004573.1-fermentation-metagenome-genome-assembly--contig:-NODE-4573-length-10913-cov-2.991066_pt1 | contig 10913 bp, 12 predicted proteins | sample MGYA00245780_ERZ724029 | MGnify/ENA primary metagenome ERZ724029 (study PRJEB28704, sample SAMN03018315) | fermentation metagenome | biome: anthropogenic terrestrial biome; feature: soil; material... | reverse complement strand
TAAGATTAAGGTGGAAGTTACTTAAGGAAAGTGGAACTTACCTTAAAAATTGACCTTTTGTATCTTTTCTTTAATTTATGCATTATCTTATTTGTCTTCTTTTTTGTGCAATTAATTCTGGCGTAACCATTTTAAAAGTCCAAGTATCACAAATTAACGTTTATGAAGCTAAAACAGAACACCTACAATCCCCTAAAATATAGCTAAAAGCTCTCTCAAATGTACTATCAAAATCGGCTTTACAAAACATACCTTTTTTGCAACAGTTGACACCATCAAAGTAAACAGTAAAAAATAGTAGGATATTATGAGAATATGAAATTCGGTTATTCAAGAGTAAGTGCCTCAGGCAGGAATTGGCAAGGGAGTTGGATTTACTGAAAGGCTATAACTGCGATGACGTGTTCAGCTAGAAAATGTCAGGCACGGAGGCAGGCCAAAAGCAAACAGCAAAAATGTAGAAAAGTCCATCAGAAAGGGTTGAAAGTCGATTCAGTTTATAACGTCTTAATTTCAAGTGTTAAAATTGCAAATAGAATTTGTGAAAAATATGAGCTGCCTTACCTTTTTAGCGGTAATATTGAAAAGAGGATAGAGGTTGCTGAATTTGCCATAGAAATCGTAACTGAGATATTTGAATTGAGAAGACTGTGATGCGACTCATTGTTTTACTTTAATTTGTAGGATGGTACATTAAGCATCACCTATTACCTATTCAGTTTATCTAAATAATCCAACACGTCTTCACGCTCTATTTCATACTGGCTGTGCCCATTGAAGATAAACCATCTTCTCTTATGGCTGATTAATTCGTCTCTTTTTTTCTTGTATATCTTAATGCTCTCCTCAAAAATACCCTTATTTTCGAGGATATACAAATATTGTAATTCATCCTTGAGGTCATAAATCTCAGTATCGATAAACGTCCGTGCGAAACCGTATTTAGGATCACTGCCAGTTATTTCGGCTATATATATTTTTACATATGTATCTTTTGTAATAGGTAAATAAGATGAATGTAGCATCCTTAGTCCTCCTGAAAAGAATATTTTTGTTTGAACTTCTCGCAACTTAGATTTTCAAGTTTTGCAAGTGCTTTGACATGTTTCTCCATCGGCGTTTTAGCTGAACATAGTTGTCGCGCGCGTTCTCTTGATTTAAACCCCAGTAGGTAGGCTAGCTGCTGACAAGACATCTTTTTTCCCATCCGGTAAACAAAAATGGGGTTATGCTTGTTTCCCGTTCGTGTAGGGTATGGAGCTCGGATTGGGACACTATCGTCCGGGAAATCACTCTTTATCAACTCGTCAGGGGTCACTTTTAAAGCCTCTGCTACCCTTATGTAATAGGCACCACTTATACCATATGGCTCTTCTTGACCTTCCATGGTTCTCAACGTCGGTTTACTAATATTGCATTGTTTTGCTAATTGTTCTATTGACAATCCGCTTACTAATCGATGATATTTTATCCCACTCATATTTATGAAGCCCTCCTTACGACTCTATATGTATCCGGTATAAATTCATAGTCGTTGAACAATTCTTCAGCTGAGATTATTTGTCTCCCTCTTTTATCATAATCGTCTATATGATGAACCCGATCGACTTCATACAGTGTTCCATTTTCAAAACACTCTTTCGCTTTACTTAGCTCGCCAGCTGTGAAATAGAATGCCTCAGATGCCTCTCCCGTGGTTGTTTTAACTTCAATTAGTTTGGGAGTTCCATCTCTGCGAAAACTTAATATGTCGAAATGTGCATCCTCATCATCAGCATAATTTGGATTAACCGCATTTATATAATCCGTCCCGCTAAGCTCGGCAATTTCTTGCTCGTATACCCAGTCTTCACCTTTAAAGCCAGTTAGTTCACTTTTTTCTTGTCTGAGTCTAATTCTTTCAGCCATTTTACGGCTTACTTTCGGTGGCGCCTTTAACTTTGCCAAAGCTGCTTTTAAATTGTTACATAGAATTGCTTCCAAGGGTAAAGAAAGATACTCTGCCAGTTTAATGAATTTTTCAATACGCGCCTTAAAGTTTCCACGCTCTATTCGAGAAATATCGTTTGCTGACAGTCGTGTTTCATTTGCTAACTGTTCCTGTGTTAAGCCCATGTACCTCCGCATGAAGTATGTCACATTTGTTGGATCTTTCATCTTAATTTTTCCTCCTTTAAATATTCGCCGAAGTTGTTCTCGGTGTATACTTTCTCTCTTTCTGCTTATTCATCTTCCCATTTATCCTAAGCTGGATTTTGTCGAGCTTTTGATTTTCTAGCATATCTATAAGAATTTGCAGAGACTCAAGCTCATCTTTTATTTTGCGTCTTGCCTGTCTTAATCTTTTTAGCCTCAAAATAGTAGTCAAGCCATCCTCAGATGCAAACACATCAAATTCAATAAAGTGAAGAATATCAGAAGTTTGCAAATCATTATCGCTTAACATCTTGCTCAATACTCTGTACTCTTCCTTTACTTTTTGGATCGTGCCCATTATCTCGTTAATAGTTTCTTGCGCTAAATTCAATGTTATATCCTCCATTAAGTTTTATTATAGTTTAATTATACACTATACCGCAACCTTTTGTCAAGTCTCTTGTATATCATATGTATTCATTATTGAAACCTTTGTTGTGTTATAGTATAATCGCTATGTATATGAGGAGGTGTATGTCATGGCATCAGGACGTCAGAATGAAATTAGGAATGAAATAAAATCGCATATAGCCCGCAGTGGATGGACATTGACCAATATAGTGAAAGAAATGAATGAAGCAAGGCCTGAAAAAGGCAAAACTACCCCACAGAATATTATCAATAAACTCGCAAGAGGAACAATTAAATATAGCGAAGTTCTTGAAATAGCTAGAATAATCGGTTATGAGATAAGATGGGAAGCTATTGAAAAATAAAAATCAGACCTTTTGTTTGAACTATCATACTTATTTCACAACAACTACATATCGTTCTATTTTGTTACTTCCATATGTACAGTACTTTTGCTAATCCCGAATTTCTTTGCGGCTGCCCTCACAGTTGTTTTTTTCTCGACAATATAGTTTGCCAGCTCTACCGCTCTCTCTTCGATATATCCCTTCAAACGAATACCCCCTCTTCAAGTCATGCTTTGGAGAAATGCTACGGGTTAAGGTGCATGTGTGACATGTTTATATTGTTTGATCGGGCTTGCTCCTTATATCACTACAGTATATATATGCCTAAGGGATAATCGATATGATTTAAAGATAACAAAATAAGGGAATGGTCTTCACCATTCCCCATCTTACCACCCTCTATTTCTTTCGTCTGCGCTTCTTATAGTCTTCATCGATGCTCCTTTTCCAGTCAGCGCTTATTGGAGCTGAACTAGAGCGAAAACTGCTGACGGCATCACTTACAACCAAGTAATTAAGCTGAGTACCCTCTGAATCAGCATGGTAATCAGCAGCGCGGTCCGCACCTATTCCAAAACGTGCTGCTGCTTCTACAGCGTCAATGTTGGCACCAAGGAAGATGAACTCCCAACCGTATTTTTCTTTCTGACGTTCTACCATCCGGCGCACTTTATCATAACTATACTCACGGCTGGCGTTCTCCATGCCATCAGTTGTTATGACAACCATAACCTTTTCTGCTTGTTCGTCTTGAGCAGTATGCTTCTGAGCATTTCCTATTTTATTGATTGTACGACCAACCGCATCCAAAAGGGCTGTAGAGCCACGAACAAAATATTCCTTCTCGGTTATAGGCATTATGCCCTTGATGTTAATGCGATCGTGAAGCAACTCGTATTTGTCATCAAATAAAACTGTGGTAATGATACATTCTCCTGCTTCTTTTTTCTGTTTATCCAAAAGTGAATTGTATCCTCCGATGGTGTCGCTTTCCAGTCCACTCATGGATCCGCTGCGGTCAAGAATAAATACTAATTCCGTAAGTCCTTTTTTCATGATGTTATCCTCCCTAAATGTTCTTATACTCAGAGGATAACATTTAAAGGTTCTGTAAAGGTCGCTTGTCCGGCGACAAATCACGCTCCCAGCATGCTTTCGTCAAAGGCAAATAACGCCTCGTTTATCTCAAAGATATTATAATTCCCATCATTGATGAAATACTCCACAATCAGATCAAAACGACTGCTTGGTGACAAAGCGTACCCTGCCCGTCGCAACAAATCGGCAGTTTGGTCTAGGTTTAGCTCTAAGGCGACAGCCATTGCCAAGGCAGTGTTTTTACTTGGTTTATAATTCAAATTGCTGCGTATCTTTGAAAAGAGTTTGCGATCAAGATTCGCACGCTTGTAAACCTCGGGATCTGTTTTTCCGCTCTCATCGATAAGCCTCAAAAGCATTTGTGTGAAGCTCTCACCGACATGGTTGACTACATCATCCAGCTTGTTGTATGCAGACTTTTTCGGCATCATTAGCGGATAAGCGCTATCTTCTTCGAGGATTTCCATTCGTCGAATTTCTTGCATTGCCTCGTAGTTATCTCTTCTTCGCTTAAGCGTGTGTTTGTCTACATAATTATCATCTATGTATGTCTCAATAGACTTAAACAGCTTTTCACTTAGGGTATAAGCTGCCTTATCAAAAACAACAAGGTAAACCGTCATTTCATGCTTGAGCAAAAAGCTGCCTATAGCTGAAATGGCTATTCTTAACGCTTCATCCTTCGGATACCCGAAAATACCCGACGATATGAGGGGGAAGGCAATAGATGTAAGCCTGAGCTCCAAAGCAAGGTTTAGTGAATTTGTATAGCAAGAGCTCAACAGCGCCTCTTCATTGTGTGTACCACCCTGCCATACGGGCCCGACAGAATGGATTACATGCTTCGCAGGTAGGCTATACCCATCAGTAATAACAGCACTACCAACATCGCAATGACCGATACAATCACATTCAGCCTGCAGCTTGTCCGCTCCGGCTGCATTAAAAATAGTGCCACAAACACCGCCGCCTTGCTTTAGTTGACTGTTGGCAGCGTTGACGATGGCATCAACACGCATTTTGGTTATATCATTGCGGATAATCTCTAATGGCATTTAATACACTCCTAACAAAAGACCTGGTACCATTTTATCATAATAATTTAGCTATAGTTCAGATATTAAACAATTGTATTTCAGTTTACTCAACTCAGTCGCATACTTCGTATGCTGCTCGCCCATGCATTCCGGCTTATTCGGTCCATGCTCAAATTTTCAAAATTTGGGCAATATTAACTATGTCAAACTTAACTTTTTGGAAATCGGTTAACATAACTCGAGATACTACACCATTATGATATCAGTTGCTTGTTAAAATAAGGCTAAACAGTATTTATCGTGCCCAAACCTTGAAAAATTGCACACCCAATCTTTGAATTGTATAGACCGCCGGTTCCGTTTGTGGAGGTTACTGTTTCCGGCTTCGCTATCCACTGGAATTGACATAGAGCCCTAATATCTATGCATTAGAAGAAAAGACCGGCCATATCAAGCTATAACACTTGAATGTGACCGGTCTCTTCTGAATGAGAGTATTCTTATTTACTTTGGCAGATAATCCATTGGGTTTTCATTAATTCCGTCTTTAAGTACTTCAAAGTGCAGATGCGGCGGTTCAACGGACTCATCCATTGCTGTATTGCCGATGCTGCCGATTACTTCTCCCTGCTTAACCTTCTGGTTAACTGTCACATTTTCATCCGTTGCAAGATTTCTGTAGAGAGTTTTAATACTGTTCCCGTGGTCGATTATTACACTTATTCCGTAGTGAGGGTCGTTTACGATATCGCTGATTACACCGTCTGCTACAGCCTTTACAGGAGTCCCCCTATCAGAGGCTATATCAACTCCATTGTGCACTCTCCACTCAGCGAGAGTCTTTGAATATACGAGCTTGTCCATTGCATATTCAAGCGATACGTCTCCCACTACAGGCATCTGAAAACTTTGCTGCTTCTCAGGTGTTGCTTTTTTAGGAGTAGTCTTGGGAGCTTCATCCTTTTTAGTTGACGCCGGGTCTTGGGTATCGTTTTTCTTTGCCGTATCATTGTTTGACTGTGCGCCATCTCCACTTACCGCGTCTGTCACAGAGGCAGGATCACCGATGTCTGATTGGGCTCCGGCCTTTGCAGATGCCTGAGTGTCCTCCGTATCGGCTGCAATGATGTCGCCGTTATCATTTAATACTAATCCATCACTCCCCTCATCCAAAGTGTAATCATTTGCCTCATAGTCAAACTGATTGGGAGTTGCGTTACGGGTAGTTACAAATATCGCCGTACCCGCAACAACAGCTATACATAGCAATAGCACCACATAAAAGCCGTTTTTTTCCAGAAACTCTTTTACTCCTTTTTTTGCTCCTTTTTCGTCCGGAAACAACTTTTTCATATCCACATATTTCACCTCCATGATAATATTGTTTCCGCGAATGGCAGCAATATACATATGGTTAAAAATTATTTGTCTCATAATCCTTTATTGAAAGGATATCTACTCCTTGATAATAGTGCTTCAAAATCTCCGTGTAGGTTCCTCCCCTCTTAGCCAATGAATCGGCTCCCCACTGGCTCATGCCTACCCCGTGTCCATATCCGGTCGTTGTTATTTTTAATGTAGCATCATCTGTGACATCAATTTTAAAATTAGCAGAACGCAACCCCAGCAGTACTCGAAATTCCGTCCCCTTCATTGTAATGTCCCCAACCTCTAAGGTTCTCACTCTCCCTCCTGTGGTGTAATCAAGTATTTTAATTTTTTTATATACATCCTCATCAAACTCTTTATCCACATATTTTTCCTGAAGCTTATTAATAAAATCCTCTGCCTTTACGCTGATTGTTGTGATATATCCTTTAGATTCTTCCTCCCCTGAGCTTGTGACGCTTCTTAGATAAGGTACGACAACTCCATCCCATACATCCTCGGCGTTTTCTGTTTTACCACTGCTGCTGGCATGAAAAAGCGTATTTGCAACCTTTCCCTCATATATAACAATCTTCCCCTTCGTACCCCTGACGGCCTTTTCAATTTTGCTCCAATTCCTTGATGCAAAGAGCTTGTTCCACTTCTTTTTTGCATTTTCCTCGCTTACCCATGCTTGGCAATGCGTTGAGTCTGTACAAATATCCGCTTCATCATGAACTCCCTGCTTGGATTTGTATGCCCCCGACATACGCCCGTATGCAAAGGTTCGTGCGGCAACAGCCTGGGCCTTTAAGGCCTCCTGGTCAAAATCTGCAGGCATCTCAGCTGCCAAAACACCCTTTATGTATTCCTCCAGCTCCATCTCAACCATCTTGCTTATATCACTTCGATAAACAGTTATTTTATATTCCTCACTTACAACAACCTGTTCAATAGGCTTTTCCTCCACCGGGCGACTGCAGCCCTTAACAATTATAAGCGGCAGCAGTATGATTACAATAATCATTACGCCGGTATAGTATACAAGCTTTTTCATACTGACCCCCTATATAAAAAAATGCCCTTGGTATATATATTCGGACAAAAAAAAAGTATGCAGCCTGACCGGCTGCCTTAATCCGGCTCGTCCTCTCTTATAATGCTTGCGCCAATGCCTCTGAGCTTTTCATCAATCTTCACATAGCCTCTGTCAACATGGTCAACATCAAGTATTTCCGTTGTCCCCTCAGCACACAAGCCTGCCAGTATCAATGAAGCTCCTGCTCTTAGGTCAGATGCTTTTACCTTTGCTCCTGTAAGCTTTTCGCAACCCTCTATAACTGCACTTCGTCCTTCAATCCTAATATTTGCCCCCATCCTTTTTAACTCGCTGACATGCATAAACCTGTTCTCGAATATTGTCTCTATTACAATACTGGTACCGCTTGCAACAGTCATAAGCGACGACATGGGAGACTGCATATCCGTCGGAAATCCCGGATATGGATGGGTTTTTATATCTACGGCATTTATTCTCCCGGCTGTTACATGTACCGACGACAGCTCCTCTGACACCTCCACTCCGGCCTCTCGTAGCTTTGCTGTTACAGGCTTCAGATGATCCGGTACGACATTCTCAATCACCACATCTCCTCCTGTTATTGCCGCTGCCACCATAAATGTACCGGCCTCGATTCTATCAGGTATGATTGCGTGGTTAGCCGCTTTGAGTTCACTAACTCCCTGTATTTTTATTGTGTCAGTGCCTGCTCCCTTTATATCTGCACCCATTTTTATAAGATAAGTAGCCAAGTCTGCTATTTCAGGCTCTGTTGCAGCATTCTCAATGATTGTGGTCCCTTCCGCCAGTGTTGCCGCCATCATTATGTTTTCAGTAGCTCCAACGCTGGGGAAATCGAGATAAACCTTTCCGCCTTTTAACCTGCCTCTTTTTTCAACATCAATAAAGCCATGACCTTGTGTTATTTTAGCACCTAAGGCAGTAAAGCCTTTTAAATGAAGGTCTACCGGTCTTGTGCCGATAGCACAGCCTCCCGGAAGCGATATTCGCACAGCGGAGGTTTTTGCCAGCAGAGGCCCTGCAACAAGAAAGGATGCTCTCATCTTGTTTACAAGCTCATAAGGGGCTGAATTACCGGTCAAGCGGTTAATATTAATCTCAAGCTTTGATTCATCCGAAGAGATTTCAACAGAAGCTCCCAGTGTTTTAATAAGCTCACACATAACCTTAACATCATTTAGATACGGTATTTCCTCAATAACACTCCTTCCACTTGCCAAAAGTGAAGCAGCAATAATCGGCAACACTGAATTCTTAGCACCACTCACCCTTATTCTTCCCTTTAACGGCCTGCCTTCCGCTATTATAAGTTTGGACACGTGTATTCCCCCTTCGTTTTTTATACACACAGCTCAAGCTAGTACTCTGTGGTAATAACAGGTGTTGCCAGCCATATGTAAGTTTTTCCTTCGTATGAATTGTATCTTGTAGCTACATTTAGATTTACACTCTTGCCGTTTACCTTCACAGCGTTACCTATTGACGGAGAAAATGCCGATACACTCACCAGCCCGTTATCGTCTATTCCTTCGACCTTATTGGCTCCGACTTCGGCAAAAACCGTTCGGTACATTGTATCAAGCTCATCGTCCTCCAAGTTTCCGTCGATACTGCCTGTAATCCTCAGGTTTACATCATAGCTAATATTGTTTTTATCTAGAACATCAATAAGATTTGAATAGGTGGCTTTCATATCCGGTCGATTAGACGTGCTTGTAAGGCTTACGGAAACGTGGGCTTCATTTTGCTGTTCTTCCCCAACGGTGTTTAGTATTGCAATGCTTATATTCCTGTCATTATCAATTATGTAATCTGCCTCCAAGCCAAATACAATATCATTATCAACTGCTTCGACAGTTGGCTTTGCCCTTTCAATATCCTCCGCCAAGCTATCAATGATATCAAATATCAGCTGTTTTTGTTTAGCTTCATCAATTAAGGCAGTCTCACCCTCTGCCGTTCCACGTATGTAAACCTCTGAGCTTACTGCCTGTGCTCCTGTAGCACCAAACGCCTTTTCAATTGATGCAACCGGTGATGATATTTTATTATCCTTTGGTATTAATATAAAAAAAGTGGAGATTAATAAAATAAAAAAGAAAACTACTAATATGCACCTTTTCATGGTTTTGCCTCCCTTTAAGTTAACTGTAATTCTTCATTGGATAACCTATAAAGAATTATTGCCTCTTAAAGGGGGGCGTATACATGAAAAATCTTTATGTAATTCTAAAGCTCGCCTGAAAATCTAAGAATTTTTTCAGCTAAAATCATCGTTTCCGCTCTTGTGACGGGATCCTTCGGGCCAAATGTATCATAAAATCTGCTGGTTATGATACCATTTTCCAATGCAAATTTTATCTGAGGAAGCAGTGAAACACTTATTTGACTTGCATCCTTGTATATACCTGTATCATCAACTGTTGGCGTTGCTTTTTGGGATGTCTTGAGCTCGATGACTCTGACCGCCATTGCAACAAGCTTTTCTCTTGTGCATACAGCTGTCGGATTTGTACTGTCAGCACGTCGGACAATACCTGATTTTACAGCAAGAGCCATATAATTCGTTCCGTACTCCACATCCATAATATCCAGCATGAATTTAGCTGCGTCTGCCATTGTCAGTGTTTTCCCCGGCTCAAATTTACGTCCCAACACAGCCTTCAGCTCATAAAGAGACGCAACATTTGCAATTGATTTTTTTGCATAGCTTGAGGAAATATCATCATAGAAATCCATTCCCCGCTCACCTGCAGCTAACCGTCCCGGTACTAGTGTTTCAAAGATGAGTCTGCCTGACCTCTTATCAGGGTCGTAGCTTCCGCTCGCCACAGATTGCCTCCACTCTTGGGAATTCTGCACAAGCACCAGCCCTAAAGTCGTTCCCTGCCTATACCACGTTGCATCCGAATACTCATAAATAATATTCAACGGCTTATAAAAATTTGTCACGCAAGCCTCCATCCCATCATTGAGAGCTATCTCAAGAAGAGACACAGGGCTTTTAAATATCAGGTTCCTTGTATTGCTTGTGCCGGAAGTGCTGTCAAGTGTAATATCAATTTTGTAGTATGCTGCTGAATTAGCTGACTTGTACTCTCCGTTTTTGTCAGCTAACACACCGGGCTTTATAACAAGCGTATTTCTCACTGTTTTTATACTGATGTTTTCTCTTAAAATATCAAGAGCCTTAAACACCTTTTGGGATATATGTACTGACACTGTTTTTGTGTTATTCGGCATCTTGGTCAAATCCAAATAATAATCAAGCACCTTGTCAGTGTGCACATGCTGCACAAAACGGTCGGCGTTGACTCCCAATATTCTGACATTCCATACGCCGTTAATTGCCACAGCATCCTTAATGACAAAATCACCCTTAATTACATTCTCAACATCCTCGCCGGAATCATAGTCATCACTGCTTCGAAGAGT
>ENA-UOOR01004569-UOOR01004569.1-fermentation-metagenome-genome-assembly--contig:-NODE-4569-length-10919-cov-27.252669_pt1 | contig 10919 bp, 7 predicted proteins | sample MGYA00245780_ERZ724029 | MGnify/ENA primary metagenome ERZ724029 (study PRJEB28704, sample SAMN03018315) | fermentation metagenome | biome: anthropogenic terrestrial biome; feature: soil; material... | reverse complement strand
AGCGAGACGTACGGCGCCGGCGAATCCGACTTCTCAGCGCAGCTCACCAAGATCAAGAAGGCCAATCCGGACGTATTGTGGCTTCCCGACTACTACAACACCGTTGGTCTCATCACTAGGCAGGCGCGGCAGTTGGGCATCAAGAAGGCAGTCTTCCTGGGCGCTGATGGATGGGATTCGCCGGAGTTGCTACCCATTGCAGGCGAGTCCATAGAGGGCGGGTTCTTCAGCAACCACTTCTTTGCGGGATCGACCCAACCAGCGGTTGTTGCCTTCGTCAGGGACTATAAGTCAGCGTACGAGTCCGAACCCGATGCTCTTGCGGCTCTTACGTGGGATGCATGCGCAATTGCTGAAAGCGCGTTGAACGCGTCGATAAAGAAGGTCGGCAAGCTCGATAGGGCCGCCCTCCGCGATGCGCTCGCTGCAACCCGCGATGCGCAGGGCGTCTCAGGCAAGATGGCATTCGACGAGAACCGCAACCCGATCAAGCCTGCGGTCATCCTTGAGGTGAAGAACGCGAAATTCGCCTATAAGTCGACTATCAATCCGTGATTCGCCGGCGTTGGTCGCGAACCCGCGTATCTAAGCGGTAGATAACAGCTTTTGGGAAGCGACGAGCAGGGGGGCATTTCGCTGCCCCCTTGCTTTTGTGGTAGAGGTGATCATCTTTGCCTGGCGGTCTGGATATCAGTATGGTCGTACAGCAGCTAGTCAACGGGTTGGCCCTGGGCAGCGTGTATGCGCTTATCGCCCTGGGCTACACTATGGTATATGGAATCGTACGCCTGATAAACTTCGCTCACGGCGACATATTCATGCTCGGCGCCTACTACGGCTACTTCGCTATCACCATGTTCAAGATACCATTCGCGCTTGCTCTGCCCCTGGCAATGGGCCTGGCGGCGGTGACCGGCATGGCGGTCGAGAGGTTGGCGTACAAACCTCTCAGGCAGGCGCCGCGCATCGCCTCGCTCATAACCGCGATTGGGGTGTCGCTGCTCCTTCAGAACCTGGGGCTGAAGTTCTTCGAGGCCAGGCCCAGGCCTTACCCAAGGATCATCCCGATGGTGGTGTGGGACGTGGGCGGCGTGGTAGTCTCCAACGTGCAGCTCATCATGCTGGCGCTGGCCATAGCGCTCATGGTTCTGATCAGCCTGATCGTCTACCGGACCAAGATCGGCAAGGCGATGCGGGCTGTTTCGTTCGACAAAGACGCAGCGAGGCTCATGGGAATCGACGCCGACATGGTCATCGGCGTCACCTTCGCGCTGGGCTCGGCCTTGGCTGCCGCCGGCGGGATGCTTGTGGGCTTTTACTATAATCGCATTTCTCCGACGATGGGCGCCATGTACGGCCTCAAAGCATTCGTCGCGGCTGTGGTGGGCGGCATCGGGATAGTGCCCGGCGCCATGCTGGGCGGGCTGATAATGGGAGTCGCCGAGGTCTTCGTGATAGCCTTCGTATCGTCCATGCTCAAGGACGCCATAGCCTTCGCGATCCTTATCGTCATACTACTGTTCAAGCCTGCGGGTCTGCTTGGGCGGGCCGTCAGGGAGAAAGTGTAGGTGAGCGATGGTGAGTGAAGCAAAGGCAACTGTGGCGAAGAGTATTGGGACGAGGGCGACTGACGGGAAGCAGCTTACCCGAGGCGCCGTCGCTCTGGGGGGCCTCGCAGCCGGGTACTTCCTGGTCGTGGGGCTGCATCGCGCGGGCGTGTTGATCAGCGATTACTACCTTCAGATACTGATCTGGGTCGGCATAAACACCATCATGGGCGTCAGCCTCAACCTGATAAATGGGTTCACGGGCCAGTTCTCTCTGGGGCATGCAGGCTTCATGGCGATAGGGGCCTATGTTGCGGCCTACATGACCAAGATCCTCGGCGCTCCATTCGCTCCGGCTCTGTTGGTCGGCGGCATTGCCGCAGCGCTGGGCGGTCTGGTGGTTGGCATCCCCGCACTGAGGCTGGCAGGCGATTACCTGGCCATCGCCACGCTGGGGTTTGGCGAGATCATCCGAGTCATCATACTCAACCTGGATGTCGTGGGCGGCCCCAGGGGACTTCCGGGCATCCCTGCGCACACGACCTTTCTATGGGTGTACGCCATGGCGGCTGCGACCGTGGTCATTGTGAGAAACCTGATATGGTCGAGGCAAGGACGGGCACTGGTGGCGATACGCGAAGATGAGACCGCCGCCGAGACTATGGGGGTTGACACCACTCGCTACAAGATAATGGCGTTCGTGGTGGGCGCCTTCTTTGCAGGCGTGGCCGGAGGGTTGTACGCTCACAAGATAACCTTCATCGATCCGAGCCAATTCGACTTCATGAAGTCAATAGAAGCCCTAGTCATCATAGTCCTTGGGGGACTGGGCAGCATCACCGGAACGGTGCTGGCGGCTTTCGTCGTGACGTTCCTGCCGGAGGCGCTGCGAGCTTTCGCCGACTACAGGATGATAATCTACTCGCTCATGCTGATCCTGATGATGCTCTACCGGCCCAGGGGCCTCATGGGCACCGCCGAGTTCGGCTTTAGGCAATTGGGCCTGGGAGACGCGCGCAGCTCCGCCCGGGATGTTGGTGGCCAGGCGATGGGGAGAAACGATGGCCCGCCTCCGGTGCTGGAGACTCGCGGTGTGTGTATGGACTTCGGCGGGCTCAGGGCGGTGTCGGACTTCTGCATGACGCTTCGCCAGGGCGAGCTGGTGGGGTTGATCGGGCCCAACGGCGCAGGCAAAACCACGGTCTTCAACGTCCTGACGGGACTCTCAGAGGCGACTTGCGGGAGCGTCCATTTCATGGGGAACGATATCACCCGCAAGCGGCCTTCGGAGATCAACGACATGGGGATAGCTCGCACATTCCAGAATATACGTCTGTTTAGCAACCTCACTGTCCTAGACAACGTGCGGATTGCGTTTCGCGGCGAACGTCCATACTCCATGACGGAAGCGGTCCTGAGAGCGGGGCGCTACTCGTCTCAGGAGGAAGAGATATGCCGCAAGTCCATGGAGTTTCTCCGGCTGTTCGGGCTGGACGATCGGGCATCCGAGATCGCAGGCAAGCTGCCGTACGGCGCCCAGAGGCGGCTTGAGATGGCCCGGGCTCTGGCCACGGGGCCGAAGTTGCTGCTGCTGGATGAGCCCGCGGCAGGCATGAACCCTCAGGAGACCCATGAACTCCTCGAGCTGATCAGGTGGATTCATGAGAGGTTCGATCTTACCGTGCTCCTCATCGAGCACGACATGAACCTTGTGATGAAACTGTGCCAGCGCATCATAGTCCTCGACTATGGTAACACCATTGCCGACGACGCTCCGGCCGACATCGTGAAGAACAGACGCGTGATCGATGCGTATCTGGGGGAGGAGGCGGTCTGATGCTGCTGGAAGTTGAGAATCTGCATGTACACTACGGCGCGATCCACGCTCTCAAAGGCGTCTCGTTCAGCATCGACTTTGGCGAGATCGTCACTCTGATCGGCGCCAACGGCGCTGGGAAGAGCACCGTCCTCCGCACCATATCTGGGCTCATACGCCCCACGGACGGGTCCATGACATATCAGACGGCGCTGACGGGGAGCTCGACCGGCACCAGCGGCGCAGGCAGCACAGGCGGCGCCGAACGGCAGGTGAACCTGTGCTCGTTGCCCGCCCACAGGCTGGTAGACCTGGGGATATCGCAGGTGCCGGAGGGGAGGCGGATCTTTCCCAACCTGACCGTCATGGACAACCTGGAGCTTGGTGCCTACTGCAGGCGCGATAAGGCCGAGGTCGCGCGAGATTTCCAGATGGTGTTCGATCTGTTTCCCCGGCTCAAGGAGAGGCGCGCTCAGGCGGCAGGGACCCTGTCCGGCGGCGAGCAGCAGATGCTGGCGATGGGGCGAGGGCTGATGTCCAGGCCGGACCTGCTTCTGCTGGACGAGCCGTCAATGGGGCTCGCGCCGCTTCTCGTGCGGGAGATCTTCGAGGTCATAGCGAGGATAAACCAGTCGGGCACCGCCATTCTGCTGGTGGAACAGAACGCCTCCATGGCGTTGGCGGTGGCAAGCCGGGCCTACGTGCTCGAAACCGGCAGCATAGCCCTGCAGGGATCCGCTGCCGAACTCGCGAAAGACCCCAGGGTGCAAGCGGCGTATCTCGGGAGCGCCTGATCGAGACGCGCCTGTTGGGGGGGCGGGTGGATGGAGATTGGCGGTGAGTTCTGCTTTGCCGACATCAGCGCGGCCGCGGACGGGGAGGCGCGTGTGGCGGACTTGCTCGACGGCTGGTCCCGGCGGTACCCGGTAACCCTGCTTTCCAGCGGACGGTCGGCGTATCTCAACTTCTGGCTGACCCTGCGGCATGCGGGGCGCGAACTCGATGCGGTGTTGCTGCCTTCATACCTGTGCTACTCCATATTGATGCCTTTCCGTAGGATGGGGATCCGGGTCGAGTACTACCGAGTCGATGCCGACCTCTCGCCGGACTGGCAAGATCTCGAGCGCAAGGCGGAGAAGCTTGGGGGCAGGGCAGCGGCGGTGATCGTCAACTACTTCGGTTTCCCGGAGTCGGGCAACGCCGATGCAGCACGGGCTATCGACCGCATCAGGCAGACGGGCACGTGTGTTGTGTACGATGCTACACACAGCCTGCTGAATTACTGTCCCTGGCCGGTCGAGGATTCCTGCCTGGATTCAGCCCCGGTCGCAGTTCCACTTGCCGATGTATGCATAACGAGCCTGCGCAAAGCGCTGCCTGTGGTGGACGGCGCGGCGGTGGTGTGGCTAGGCGGCGCTCGGCCCGCGCCCGCCCTGCGCGCCACGGCGGAGAGGATCGACTCCTACTTCAGCTCGCGGGCCTTGGCCATGGTGCTCAAGGCTTCATATGTACTGGACGACTGCGGCATCCGCCAGAACTACCTGAACCTGTATGACCAGGCTGAGGCCGCTCTCGATGGGGAGTTAAGCGCGACCGGCGCAATGTCCGGCGTGTCCAGGTCGATCATCAAGCGGCTGGACGTGGAGCGAATCCGGCGCGCTCGGCGGGAGAATTACGCCGAACTAGTGAAAGAGCTGCATGGGCAAGGCGCGCGGCGCGGGCAGGACGGGAGCCGCCTTCGGTTTGGGCTGCTCTTCCCGGAGCTGCCCGATGGCGTAGTGCCGCTGGGATGCCCGGTGGTTGCGGATGAGCGCGATGCGCTACGGGAGCACCTCGCGACCCGTGGCATACTGACCCAGGTTCTCTGGCAGAGCCCGCCTGAGGTGCCGCGGGAGGAGTTCCCAGAGAGCTGGCTGCTGTCCCAGCGCATACTTGTTCTCCCGTGCGATCAGCGTTATTCGGCGCAGCATATGGCTGAAGTGGCGCGCGCGGTGCGCCAGTGGCTCAGCTCCAGGTGAAGCCGGGCAAGACAAAACCGTCCCGCCCTCGTGGGGCGGGACGGCCCGGATTCGCTGGGCTACGGCGTGTAGCTTGTCAGTTCGAGTTCCATACGCATAACCATGCCAGGCAGTTCGCTGTCTGTAAACACACTTGTCGCCTTAACCAGTCCAACAGAGGGGGCGAACCACGCTTCGGCCTCAGCGTGCCCGGTGCCCTCGTCGCTCTCGCCTGCGCAATACAAGGCTGTGAAGCTGCCGGCGCTCGTGGTGACGGTTTCTTCCCTCTCTACGGTTAGCCCGAGATAGGTGTCGCCCACAGATAGCGGAACCTCCATGATCAAGTGGTCTTCACTCTCCTCTTGATCAGGATGGGTTAGATCGTAGTAATTGTCGCCCTTCCGGCTCACAATGGCCGTGTATTCTGGGTTAGTCATGATCGCCAGGAGCGACTTGGCGTCGATGCCATCGGGCAATTGCGGTTCCTCCGACTCAGAGAAGATGTAGAAGAGGGTTCGAGCATCTTGCTTATCAACCCGCACTACCTCTTGACTTGCCTGTGTCGGCTCGACTACCGTAGGATTCTCGACCCCGGTTATGTCGATACTCAGCTCGTATTCCCATTTGGCACCCAAGGAAAGCCCCATGTAGTCACAGAATCTGCCTACGAAGTTGACGGTGGTGGACGGGCCCGTCACCTTCTTCGAAGCGGGCGCGAAATCCCAGCCCTCTTTGGCTATGGAGATCTGGACTTGTCCCTTAAGCTTGTCCTTGGACCAGTTTCCCTGTGCGTCTGTAGTGGTCGTCCCAAATCGCCCGAAAGACAGTTTTGCGCCTGCAACGCCCGCAGCCGGGTCGTCTTTGTCGGTCACTCGACCTGACACACTGTATGCTCCTGCGAAGAGTCCTCCAAGGCATCCCGCTGTGGAGAGTGTGAGGAACGCGATTCCCGCAACGCAGAGAATGAGGAAGAGAACGCGGTGCTGACGTCTCACTGGATGTCCCCCTTTCAAGTGACTGCACATATTGGCAGTTATGGAACCCATACTGTGTAGGTTCGACATCCCAATTCCAATTCCTTCGACACGAGAGTGCATTCGTCTACGCGCGGCTCATCCCCCTACTCGCCTTGAACACCTCGAACCACAGCACGCTCAGAACTCCCGCGACCAGGCAGATAGCGATATCGACCGGGTGCAGCACGGTCAGATGGAACAGGCCGCGCAGCGCCTTGATGCTGAGCACTGCTGCCAGGAAGGCGAGCGAGCCGCCTACCACCCACCTCACGGCCGGGTTGGGCGTGCGGAGCTGGGAAAGTAGGCTGCCGCTCCACGACCGGTTAGCCATGATTAGCCCCAGGTTGGCCAGAACCAGAGTCGTGAATGTGAGGCTGCGCGCTTCAAGTTCTCCGCGGTCTAGGACCAGCAATGAGATGACGTACACGGCCATGACGAACGCCAGCACAGAGAGGCCCTGAACGATCCCCACTCGCATGAGCCTGCTGCCAAAGAGCGGGCTCGACGGGTCGCGAGGAGGCCTGTTCATCACGTCCTCTTCTTCTGGTTCCATCTCGAACACCACTGAACATGCCGGGTCGATTATCAGCTCCAAGAAGGCGATGTGCACCGGCAGCAGCACCAGTGGCCACTCAAGCAGCACTGGAAGCAGCGACAGTCCGGCAATGGGAACATGGATGGCGAAGATGTAGGCCATCGCCTTGCGCAGATTGTCGTATATCCTCCGGCCCTGACGCACTGCCTCCACGATCGAGGAGAAATCGTCATCCAAGAGCACCAGAGATGCCGCTTCACGCGCGACATCGGTGCCGCGTCCGCCCATAGCTATGCCGATGTGGGCGGACTTCAGGGCTGGCGCATCGTTCACGCCGTCGCCGGTCATGGCCACGATTTCGCCGTTGGCCTTCAGCGCTTCAACCAGACGCAGTTTCTGCTCGGGCACCATACGCGCGAAGATGCAGCAGGTCTTGACCCTTTCCCCAAGATCTTCGTCTGACATCGTGGAAAGCTCGGGGCCTGTGATGACTTGGTCAGCCGGCGACAGGCCGATCTGGCGCGCGATGTTCTGGGCGGTTCCAGGGTAGTCGCCTGTGATCATTGCCACCCTGATTCCGGCCTGGTAGCATTGCTCGATAGCCCCCCGAACCGCGGGCCGCACAGGGTCAGCCAACCCTATCAGCCCCACAAGCTCGAACGGGAAGCCGTGCTGCTCGACTGGAAGCTCAGCCGCCTTGAACTCCGCCTTGGCCACGCCCAGCACTCGAAGGCCATCGGCGGCCATCTGGCTCACACGGGCCAGAAGAGCCTCGGCGGCTTCGGCGGTCAGATGGCACAGATCGGCGATAGCCTCGGGCGCGCCCTTGGCCGCCACAACGTAGCGACCGCCGTTGCCGTTGGGCATCATCCATACATGCGACAGCGCCAGGAGTTCGCGGGAGAGCGCGTACTCCTGAACCAGAGTCCAGTCGTCATGAAGGTGTTCTGTGTCCACCAAGTGCCTCTGTCCGAACTGGCGCAGCGCTTGCTCCATGGGGTCGAACGGGTCTTTTTCGCTCGCCAGCACGCCGAACTCGATCAGTTCGTGAAACTCCTCCGGCAGGTCCGATGCGTCTCGGTCAGCATCATAGCACCTGTCTCCAACAAGCAACCTGCTCACCGACATCCGGTTCTGGGTGAGAGTGCCTGTCTTGTCAACGCATAGCACGGTAGCCGCTCCGAGGGTTTCGATGGCGGGAGTCCGGCGGGTGAGCACGTTCTTCCGCGACATTCTCCATGCGCCCAGTGCCAGAAAGATGGTCAGCACTACAGGAAACTCCTCAGGCAGCATGGCCATGGCAAGCGTGATTCCCGCTAGAAGGCCCTGAATCCAGTTCCCGCGGGTAAGGCCGTACACTACAACCACCGCCGCGAAGAGCACAAAGCCTAGCATGGCCCAGGTGCGAACCATGCGCCCGGTCTCGCGGCTCAGCGCGGTCTCCTCCGTCTCCACCGTTTGAAGCGCCTTGCCAATACGTCCGATCTCAGTGCGGGCACCGGTACACTTGACCTCCGCGACACCCTGGCCCTGCACTACCAGGGTTCCAGAGTACAGGAACGGTGTGTCCTCGCCGCCCGGCCGTTCCAGCTCTATTGACTCGGTCGGCGCCTCGACCGGCGACTTCCGCACGGGCAGCGATTCGCCCGTGAGCAGCGACTCATTGACCGAGAGGTTGATGGCCCACATGAGCACGGAGTCAGCAGGGATACGGTCGCCCTCCGACACGAGCACGATGTCGCCGCGCACAACCTCGCGACCTGGGATCCTCCTCTGCTGGCCGTCTCGGATGACCAGGGCCCGCGGGCTTGACAGATCGCGCAGGGCTTCCAGGGCGTTTTCGGTCTTGCGCTCCTGGTATATGGTGATGCCCATGACGACGAACACGAAACTCAGCAGCATCAGGGCTTCCTGATGGTCTCCGAGCAGAAGATAGAGCGCTCCACACCCAACCAGCAGCAGGAACATAGGCTCGCGCACAACCTCGAGGGCGATGTGGAGCAGTGTACGCTTCCTGGCAGACGGGAGTTCGTTCGGCCCCTCGGTCGCAAGTCGTCTCTGCGCTTCCTCGTTCGTCAGTCCAGACAGGTTCTTGACATCAGTCGTCGTCGACATGACCATACCTCCGTTATGGGTTTTCGGTTTCGCTGGGCCCGCTATGCTCCGTCATACATCGATGCGGTCAGGTACGCTCCGAGCCCTGTCACACATCGATGTGCCCAGATACGCTCCGATGGATCCCGATACAATAGAGTACGCTAAAAGCCCGCGGAACCGTGACTTCAAGTCGCGGTCCCACGGGCTTGCCTCATTCCCGCTGCCATCTCTGGCCCGGCCCCACTGACATGCAAGGTATAACACCATGCCCAACGCCATGCCCATCCTGCCATGGATTGCGGGCGTTCGGTTCACCTTCGGTCAATCGCCTGCTCCGTCAATATTGGCGCCAGTAGCGCCTCGCGCGCGTGACGCACATACCGGCGCATTATGCACTCTAGGTAAAGATGTTAGCACCTGAGCAGTAGGGTGTCAATACGCCATCAGGCCCCTCGCCCCAGGCCCCAGGTGCGTGTAAGGATTGTTGCTCCTAAGGCCTGGCGCCGTTTCCTCCGTGGTGGTTAGTTAGGCTGCCATTAGGGACTTCGTTTGCCTCCCAGCTCCTGAGTTGGCCCTTTCCTTGCGGTTACGCCAGAGTTCGTCCCACTTACCGTTCAGGACATATGTCCTCAGGTTGAGGACCTTCTCAGATCCATCAGCGCTCCAGCGCATTCCCTGTCTTTTTTGCCGCATCTGCACTACGTTCTTGCATGCGCTCTCTACGCCGCCGCTGCCAATGTGATATCCCTTGGCTCGGTACTCGTCATACCTCATTCTCTTGCGGTTTGTCTCAAGGTACCGCACAAGACTGTCGCGCTCGGCGCTCACCTCTCCGCTCAGATCGGCAATGGCTTTCAGTCGGCCCGCAAGCTCTTCAACCTGCCCGTTGCTCAGCAACTCGATCTGCCCATACCAGGGCCCCGTCAAAGCCGCGCTCATCCCGCAGGGCGCGAGCCTTAGGTGCCCATGCGCCTCGCGGACGGTCGCGGGCGCGGTCGAAAAGCGCCAAGCGCTGGGCCTGGACCGAGGTGCCGCCGAGACGCGGCGGTCATACCCCCGCTGAGCGGCGATTCCCTGACCTGTCTCGCTTGAAGCAGGTTGCCCCGCGGTGGCTTTCGAACAACACGCTGCAATTGCGAGCCCCTCGCATCGCTTCGGTCGGACCAGGAGTTCGCCTTCTCGTTGTTCCCCGTGTTGCCTGGTTTCCAAGGAAGGACTTTGACGGGGACCTGATGCCCATCCACCCAGGCTTTGCATCGTTCCTCGTTGCCGTCATACAGAACCCGCGCGAATTTCCATATGTGCTCCGATGCGTGATACCCATCGCAGATGCCTTACTCTCATGCCACCCGTCCAGCTCTCTTGCCATCACTCCATCGATAGTAACGTAGAGCCTATTCGGCTTGGACGCCGTGTCCAGCCCATAGGCGACAGCGATCTGGGCCTGGGCCTTCAACTCCTAAGTAGCTCCCAATAAGTCCTTGCGCCATGCATTGGCGTGGAAACCCCGCGGCAAGCGGTCGCGAGTTCCAACGCCCGGCACGAACCAGAAGAAGAGCGTGTTCGGCGCACCGGACGTCTCGATGCTCGCATCGGCAATTGGCTTGTGAGCGCCGGATTCGTTGGTGAAGATTCACCGAGGGTCAAGGCAACGCGGGCATTAGCGAGGCTGACGGCTGGAATTTATTCGGTACCTGCGGGTTTTCCCGCAGGTTTTTCTTGGAACCTGCAGGAAAACCCGCAGGTTGTGCAGAGTCGAGCGGATGGAAGGACTGATTTGATGAAAAGCGGGGCCCCTTAAGGCCCTTTGGCCGTTGCGGGGAGGACCATTGCCGCCATTCCAGGTTTACCCATCATCTGTAGCTGGGGGTATGTCGGAGAGAGACTCGGGGCGCAGAGAAGCATCGGCCG
>ENA-UOOR01004566-UOOR01004566.1-fermentation-metagenome-genome-assembly--contig:-NODE-4566-length-10930-cov-11.161195_pt1 | contig 10930 bp, 2 predicted proteins | sample MGYA00245780_ERZ724029 | MGnify/ENA primary metagenome ERZ724029 (study PRJEB28704, sample SAMN03018315) | fermentation metagenome | biome: anthropogenic terrestrial biome; feature: soil; material... | reverse complement strand
ATGGAAGCAATGCGATTACGTACGTTCTGCAGTACGCGGACAACGCCGGGTTCGATAGCCCAACCGAGGTCACAGGCCTCGCGGTTTCGAACTACAGCTTCGCTGTGGCAACCGAGGGCGAGTACTGGTTCCGCGTGAAGACGATCTCCACAGTCAACGTTGGCGAGACCAAGGAGAGCGGATGGTCTGCGATAGTATCCACTATCTACGACCACACTGGTCCCGAGGCTCCTACATTGATGCTGGAGACGCCGAATCCTACCAACCAGTCGCCTCAGACATGGAGCTGGAGCGCTCCTGCCGGCGCGACAGGCTACAAGGTGAACGTGAACGGCGCTGGGTGGACCGATGTCCACGACACGCGCACATACCAGACCGCGTTCACTGCAACTGCAACCTACACCTTCGCGGTGAAGGCGTACGACTGGCTGGGCACCGAGAGCCCTGAGGCGACGGGCAATGTCGAAGTAGACGTGACCCCGCCTGCAGTGCCCACGGGACTTGCCGTGACGTCGCCGACGACCGACAAGACCCCGACGTGGAGTTGGACTGGTGTAGCGGGGGCCGCGGGCTGTGAGGTTCGCCTCGACGGGGCGATAATCAGAGACGTGGCAACTGCCGTTAGCTACACACACGCCGAGGAGCTTGGCGACGGGGTGCATATACTCGAAGTCAGGTCCTACGATACGCTGGGCAACAAGAGCGGCTGGTGCGCGGCTGTGACAGTCACAGTCGACACGCTGGCTCCTGCTGCTCCTGCGATCGAGGCGCTTGATCCGGGCTACACGACGAGCCCAATAGCGATCAACTGGAACGACGTAACCGACGGAGCCAATGGCATAGCCTACGTCCTGCAGATTGCCAACAACGCCGGGTTCGATAGCCCAACCGAGGTCACAGGCCTCACGGTTTCGAACTACAGCTTCGCTGTGGCAACCGAGGGCGAGTACTGGTTCCGCGTGAAGACGATCTCCACAGTCAACGTTGGCGAGACCAAGGAGAGCGGATGGTCTGCGATAGTATCCACTATCTACGACCACACTGGTCCCGAGGCTCCTACATTGATGCTGGAGACGCCGAATCCTACCAACCAGTCGCCTCAGACATGGAGCTGGAGCGCTCCTGCCGGCGCGACAGGCTACAAGGTGAACGTGAACGGCGCTGGGTGGACCGATGTCCACGACACGCGCACATACCAGACCGCGTTCACTGCAACTGCAACCTACACCTTCGCGGTGAAGGCGTACGACTGGCTGGGCACCGAGAGCCCTGAGGCGACGGGCAATGTCGAAGTAGACGTGACCCCGCCTGCAGTGCCCACGGGACTTGCCGTGACGTCGCCGACGACCGACAAGACCCCGACGTGGAGTTGGACTGGTGTAGCGGGGGCCGCGGGCTGTGAGGTTCGCCTCGACGGGGCGATAATCAGAGACGTGGCAACTGCCGTTAGCTACACACACGCCGAGGAGCTTGGCGACGGGGTGCATATACTCGAAGTCAGGTCCTACGATACGCTGGGCAACAAGAGCGGCTGGTGCGCGGCTGAGACAGTCACAGTCGACACGCTGGCTCCTGCTGCTCCTGCGATCATGGCTCTTGCCCCGGGCTACACAACGAGCCCAATAGCGATCAACTGGAACGACGTAACCGACGGAGCCAATGCCATAACCTACGTCCTGCAGTACGCCAACAACGAAGGGTTCAGCGGCGCGACGAGCGAGGCCCGTTCGACGTCGGACTACAGCTTCGGCGCGGCAGCCGCAGGCGAGGGCGAGTACTGGTTCCGCGTGAAGACCATCTCCACGCTGCCTGGCACGGGCGGAACAAAGGAGAGCGGTTGGTCGCCGATAGTATCCACTATCTACGATCACACCGGTCCCGCGGCTCCTGTGCTGATGCTGCTGACGCCCGATCCTACGAACGAGTCGCCCCAGACATGGAGCTGGAGCGCTCCCGAGGGCGCGATGCGTTACGAGGTGCAGGCAGACGCGGGTCTGTGGATCAACGTCAACGACACGCGCACATACCAGACGCCGTTTGCTACGACCGGAACCCACACCTTCAAGGTGAAAGCCTACGACTGGCTGGACAACGAGGGCCCTGAGGTCGCGGGCACTGTCTACGTAGACCTCGCGGCGCCTGCCGTTCCGGCGGGCCTGCAGCTCACTGAACCCGACGGCACGGACATCGGCGGAGCTATCTACACCGCCGACGAGACGCCCAAGGTGAAGTGGAATGCTGTAGGCGATCTCGATCTCGATCACTATGTTGTGGAGATCGATGGACAGGCATGGGTTAACGTGGGCAAGGAGACTGCATACTACGAGTTCACCGAAGGCTTGGCTGACGGCCAGCACACTGTGAAGGTCAAGGCAGTGGACGAGCTCGGAAACGAGAGCCTGTACTCTGCAGCGCTGGTCTTCACAGTCGACACCACGCCTCCGGCGGTGCCCGGAATGCCTCAGACCACGAGCCCGACGAACAACCAGAGTCCTGTGTGGACATGGGGCGCGGTTGCTGACGCAGCCAAGTACCGCGTGTTCGAGGATGAGGTCGACAAGGGCTTCGAGACTGGGACTAGCTACACATCGACGAACCTGACTGAAGGCACTCACTACCTGCAGGTGACCGCGCTCGACGCGCTCGGCAACGAGAGCGCCAAGTCGGAAGCCGGCTACGTAGTGATCGATCTGACCGCTCCTGCGGTTCCGGGGATGGAAGCACTGCCTCCGTTTACGAAGGATGCAACGCTCACCTTCAAGTGGTCCGCATCGGATACCGCTGTGAAGTATGAGCTGAGCTACAGCAAGGACGGCGGCACGAACTGGACTGAGGCGCCGAACCTCACCGCTCAAAGCTACAGCGTGAATATCGCGGACGTCGCGGACGGGATAGCGGTGCTCGGTAAGGTCAGAGCCTACGATGGAGTCGGCAACGTGTCGGAGTACTCCGCCGCTGCGCAGACGATCATCGATAGGACCGGCCCTGTGGTCGCCATAACCAACCCAACGGAGCCTGTGACGACCAACGCAGCCACATTCACGTATACGTGGACCGCGGTTGATGCCGGCTGTGGAGTGAAGAGCTACACGGTCGTGTTCAACGGCGCCGAGCACGGCGGTATCGCCGGTACCTCGTGGAAGGCGAGCTTGGAGTATGGCGACAATACCCTCCAGGTGTTCGCTGAGGATAAGCTGGGCAACGTGAGCGCGGTTCCGGGAGTGGCGGAAGTGGTCAAGCAGGTGAAGCCTCTGGTCACCATCGTGCAGCCTACATCTGGGACGCACTGGTACAAGATCAACGAGATCTCGACCATCGCGTTCGAGGTAATAGGCTTGTATGATGCGCCGATCGATGTCTTCGTGAACAGCGTCAAGGTTGACGCCTGGCGCATCGTGACCGTAGTGAACGAACCAACGCTGGCCAAGTTCTACGTCCTGTTGGACGGCGAAGTGCTGAAGCCCGGCCACTTGGGCATCACGATCACGGTGGGATCGGCGACCGACCATAAGGACTACAATGTAGACTCGGATCGCAGCGGATTCGGCTTCGGCCGTCTGCGCCTGTGGTAACTAGTAGCAGAGCGGAACGGAGTCCGGGCGGGGTTCGCCCCGCCCGGGCCCCGAGACACGGCCGAACGAATGGGCCTGCAGAGGAGGGTTGACCATAATGACAAAGCGAATCGCAATCCTCGCGGTTCTCGTAGCTCTCGCGGTGGCGCTTGCCGGTTGCGGGATCAAGCCCCCGATCCAGTGGGACGAGACGGAGGAACGCGCGCGAGTGCTTGAGGCGATGAACGGCTGGGTTGATGGCGTAGAGGCCTACAACGTCGACGCCATGGCCGGCAACGGGATACTGGCCGCGGGGTTCGAGCTTACCATCAAGGAAGGGTCGTCAAGCGGATACACGAAGGACGCGGCCGTGCTCAAGAGCGAGCTTAACGCCGATGCCGGTAACCAGGCTGACTACCGCAAGCCCGCGAACGGTTATGTCCTGCGTCTGGACATCGACAACGCGGCGGGCGTTGTGGGCTACGATGATGAAAATGCCTGGACAATCGTCTCGATCAACAGGACCAACGCCCAAGTCGTAGGCAAGTTCGAGGTCTACGAGAAAGCGGCGGTTCGTCCAACGTGGTGGAAGAGCGATACCGGGAACATCGCGATTACCCTGGTGAGAGTGCCGAACGCGTGGAAGATTATCGACATGACGATCAAGTTCGATGTGTTTGGCACCTTGGCGCTCGACGCTGGGTCGTCCGGGATCACGGGCTTGGCTTTCGGGAATCCCAGGGCGATATTGGGCTGGTAGACCCGGGCATCGAAGATGTCTTGGTTTGAGCAGATCTGAATAGGAACTAGCGAGGGGCGGGCGCTCAGGCGTCCGCCCCTGTGCGTTCGGCATGTTCGATGTCTTTGGGGCGGGAGGCCCGAGTCGGACTCCCTAAGGTTTCATGAACTGCCGCATGCCGCACGGAATGCACGGTGGCGCGGGAGGACGGGGGGCAGATGCCCTCCTACCCGATCTCCACTACTGGGAGACCGAGATGTAATCAGAGCGCGCCGCGGGCGGCGGTTTTGGAGACCCATCCTCGGAGAGCCCTGCAAGGTGCATCTCCAGGGCTTCAGCTAGGCGCTCCCGTGCCTTCTCCGGGGTTGCTCCAGTTGCCAATGCTTCTCGTACTCATTGTACCAATTTCCCATCTCCGCTGCAAAGGGGCCCCCGGCCTGAACCACTGCATCGCGCCAAGGGACTGGTTCTCCAAATCTTTGGGCGCTCCGGAAGGAATCGAGGGATTAATGGCGCATTATTAACATGATGCACTACCTCGGGAATTGAGGAGGGACGGGCATGAGGACCTTGCCGCACAGACTACGGGTGGTTACGGTCGCGCTGGCGTTCGCTCTGCTGATCGCTGTGTTTTCCGCTCCCATATCCGCGGGGGGCGATGAGGGGATTCTTGGCGATCCGCCGCCGACCCCGCCGGGATCTTTCGCCAACCCTCCTCCTATCGGGAGGGAACCTGCGCCTACCTGGTCGTGGGAGCCCAGCATCGCCTCAGGCACGGCGACTATCCTAAGATACCATGTCATGGTCAGCCGGGATAGCGGCGCGACTTGGGAGATTGCGTCTCCGGCTACCGTTGCCGATGTCCATTGGTCGCCCTCCCCGGCGTTTTCCGAAGACGGGATCTACCAGATCAAGGTGCAGGCCGAGGACAGCGATCACGTCTTGTCCGAGTGGGGCTATAGCAGCACGTATGTGCTCGACCGCGTCCCGCCCCAGGTGGCGTTGATCGTCCCTGAAACAGGACTTGAGACTAACAATGTGGACTTGGTGATGCGCGGCACGGCGTCTGATTCGCCGTGGGGCGTGGCCGCGGTGCATTGGGAGGTCGTGGATCCCAATGGCAACCTGGTTGCGGGCTCCCCCCAGTTTGCCGAACCCGATGCCTCATTCACCCCATCGGCGCCCCTCTGCATTGAGGGCGTATACACAGTCCGTCTATATGCGGAGGACCGCGCCGGGAACGCGGCAACGGCAGAGCGTACGTTCAAGCTGGATACCACTGATCCTGAGATGTCTCTCTACGAGTTGCTTGCGACACGAAGCCGGATGCTGCACGGCGATGTGTACATATCGGACACGGAGGACAGCCGACCCTGGATCAAGGTAGTCGCCATCGACACCCTGGGCGGGTCCGGATTCAACGTAGACGGACAGCTCGATATAGAAGTCTTCTCGGACGGCGAGACGGCTGAGCCTGTGGCGGGCACAGTAACCAGAACCCCTCCGCGGCCCGGCGACGATGGCGGAAGCTGGACAGCTTTGTGGTCTCGTTCGAGTCCCATGGCGCCCGGCCGCTATTACCCACGGATTACCATTGCGGACGACGCAGGCAACAGGCTGGAGCGCGGCGGCGCGGCGTACAGGTTCGTCATCGACACCATCGCTCCCGGCATGCCCGATGACCCATCTTGTGTCGGGCAGATCAATACCGGCAACGAAAAGCGCTTCACAAACAGCCGCCGTCCGCTGATAGGTTGGTCCGCGGCCTTCGACCCCGACCTGCCCAACGGGGTGCGCGGGGCCGGCATAGCTGGATATCAACTGGAGGTCTGGACCAAGCAGGAAGGGGAGTCTTCGCCGAGCGGCGTCAAGATCTACACGGCTCCCGGCACGGTCGACCCCTGGGCGGATCAGATGCCGATAGCTCCCACGGGCGGCCTGATCGAGCAACATACTCCCGGAGCGGACCTGTCTTTTCAGAACGGCGCGTCCTACGGCGCGTGGATTCGCGCGCGCGACCGGGTGGACAATGCGTCTGAGTGGGTTGATCCGCCTTTTGTGTTCGACTCATCCCCTCCGAGCATGCCTGGCGACCCGTCCCTTGCGGGCGCGATGGGCGGGCGGGCGGCCACAGGCAGACCCGCTATAGAGTGGGCTCACGCCACAGACGCCGAGCCGGGCGTATGTCAGTCGGGCGCGGACGGCTATGAGGTGAAGATCAGGCATGCCGGCGCGTCTAGCTGGGACGTGCTGAATACCTTCGTGGATCTTGATCCCGACGAAGATGTGGACGGCGAGGGTGTCGACTCCCCGCTTTCAGGCGATTTTGACTGGACTGTGTCGCAGTTGCTCGCGGACGGCTCTTACGAGCTCGTCGTGAGAGCTCTGGACGTTGCGGGGAATGCATCGGAATGGTCGGCCGTGCTTCAGTTTGAGGTCGACGCGATGCCTCCCGAAACCCCCATCATCGCGCCTCTTGCTCCCGGCTACAATACGAGTCCGATACTGATCGACTGGAGTGATGTAGCCGATGGAGACAATGCCATAACGTACGTCTTGCAGCGCTCCGCAAATGCCCAGTTCGCAAGCTCGATTGAGGTCGCAGGCCTCACGGATTCGCGGTACAGTTTCGACGCGGAGGCCGCGGGCGAGGGCGGGTACTGGTTCCGCGTAAAGACTGTCTCCACCCTGCCTGGGGCGGGCGGAGTGAAAGAGAGCGGATGGTCTGAGTCGGTACACACTGTCTACGACAAGACAGGCCCCAAAGCGCCTGTGTTGACCCGCCTCACCCCGAGTCCTACGAACCAAACCTCGCAGGCGTGGAGCTGGAACCCTGTCGACGCCGACGATGCGGCAGGCTACAAGGTGAGCGTGGACGGCGGCGCTTCGTGGACTGATGTGCACAACACGTTCGCATATCAGACCGCGTTCGACGCCACCGGAATCCACACCTTCGGGGTGAAGGCCTACGACTGGCTGCGAAACGATGGCGCGCCTGCCATGGGCAGCATCGAGATAGATGTAACCCCGCCTGATGCGCCGGGAGGGGTCTTCCTGGTCTCGCCCAGCGTTGTGATGGGCGGGAAGCCTCACACGGCCGATGGAACGCCCGATATCAGATGGCTTTCGTCCGATAGCGCCGTGCAATACCAAGTGGAGGTAGACGGCCAAGCTTGGATCCGCGCGACTGATGTCGAATATGAGTTTACCGAGGGTTTGGCAGACGGCGAACACACTGTGAGAGTGTCGGCGGCCGATGCGCTGGGCAACTGGAGCGGTTACTCTGATCCCCTTGTGTTCGTGATTGATACCGCGCCTCCGCCGCCGCCGGGCAGACCCAGCGCGGCGAGCCCTACTAGCAATCGTAACCCTGTGTGGACATGGGTGCCGGTCGAGGGCGCGGCAAGGTATCGCGTGTTTGAGGATGGGGCGGACAAAGGCTTGGTGACCGCGCCGCCCTTCACGTCCGCGAATCTGCCCGAGGGCTCTCATTACCTTCAGGTGACCGCCCTCGACGAGCTGGGCAACGAGAGCGAGAGGTCGGCGTCCGGAACTGTTGAAATCGACCTCACCCCGCCGGACCCGCCCCAGATGCAGGCGCTGCCTGCGTTCATCAGCGCAACGGCGAACGGCGGACGGCTCGTGTTCCAGTGGGTCGCCGGGACCGATGCAGTCCGGTTCGACCTGAAATACAGCGCCGGCGGCCTGGATCCTGTGACCGTGGTCCTGAACGTGACTCGGTACGAGCTCGACATATCCGGCCTTGACGATGGAGTCGTGATTCAAAGCCGGGCTATGGCGTACGATGCCGCGGGCAACGGCAGCGGATGGTCGGGGCTGGTAAGGACGGAGCTGGACAAGACACGCCCTTCGACCACTGCCGTGACCACTCCCGTCACGCCTACAGCCGACCCCAGGCCTACTTGGGCGTGGACCAGCAACGACGGGACTGGGTCGGGATTGTCCCATTACGTGGCGGCCCTCGATTCCGCCGGGCCGTTTGAGACCTCGGCCGAGACGTTCACCCCTGCCTCCGACCTGCCCAACGGCGTTCATGTGCTGAGAGTCAAGGCAGTGGACAACGTGGGCAACATCGGCGAGGAGCTGGTATTCGACGATGTTGTGGTCGACGCGGCGCTGCCTGCCGCCCCTGCGGTCCAGGGCCTCGCTCCCGGCTACAATACGAGTCCGATACTGATCGACTGGAGTGATGTAGCCGATGGAGACAATGCCATAGCGTACGTCTTGCAGCGCTCCGCAAATGCCCAGTTCGCAAGCCCGATTGAGGTCGCAGGCCTCACGGATTCGCGCTACAGCTTTGACGCGGAGACCGCAGGCGAGGGTGAATACTGGTTCCGCGTAAAGACCGTTTCCACCCTGCCGGGAGCGGGCGGAGTGAAAGAGAGCGGATGGTCGGCGGCGGTGTCTACTATTTATGACAAGACCGGGCCCGCGGCTCCCGTGTTGACCCTGGCGACCCCCAGCCCTACGAACCAAGCGCTGCAGGTGTGGACCTGGAACCCGGTCGACGCCGACGATGCGGCCGGCTACAAGGTGAGCGCGGACGGTGCTTCGTGGATCGATGTGCACAACACGTTCGCATATCAGACCGCGTTCGACGCCACCGGAACATACGCCTTCGCGGTGAAGGCCTACGACTGGCTGCGAAACGAGGGCGCGCAGGCTACGGGCAGCATTGAGATAGACGTGACCCCGCCGGACATTCCGATCCGGCTCGTCCTGGTTTCCGAGAGCGTGATTATCGACGGCATACCCCATACCGCCGACACAACGCCCACCATCAAGTGGGATTCGTCGGAGGACGCGGCGAACCATCGAGTGGAGATAGACGGCCAAGCCTGGATCTACACTGCCGATAGTATTTACGAGTTCACTGAAGGCTTGGAAAAAGGGAGACACACCGTGAGAGCGGCGGCTGCGGATGATCTTGGGAACTGGAGCGGCTACTCTGATCCGTTGGTCTTCGTGATCGATACTACGCCGCCGCCGCCGCCGGGCAGGCCCAGCGCGACCAGCCCTACTAGCAATCGTAACCCTGTGTGGACATGGGCGGCGGTCGAGGGCGCGGCAAGGTATCGCCTGTTTGAGGACGGGGTCGACAAGGGCCTTGTGACCGAGCCGATGTTCACGTCGGCGAATCTGCCGGAGGGCTTCCACTACCTTCAGGTGACCGCCCTCGACGAGCTGGGCAATGAGAGCGAGAAGTCGGCCTCCGGAACCGTTGAGGTGGACCTCACCCCGCCGGACCCGCCCCGGATGCAGGGGCTGCCTGCGTTCATCAGCCCAACGGCGAACGGCGGACGGCTCGTGTTCCAGTGGGTCGCCGGGGCCGATGCAGTCCGATTCGACCTGAAGTACAGCATCGGCGACCTGGACCCTGTGATCGCGGCCTTGAGCGTGACCCGGTACGAGATCGACATCTCCGGCCTCGCCGATGGCGTCGAAGTTCGTGCCCAGGTCATGGCGTACGATGTCGCCGGAAACGGCAGCGCCTGGTCTGAATGGGCGTCTACGACAATAGACTCTGTGGGACCGGCCGTCCGGATCGTGCAGCCCACGATGGTGGTCTACACCAACACGCTCTGTCCTGTGTGGAAGTGGGAAGCCGTTGATGACGATACAGCGCCCATCGAAGACTACAGGGTCACGCTGGTAGCCGGCGAACACGCCCTGCCCGAGATCTGGACCTCTTCGTCTGAGTTCATGCCAGTTCCCGATCTGGGGCCGGGGGCATACGTCCTTCGGGTAGCGGCCCGCGACGAGCTGGGTAACATAGGCACGGAAGAGAGCTTCCCCGTGGTTCACGTGGTGGCGCCGGTGATACATGCCCCGATTCCTATGGAGGGAGCGTATCCTGTCAACAAGGTCTCTACGATCGCGTTCAGCGTCAGCGGGATGTGGGATGCGCGCCTTAAGGTATTTGCCAACGGAAGACCTGTCCCGGACAGGAGCGTGATAGTCGTGTCCAGGCCGAGTGGGTTCATCAAGTTCTACGTGCTCATCGATGCCGATATGGCGGATCCCGGCGAGCGGCTCACGATCAAGGTTGAGGCGGGCTCGGCGTCCCGGGAGTTCGTATACGAGATTCTGAAGGAGCGCAGCGGATTCGGCTTCGGCCGGCTGCGCCCCTGGGACTGGTAGGAGGTGCTCGCTGTGAGAACCGAGAAGTTCATTGTCCTGTCGCTTGTGGTTCTGGCCGCAGTTGCGCTCGCGGGCTGCGCCGGCCCGCCGCAATTCAGCGAGCCTGCGGAGAGGGCGCGCATGTCGCTGGCTCTGGATGCTTGGGTGGACGGCGTCGAACGCTACGATGTGGAGGCCATGGCGGGCGACTCGGTGCTTGCGCCTCACTTCACGCTTGTCATGACGGAGGCGGGCTACACCTACACCAAGAACAGAGACAGACTCCGCGCCGAACTCGAAGAGGACAGGGAGTGGCAGGAGGCTTTCCGAGGAGAAGGCGGCTACGCGATGCGCCTGGATATTGACGGACCCGCCCGCATACCGGGCGACCTGGCCTATGCGCGCGACGGCGTCGATGCCTGGACCGTGAGCTTCCAAGGGTCGACGAAGTCGTCGGCGTCCGGGTTCTTCGAGGTTTTCGAAAAGTCGACCAAAACGC
>ENA-UOOR01004565-UOOR01004565.1-fermentation-metagenome-genome-assembly--contig:-NODE-4565-length-10931-cov-23.813534_pt1 | contig 10931 bp, 10 predicted proteins | sample MGYA00245780_ERZ724029 | MGnify/ENA primary metagenome ERZ724029 (study PRJEB28704, sample SAMN03018315) | fermentation metagenome | biome: anthropogenic terrestrial biome; feature: soil... | reverse complement strand
CCCTCTGCGATGCCTAACAGGCGCATCGCGCAAAGACTTGTTGAGAGCTACTTAGCTCATTTTCCGCAGTAGGGGCCCATCGAATTAGGAACTACGGGATGGAAGGGATGGAACGCGGTTAGGCCTGAGGAGGGCGATACTCTCCGATCAGCAGGCCGAGTCTATCGAGGATGCGATAGTGAAAAGGCAAGGCGTTTTCCACGTGGCTTACCTCGGCGCCGTTGGGCAATTTGGCCTTGGTCAGGGCGATCTGGTCGAAATCGAGGAACAGTTCGCGGACGGATTCGTCTATGCCGGCCTTCTTCAGCATGTGATCGAGAAGGCAATAGACGACAAGAGCAAGGTTCGTGACGAACGCGAGTCCCCTTATCCGCATATCCGATTCGAGAAACACGGGTCTCACTTTGAGCTGGCTCTTGAGATACCTCATGCGCGTTTCGATATGGCTTCGTCTCCTGGAAGTGAGGAATATGTCGGCGGCGCTCACGGCCGGATCTCTTTGGTTTGAGACCACCACGTACTTGCCGCTGGGCGCGATGAGCCTTTGTAGGGCCTCTTCGTCCACGGACCAAGTAAAGGCGAGACGGCCGTCGTCGCCTGTTACCCTGGGGTTATAGATCTTCCGGCATTTGCACAAGGGACCGCTGAAGAAAGCGTCTATCCGCTTGTCTACGTAATCGAATCTCTTGTAGCGGCGCTTGTTTATCTTGTTATCGCGAACATCGCGCAGCCAGGCGTCGATGGTTTCAATCTCTTTGGCTCGTTTCATCTCGTCTACTTTGAGCTTGCTTGGGCTCTTGACGACGATTGCCCGAAACCAGCCGGACTCGTCCCGCCGCTCTTCGCCGTCAAGCTTCCGATGGAGGCAGATGCCTCGTTCAGCGATGAAGAAGGGCTCGCCGTCCTTGGACCTGTAGTCCGCTTCCTGGAACTCGTCGTCGCTCGTCTCGAGGATCAGCCGAGCGTAGCAGTCATCGTCGTCGGCCGGGGCCACGAACTTCGTGCCCTTTGAATCCAGCAGGAACACGTTCTTCACGCTTGCGGGGGCCCTATCCGCTACCACAACATAGTCGGCGCGACCCGCCTTGCTGAGCGCGGCTTTCAAGGTCTCAAGATTATCGACGACGAGCTCGGAATCGGGCTTCTTGCCGGGTTCTCGGCTGCTAGTAAGAGGTATGCCGGTGCCGGCGTCGATGCACATGCCGATGCGAACGCGCTTGGCATCGGTCCTTCCTTCCACAGCATATCCGAACATTACCAATTCGGAGTCGTCGTACGCGCCTTCGAAGTAGAACGATGTGCTATCCCATATCACAAGCTCGGGCGAGACCCCGAAATCGCGTATGAGCTTGAGGCAGAGCAACGCTTCTACATCGTCGGAGTATGCGGCGAGCAGTTCCAGGCAACGCCCTAGTTTGTCGTCGTTTAGCAGGTAGGGAGGTACTCCGAAGAGGTCAATGGCGGATACGTGATCCGCCCAATCTTCGACTTTGTACAGCGGCATGGGAGAATTCAGCCTATTCAGGACGAGGATCTTGCAGACCTCGCCTACCGATACGTTTGCCCTATTGGAGGCAGGAGGGCAAACGCTGTCCACGATGTCCTCGAGGCCGAGCAAGGTCAAGAGAGGTTTCAGAAGAAAGAGGTTTCCGATGACCTTCGACTGGTACCTCGTGAAAACGCCCGATGGATACGGGTTGAAGGTTCCGCAGTGCTGCTTTTTGGGGTTTCTGAGCGCCATGCCGACCAACCCCTCGCGTTTACATCGATGCTATGTTCGACATGAGTTCGGTACGTACCTTCTCGGAATATTCTGACTATTATCCGAAGATTCAGTCTTTTCTACTGCGGAAAATGAGCTTAGGGGTGCCAGGGACCTTCTTTCCTTGTTTCCCGCCTTCCCGGGGCCTCAACTGCCATCATGTGCTATCATGGGTCTATGCGAATTGACGACTGATTCTTCAGCAGACCTATTGGAGGCGAATACATGCAGGACACCCATCTGCCGCTGGTCACCATCGAGCTCGACAATGGCGCGACAATACAGGCAGAGCTATATCCAGAAGTTGCCCCGAACACGGTCAACAGCTTCATCAGCCTCATCAAAAAGGGTTTCTATGACGGGCTGACCTTCCATCGCGTGATTCCAGGCTTCATGATCCAGGGCGGATGCCCAAAGGGGATCGGCATCGGAGGGCCCGGCTACACAATCGCGGGTGAATTCGCCGGCAACGGATTCAGGAACGACCTCAAGCACACGCCTGGGGTGCTCTCCATGGCGCGCTCGCAGCATCCCGACTCAGCGGGCTCGCAGTTCTTCATCATGACGGGCACATCGCCGCACCTCGACGGCAGTTACGCCGCCTTTGGCAAGGTCGTGTCAGGCTACGAAGAAGTGGAGCGCATCGCTCAAGTCGCCCGCGATCGGAATGACAAGCCGCTCGCTCCCCAGAGGATGAAGGAGGCCACAGTAGAGCTATTCGGCGTGGAGTATCCAGAGCCCACGACAGCACCCGACTAATTGTGCTCAAGTGACAGTATCTGATGAGGAGGTTCGTTTATGCCAAGAAGACGCAGTCTGACCCCATATGTCTTGCTGGCGCTCGTCCTATCACTCGCACTCTCATTCAGAACCGTGGGAGCCTCTCAGCTCACCATGGCCAACCCGCCGGCGGCCGCCACAGTAGCAGACCTGACTTCAGCCCGCCCGCAGGACCCGATCACCGGGGCGGAGGCCGCAGAGCTTCTGGTCCGCGCCTTTCGTCTGTCAACTATCAAGCCCCTGATATTGCCCGACCCGGTGCAGAAGAAGTTCGTCTATACCGATACTCTCGGCGTCATTGACGAGGGATTTGCGGTGCCTTCGGCAACTGACATCGCCCACCACGGCGCTGTAGAGTTCATTGAAGGTCTATACAAGGTGCGTGCTATCGACCAGGGAGATGGGCGTTTCAGGCCCGATGAGCCCATGGCGGGTGCCACATTCGTTGAGGCCCTGGGACGCATCGTGTTCGGCGTTGACCCGGGCATCGACCGCAACGCCCAGCTCAAGGCGGCTTTCGCCATAGACGCTGCCGACTGGAGTGACCGCCCCATAAGCCGAATGCAAGCTGCTGAGCTGGTAGAGAAGATTGCGGGCAGGGGCGAATTCGCTACGGTCACAGTCCTCGTCACTGCGGATATCCATGGCCACCTCGAGCCCTACACGCCTGGCACATCCAAGTATGCCATCGGCGGAATGTCCAGAATGGCTAGATTCGTAAGGGATCTCAAGGCGGGCAATCCCGACGTCATCCTGCTGGATGTGGGCGATGCGCCGTACAACACCAACGTGGCAAACCTTTTCGAGGGCAGACCAGTCATAGAGGTCATGAACTACATGGGCTACAATGCTATGGCCATAGGCAACCACGACTTCGACTTCCCCCAGAACGTGATGAAGCGCAACGCAGACCTTGCGACTTTCCCATTCCTGTCGGCCAACACCTATTACGAGGGGCATCGCCCCGAATACCTGATTCCCAGCATCGTAGTGACTGCAGCAGGCCGGAGTTTCGGCATCATCGGCCTCACCGACGACAGAAGCGCAGTGTACACTCACCCCAATAACGTGAGGGGAATTACATACAAGAACCACTTCGAGGCCGCAGCCGAAGAAGTCGAGTCTATGCGGGACAAGGTGGACGTTGTGATCGCCCTCTCTCACCTCCATGGCGACAACTATGTTCTCCCGGAGCGAGTCCCCGGCATCGATTTCGAGATGGGCGGCGGCAACGATGTTGTAGCCTTCCCCCAGCTCATCAGCGACACCTGGCTGATTTCACCCGGTAAGCATAGCGAAGCTGTAGGTGTACTCAACATAAACTTCCTGGGGAACAAGATGATCGGGTTCAACTTCGGTCACGTGTTCATTACAGAGAATTTGCCCGAAGACGAGTCAATATCTAGCCTGATCGCAGGTTACGCGACTGAGCTCAACGCCAAGATGGCGCAGCCCATAGGGAGCACTGGCGTGTTCCTGGACGGCGAGCGCGCCACAGTGCGCCTAAAGGAATCGAACCTGGGCAACCTGGTTGCCGATGCCCTGAGGCACATCACAGGCGCCGACATCGCGCTACAGAACGGCGGCGGTATCAGGGCTTCGATCAAAGAAGGCATAATCACCCTGAAGGATGCCTACACCGTACTGCCCTTCGACAACAGGGTGGTAGTGATCGAGGCCACCGGCCGCACAGTGTGGGACGCCCTGGAAAACGGCGTAGCGCCGTACCCCTCGGCGGCAGGCCAGTTCCTGCAGGTATCAGGTGTGGACTACACCTTCGACGCCGCCCATGAACCGGGCTCGAGAATCGTGTCGGTCACCATAGACGGCAAGCCCATCGAGCTTGACAAGGTATACCACGTGGTGGCCAACGACTTCCTCACAGGCGGCGGCGACCACTACACCATGCTCAAAAGCTGCAAGATAGTGCTGGACACCAAGCTCTACCTGCGAGATGCTCTCACTGAATACGTGCGCAGCCTGGGCATCGTCAACCCCAAGCTGGAAGGTAGAATCACGATCCTGAACAGCAGCGCGAAGTAACCATCACACCGAGCGCATCAACAACTCGGAAGTCCCCGCCGGCCGTCGAGCGGCAGGCGGGGACTTTGTACAGTGACTTTATCCTCTCCCAGAGCCTCGCATTGCCCGCGCGCCTCTGGCAGGCAAGCGGCATGAACCATCGCATAGCCGAGTTCTAGAGAAGCAGGCGAAGCTCCTCAAGCGCTCGGATCTCATACGTTGGAACAAGATCCTGGCCACAAGTCGCACCATGAGGATTGTACCAGCAAGTGTGGATTCCGGCGTTGACGCCGCCACGGATATCTGAACTCAAAGAATCGCCCACCATCAGGACGGCGTCGCGTCTGGGGCGCCCCAACACATCCATGGCGTATTCAAAGATCCTCGGATCGGGTTTGCTGAGTCCAACCTCTTCGGAAATGATGATGTGCGGTATTATGTCACGCAGCACGGACTTGCTGAGCCGCGAGCGCTGAACCTCAGCAATTCCATTGGTCAAGATGGCGAGGTCGCACCTTTCGGCCATGTACCTGCAGATGTCCTCGGCCCCCTCTATCAGATAGGAACCTCCAGCCAGGTGACGCAGGTAACACCGGCTCAGAGCCTCAACATCAAAAGAGGAACTGCCCTCGCGCTCCGCCCCGGGAATCTCGGCAAGCAGACGGCGAAAACGCTCAACGCGTAGGTCCGCAGAGGTGATATTTCCCCTCTCAAGCTCTTTCCAGAGCGCATCATTCACTGATCGATATCTCGCGAGAGTCTGATCAGAGAAGTCTAGGCCGAAGTCATGGAACGTGGTCTCAATGGCGCACTTCTCAGCCCTGTCGTAGTCGAAGAGAGTGCCGTCTGCATCCAGAAGTATAAGTTCATAGGTCCAATCCTGATGGGCGTGACCGAAAAGCCTCATGCCAGCCTCCTATTTGCGGCACGGCCATGCTCGGTGTGGGTGTTGCCAGTAACCCGTCAGAGTATTGACTTGACCGCCTAGAGATCCAGCTGTCTGTGCTGATGAAGATGAGCTGACTCTTTATCCATTCTGACAGCTCCTTATCAGCGATGTCAACCCAGTACGACGCGGCTGCGTTCAAGTCGCCCACTCGGTCATCTTCTCTACATTGATAGGGACGTCAAGGCCGCTATCGGGTGCCCCATGCCCAGGCTGATGAGTAATCGTTCTTGCGCTTGCCGTCAGTGACATGCGGCCGGTCTGCAAGGGATTCTGAGCTACTTGCTTTTCTTTGCTCTTTTTGCTTCATACATTTCACCATCTGCCTGCTTCAGCTTATCCCCAAGATCGTCATTGCCGGCCAACAAGCTCATTCCATAGGAGATCCCGATGTGAATGGGGTCTTGCCCGGCCGATGGCAGTATCAGTTGATCCCCAACTCTTGCGAGCAAACTCTGCGCATCTTTGGTGCCGATATCGGCGAGAACCAGAACAAACTCATCTCCGCCGTACCTGGCTAGCAAGTCGCCTTGCCTGATCGAAGCAGAAACCGTTGATGCAATCTGTTGGAGCACCTTGTCGCCGGTTGCATGTCCGTAGATGTCGTTTATCTCTTTGAAGGCATTACGACTTGATTCCAAACTCCTGAGTTCCCCTTTGACGTGTAGGAAAATGTGGAAATAGTGGATAGCGCTTTGATCTGCTCTGTCATGTCATAGACCACGAAGTCATGGCCTACGGTCGCGTTTTCTATTATGATTGGAGCATTCATCGCAGCATATGCTCGCTCACCCTTGGTGATGATTCTTGGCATGAACTCTGAACCCTGTCCGGCGCCAATGTCTGCGCACGATATGTCAGGGCATAGCTCTCCAACTTGGTACAATGCGACCGTTTCATCATCCACAACACGATGTGCCAGACAGACTTGGTCAATCGCCCTGGCTCCATCCTCGTATTTGGGTTGTGTATACGTTTTGAGTTCTTCCAGACTCATCTTTCCGCTCTTGTATTCGCGTATGGCATTCTTGATTATCGTTCTGCTTGATAGACTCTCGGCACCTTCAATACGTCTCTCAACAGCATTCTCAATGACGTAATGATTCGCACGAGACATTTGTGCAAAACCGTCTGTCAGGCTCTTCCTGAGTTCAGCTTGCATCGGCTGAAATACCAGCAGAAAAACAAGCGCGACTACGGCAAATACGGAGCCAATGAACACTCGCCTAACGCGACCAATGAACTCAAGCATGTATATTGCCTGTTCCTTGCTGTAGGTCGGGCCCTTTCCCTGATTTGCGTCCTGCTCCATTCCAACCACATCCTACACAACCGAGGGTTCTCCGGCCTGCAACATGAAAAAGGATTTCCCCGGTGTTGATAGTAGTACTATCGATGTCATGCGCCGTTTGACGACAAGTGCCTCTGCTCCCGACTGAGTAGCCAAGCTCTTGAGGCCATACCTTCCATCAGTTGCGATAATGACTGTACCGGCCTGCGCAAGAAGGCGCTGCGGCAGACCAGGTACGCTTGGAGGTTCGATATAGACCCATGTCACACCTGTTCTCGCCGATCAACATACGCGGACTCAAGCTCACAAACAGGATTGTCATGCCTCCGATGGCAAGCTACACAGGAACCGAAGAAGGTTACGTCACGCCTGAAACGAGTGAATACTACCATGCTCGGGCCGCGGGCGGGGTAGGGCTAATCATTGTTGAGCATACTTACGTCCTGCCATCGGGCCGGCGGCACCGGCGGCAGCTGGGGTTGGTGTCCGATGCTCACGTGGGTTTCCTGCGACCGCTGGTGGATGAGATTCACCGCCGCGGCGCCGGCGCTGTGATCCAGCTGACTCATGCAGGCGCGCGGGCCACTGCTGACGTGATCGGCCAAACGCCGATCGCCCCTTCTGCCGTCACGGCATCTCCCAGCGAGCCGACCCCAGTCGCCATGGACGCGCAACAGATAGATCAGGTGATCGAAGCCTTTGCGGCATGCGCCCGCCGGGCGGCGGATGCGGGGTTTGATGGCGTGGAGCTGCACGGCGCGCACGGGTATCTGCTTAACCAGTTCATGTCGCCGGTGACCAACACGCGCGCGGACGAGTATGGCAACGGCCCTGAGGGAAGGCTGCTGTTGCCCGTCCGCATCATACGCGCGGTAAGGGAAGAGGTGGGGCCCGAGCTCACTGTCATGTACCGCCTGGGCGCGGACGATGGGCTACCCGGCGGGATCACTCCTGAAGACGCTCGGGAGATCGCGCCGCGTCTGGTGGACGCAGGCGTGGACGTGATAGACATATCCGGCGGGCTCAGAGGGTATCAGCCGTTTGAATGGAAGGGCGAAGGCTTCTTCGCCGACATCAGCAGCCGAGTGAAGGCTGCCTGCGGAGTGCCTGTGATCGTGACCGGCGGCATCAAGAGCCCGGCCGCGGCGGATTCCATAATACGTGAGTCGAAAGCCGACCTGGTCGGCATAGGGCGGGCCCTGCTCAAGGATCCGGACTGGGCGGTGAAGGCCCGGCTTGAGCTGGGCGAGCCGGGGACCGACGATGTTGCCATACGATAGTCCGAGACTGGGGAGGAAGGTAAGTCAGCGTTCCGCTCGACTATACCACATCGAATTCCTCGAAGAGCTGGACATCTCACATGGATGCCGGAAGCTCCGGGGAGCTGCCGAGCAGGGGGGGAACAAAGGCTCAGCGACTGACAATCGCCGCCACCACGGCCAAGAAGAAGCAACATGAGGTGACTCGGTTTTGCAGCACATAGCTCGTCTTGTAGCAATATCGCGCGACTACTGACGCTGGATGGTGGTAGCGCTCATCGCAATGCTGGGGGTGACTGCCACGAGTCTCGCAGGCCCCTGGCTCATAAGAAGCCTCGTTGGCACCATTGAACAGACTCTCGGCCGCGGGACGGTAGCGACTGATCAGGTGGTCAGCATATCCGTTCTTCTGCTTCTCGCATATGCCCTCAGGCCCGCGCTTCGAGCCCTGCAGGTCTGGGCTACCCACGTTGCAGGATGGGGCTGTGTGGCCGCGGCTCGCAAGGAGATCTATGAGCATCTGCAAAGACTGTCCCCGAAGTACTACTCGCACGCCCAAACAGGGCAGATCATGTCCAGGGCCGTCAATGACACCGCGTATTTTGAGTCCTTGATCGCCCATGTGATCCCGGAAGCCATCGTCAGCCTTCTCACAGTCGCGGGAGTCTTTGTTGTGCTCTTTGCGATCAACCCGAGGCTAGCTCTACACACCCTGATGCCCATTCCCCTCATCATTCTCGGTTTCGTCGCGTACAACCGATACGTCCGTCCCCTCTTTCGCCATGCCCAGGCGAAGTTGGGCGACTTAAGCGCGGTCTTGCAGGATAATCTCAGCGGAATGCGGGAGATCCAGGTGTTCACGCAAGAGGAGCGCGAGATGGAGTCTGTGGGCAAGCGCATCATGGTTCATTCTTCGGCTATCACGAAGGCTGTGTCGACGAGCGCATGTTTCCATGGCGCGATCGACTTCTTCGCAGGCCTGGGAACGGTCTCGGTTGTGCTGTTCGGGGGCTTGATGGCGGTCAAGGCACAGATGTCCATCGCCGACATCACAGGATTTCTTCTGTATGTGAGCCTCTTTTATGAGCCTATCATGGGGCTTAATCGGCTCAACGAATCCCTTCAGCAAGCCCTGGCCGCCTCCGATCGCTATTTCGAGGTGCTCGACACACAGCCCGACATAGACGATGCCCCGGGCGCCATGGAGTTCGGGAAGGTTGAGGGTCATATCACCTACGAGGATGTCTCCTTCAACTATGACGACACCCCCGTGCTGAAGAACATAAACCTGGAGATCAGGCCGGGCGAGATGGTTGCTCTCGTAGGCCCCACAGGTGTAGGAAAGACGACAATGGCCAACCTGATCCCAAGGTTCTATGATCCCGCCGAAGGGCATGTTCTCGTAGATGGGGTAGACATCCGCTCTGTCGCAATCTCATCTCTTCGTCGCAATGTGGGCATGGTGCTGCAGGACGTGTTCTTGTTCAACGGGACAGTCGCTGAGAACATTGCCTACGGTAGTCCCGGCGCTACTCTGGAACAGATCATCAATGCCGCAATAGCGGCAGGGGCTGATGAGTTCATCCGAGCGATGCCTAATGGATACGATACCCGCATAGGAGAGCTCGGCGTAAGGCTCTCAGGCGGGCAGAAACAGAGGCTTGCCATAGCAAGAGCCCTCCTCTACGATGCGCCGATTCTGATTCTGGATGAGGCCACATCATCGGTAGACACCGAAACAGAAGCCAAGATGGCAGCTGCGCTCGAAAGGCTCATTGGAGGCAGGACGACAATAGTCATCGCCCACCGTCTCTCAACCATTCGCCATGCCGACAGGATCATCGTGCTGGATGAAGGCGAGATAGTGGAAGAAGGGACTCATGAGGAGTTGATGGGGCTAGACGGCCTGTACGCCAAGTTGGTCACGGTTGATGGCGAATAGCATGCTCCGCACCGAAGTGAAGAAGGTTCTGGTTAGCGATTGCTCGCTTAGCGCCCCCCGTATCAGTTGACCGGGCAGTGCGCGAAACTTGACGAAAAGCTACTCTTGCTTTGGCGTACGCACCCTTAGCTTCCCGGAGCATAAGAAGGTATAATGAGAGCCGGAAAGCCGCATGGAATGAGGCCTTGGAGCCTCGAGGGGGAAGGCAAATGGATCGCAAGGGTGTTCTCACCAAACTTCTAGCCGTTGTGGGCACAGTACTTGTGTGGATTCCTATCTTGTTTACGGTGCTAACATCCATAGTTGGAACGATATCTAGCGGCGTGTTCCGATTCGACTATCTGATGCCGGCTGAGCTCTTTCCCATTGCCTTCGTCGGTGCACTACTGCTCTTGTGGGCTGCTCGGCGGGCGCGCTCCCATCAGAAACTCATTGGCTGGGGTTTCGGTACCGCGGTAGCGTTTCTTGGCAGCGGCCAACTCTATGCCGTCACTAGCGGGCTCGCCTCAGGTGCAACCGAGCCGACGGGCTGGGCTTGGGCACTGGTCATGGCTTCAATCGCCCTCTATTCGCTGGCGCTTGTTGTGATAGGTGTAGCAGGCATATTGCTGGTGAGAAGGGTACATTTCTCCCAGTAGGGTACCAGCGTCAAATGGCGCCCTCCACCATGGCGAACTTGAACTCGGGCACATCGATTACTTCGACCTTCTTGGCAGACGGCTGATACAGGTGTTTGAGCTGTTTGCGCAGGTCAAGTGTCTCCATTTCCGATAACCCTCCTCAGGCCACGCGGCCGGGGTCGGCCTGATCGCCGTTCGCGTGCTCGTGCCGTGTTCATCTCAACCGTACGTGATAGCGGGGAAGCCATCTAGGTAGTTCTCAACAAGTACCTTAGCCTAATCAAGCAGCTAGTGTCTGAACCCTGGATG
>ENA-UOOR01004564-UOOR01004564.1-fermentation-metagenome-genome-assembly--contig:-NODE-4564-length-10933-cov-5.344824_pt1 | contig 10933 bp, 8 predicted proteins | sample MGYA00245780_ERZ724029 | MGnify/ENA primary metagenome ERZ724029 (study PRJEB28704, sample SAMN03018315) | fermentation metagenome | biome: anthropogenic terrestrial biome; feature: soil; material... | reverse complement strand
GGAGTTTCAGAGCTCCAGAAAAAATATCACATATCCACAATAAGTGAAGAAGATAAACCGGATGGATTTGTTACAACTTTGTTTACAGAAGAACAGTTCAAGGAACTGATAGAAAAAGAAAACGGGCTTGCCATCGCTTGCGACGGCGATAAAGTTATTGCTTATGCCATGGCAGCATCATGGCAGTATTGGTCAGCTTGGTCGCTTTTTCAATATATGATAAATGACTTACCTAACAACCTATATCTTGGTCAAGTTTTGTCAACAGAAAATTCCTATCAGTACGGTCCCATATGCATTGACAAGAAATATCGCAGCACTGAAGTATTACCAAACCTTTTCGAATTTTCAAGACTACAGATGAAAGACAGATACCCGATTTTAATAACATTTATAAACAAAATAAACGGTAGGTCATACCGTGCCCATGTAGATAAGCTTGGACTTGAGGTAATAAAGACATTTGATTTTAATAATAATCATTATTATGAGTTAGGGTACGATATGGGAAAGAAAACACAGGAGTCGTTCATTTAATAAATCTAAAAAAAGCAAAAAACGAGTTAAAAGTACTCGTTTTCATAAGTTAATATTATCTTTTCAATCCACAGAGAAATAACTTCTGACAACTTATCTTATTATAAATTGAAACTAAAGTCAAGTAGAGATATTTCCTGGGATATATAAATTAATATTATCGAAAAAAATCATTGACAGGTAAAAACAAACATGTTAATATTAAGTCACCAGATACTGTAATAAGTGGAGGAATAATGATTGCTCATATAAACGCAAATAAGGAAGAACAAACCATATTAGAACACTTATTTGGTGTAGCTAATAAAGCTAAAAATAAAGGAAAGTATATTGGATTAGAAAACTTGTTATATTTGACAGGTTTATTGCATGATTTAGGAAAAGGTTCGCAAGCTTATGAAGTATATATAAGAAAAGCAGTTGAAGACCCATTATCCGTACATAAAGGAGAGATTGATCATTCAACAGCTGGAGGTAAGTATATATTTGATAATTATTATAATGGCAATCAAATTCAAAGAATAACTGCCCAGTTAATCTCTATAGCAATAGCATCTCATCACGGATTATTTGATTGCATTAATATTAATGGTATAAATAATTTCACACGCAGAACAAACAAAACATTTGAAATACATTATGAAGAAGTACTAAGTAATTGCATAAATACTATATTAAAAACAAATAATTTAGAAAAATTATTTGAAAAATCCTTTAAAGAATCTAAAGAAATTTTTATTAAAATTAAAAACAGTATCACAGCTGATATGAACGACAACAATTGCTCGTTTTTTTTGTTAAGTTGTTTTGAAAGAATGATTTTATCAATTCTTGTTGATTCTGATTGGTCAGATACTTCTGAATTTATGAATGAGCGAATTATTACACATAGTATTGATGATAATGAATTACATGAAATCTGGGAGAAAATGCAATTGAACTTAAACAATCATATTAACGGTTTTAAAATTGATAATAAGATATCTTTATTAAGAAAAAGCATTTCTGATGAATGCTACGAATTTGGGAAGAATTCGGGAGGAATATATTGCCTTCCTATACCTACTGGCGGCGGCAAGACGCTTAGTGGATTAAGATATGCAATTGAGCATGCAAAGGTAAATTTGAAAAATAGGATTATTTATGTTGCCCCGTATTTGTCAATTTTAGAGCAAAATGCTAACGAATACAGGAAAGCTTTAGGTTCAGATGATTATATTTTGGAGCATCATTCGAATATTATTATAGATGATGCAGATAATGAATATAGATATTTAAGGGAAACATGGGACAGCCCAATAATACTTACAACAATGGTTCAATTTTTAGAAGTATTGTTTTCTGGTAGGATGCAAAGCATTAGAAGAATGAATCAATTAGCAAACTCTGTAATAATAATTGACGAAATACAATCATTACCTATAAAATGTGTAAGCATTTTCAACTTAATGATGAACTTTCTATCACGGATATGTAATACTACAATAATATTATGTTCAGCTACACAACCTTTGCTTGGAGAAGTTAACAAAAATATTTTATATGGACAACCTGTAAATATCACAAAGAATATTGAGCAGCAATTTATAGATTTTAAAAGAACATCTATAATTAATTCAATAGTACAAGGTGGATATAATACGGATGAACTTGCTAAGTTCGTAATGTCAAAAATGGATAGTGTTGGTAGTTGTCTAATTATTTTAAATACAAAGACAGCTGTTAAAAATCTACATATAAAATTAAAGGAAGTTCTAAAACTTAATAATCTTGATATTAAACTTGTTCAATTAACAACATATATGTGTGCGGAGCATAGGAGTAATATAATTGAAGATTTAAAAAAGGAATTAGGCAGGCAAAAGGTAATTTGTATAAGTACACAACTAATTGAAGCAGGCGTTGACATTTCATTTCAATGTGTGATTCGTTCATTGGCAGGGTTAGATAATATTGCACAGGCAGCCGGAAGATGCAACCGAAATGGAGAACTTGAAATGGGTAATGTATTTGTTATTAATTATAGGGATGAAAATGTATCTAAACTAAAAGATATTAAAGAGGCACAGAGGGCAACTCAAAAAATATTTGATAAAATAGAAAACGATTCAATTTATGCGAAATATGATTTATTGTCTCCTAAAATGATTAACTTGTTTTATGAAATATACTTTTATAATCGAAAAGATGAGATGGATTATACAATTAAGGATAGTAATACAACTATTTTAGATCTATTGGACAAAAATCCTGTTGGAAGTTTAGCATATCAAGAGAGAAATGGTGAGTCAATTCCTATTATATTGAAACAAGCTTTTGGGTATGCAGGACAAGAATTTGAAGTTATTGATAGTAATACTATAGGTATTTTAATTCCATATAAAAATGGAAAGGAGTATATTGGTATAATTAGAGAAAGTAATGACTTTATAGAAATAAAAAGAGAGCTAAAAAAAATGCAAAGGTATACAGTAAATATGTATAATAATGATATGATGATTGAGAAACTTAAAGCAAGAAATGCAATTGATGATTCTGTTTTAGACGGGAATGTTCTCATTCTTAGAGAAGGATTTTATGATGAAGTAATTGGTGTCAGTGATGAGATGGAAGATTTAATTATGTAATAGTTAAGGAGGTTAATATATGAAAAGAAAAAACCTGATTGAGTTTAAAGTGTATGGCAGATATGCGTTGTTTACAGACCCATTAACCAGGATTGGAGGGGAAAAATTCACATATCAAGTGCCGACCTATCAAGCCTTAAAAGGAATAACGGAAAGTGTATATTGGAAACCTACTCTACAATGGTTTATTGATGATGTGAGAATAATAAACCGCATTCAAACTCAATCTCAAGGAATACGTCCAATAAAGTACACAGGAGGTAATGATTTATCTATTTATACATATTTAAAGGATGTAGAATATCAGGTTAGAGCACACTTTGAATGGAATGAAAACCGTAAAGATTTGGAAAGAGATAGAAACGAGAATAAACATTATATTGTTGCAAAAAGAATGTTGTCAAGAGGGGGAAGAAGAGACATTTTTTTAGGTACAAGAGAATGTCAAGGATATGTTGAACCTTGTAAGTTTGGTGAAGGCGAAGGTTATTATGATGACACAGATATGGATTTTAGTCTTATGTTTCATGGAATGACATACCCGGATGAAGCTTATAATGACGAAACTAAAGATAAAATGACAGCTAGATTTTGGATGCCTAAAATGGTAAACGGCTACATTCAATTTATTAGACCGGAAGAATGTTCTATACATAGAAGGCTAAGGGAAATGAATATGAAGACTTTTGATGATAGTAATTTCACTGTTATAGGTGAGTTTGAGGAAGGTGGTGTTTTTGATGGGGTGGATTAGCTTACTAAATGAAACTTATGAAAATAATTCAAGTTTTGCGGGTAAGATAGATAAAGATGATACAGTTCTTCTTCCTATATCTCACTCTACTCAGAATGCTCAGATTGAAGTAACTATAGATGAATATGGAGAATTTTTAAGAGCAGAAAAAATTACTGATAAAGAAAATGCAGTAACAATAATTCCTGTGACTGAAGACTCAGGGGCACGCGGCAATGGTATATTTCCACATCCCTTATGCGATAAACTATGCTATATTGCAGGAGACTACTCACATTTCACCAATGATAAAAACAAGGATGAGTATTATAATAAATACTTGAACCAATTGGAAAGCTGGTGTAATTCACAATATCCCCATAAGAAGGTAATTGCTATTCTTGAATATTTAAAAAAAGGACAACTTATTAATGATTTAGTAAATGAGAAGATTTTGGATCTTGATGATGATGGAATACTTTCAAGTAAGATTAATAAAATACAAGGGATTAATCAAACAGATTGCTTTGTAAGGTTTATCGTACAAAACTGCATTGATAATAAGGATGAAGGCAGAGTTTGGCTAGACAATAAATTGTATGACAGCTTTATTAATTATTATGAAAGCATTAATGTAGATAAAGATATTTGTTACATTACAGGTAAAAATGTTTATTGTTCGGACAAGCATCCTTCTAAAATAAGACACTCAGGCGATAAGTCTAAACTAATTTCGGCAAACGATAAAGACGGATTTACATTTAGGGGCAGGTTTACCGAGAGCACACAAGCAGCTTCTGTTGGATATGAAACATCTCAAAAAGCACATAATACACTTAGATGGTTGATACAGAAACAAGGATATAAAAGAGATGGAGCGGCTATAGTTGCTTGGGCCGCAAATGGTGTTAAAATACCTATGCCACTTGAAAATACTGAAGATACATTTTTCCAAGAGGAAATAAAGAAAGAAGCAGATACAGCAAAAAGTTACGCGGATAGATTGAATAGGGCTATAGCAGGTTATAAAGCTGATTTAACTACAAAGACGAAAATTGCAATTATCTCAGTTGATGCAGCTACAACAGGTAGATTATCAATTACATATTACAAGGAATTAAATGGTTCCGAGTTCCTTGAAAGGATAAAAGATTGGCACCTTCATTGCAGTTGGAAACACTATTATAAAAATGATGAAGGAGGTTATTATTTTGTTGGAGTCCCTTCACCGAGGGAGATAGCCTTAGCTGCTTATGGAACAGAGCAAAAAAATAAATTTCAAAAAATCGAATTTACTGCAAATAGTAAACTTATTCGAAACACAGTAGAAAGATTATTACCTTGTATTATCGATGGCAGAAAAATTCCTTATGATATTGTCCATGCGGCAGTGTTAAATGCAAGTAGACCAATGGCAATGTCCGGGTATAATTGGCAGAGAGTATTGACAAATACATGTGCATTAATTAAATACAAATATTATAAAGATAAAAGAAATAAGGAGGAATTAGGTATGACCTTGAGTGTTGAAAATAAGGATAGGAGTTATTTGTTTGGTAGACTGCTTGCAGTTGCTGACAGGGTTGAGTTTTTAACTTTTGAAAAGGGCGAAAAAAGAGAAACAAATGCCAAAAGATACATGAATATATTTTCGAAACGACCGGCTAAAACGTGGGAAATTATTTATAAGAATATATTACCATACATGAATAAACTAAAACCAGGACAAAAAATAAAATATGATACAATGATAAGTGAAATAGGAGCTATGCTTGATTTAGAGGGGTTTAATAATGATGCATTGACAGAGCTTTATTTATTAGGATATTATAGTCAATCAGATTTTATGAAAGATAAAAAAACAAACAATATTATTGATGAAATGGAGGAAGAAAAAAATGAGTAAATTTACTAACAAGGTTGATTTTACTTTACTTGTAACTGTAAAAAATGCAAATCCTAATGGAGATCCGCTAAATGGGAATCGTCCAAGAGAAAATTATGATGGTTTTGGAGAAATATCAGATGTATGCATTAAAAGAAAAGTCAGGAATCGTTTACAAGATTTTGAAAAAGGTAGTATATTTGTGCAATCTGATGAGCGCTGTGATGATGGATACAAAAGCTTAAGTGATAGGGCAAAGGGGTATGAACCATTACAAAAAGCATTAAAAGATAAAGATAAAGATGCATATGCAAAGGCTGCTTGTGAAAAATGGATTGACGTAAGATCCTTTGGACAAGTTTTTGCATTTAAAGATGATAGTGTATCAGTAGGAGTACGAGGTCCTGTTTCAATACATTCTGCTGTAAGTTTATCACCTGTTGATATTTACAGTATGCAAATAACAAAGAGTGTTAACAGCGAAACAAAGGATAAAAAATCTTCAGATACTATGGGTATGAAGCATAGAATTGATTTTGGAATGTATTTAATCAAGGGTAGTATAAACCAACAACTAGCAGAAAAAACTGGTTTTTCTAATGAAGATGCTGAATTAATTAAAAAAGCATTGAGTACACTATTTGTAAATGACACCTCATCAGCAAGGCCGGATGGCAGCATGGAAGTGAGGAAACTTTACTGGTGGAAGCATAATAATCAAACAGGGCAATATTCATCAGCACAAGTACATCGTTCTTTAAAGATTGATTTAAAGGATGGTATTGATAACCCTAAAAAATTTGAAGATTATGACATCAATTTAGAATCTTTGTCAGGGTTGGAAGTTGAAATAAATGATGGACTATAATGAAGATGATTATTTAATGTTATCTGGTATACAACATTTTTACTTTTGTAAAAGGCAATGGGCATTAATTCATATTGAACAACAATGGGCTGATAATAAAGCAACTATGGAAGGGAATTATATACATGAAAAAGCGGATGATCCGTTTATTATAGAATCAAGAAAGGATTTGTTTATATCAAGGGCTGTCCCAATTTCATCTAAAGAATTAGGATTGTCTGGTATTGTCGATGTTTTAGAGTATACTCAAAATAAAGCAGGAATTAAGGTAGCGAATAGAGACGGTTTGTGGCTTCCAAATATCGTAGAATACAAAAGGGGTAAGCCTAAGAAAGATAAAAGAGATATAATGCAATTAACTGCACAAGTTATTTGCTTGGAAGAAATGTTCGGTTATGTGTTTAAGTCATCTGACCTATATTATCACGAAACAAATAGAAGAACGAAGGTCGAAATAACTGATGAGTTAAGAAAGCAAGCTAAAAATGTTGCTCGTGAAATGCATAGGATATATGAAACCGGAATTACTCCTGAAGCAGAATCATATAAAAATTGTAAACTGTGCTCTTTATACGATATATGTATGCCAAGACTCACGAAAAAGAAAGTTAATATTTTAAACTATATTGAAAGATATACAAATATAAAAGAGGTATGAAATGAGAAAATTGCTTAATACATTGTATATCACTAATCCAAATGCATATTTGTCTAAAGATGGAGAAAATATTGTGGTGAAGATTGATGATGAAGAAATAGGCAGGAGACCAATTCACATACTAGAAGGAGTAGTATGCTTTAACTTCAATGGCATGAGTCCTGCCTTAATGAAATTATGTGGTCAACATGGTGTTACAGTAAGTTTTTTAAGTCAATATGGTAACTTTCTTGGTAGAGTTCAAGGTGAAGTCAATGGTAATGTATTACTTCGCAGGACACAATACAGAATTGCTGATGATGATGAAAAATCGCTTGATATTTCCCGAAATTTTATTATAGGAAAGGTTGTTAACGGAAGAAAAGTTCTTAATAGAGCTTTGCGCGATCATAACAATGTTGTAAATAATGATTTATTATTGGAAATACAAGAAAAGATGAGTAATTCAATAAACAAAATCATGAATTGCTGCTCAAGTGATGAACTCCGTGGTATAGAGGGAGAGGTTTCAAGAGCATACTTTCAAGGAATAAATGAATTGATTTTACATCAAAAAGAAGTCTTCTTTTTTAAAGAGAGATCAAGAAGACCTCCTCGTGACAACTTGAATGCGTTACTTTCTTATGCTTATACATTAATTACATATGAAATGTCAAGTGCATTAGAAACAGTAGGATTAGATCCATATGTTGGATTTTTTCATACAGATAGACCGGGACGAGTTAGTTTAGCATTAGATATGATCGAAGAATTGAGATCATATGTGGCAGATAGATTTGTTCTATCGCTAATTAATAGAAGACAAATAAATGAAGACGGATTTGTTCCAAAAGAAAATGGTGGAATATTAATGAAAGATGAAACAAAAAGAACATTTTTATCTTCATGGCAAAAAAGAAAGCAAGATATTATTGAACATCCTTTTATTCATGAAAGAATAGAATTTGGCTTAATACCATATGTTCAGGCATGCCTTATGGCTAGATATATAAGAGGTGATATAGAAGCCTACCCTCCATTCTTTGTTTCATAATATTTTGACTTATAAGGAGAGTTGATGTGTTAGTTTTGATTACATATGACGTAAATACAGAAAGCGATGGTGGAAAAAGAAGACTGCGTCAAGTTGCAAAAATTTGTGTAAATTACGGCCAGAGAGTTCAAAATTCTGTATTTGAGTGTTCAATTAACCCAGCACAATTGGTGACTATAAAGAATGAACTATTAAATGTAATCGATTGTGAGAAGGATAGCCTTCGGTTCTATTTACTAGGTAAGAACTGGGAAAGAAGAGTGGAGACACTTGGCAAGGATAATAGTTATAATCCTGATAAAGGTGTGTTTATTCTATGACGCGAACGTATAATAAACATAATTCTTATAGACGGTTCGCAACAAAGATTAAAGTAATAAACATATATACTTAATAAGTTTTTCAATTTTATAAAAGTATTTGGTTATTTTTGTGTACTAATGCTAATGTTTTCCAATTTAATTTAATAATTAGTACATAAAAGTGGAGTCGCACCCTTCGCGGGTGCGTGGATTGAAATAAAGAGTTTTAGGAGGGCGAGTGATGAAAATAAGTCGCACCCTTCGCGGGTGCGTGGATTGAAATAAAAAAATACTTTTATTGGTACAAAGGGCATCAGGTCGCACCCTTCGCGGGTGCGTGGATTGAAATTATAATTATCCAATCCTCTGCGAGCACATCTGTTTGTCGCACCCTTCGCGGGTGCGTGGATTGAAATATTTCCGCACCTTGATAAGTGTAGGCATCTGACATGTCGCACCCTTCGCGGGTGCGTGGATTGAAATTTTGACCTTTGCCATTGGTCTTTGTCTCTGGCATGTCGCACCCTTCGCGGGTGCGTGGATTGAAATAAGACACACCTACAAGTATAGTCATACTTGGTACGTCGCACCCTTCGCGGGTGCGTGGATTGAAATAAGTTCCGGGGTCCTCTCTCCTTTTTCATATTTACGTCGCACCCTTCGCGGGTGCGTGGATTGAAATCGCTAACAAAAACCCTATTACTGCCGCCTAACCCAGTCGCACCCTTCGCGGGTGCGTGGATTGAAATAGGTGCTCTGCTCAATGTAAATATCCTTTATTTAAGTCGCACCCTTCGCGGGTGCGTGGATTGAAATAAAAGAAAAATTACAAATATCAACAACGGGCTTAACGTCGCACCCTTCGCGGGTGCGTGGATTGAAATCATTCCTCGATTTATATAACTATCTTCATCTGTTGGTCGCACCCTTCGCGGGTGCGTGGATTGAAATAAGAATTGTGGTTTGATGTATTGATGAAAATTATGTCGCACCCTTCGCGGGTGCGTGGATTGAAATGTAACAAAATAGCAGCTCCAGCGGTAACTATTCGTGTCGCACCCTTCGCGGGTGCGTGGATTGAAATAGAGTATCGGAAAAAAAAGTCAAGAGTAAAATCTGTCGCACCCTTCGCGGGTGCGTGGATTGAAATACATAATATATTATATATTGCTACAAGGTATTACGTCGCACCCTTCGCGGGTGCGTGGATTGAAATAAATATTGATAGATACGATTTAAAGGAAATTAAGTCGCACCCTTCGCGGGTGCGTGGATTGAAATATAGCACTTTGTATTATTAGAGATTCTGAGACCGGTCGCACCCTTCGCGGGTGCGTGGATTGAAATGCTTATAAATTTAGCGTTAATATTGTTTATATCTGTCGCACCCTTCGCGGGTGCGTGGATTGAAATTGCTGATAGAAAAAGGCAAAGAATACGGGTTTCGTCGCACCCTTCGCGGGTGCGTGGATTGAAATAAAATTATAAAAGATATGGAATACCAAAAGCTAAGTCGCACCCTTCGCGGGTGCGTGGATTGAAATGTTGATACTCTTATCGTCATTTTCCATTCTGTAACGTCGCACCCTTCGCGGGTGCGTGGATTGAAATCTTTTATTAACCTTTAGAAATCAAATATTTATTTGTCGCACCCTTCGCGGGTGCGTGGATTGAAATTTATGAAGAATTTATGAAAATATTTGGAAGAAATGTCGCACCCTTCGCGGGTGCGTGGATTGAAATGGTAAAGCATCCATAGAAGTCGCAAGTGATTTAGTCGCACCCTTCGCGGGTGCGTGGATTGAAATCACAATAGAATTTGAATTAAACAACATGAATCAGGTCGCACCCTTCGCGGGTGCGTGGATTGAAATTATCACACCATGCCGTTGTATTCCATAGCAAACCGTCGCACCCTTCGCGGGTGCGTGGATTGAAATCAAATTTCAAATATGGCATAAGAAAAAGTCATTTGAGTCGCACCCTTCGCGGGTGCGTGGATTGAAATAACAGAATCCACAGTAGAAGTTATAGTAATTACAGTCGCACCCTTCGCGGGTGCGTGGATTGAAATTTTTATAACATCAAATATAAAACCATTTTCGTGAGTCGCACCCTTCGCGGGTGCGTGGATTGAAATATATAGAAGATAATGTATTAAAAATTGAATATTTGTCGCACCCTTCGCGGGTGCGTGGATTGAAATTTGAACGTGAGTTTTTATTAAGTATCGACATGGAGTCGCACCCTTCGCGGGTGCGTGGATTGAAATAGTTACAGATAAGACTTT
>ENA-UOOR01004559-UOOR01004559.1-fermentation-metagenome-genome-assembly--contig:-NODE-4559-length-10949-cov-2.484487_pt1 | contig 10949 bp, 8 predicted proteins | sample MGYA00245780_ERZ724029 | MGnify/ENA primary metagenome ERZ724029 (study PRJEB28704, sample SAMN03018315) | fermentation metagenome | biome: anthropogenic terrestrial biome; feature: soil; material... | reverse complement strand
AAAAGAGCGTAAGCAGAACTTAGGCGGCTACCTTGACCGCCGTGATTTTCGCCTGTTCTCCAAGCGAATCCAGTTGACATTGGACGATTTGCTCCGCCCGCTGTCCGATAGGGAGCGCGCTAACGCACTGGAGATTCATAACTACGCCGTTTCAAAGGGCATGAAGATGGAAATGCAAAGCCCTTATACATTTCGATACACATACAAAAAGATTTACTCGGTTGAACTTCACAATGACCCTTTTCGCGTGATGGTCATCTACCGGCTGGACAACGCCAAGCACGTCCATGATCAATTCGAGCGGTTTTTTCTGTCGCCGAACAACAGCCAGACGCGGATGAATTGGTACGGTACATACAGGGCGGTATCGAGGTGTGTACCGGCTGCCACGGTTTACACAAGGCAAGCGAGCGGTGCGGCAAGTGGTTGGGTATTCATGGCACGAGGCGGCTTGCGTCTATGTGTCACCCCGCCATCAGCAAATACCGCAGAGGAACACAAAACCTTACCTATCTTGACAAGGACATTCAGATGTTAAAGCGTATGATAGATGTGCGCCTCGTACAGGTTGATGATTTTTTCGCGGGCTGAAAACCCCTCTTGACTTTGACGCGACGTCGCAGTTTACACTGAATATAGCTCGATTTATCGGGACTAAATTCAGAGGAGAAAAACGTAATGAACTTAACCACAATCAGCGAAATATCAAAGAAGCTTTCTATCTCTACCCGAACACTGCGTTATTATGAGCAGATCGGGTTAATTGAGAGCGTTAAAAAAGACGATTACGCCTACCGTACCTACGATGAGACTGCGGTTATCCGGCTTCAGCAAATCCTTGTGCTGCGTAAACTGCGGATATCGCTCAAGCAAATCGGCGTAATTTTGCAGAGCGAAAACACGGCGGCTATCATCGACGCTTTCCGGCAGAACCTCTCCGAAGTGGATGACGAAATTACTGCGCTATCAACAATCCGGGACATCATCAACACATTTATTACACGCCTTAAAGACAGCATCTATCAGGACATCAAGTTGAATCTGCTGGATGATACCGCTCTGCTTGAAGCGGTGGACGCACTCACCGTGCAAAAAGCTCAACTAAAAGAAGAAAAATCTGCGGCAGATCTGGAGCAGGCAAGCGAGAAGCTGAACAAACTGACCGATCGGGATGTGCGGATTGTGTATGTACCACCTGCTACTGTGGCAGCGGTGCATACTAAAGGTACTGAACCCGGTCCTGAGTTGATTACCGCCGAGATCGTGGATAAGTTTATTTTGGAAACAAAACTCAAAGAAAACTATCCTGCTTCCCGTCATTACGGATTTAACAACCCCGATGAGCCAGTCCACGGAGAAGGTCATGGATATGAACGATACATCACCATTCCCGATGATATGGAAGTACCTTCGCCTATTGTGAAAAAACACTTTGTCGGCGGATTATACGCCGCTCGTACAATTCCGATGGGAGCGTGGGACGAGTGGTTCGCTTTACATGAATGGGTTGGTAACAGTGAACGCTATGAGTTTCGATGGGAAACGATTGACGGAGTATGCGGATGGATTGAAGAACACTTGAATTATTGGGATTGGAATAGTTCTAATGATGATTACAGGCAGATTGATTTGATGATACCAGTCAAGATAAAGGAGGTAAAATAAATGTCTATAGAAAATCAAGCAGCATTTTATCTCCGTAATATATGCGATTATGATCCAAATATAAAAAATGATGTTATATTAACGGAATCTATTATTGCTGGATTTGCTGAGTTCAGCAATCTTCTGCGCACGGTATATCGGGATTGGCGGTCATACGAAATATCGACAGTTCCAAGTGAACGGACGAAAATCGGAATCATGTCCGATGATCTTGAAAATTATCACAACTTGACTTACACGTTGGATTGCCTTTTTGCGATTGCTACAGCCGGTGAATTATACTCGGAATGCGAAACGCAATATTTATCCGTCCAAAAATCATTGTTCAAGAACGAATATAAAAAATCTGTGAAGTTTTCCTTTGAAATGCTCGAAAAGTACGGATTCTACTTCAGCTATTTCAAAGATGAAAAAGCGGTAGATGAATATAAACGCTGTGACAGCTTTCATATTTATAACGAGAACAGCGGGCATCTCATTGAGGCGATAAAATTCATAGCGCACCGATTAACAGAACAAGAGAAGAAAAAAGAAATGCCCGCTAAAGTCGCTTTTATGCTTGCGGATTATAACTTTATATTAACCGGACATATCAATCAAAATCCCGTGCAGGAAAGCATTTTAAAAACGCTTGGTCCACTCTGCGATTTATGGCAAGAACTTGTTCGTGTGATGCAGGACGAGTGCGGCTTTATTACCGATTCATCATTCAACCCTTATGTGTTTCCCAACAGAACTGTAACATTGAAGAAGCATAAAAAGACAATATGCAAATTCGGTATAAATGTTGACCGCCTGAATATCCGGCTTCCTCTTTCATTTGAAATAGCAAAGGATCTAATTTTAAAAAGGAAGTCGCTACCGCAAAGCATCAATCAGAATATAGATATGTTCGGTTGTGTCAATTGCGGCAAATGCGAAGGGAAAAGTAATATCGTGATAGTCGACGGTGTTCCCCTTTGCAATCTGCCATATAGCAATTTTGTGACGGAGGATTCGCGGTGTTTACGCTTTGATGTAACAAGCGAAGACGAAGTGAATATTATTTGTGATATAATACAGAAGTTTTATATGTAATAAAGTGTATTTTGACCCTTGACTTTGACGCACGGTCAAGTGGTAAACTTGAAATATACCGGAAGGAGGTTATGCCGTTATGGATAAAACAAACAACGAACTTATTAAGATTACAGACCTGACAACACAGCTTGGATTATCCTCCCGCAGTCTGCGTTATTATGAACAAATTGGACTGATTCAAAGCATTCGACCCGCGTTTGAGAAATACCGTTTTTATGACGCGGAGAACATTGAACGCCTGAAACAAATCATGGTGCTTCGCAAAATGCAGATTCCCGTTAAGGATATCCTGCGTATTTATGAAAGCGAAAGTATGAGCATGGTGGTTGAGACTTTCGTTAATCGCATTCAAGCCATTGACGAAGAAATAGGTGCGTTGGCAGAGTTGAAACGAATCACCAGCGAATTTTTGCAGACCATGCAGGAAAACGGCGTAACCAAAATCTCCGCTCTGCCCCTTCTTTATGAGGAAATGGACAAACAGATTGAATTGATAGAGGAGCGCGAACCTTTTACATATGACGAATTAAGCAATCTTAGCGACCGGCTGGCAAAGCCCCTTGATCCTGCTATCATTTCCTTACCCGTCTTTCGAGTTGTGTCCTCTTATTTGAAAGCATGTCCGAATGAATCCGATGTGGATGGATTTTGGCGATGGATACAGGAGCAGAATTTATTAATTGACGCTCCTGGGCGGCATGAACGATTTGAATATCAAACCGATGCCGGAGATGTAATCATACAACGTGTTCCGGACGATTTTATCAATGACAGCGAACATTTAGATTTTATCTTTGACGGCGGGCTGTTTGCTGCTATAAACATCTATCTTGATGAGGATTTGGGCGAACGGTTCCGTTCCCTTATAAAGAGTTTTGACGATAACAAGTTTTATGAGATTGACTACGCACATGAGGGTGAACTGCGCCACCCTGCTATGTTGGAAAACTTGATTTCTCCTAATGAAAAAAGGGAGCTTGTGGCTTTGTTTGTGCCGGTAAAAAAGCGGCTTGCCGACCCCGCGTTGTTCGACCCGCCGAAAGAAGTTACCGATATTACCATCGAGGAAATCGAAGCGGCTAACCCGGTTTTGTGGGAAATCGTACCGATGGATAAGCTTACACCTATTAAAACAAGCGGAGGATATGTTCGATACGACGTATTGCCGAGCGGTGAAGCGGTTTTTTCAACATATGTCGGAACCCGTTATTTGTCAACCGATATTAAAGTAAAGTTGCCGTTTCGTGTGGATTTTGAGTTTATGTTTGATGTTTCGCCGAAAAATGCCGACGAAGGTATTAGGATTCATTTTGGAAACTGCAGCTTTGCCATAAACGAAAGAAACAACCCCGATCCTGTATTATCAAAACACGCTATTATATTTAACCAACCGATTTTCGGAAATGAATTTTTATATCCATATCTGGGTGAAGTAAAAAAAGGCGAATACAATTCGGTTTCATGGATTATCGGCGAAAAATATCTTTCCGTGATTATTAACGGCGAAGTACGGTTCTGCACGGAGAATTTGCCGTATATGAAAACTGATCTGCATTATTCGCCCAGTCATCCCATTCTCATTAACGGCGGTGGCGATATGCCAATTACAATACGCGATATTAAGGTTTCGCAGCTTGAAGCCAAGAAAAAATCAAAAAGGGAGAATTAGCCATGATTATAAAACGTAGCAACAATCAAATTTCAAATATCGAAACCTATTGCGTCGGGGAACGGGGCGAAAATTTTGCATTTGACGGCGCTTGTGAACGGCTGATGGAGTGTCTTGGTGAAAAGGATTTCGGTTATTGGCTGCTCGCCGGAATCACGGGGGATTGTTTCGCGCAGGTATATCCGAAAAATCATTCCTTTTTCAGCGACCGATATTGCGTTTCAGATTATAATATCCTATATAACGATGACTGTTCGGATTATATAGAAGGCATTTTCGATAAAATGGGTTACGCCTGCACCTATGTCCCGAAAGAAAAGATTATGGCGAACAAAGAAATGTATCGCCAAACACTGATGGCTTACATTGACAAGGGTATCCCTGTCATACACTTCAAGGGGAATTACAGCATGATTTGCGGATATGAAGAACATGGTAATATCCTTTTGAATAAGTGGCCATGCAGTAATGATTTTAATAAATTTGCTCTGGATGACGAATATTTTTTCGATAAAGAGTTGAGAGGTTGGATTTTCGTCGGCGAAAAAAAGGAACGAAAAATACTATCCGAAATCTACCGGGATGCGGTTATGAAAATGCCCGAAATCTTAACCTCGGAAACAGACAAATATTACTTTGGAGCCAAAGCGTTCCGTGCATGGGCTGATGATATAAAAAATGGTTTTTATGACGGTAAAACGCAGGATGAAGTTGATTTATGGGGAACGCATACGAGTTTTGTCTGTGATTTTGAAACAATCGCGGCAACATCGGGTCGGTTCTTATCCAAAGCCTTAGACTTGAATCCTGACTTGTGTTTCATTTCTGAAATCATACCCATTTTAAGCAGGCAAGGTGCATACGCGAATGGTGGTTTGGAGGATTTAGGCGGCGGGTTTAATGTTACCCTTGCTGTTTTGCAGGATGTTGAAAAAAGAAAAATGATTGCAGACAGACTTCGTATATTTGCGAAAAATATGGATGAAATCGTGCGGGTGTTGAAGGAGAATATGTAATATGGATATTTCACTAAAAAAAGAATTTGACAGCATCGCACAGCGGGTATTGTACGGATTTAAGTTTATCTATTCTGATTTTGAGCCTATTGATTCTGACATAGTGACTGAGCAGGAACAAAAAAGGCTGCACGATTTGATGGGACAAATTATCGACAAGCTGTATGGTACTCCGGCTTTGTTAGGACTTCCAGAAAATCCCGATGAAGCCTACGAGTGGTATATGGTCAGTAATCAAAAGCCTGTTCTCAGCGCCATTTATCTGACTATATACAAAACGCTGTATGAGTTTTATAAGTTTCTTTATATTGTCGCGTTACACAGCGAAATGAACGGCGACAGCTTATCAATCAGCAATGAAATCTTAAAAGCAAACAAGACAGGATTTAAGCCGATTTACAATAAACTGTTAAACGAAGTCGGCATGGAAGCCGTAAAAGATAAAATCGGTGTTTCTATACATACAGACAAAAATATATTGGCTGCCTTAAAGCTGCTTGCCGTGAAAGTCCACACCAATATAAATAAATGGACGCCGTATGAGCTGGCCGATTTTGTCCGCTGTTCTTTTAACGGTGAAAAAGATTATTTATTAAAGCGAACTGAAAACGTAAACGGATTAAACGGTTTGCTTATGGAGCTAAAAACTAAATGCCTTGAAAAAGGATATAACCAAGAAATAAATCTTCATTTCACCGCGACGGATTTGAGCTTTACTATTTATTTCAAAAACGATGTCGGTGGGTTTCAAATCGGGTATAATTCGCGGAAATATTGGCAATTTTCTTTCGGGACAATAAACGGAATCGGCGAAAAGGCGATGTTGGAGGACTTCGATAATCTTTCCGATGATATGAAACAGCACTTTATAAGCATTTGCAGACCGTGCAGCGGATGCCTTGTATGTACAAAGAACGGTAAAAACAAAATTTTCACCGTCCGTGTAAACTATGCCGGGAAAGATTATAGCCTCTGCCCGTCATTTCCGTGCCACGCATGGGAAACCCTTGACAGCAGCTTGATGGATATTCTGTTCAAGTACCATGATTTGCAGATAAAGTATAAGGGATAAAAAATATCTGCGAAACCTCTTGACCCTTACCTTGCGTAAGGTTTTATACTAAAATAAAAACGCAAAGGAAGGTGTCTTAGTTATGCAACCGAATAATAATTCGTTGATGAAAATTGGTGATGTCACAAATAAATTCGGGATTTCCCATCGCTCCCTGCATTATTGGGAAAGCGCGGGTATACTCCAAAGCATTCGCGCTGAAAATGATTACCGTTTTTATGATGAAGAAAATCTGCTCAAGATCAAGCAGATCGTTCTGCTCCGTAAACTGCGGCTATCCATTCCGTCAATACAGGAGATTTTTACTTCTAAAGAATTGTCGAAGATTATCTCTGTGTTCACTGGTCACTTGGATGAAACGAAGAAAGAAACCGAACATTTAAACGCTCTTGGTCTTATTCTGCGTCAACTCCTCAATATGCTCAAAGACCGTCAGGATATGGGCAGCGTGTATAAATATCTTGACACGATCCCCAGCACTGAATCAGAGGAACTAAAAACCGCTTTAAAAACAGTTTTGTCAGAGCCTGTAAATGAAATTGCTATTGAATCGATACCGGAACCGTTTGTTGACATGACGGGTATTGATCTCTCTCTTGAGCTCTCGGACAAACAGGATATTTCCGAATTGGTGAAGGTGATTAAACACTGTTACGGTAATACAGATGATACGGAAAAGCTTCTATTTTATTGGGACTTTAACGGATATAACATGCCTGATTGCCGATGGTTCTATAAAATCATGCAAAACGGCGAATGTATTGGCGCGGTCAATCTTGCGTTTGTCGGCATGGAAGCAATGTTGATTCGCCAGCTTGCTTATTGCGACCCCGATAATAATATCTATTTATTTGAACTACTAAAGCAAAAACATCCCGATATTCTGTGCTGGAATATTTACTTCCCAAATGAATCCGAAAATAATACAGAACACTTCTGTTTTGACTTTGAAAACAAAAAGCACCAATTTGCAGACGATAACGGGTTTACATTCTATACGGATGCACGTTGGAATCGCTATATTAAAATGTTGAAACCACATGACGAGGTTTATAATAGCAGCCGTTATCGTTTTGCCCTATTAGATGGTTCTATGGATGGTGTTTCATTCCGGTTTTTCGGGACAGATAGGCTGGACTGGTACGACGGTAAAATGACGAACTGGCGTGTGACCGACTGTGATTTCAGCGGCGCTTTCATTTACGACACATGGATGGGCCACAGTAAGTTTGTTGAGAGTTGTGTTGATGACAGCAATTTTCAATATGTTGACTTTACCCGCAGTGTGTTCAAAGACGGCTGTTTCGTGGATTGCAGGCTTGAAAACTGCAATATTTCGGGCATGACCATAGATGGGATCAATGTAAAAGAAGCTTTGGCGCTTTATAAGACAAAAAATAAGGAGACTTAGGAAAACCAGATAAGTTATAACTTCGCAATAATGGTCGAGCGGTTTGAATCCTCTTTTGCTATACTGGATTCGGAGGTGGAAAATGGAATTATCGGATAAAATAAAGGCTGTAAGTGAAATGCAAAGCTACATTATCACGCATTTGGACGAGGAAATTACACTGGAGTCCCTTGCCACTGCCGCCGGATACAGCAAATATTACGCTGTCCGGATGTTTCGAGAAGTGACAGGTAAAACACCTTTTGAAACCATCCGCGCTCTGCGGTTGACTAAAGCCGCGCAGACCTTGCAGGCTTGTAACGAAAAGATTGTGGATGTGGCTATGGGTAGCGGCTTTGATTCTCACGACGGATTCACCCGGGCTTTTTCCCGGCAATTTGGTATCACGCCGCAAAAATACCACATCGAGACACCGCCAGTAAGATGGTTTGTCCATTATCCCATTGAAGCCTACTACATATTGAAAGAGGGTACCATATCTATGTCAAATGAAAAAGTATCACGGACCGTTATGGTCACAACTGTCGAACGTCCCGCAAGAAAATTGATTTTTCTGCGTCATAACGCGACGGATTATTTTTCCGCCTGTGAGGAGGTGGGCTGCGATTGGGAGGGCTTTTATAACAGTATTCCCGAAAAGTTCGATACGGCTGCGGGAGGACTGTTGCCCAGGTTTTTAATTCAACCCAGCACTAACGGCCAGGCGTTTTTTGTTGAGGTGCCAATGGATTATGATAAGCCGATTCCAGACAAATATGAAATAGCCGAGCTTCCACCTTGCACATATCTTTTCTTTAACGGTATGCCGTTTGAAGATCAAAACGACTTTCCTATTGCCATCGGAATCTTAAACGAAGCAATTGAAAATTATCCTTTTGAGCGTTTCGGATGGGAAAAATCAGAGGAAGCGCCGTATCTGGGAATGGGCGCGGAATCGGAAACAGGCGCGCGTTCGGCAGTGCCTGTGAGGAGAATATGAAACAAAGAACCGACAAATCTGATAGTTATTCATTTTTAAAGTAGATCAAACTATGATATGGAGATAGGTCAAATGCAAAATAAAAGCCGTTTATTATACATATTGAATCTTTTATACCATGAGTCGGATGAGGATCATTCTATTACCATCACTCAGATTCTTGAACGCTTGCAACAAGCTAAAATCGAAAGTAATCGGAGAACAGTTGCTCATGATTTAAAAGTATTGGCTGATAACGGTTTTGACGTTGTATGCAATAAGAGCCGGCAGAATCAATACTTTATCGGCGACAGGCAGTTTGAGCTACCCGAACTGAAACTGCTTGTTGACGCTGTGCAGGCGTCGAAGTTCATATCCACCAAGAAGAGCAAGGTGCTGATTGATAAGCTCTCCGCGCTGACAAGCGTTCATCAGTCTGACGAACTGAATCGTCAGCTTTATGTAGATAAACAGGTTAAATCCAATAACGAAGCTATCTATTATACGGTTGACCTCCTCCATTCCGCTATTAACACCAAGAAACAAGTCGAGTTCAAATATTACGAATACAACCAACACAAGAAGAAAGTTTACAAGCATAATGGCAAAGTTTATGTCTTCAGTCCATACGGTTTGATGTGGAATAACGACAGCTATTATGTGATCGGTTATTGCAAGAGCCATGATAAAATCATAAAATTCCGCGTGGACAGGATAGCGCACCCGAAAATAAGTCAAGCCCCCTCCGTTCCCCAACCCGATGATTTCAACATCGCAGAATACTCCAGAACGGTCTTTCAGATGTTTGAAGATGAAACGCATGAGGTTGTGCTTGAATGCCGTAATACGCTGATGAAAACGATTATTGACCGTTTCGGTGATGATGTCGAAACGGAACCTGCCGGGAAAGAACATTTCAAAGCGACAGTAACCGCTTCAACCAGCAATACCTTCTTCGGTTGGGTATTTTCCTTTGGTGGAGATATGAGAATTATCGCTCCGCAGGAGGTTAAAGAGCGGTATCATACAATTATAAAGAGTTCGTTGAAATAATTTAAGAAAAATAAGGAGCAGAAAGATTGATTTTTTCCGCTCCTTAGAATTATTTTGGCAATATAATTATTTCCTTCGCATTAAAAAAGATTTCAAATTCTTATTAATCAATTTTTATAATTAACATTTCATCGTTAATCTCAACCTTTCTCTCCATTTTATATGATTTCAGTTCGCAGATCTCAGAAAGTGTTTCACGTTCGATGCTCTCCTTGTAATCGGATATAACAGAGGATAAATAACTGCTATTAGTATGAAATTGGAATTTAACTCTGTCAGCCACATCAAACTCAGCTTCTTTTCTTAAAACTTGACAATGCCGCAAAAGCTCTCGATAACAGCCTTCTGCTTTAAGCTGCGACGATACGGATATATCGAGCGCGACAGCGAAGTTCCCGACCATCCTTTTTATATTAGGTTTGTCTTTTGATATAAGAGCCAGCATCTCTGGGGTGAGCGATATGCCCTCAATGACAATATTTTCACTCGACCGATATTTCTTGACATACTCCAACATCTGCTCTGGTAAACTCTTCTCCAATGCCTGCTTTATCTCGCTTAACTTCTCTTTCAGAACCTTTCCCGCAATTTTAAAGTCGAGATGTAAATACTCGTCGCATAAGGAACTAAAGTCCCGCAAGAAAATAATCTCTTTCACGTTCAGTTCTTCTTTAATTGCCTGTGAATACAGATCGCATACGGTTTGTAAGGCATTATCCAGATACAAGATTGACAGTGGTTGCTTGACTTTAAGCTGGTTTTCGTTACGCAGTTTCATCCCGCTTGCTATTACTTCTCGGACTGTATTAACGTTAGTTAGTACATTTTCGTCCAATACTCCCGCTTTCGGAAAATCAGAAAGATGAACGGATTCTTCTGCCTTTCCATAACGCAAAATCATTGTCTGCCAAATTCTTTCCGTCATAAATGGGATAATAGGTGCCATCACCTGACACAGTGTTTTTACTGCATAATACAACGTTTCATATGCGTTTTGCTTATCATTATCAAGGCTTTCTTTCCAA
>ENA-UOOR01004558-UOOR01004558.1-fermentation-metagenome-genome-assembly--contig:-NODE-4558-length-10950-cov-3.400184_pt1 | contig 10950 bp, 9 predicted proteins | sample MGYA00245780_ERZ724029 | MGnify/ENA primary metagenome ERZ724029 (study PRJEB28704, sample SAMN03018315) | fermentation metagenome | biome: anthropogenic terrestrial biome; feature: soil; material... | reverse complement strand
ACTGATGCAGAAGGCTCAGGAAAAGAAGGTGAACTTTCTGCTGCCGGTGGACAACCGGGCAGGGGATCAGTTTGACAAGGACTGCAACGTAATCATTGCGGAAAACGGCGACATCCCCGACGGCTGGATGGGAATGGACATCGGCCCCAAGAGCGAAAAGCTGTTTGCCGAGGCTATCCAGTCGGCCAAAACCGTGATCTGGAACGGCCCCATGGGCGTCTTTGAGTTCGAAAAGTTTGCCAGCGGCACCAACGCTGTTGCCAAGGCCGTGGCGGAAAGCGATTCCACCTCCATCATCGGCGGGGGAGACAGCGTAGCTGCCGTGACCAAGCTGGGCTTTGCCGACAAGATGAGCCATATTTCCACCGGCGGCGGCGCTTCTTTGGAGTTTCTGGAAGGCTTGGAGCTCCCCGGCATCGCCTGCCTTAACGAAAAATAGCGTTCAGACTGCGATATTCCTGTTCGCCGACCTAAAAAGCAAATGCAAAATAGAACGCCTTTAGCACCTCTTTTTCGCAGGTACTAAAGGCGTTTCTTCATGCCTGTGGGGCCCATAGTAGCTTTGGAAAAAAAGCCGTAGGGATAAAGAGGTATAAATCCCTTTATATTTTTATTTTTCCATTTTTTATGCTATACTGAGACCAGAAAGGCAAGGGAGGTCTTGAATGCTTGATCATGATTCCGATATCCCCCTGTATCAGCAGCTGGAGGATATCTTAGAACATGCCATTCGCTCCGGCACATTTCAGGACGGGCGAAAGCTTCCCAGCGAAAACAGGCTGTGCAAAACATACGGGGTTAGTCGTATTACCGTAAGGCAAGCGCTTGCTCTTCTGGAGCAAAAGGATTTGGTGTATACCGTTCACGGAAAAGGTACTTTTGCCAAAATTCCCACCATCAATCAGCATCTGTTTAAGATTGTTAGTTTTGCCAAAGTGCTGGAAGGCAAGGGACTGCAGGGCCATACCGAGGTGCTGGCCTTTGAACAAAATGCCGACAGCCCAAAAGATCAAAAGCTGCTACAGGCGGGGCCTCAAGGTTCTATTGGCCGCCTGCAGCTCATCGGCTGCGCCCAATCCGCTCCCATTGTGTATTACGATTCTTACCTGCCCGAAAAGCTGGCGGCCGACATGCACGCCATTGCTCTAGAAAAAGCGCTGCAGGGGCAGGCATTTTCTACCTTTGACCTTTATCAGGAAACCGGCATTTGGATCAAAGAAATTCAGCAGGTCATCCGGGCTGTAAATTCCGACCGGCGCATGGCGGAAATTCTAAAGGTTCCCAAGGGAACCGCACTGATTGTGCTGGAATCGGTGGTGTTGGATGAAGATAAAGCACTTTTGGAACATAAACTGGCCTATTATCGGGGCGATCAATACGCCTTTCACCTCAAACGGGAAACCTGAACAACTGAATGAATCGACCCCCGGCTGCTTGTACGCAGCCGGTTTTTTTTGCTTTTTATTGTTTTGTAGAATATGTCTAAAAAAAATTCAAAAATTTTACAAAATTTATATTAATATTGTGACATATTCTTCCTATGTTATGTAATATCTTGTTATTACAAGTTATTGCCAATAACTATGAGAAGGAGGTTTTGTTTATGCAAAAGGAAGTTTTACGTATTCACTGTTCCAACGGGCATTTGGGGTTTGCCCCCACAAAAGAGGAAAGCTTCTGGATTGGAGCCAAAACCCTGCCGCATTATTACTGCTGCGATTCTGGAAGCGACGATATCGGCCCTGTTCTCTTGGGAGCAGACAAGTGCGCCAGTCATCCGGAATGGCAGAAGCATGACCTGGAGCTGATGCTGCTGGCAGCCCGTGAGCAGGATGTGCCGATGATTATCGGTTCCGCGGGCGATACCGGCTCTGACAGCAGGGTAGATATGTATGTGGAATTTATTCGTCAGTTGGCTAAAAAACACAACCTGCCCAAATTCAAGCTCGCCTACTTTTATTCGGAAGTGGACCCGGCTCTGGTGCGCCAAAAGATGGAGGCCGGCGAGGAGGTAGAAGGGCTGGATGGCCGTTCCAACCTGACCTTGGAAGATCTGGGCCAAACTGACCGCATTGTGGCGGTGGCGGGAATACATCCCTTTATCAAGGCTCTGGAAATGGGGGCCGATGTGATTATTGGCGGCCGTTCCAGCGACTGTGCTGTCTTTGCGGCTCCCGCTATTTATGAAGGCTTTCCCGACCACATTGCTTATTACTGCGGAAAAGTGCTGGAATGCGCCTCCTTCTGCGCCGAACCCTATGGCGCTAAAGAAACGGTGGTAGGCACCATTACTAAGGAGGATGTCAAGGTAACCGCCATGGCTCCCTTCCAGCGCTGCACGGTCGCGTCAGTGGCAAGTCACGCCATGTACGAGCGTTCCAACCCCTATTTTGAATATGTAGCCGGGGGCCTTTTGGATATGACCGACTGCGTATACGAGCAATACGACGAAAAAACCTGCCGGATCACCAACCCCAAGTTTATTCCTATTGAGGGTAAGGTTAAAGTCAAGCTGGAAGGTTCCGGCAAGGTAGGGAATCGGTACATGGGGCTGGCGGGTATCCGGGATCCCTACACCATTCAACATATCGATCAGGTAATTCAATGGGCCAAAGACCAGGTGAAAGAGCGCTTTGAGGGCACCGATTACCACCTGAGCTATCGTATCTTTGGTAAAAACGGTGTAATGGGCGAGCTGGAACCTGTGAAGGAAATTAAATCACACGAACTGCTGGTGGTGGTGGAAGGGGTAGCCCCCACCAAGGAAGCCGCCGAGGAAATTACCATGATCGGAACCAGGCAGATCTTTTACGCCCGGTTGCCAGAGGTAAAGGGCACAGCCGGAACCGCCGCCTTTTTAATTGATGAAGTCACCCAGATTTCTGACGCCTACCAATGGACTCTCAACCACACCATCACGGTGGATGACCCTCTGGAGCTTTTCCCTGTCTCCATGGTGGAAATTGGATAAAGGAGAATCGATATGAAAACGCTTAAGCTAGTTGATTTGGCCAAAACCATTCGCTCGAAAAATGCCGGAACCGATCGAATCACCTTTGATATCGTCTTCCGGGAAAAAGAGCAATATGATCTGGTGCGGAAATCCGGTGCCATTACCAAGGCCACTATTTCGCAGCTGTACGACATTCCCCAATCCCGCATTGTGGACTTTGTGGAGTTTGACCCTGCCTATGCCATTAAGTTTACCATCAACCGACTCAGGCCTTCCGGCAGCTTCGGTGAAGGCGATGTTTTTGGCTGTCAGCAGTATCCGCCCCTGCTGGATATCGAAATTCCTGTTGAAGAATAAGATCACGATTTATGGATGGGAGCCTGCTTGTTCTTGCTCTGTTGGCAGGCTCCCACCTTTTTAAAACAGTCCGGAGGAGGGTGCGCTTGTGTCTCCGCTCATTCTGACAATTGTAATTCTTTACCTTGTGCTCACCATTGGAATTGGAATGGTTGCCACCAAGAGGACACAGTCAGCCAGCTCCTTTCATGGAGCAAAACTTGGTGTTGTCATGTGTGTGGCCGCTGGTACCGGCGAATGGCTGGGGGGCACTGCAACCACCGGTATATCGGAATATGGCTACGATTTTGGCATTGCCGGCGCGTGGTATACCATAGCAAATGGGATTGGAATTATTTTTTTAGCGCTCTTTTTTGCAAAGCTTTATCGCAGCCTGGAAACCGTAACGGTTCCCGGTATTTTGGGGCACTTTATCGGGCCCGGTTCTCAAACCGTTTCCAGCATTCTGCTTACCTTTGTCATGCTGGCGGTGGGTACTTCCCAGGTGGTGGCAATTGGTAGCCTGGGAGTGGTTTTTGGCCTGGATTATGTGGCAGCGGTCATTGTTCTGGGAGGCGGGTTTATTCTCTACACTCTGGCCGGTGGAATGATTGCGGTAGGCTATACCAATGTACTGCATCTCATTGCTATGTACGCCGGAGTGCTGCTGGCAGTACTGCTAATTGGCGGGGATGTGGGTGGCCTTGCCGGAATGCAGGCCGCTTTGCCGCAAAGTTATTTCAGCATAAAGTCAATCGGTATGCCCAAGGTGTTTTCCTGGATCCTTGCCTCTCTGCTGGGCGCTTGTACAGCGCAAGCAGGCATCCAACCCATTTTGGCCGCCAAGGATGTACCAACTGCCAGGCGGGCAGCGTTTATCACTGCCATTCTGGTAGCGCCCTTTGGTTTGCTTACGGCCTTTTTAGGTATGGCCGCCAAGGTTCGGTATCCCGGACTGGCCAGCGGAAAGCAGGCTCTTCCCACCTTGATGATGGCACTGAATCCGGTGGCCGGAGGCATTGTTTTGGCCTCAATTCTGGCAGCGGTGCTTTCCACCATTTCTCCTATTATCCTGGCGTCCGGCACCATGTTGACCAAGGATATTTACCAGCGCAAGCTGCGCCCGGATGCCGATGATCGGACGCTGCTGCGTGTGTCCCGCCTAACTACCGCCGGTTCGGGAATGGTTTGTATCCTTGCCGCCATTTTGCTTTACGACAATTCCCGCATTTTAGATTTAGTATATTTTGCTTATACTTTGCGGGGCTGCTTATTTGTTGTATTGCTGCTGGGCATTTATTGGCACCGCACCAGCGATGGGGGAGGGATTCGGGGAATGGTGGCTACCACTGCTGTGGGGTTTTTTTGGGTGGCGTACAAGGCGGTGGTGGGACACTATCCCATTCACCCCAACCTGAACGAAACTTACATCTCGATTCTGGCGGCTCTTTGCTTTACTGTTTTGTTCAGCCTGCTGCACCGAACCCCTCAGCCTCTGGTCCGGGCAAAATTCTCAGGAAAGGAGGGAGATTGAACTCGAATATAATGGCGGTACTTTGCGATTGAGATGTGTTGTCCGGCCTTTGGCTGGAGCGAGTGGAAGGAGTGAATACGATTATGCCAGTAGAAATCCTGTATCTCCTTGCGTTGTTAGTCTCCATTTCTATTGTGTTTGTAGTGCTTAAACGACCAATCTACGAGGCCATGTTTATAGGTTATATTGTGATGATCGCCATTACCGGGCAATGGGCAAACTTTTTTAAACATGTCTGGTCTACAACAACCAACACATTATTTTATGCCATTATTGCATTTCTTGCGGTAGCTCAGATTTTTGGCGAAACCAAGGTGATCGATTCCTGTATTGAGGTTATCCTTTCTCTTTTCGGTCGTATTCGCGGTGGTGCCGGTTATGTTGCGCTGCTGGGCAGCACCTTTATGGGAGCCCTTTCCGGCAGTGGCGCCGGCAACGTGGCCGCAACCGGTGTTTTTACCATTCCCGCCATGAAGAAATCTGGCTTTCCTGCTCATCTGGCGGCCAACGTGGAATCTGCCTCCAGCACCATGGGGAATATGATTCCGCCGGCCGGCGTTATCACTGCTGCCTTTGGCTGTGTGGAAGCATTGTACCCCGGCAAATACACCATGTCTATGTTCTGGATTTTGATGTGGGGAATCTCGATCTGGTTTGTTTTGCAGCGAGCTATCACCCTGTATTTTTTCTGCCGCTATTATAAGGTAGAGCGTATGGCCGAAGAGGATATCCCCAAACTGGGACCCTCGGTGCGCAACGGCTGGAAGGCCCTACTGATTCCCCTTGTTATTTTTCTTCCCTTCTTTTTGGATAACCGCCTTAAAGCCACATTATTTACTCTGCGCATTGCCAGCGGAGCAGGCAGCCTTTCCAGCAGTATTTTGCTCTTTACTCCTGGTCTTGCCGCTATCTACGCCCTGTTGATTGTGCGCAGAAAGATGGATGTGGGGCCACGGGCCATGGCCAAAATGTTTTCTGAACAAATTCGAGCCATAGTGCCTGTCACAGCCACTATCTTCTTTGCCTACTGTATTTCCAACCTGTTTGGTACCTTAAACGTAGGCGAGGCAATTGGCGAGTATATTAGTTCTCTGGGGCTGAATCTGGTCATGCTGGCTATTTTGCTTCCCCTGTTCTGCGCTATCTTGGGAATGATCATTCCGGGCTCTTCTCAGGTTGCTATTTTTGGCACCGCCATTATCACCATTATGGCGGGAGCCGGAGCGAATCCGCTACTGGTTGCCGGCATGCTGCCGGTGATTACCGGAGCCATGGAGGGAATGACTCCGCCTCTGGCCCTGTGTATGTACACAGCCATGGGAATTGCAGGCAGCGGCATGAAGGAAACCACCCTCAACTGCCTTGTTTGGGTAGGCTTGCACTATCTGCTTTCCGTTATTTGTATGCTTGGACTCCTGCCCATTATGGGCTTGGTTTAGGAGGTGTGAGATGAAAAAAGGGACTATGTTACTAAATAAGCTGTTTGGTTGGGGCATTTACATTTGTCTGTTTGCCGGGGGACTTACCTTCTTTGGATATTTACTGGCCCTGCTGATTGGCGGGGGAGACGGGGGTACCGGTCAGGCCATTGCGGTTTTCCTGCAGAAGCAGTATTTTCCCATTGTCATCCGCCTTGCCTCCTTCACAGTCATACTGGGTCTGGTAAGCATGTACTTAAGCGGGCAACAGGCGCTGTCTTTAAAAACGGATAAAGAAGAAGCCGACCGTGACATTGCCATGTCCAAAGAGGTGGAACATTCCTGAATAACCCCAACCGAATACTGCAACAGCCGCTGACAGACAGCGGCTGTTTTTATATGGTATTGGCTTTTCAGTCCCGGCTATGAGTCCAAGCAATCAGAATTCTTTTATGTTTCCCTTATGATTCTAAAAAGGACGGCCTTCCAAAGAGGAAAGCCGTCCTTTTCTTTAATAAAGCTTAGTATGCCTTGCCCCAAACCACCATTTCCTTGGCGGGCTTTCCACAGCAGACACAGGTTTCCCCGATCTGCTCCTGCTCAAAGGGGATACAGCGGGAGGTGACTCCCAACTGATCTTTGATGGCCATTTCGCAGTCCAGAGCGCCGCACCACATGGCCTTGATGTAGCCGTCGTCAGCGTGGACAGCCATTTCTTCCATGTTGGTGGCGGTGTAGGTCTTATTGGTCCGGTTGTCGAAGGCGATCTGGAAGATGGCCTGCCGGTATTCCTCCAAAATTTTAGGGATTTCGGTTTCCAGCTGGTCCAGCTGGACGAAATACTTCTGGCGGTTATCCCGGCGCACCAGAACGCAGTGGCCTTCCTCAATATCTCTGGGACCAAGCTCCAGACGCAGGGGAACCCCCTTCATCTCGTATTCGGCGTACTTCCAGCCGGCACTGTTGTCGCTGTCGTCCAGCTTGACCCGCCAGTTTTTCCTGAGCCGGTCGGCGACCTCCCGGGCGGCCTCCAGAACCCCCTCCTTATGTTGGGCCACCGGCACCACCGCAATCTGGATAGGCGCCACATCGGGGGGCAGCTTGAGGCCGTTGTCGTCCCCATGGGTCATGATAATCGCCCCAATGACCCGGGTGCTCATGCCCCAAGAGGTCTGGTGGGGGTACTGCTGGGTGTTGTCCCGTCCTTGGAAGGTGATGTCAAAGGCTTTGGCAAAGTCGTCCCCAAAGTAGTGGGAGGTTCCGCTTTGCAGGGCTTTTCCGTCGTGCATCATGGCCTCCACCGAGTAGGTTTCCCGGGCTCCCGCAAATTTTTCCTTCTCGGTCTTGCGGCCCTTAAGAACGGGGACGGCCAGATGGTTTTCCAGAACATCGGCGTAGATTTCCAGCATCTGCAGGGTTTCTTCCACGGCTTCCTCCGCGGTTTCGTGGATGGTGTGACCCTCCTGCCACCAGAACTCCGTGGTCCGCAGGAAGGGGCGGGTGGTTTTTTCCCACCGCACCACCGAGCACCACTGGTTGTAGAGCTTAGGCAGGTCCCGGTAGGAGCCGACGATGTTTCTATAATGCTCACAGAACAGGGTTTCCGATGTGGGACGGACGCAGAGGCGCTCGTTTAACTTTTCGCTTCCCCCATGGGTAACCCAAGCCACCTCGGGGGCAAAGCCCTCCACGTGGTCTTTTTCTTTTTGAAGCAGGCTTTCGGGGATGAACATGGGCATCCCTACGTTTTCGTGGCCGGTGGCCTTAAACTTGCCGTCCAGCAGCTTTTGAATGTTTTCCCAAATGGCGTAGCCATAAGGGCGCAGTACCATGCAGCCCCGCACCGACGAATAATCCGCCAGCTGAGCCTTCTTGACAATATCTGTGTACCATTTAGCAAAGTCCACATCCCGGGATGTGATGGCATCCACCATCTTCTTCTGATCCGCCATTGTTATCCTCCTGACGGCAGGCCATGGCCCGCCTCCTTATAATACCTCTTTTATTATAGTTTGAACGCCGTGTTTTTTCAATATACTCCCGCTGATTACAGCCACACTATGCAGAAAGGTGAAAGGGCCACCCATCAGGCGGCCCTTTAATCGTTTGCGTTACAGATTCACCGAGTAGTTGGGTGCTTCCTTGGTGATGTAAATATCGTGGGGGTGGCTTTCGATCAGGCTGGCGCCGGTGATCTGCATAAACCGGGCCTTTTGATGCAGCTCGTAAATGGTGCGGCAGCCGGTGTAGCCCATGCCGGCCCGAACGCCGCCCAGCATCTGGAACACAGTCTCCGAAACGCTTCCCTTGTAGGGGACCCGTCCTTCCACTCCTTCCGGCACTAACTTCTTCTGATCCTCTTGGAAGTAGCGATCCTTGGAGCCTTCCTCCATGGCGGCAAGACTTCCCATGCCCCGGTATACCTTAAAGCGGCGGCCCTGAAAAATTTCTACCGCGCCGGGAGCTTCCTCACAGCCGGCCATCAAAGAGCCCAGCATGACGGCAGAAGCCCCTGCCGCCAAGGCTTTGACCACGTCGCCGGAGTATTTGATGCCGCCGTCGGCAATGACGGGGATGTTGTGCTTGGCCGCCACACAGGCCGCATGGTAGACTGCGGTGATCTGAGGCACGCCGATTCCCGCCACCACGCGGGTGGTGCAGATGGAGCCGGGGCCCATTCCCACCTTGAGGCAATCTGCCCCCGCGGCGATGAGGGCCTCTGCGGCCTCTGCCGTTGCAATATTTCCTGCGATAAGGGCCACATCGGGGAAGGCGGCCTTGATGGATTTAATCGCCTCAATGATATTTTTGCTGTGGCCGTGGGCGCTGTCCAGAGCCAGCACGTCCACCTGAGCGTTGACCAAAGCTTCCACTCGCTCCAGCATGTTACCGGTGACTCCTACCGCCGCCCCGCAGAGGAGCCGGCCACCTTCATCTCTGGCCGAGTTGGGGTAACGGGACATCTTCTCAATATCCTTGATGGTGATCAGGCCCTTGAGGTTTCCCTCATCGTCCACCAGGGGAAGTTTTTCAATTTTATGCCGGCCAAGGATCACCTGAGCCTGATCCAGAGTGGTTCCCACCGGAGCAGTGACCAAATTCTCGCTGGTCATCACTTCTTTAATTTTGACGTTGTAGTCGCTGATAAAGCGCATGTCGCGGTTGGTGATAATTCCCACCAGCTTGCCGTTTTCGCAGATGGGAACGCCGGAGATGCGGTACTTTCCCATTAGCTTTTCGGCATCGTAGGCATAGTACTCGGGGGAAAGGAAGAAGGGGTTGACGATGACACCGTTTTCCGAGCGCTTGACCTTGTCCACCTCGTCGGCCTGACGCTCGACGCTCATATTCTTGTGGATGATGCCGATGCCGCCTTCCCGGGCGATGGCAATGGCCATTTCCGCTTCTGTGATGGTGTCCATGGCCGCTGTCATCAAAGGGGCGTTGAGCATTACATCTCGGGCAAGGCGCACCCGAAGATCCACATCCCGAGGCAAAAAGTCGGTTTCGTTGGGAATCAGAAGGACGTCGTCAAAGGTCAGTCCATGCTGATCAAATTTACTGGAAAAATCGGTGTTAAGCATACTACATCTCCTTTTTTACTCTGCGGGAAAGCTCTTTCCTGTTTGCTATAATAATCTGATATTATAACAAGAGTCGTCCAAAAATGCAAGACTTCTGTCAAAATAATAGAATTTAAAAGGATATTACAGCTCTACCAGCGCCTCAAAGCAGGTTCCCCGGGAATGAGTTCCCGCCACCTTCCATGCAAGAGGGGAGAGGGCGTGGGATTGGACTTGCAGCAAATCCCCCTGCCGGGCCTCCTGCTGAAAGCTGAGGGCCAGAGTTTTGATGGGCTGGGTGGCAACAACGTGGTAGGGAAGGGCATCGCACAGAAGATCGGCATAAATGCAGTTGTTGACGTGGCGATTGATATCCAGATGGCTGTAGCGAATTTCCAAATCGTAGCCGGCGCTCTCGCTCCCAAACGTCCCCTTGGGAATGGGAATATTCCCCACTTCCTCTGCCAGAGCGGGCTCCTGCCAGCCCATGGAGTAGGGATAGGCATTGGGACGCAGAATGCGGTGGTTGGCCGTATCGGTGAGAACCCACAGGCTATAGGTGGAGATCAGCCGTTCCCCTTGAAGGGAGTCGATGACGAACTCCCGGATAAACCGGGGGCCTTTGGTACCGATCGCTGCAGTGCCGATGGAGACTTTCTCGCCACACAGCGGCATCCGCTCAATTTTCAGGTTGGTTTTGATTAGCAGAAACACCATCCCTTGCCGGTGTAGCTGTTCCGGGGATTGATTTAATCCAGCCAGATGCTCACTGGAGGTCTGCTGCATGTATTGCAGCGCCCCCGAAAGCTTGAGCCGGTTGTTGACATCGCACTCGTAGTAGGCAACAGTTCTTTCCTGTCGATAGTACATCATCACTTGTCCTTATGAAGTCACTTTGCGAGGATTTTCTCCACACCGCCCATGTAGGGAACCAAAACCTTGGGAATGGTGACCGAACCGTCCCCATTCTGGAAGTTTTCTAGAATGGCGGCGACGGTGCGTCCTACTGCAACACCCGATCCGTTGAGGGTGTGGACCAGACGTGCCTTGTCTCCCTGTTCCTTTTTGTAGCGCACCGCCATCCGACGGGCCTGGAAGTCTTCAAAGTTGGAACAGCTGGAAATTTCCAGATACCGCTGGTAAGAG
>ENA-UOOR01004556-UOOR01004556.1-fermentation-metagenome-genome-assembly--contig:-NODE-4556-length-10950-cov-12.754383_pt1 | contig 10950 bp, 7 predicted proteins | sample MGYA00245780_ERZ724029 | MGnify/ENA primary metagenome ERZ724029 (study PRJEB28704, sample SAMN03018315) | fermentation metagenome | biome: anthropogenic terrestrial biome; feature: soil; material... | reverse complement strand
GCATCTGTCTTTCCTTTTGACTGGCAGTTAGAATCTGCTCCCGACAGAGATTAAGGTGAAGAACCATAGATTCTTCTCACACGCTCTGGATATGAATCTATAGCAAGGATTATGAACTGCCTTCTCACGCCATCCTGGAGGACCCAGTCTCCACTGGCCCACCTGCCACTGCTGTCCATGAGTGGCTACCACCACCGCCTCAAGGCAAGGATATTAAAAAGCGACGGAGTAGATGAAAGGTGCGGTCATTTTTTTTCAGGCATGATTCTGAGGGAATTTGATCTATTCATGCGAGCTGCTTTTCAGTGGGCGCCGCGAGTCGGCCTGCTGGCCTCCCGCGCTATGCCCTGGTCCCCTCAACGCCGGGGTGGCTTGGACACAATCGGGGCGAGCCGTTGATGATTTTGGATTATATCACTGTTAATATTCTCCAGGCAGGCCCGGTTGAACTGCTGGCTTGCCCGCAGATCAAGCTGCATCACCCTACTTTTCCGCCCCCAGGGTCACGTCCACCACCTGGCCCTCCTGCCATTCCCGGCTGTGGGTGGCCACCACCACTGCCCCCAGTCGGGGATCGTAAAAAGCGATGGCTGCCGCGGGGGACGCGTGCAATTTGTGCAGTGCCATGCCGTAGCGCCAGATGGGTGCCCTGCCCTCCACGATCACCAGCGAGCCGCGAGGAATATCGGGCAAAGGCGGGAGCGGCTCGGTGGGGGTGATGGGGGAGGAGACGGCGATTGAGTAGATGACGGGAGTGGTCATAGTTAAGGGTTGTTATTCGATTTCCCCATTTTTATCGATCGTAGGTAAGCCTCTTGTGTCATTTGCTGCAATATCTAGTGCGAATCCTTCCTCTTGTCGCTTCTTATTTCCCATAAACCACTCAAATTGTGGATGATCCGGATTAAATGATTTCGTTGGTCTAGGGTAGTGAATGGGTAAATTAGGCGGCATACGGAGTAGCGCTCTAAGGTCACTTAATACATTGTCAAAGTCGTCTGGATATATGCTTCGCATCTCTTTGAGGAAGTTATCCTTCAGTGTCGTCTTATCCGCGCCATACCAGCCCGCATTTGAGTCCAATGAGTTCAGACGTCTATTCCAATCAATCATTTGAAGGCTATCAATAGTGATTTTTATTGAACCGAATCCCAGCGGTTTAGCATATCCCAACCTGTGGAACATTCCTTCTTCCAGCTCTAGGGCGTAAAGCAGGGCTCCAAGTTCCAAAGGAGCAAGATTTTCAAATTCCACTGAGAACCCAAATGTAGCCCCTTCGTCCAGCGCTCTATGCACTGTGCGGTCTTGGTCACTCCCTTCTTTGCCTTTGCCTGTGTATTCTTCTTGCACTGCCATAGCATGATGGCGATAGAATTTGCGACCACGCAATCGAGCTTCATCTTTATCATAGTCTACTGTCGGGTCTGGCATTCCTTGCTTGTTAAGTAGATAGAACGAAGTAGTAGTTGGCTTTGGAGTGGAGAGAATAGCTAAGCGAGTGTCAGGCAGAAATCCCTTATTCGATGTAAGCTCTCCATAAGATAGCCGTACCCTGCTAGCATAAGCCGTAGGCTTGACATTCGTCAGTGGTTTATTGTCAACCCAGCCAAACACTCGACATGCTGGGCAAAGCGCTTGATGGTTCCTGCAATTCTTGAGATGTCCAAATAGAAATTTTTCACGAGGGAATGCATAAGGAAGACGTGGCATACTAACTGCACGTAATATTTTTGCTGTGCATTTTGGGGCACGCTTAACCTTAGCGTATACTAAATCTCCTACTGTCAGCATACTATTCTTCTTGATAAATGAGCTAGGTTGAGGCATATCGTTTGTACTATTAGGCCATCTTTGATCTCCGAGCCTTTTTACAATTTTTCCCAAACGTTCCCAATATCCATTCAAATGATGATTAAATTCCGCAATAACGGTGTTATCACATTCACATAAATAAGCATGTGGAATCTTATCTAACTCCGGTGGATTGATATCTCTATCATCCCAGCGGAAGAAAAGCCTCTCATCATGTTTATTTTCAATATTTGGCCCAGTCAAATGCAGCCATCCAAAGACCTTTGCATATCCATGATCCTCTCTGAGTAATTCATGCTGACTTGCCGGAACAACCTGAACAGCATGAAAAGACCGAAAGCGTCTGCTTTTATGCTTTTGGGGGTCTTTTGTAACTAATGCGGCTATTCGCATTCCATCAGAGGCGCCTTCTGGTAACTGGCTATCAGATGGTGCGAATGGTTGTTTCGTCCTTCGATCTAATAAGACTCTTGGAGGATAAGAACTAAGAACCGCCCCTGCCCGAACGACAGAGGGACCACTAGGAATACTAACGAGAGGATTGACTGTGCAATCCAATAACTCTAATTGTGCACCATTCTCATCAAGTTTCAGAACGCGTGCTGGTATCATATCTTCTGGTGCACGCGGTATTCTGTGTTCAAGAGTATATGGCTCATCTCTTTGAAATACAGCAAAACATGAGTTTGTCACTGTTTCAAACACCAAACGAATCATTCCACGCAGTGAGCTTGCAGGGAGTGCAGGCTTACCCTCATATTGAAAGAAGCGAAATGTTTTATGGCCATTAATCTCCCTAATCTCATGGGAATCTGAGATGAATAAAGGAGTTTTTGTTTTTGCTATGCACTTAATGTGTCCTGTCATTCCGATGTATCGATCATGTGGCGGAGGCGAGCAATTTCCCAAGATCTTACTATCTGGACGCGGCTTCTCTATATTACGTACAAAATTATAAGGATTGAGGAATCGATATCCACTCAAATCATTGGTCTCTGTTCTGGGATTAGCATTTAGAGCGGATTCGATAACCTTTAAATTAGCAGCGCGCAGGCCCTTATCAACTTCTACAATATCGAATTCTACTCTTTGTCCTTCCCGCACTCGATCCGCTTTTAGCCATGACAACCGGAAATATACACTTTCATGTCCAGTATCTGGCTGAATGAAGCCATATTCTCCTTTATACTTAATGATCTTGATCGTTCCTTTCATCATTTTAATCCCCCTTCCATTTGCTCACCCCAGTGTACCAGACAAATTCCAACTGTCCCGCGTAGGTAAATGCCTTATAAGTCAATTGAATACGATCATTTTTCAATAAGTTTGTCATTGGATAATTTAACTTAGCTGAACCTACTCGATCTTCAAATAATTTACTTCCATCCCATTGGCCCCATAAAAGCGCTGTTTTTTTATCCTGATGGAATGCTTTTCGATTGCTATCCCAATAATTTTGCATGCTGTGGTTTTTAATGGATACCTGAATTCCTGCCGGACCTATGAAGCGCCAATCAAATCGCGCCCCGTTCCGGCGCAACATCAGATCTCCGCCCTCGCCAAATAGTCGTCCGCGCTCTAGCAAAGCAATGTTCTTTGGAAGTGTATCTCTTTCAAAGAAAATTTCGCTGGAGTATTCCCATATCCTAAATGGCATCTTTGCCAAGCACCAATACTCTATCAGCTTTAATAACTTGACCTCGGGACACACTCCGCCTAGGATGGTCAGCTCATTACGCCCAAATTGAGGTTGCTTCACTTCAGCAGCCAATTCTGCAAAATCTACTCGTTCCCAAGGTTTCATAGTGCGTCTCCCTTTATTATCGGATAAAGATGCTTGAGATGATCAAAGTAGTTATCCTCTCGCCGATCAAATTCAAAATGGCGCTCTTTTTTTATTTCCTCATGAAATGCGTTTATCCAATCTTCTGCTATTTCTCTCCATAGATTAGTAGCGGCATTTATATTAATTGTAGTGTAGATTCCGCTCTTTCCTTTCGGTAAATCTAGCTCTCTTAATACAAGTGGATTATCATCCGTACTTAGATAGCCAAACGTTGCATCCCAATTGGCGAATTTAGCCCTGCCAAAGCCTTTTGCACTGCCAAATCCGACATTCAGCCACCCTTCAGAAAGATCTCGAATCACCAACCATAGCCATCCTAATTCCCATGGAGTAGGATTATCCAGAAATATTCGCAATGCGAACGCTGGCCTCCATAATGCCAATGCATCAAATTTAAATTCGTCCGCCGCGCCGCCTGTAAATCTATCTATCGCCAGGAAATCCAGCATTTTGAATATAGGTTTAGTCTGGTCGTCAGTTGATTTATATGGCGCATCTTCCACAATCAGGCGGCTACCGTGCCGTGTACTCCCAAACAAGCTACATGCCAGGCAAACATTGGATTCCTTGTCGCGGGAATAATTGGCCTTTTTGAGCAGGCTATCGCAGCTTTCCAAAGGTAGTTGCTCATCATTATGGTCATCCCTTGCGTTTGGATCGCATGCAGGGCAGTGGTGAAGGAAGGATTCTTTATCTTCATACTCACTAGAGGCTATGGTCCTAGCCAACCGTTCTGCATGCGAACGCAATACACCACGCAGCCCTGCGCCCGATAACACTGGCTTTTTCCAATTACCCCATTCTGCCAGGAGTGGAGCGTGATCAAAGCCACTTGCACCTGAAATCATTGTATCATTAGTGAGAAGTGGACCATCTGCCTGCAGAGTCCCTGTGAGCGAAAGCCAGCAGCGAGCAACACCTTCAGGCATTCCATCTTCCGGAACTATGCATTCTATTGAGTTGAGTTTTTCTTGGAGCCAATTATCCTTTTCTCGAGCGTTCTGCCAAGGCCTATCATCCTTTAAGAAGGACATAACATCCTTTGGTTCATCAAGATTCCTTGTTTTAAATTGTATATTGCTTAATTCAAAAGCACCAAGCCCGCGTACTACTCGCCCCCCTAGCCAGAGCCGCCCTGCCTCCCATTCAGCTAATCCTGCTGCTAGAAGCTTTTCGTCATTTGAGTTTGAATCCCGCAGCTCCATCCTTAGCTCAAATGCAGATCTGGCAGGCAGGACCTCCATATCAAATTTCACTGCACCAGCCCTAGCTGCAGCACCCGTCATCCGATCGATGCCAACGCCATCACGTATGAGCGGCAGAGGAAGTCCTCCAATGGGACGAGCATTGAAAACCAGGAGCTTTGAAGCCTCAGACGTGGCTGCCTCTTCATCAGAAGGATTAACATCACCAAAGAGATGACATACTCCGCAACTGCACGATTTTTTTCGACGTTTATCTTCTTTATCCAACACTGAACAAAGACCAGCATTCAATCTTGGGCCTATTCGAGTGAGAAGGGAACGTAATGCTCCGGCAATCGCAGTTCCAGGGATGAAGGGGAAACCTTTGGAATCCCTGCGCATCAAGGAGTCAGTTAAGTCGTTGCCTTCTCCGCTTCCAATATGTACTGCGGTGCGTGCAGTAAGCCTTGCAGTTACCACCCGATATTTCATTTCATGCCTCCTTGCTTCTTCTCTCTGGATGCTAATGCGATCCACTCTGCAAGACGCTCTATACATTTATGCCAATAATTAGGATCTTCTTTATTCAGGTACTCCAAGGCTTTGATTATTGCTTCAATTTCATCCTTGCCTTTCTCGATAAAGAAATTCTTCATATCGCGCTTCCCATATTCTGCCTCTCCGATTTCATCGATCAAAACCTTATCAGGTTGTCCAAAGAAGGCTTTTTCTGGATCCCTCGCAAATGAAGTAAGTGCAACAATCAATTCTTCTATGGATTTATCGCTATGAGAATGCAGCCATCGAGCCAATGCCTGGAATGGCGCGACAGAAAATTTTTTATTTGATAGTAATGTTTTCAGCTGATCCTCCCATTCTTTCATGACTCTGTCTGGACTTATGCGGCTGCCTGGCTTCATCTCACTTTCAATACCTATAGCGCTTTCAGTAAGCTTTTGACGCTGATCGAAGATTGGGTGATTGAAGGCTATTCGCCCAAAGCCTTCGTTGCGACGCAGACCAATGCCTTCAAGCTCCAATCTCTTCATCTGTTCAGCCCAATCTTCAGGAGGATCTATCAGACTTATCCAAGCCGTAGATCCGGCCACAAGCGCTGTATCACGCCAGCGGGGTAGGCCTAGTGTAGAATTGAAACTATCCACAATCCTCGTTCTTGCGTAGATATCCCGGATTTTCACATCACCCAATCCCAATGTAGATTTCATCCAGTCCGGCTCGAATCCAACAGCCTGTTGCCCCCATGGGTTTGAAGTAATTGTATCTGTTAATAATGTTAAGGAGATGATCTGGGGTTTATCAGGAACACGCTGATCTAAAGGTATTTGAATCCAAGTCTGTGGGTGTTCATCGCACCTCTCCAGCCATACAGTCACCTGGCCGTACCCGCGGGACCTTGCCTTTCCCAGCCTGCATTTCAGCAGGGCATTCTCGGTAAAGCCGGTCATTTCCTTTAAGCGTTTCCAGATGGTCTCATCGGAGCATATCAGCTCTCCAATGAAATATTGCTCGTCACTAATGGCTGAATAGCTGTATAACGCACGATTTGCAGCTCTTTGTGTCGTCTCATCGATGCGAATGTGTAGTTCTGAAGTGCGACGGACATTAGCCGCACGTGGCTCCTTCTGCAGTATCAAAAAGCCATCTACAGGCTCTAATCGGCTTTCATGGACTCTGCATTTGCTGTTCGGACACTCTTTGTGGTCAACGGCAGAATAAATCCCATGACCTTTGCTCTCGCGTTTGAGCGGAACTATACTGCAGGTCATCAGCCCTAAAGGAGCTGGTATTGATGGGTAAATGTTGCTCCTGTAGTAGTAACCAGGATAAAGCATTGAAAACTTGATACCATCACGCAGAAACATCTTTACAAAATCGCTATAATTCGCTGCAATATTCAAATCGCAGTTTTCAGCAGCCTTTCCAGCAAAAGCACCCATCATTACGCTGCCAGGGATGAACGATCGAGTATCGTAATGGTTCCCTGCTGATGCTCTCTGGGCTATCAGTAATGGCTCATCCAAACGAACGATCATCCTTATGCGAACAGGCGAGACTGTGCGAATATCGATTGGCTGTATGTCGGATGGAATTATCATCTCGACGCTCTGTCTATCATTGAGTCTGTCCCGCATCCATGCCTGATCAAAACGCTCCAAGAGCCAGTCTTGCCATGTCTGATCCCCATGATTTAGGGCATCCTGGGCTTCAGCTATATCCGTCTCCACAGTGGCTAAACTGATTGTGCATTCGCCTAGCCCACGTCTGCGAGAGCGTCCCAATTGTCGAACATTTCGTGCTGCTGCAACCAAAAGTGCCGCTTCATCCAATGCCACTTCTAGTGCTATATTATCCTTGCAAGGGCAAGTTAAGGAGAAGAAAAATCCTTGCCCCCCCAATCCATCCTCTTGAGAGAATAGCTTGCCTTCTTCAGCCCTGCGCATGCGAGGATCGATACGTACACGTTGAATCGCTTGCGAGTCCTCAGCGCACTTTACGGTAGGACGTGCTGAGGAAATATGCCAGCCTTTAGCATGGGCCGATGTGCCAAATAATCGTCCCAAGACTTCTTCCGGCCTATGACCGTCCAATGGTTTCAGTCTCAGCAGGCGAAAAGCGCCATCACGCAATAATCCCATCAACGCAGTACCACGCAAGACTGGTGTACCATCATCCTCGCGCAGCAGCGCAGAATCAATGCCGAATCCCTTGCCATACCCTGCACCAATATGGTAGTTGGAGTCGAATTGGATTTGGAAAGTCAAGTAGAGCATTATCTATCCCCCTGGTAGACTTTTCGCTCCTTTTCTAGTTCCAGGGCAAAATCCCATGCCTCCAGCAGATCAGGAAATCCTTGTCCACACCAGCTATATTCATCGCGATCGATCCTCATCCAAAATCTTTCTTCGTTTCCGCCCAATGACTTCAAGGCATCCTCTATGATCTTGCCTTGATCTTCATTCCGTTGCTTTATGCGCCTCATCAATCGCTCAAGCTTGTCTTTCCAATCGATATCATCGCACTTCTTAGGCATATTGTTCGGATCAAAAAGTCTTTGGATCTCTGATAACCTCTTATTTGGAATGGCACGCAAGTTATACCGTTGATCGATTAATCTCTGGATAGATAATCCCCTATCGGAAATTTCTTCATCCGTCACCCAATAGGGGCGTAGCGTCGGACGCATAGCTCCACTTGGGCAGTCGCTGACAAGCCTTCCTCCGAGGACCACTTCAAAATTTATTGTGGAGTAGTGCTTGTCATCTTCCAGAATTGCGCGTTTGCCTATCTGCTTAGCTTCTTTCAATCTTGTTTCCCCAATCTCGTGAGCTAGCTTGTATGGATGTTTGCCTTTGCAGACAACTACTGTAGCCGAGATTGTAGGCTTGGGAACGTTAAGACCCAAATCTTTGATCAATTCAGCCATCCTTTGTTCATATACGCGGCAGAAGGATTGAGCAAAATCCAATGCCCAAGGAGCTGGAATTAAGGCAAATAAATCATCCCCACCCAAAATCAGTGGCAGCACGGGGATAAAGCAAGGCCTGTCCTCTAACTTATTATTATTCATAATTTCCTTAGTCGGCCCGGCTAATGCCTGAAAGATGATAAAAGTCAATTGATCTGATAACTTCCTCATTTGCTTCTGTTTCTTGCATTCGTCAAATATTTTACCCATCCCATTGCCGTCAGCAAGCAAGTAGGCGACATAGCGACGATGATCGTAATCGGCAATATCATCTGTCGGGTCCAATTCTGAGCGACCTCTATATTTCTCCTTACCTGGCCAGCCAAAATTAGCCAAATCTTTTCGTCCACCTAATACCAATTTATAGAAATTCTCTAGGAATGATCCAGCTTCATTTGCTTGTCGGGAGCTTCCACGTTCAGCGTTCTTGTTCAGGCATGAAGTACATAGGTATTGTTTTTCATCACTTCCATGATATGACTTATAACCCACGGCCAACCCTATGCCACATGAAGCACAGAAAGCTATGTATGGCATATGCTCCTGGCTCTGCCACCTCTCTCTCCATCGTTTTGCCTTGCGCAACTCTTTTTCAGCTTCTTTACTGGCTTTGCCATAGTTTGCATTCACTGCTACAGGATCAGCTACGGTAAGAGTGCTATCCATAGCACGCCTGTAGACTTCGGCGAGCTGCTCCCCAAATAACCTGGCCTGGTTTTCATCATCAAAGAGAATACGAAAACTCCCTCCAGAGTTGATGACAATATCCATGCCATCACGGGGACTATTTAGAAGCGTGGGTACTTCTTCGCAGAAACGAGAGAGCAACTGACTTCCTCCGACCACCTCACGCAATCGCGAGGAACGAAAGACGAAGTCCTGTATTTTATCAGCTTCAGCTGCTAAAAGATACTGTGTCATAGTGGGCTCCTCCATTATCTCAAGTTCGGGGGTAAAAAATCGCTAAGGCGGGTCAGATTAACAAGTTCAGACCACGGTAGTGCAGAGGTTTGCTGATCCTGCGTGCTAATTCGCTGGCCCCAAAAATTCTTAACATTGGCAGTAACGAATTTCAAGGCATCTTCTGTCCATGGGCGAGGTGGGGAATAATACTTGTGGACTAGACTGTTACGAATCTCAATGAACTCCTTCCAATTGCCTTGTCCGCCAAATAGAGTTAGTGTCTTATGCCAAGTCATTTCATTTTTTATAACAATATATATTAAATTTTTTAATCCGTTAAATCTAATTCCATGCTTGGCACTTGAGCCAAATTCAAAACGATGACCTGCAGCTTTTTGTAGATTCTCAAATAAAGATTTAGCTCCCGGAGTAGCATCCTGCAAAGCTTTGATAGTATTGGTTTTCTCTTCCTCATTATCAATAAGCCTAACTAAGCGTGCCAGCATCACAGCTTCGTTTAGGCTGCCAGCTCTAAAGAAGGCAGAGCGATAGTCACAATTGAATCTTATCAGTCTGCTGATGCGAGCCAACTCATCAAAGACATATGCTTTAAACTCTGGCGTATCTGCATAAAAGTTAGATATACTGCTCTTTAATCTTGCTTGTTCCGCGACTACCCATTTATTATCCAACTGTGTTACAGCCGAAGGCGGCTCAAAGTTAACGCATTTCTTGATATCTCGAGCCATCTCTGCAGCTTCATTATACATCCCAGCATCCCAATATTCGTAACAAATAAGGATCTTTACCAGCAATTGAATTGCCTCTTGCGAATCAGGTAGAAAATCCGCCATCGCAGCCATAACGGAGCCGGATTTACCATCTTCGCCAAGTAGGAGCAATTGAGCATCATGGAATTGATAACGCTCATATAAAGTTCGCACCTGCTCCCACTCATGCAGGGAGAACTCCTTATAAGGATTGGATATCTCGCCAATCTTGCATCCGAAACCATATGGTCTGTGAAACTCTCTATCGTATTCATCAAAATCTACGTATGATATTCTCGCACCTGAATAGGCCGCATACATAAAGGCGCCGGTTACTATGCTTTTCTTGCCACCGGTTATATCTATCACTACATCCTTTTCGTCATGAAGAACCTCAACTAGAGTTTTAAATACTGATGCAGGATTACCTTTTGTTGGATAGCCTGGCTTGGTAGGAACCTGTTCTCCCAAAAACTGGACCTTAGTTCCATCAAAATTATATGATTTTAAATTGTTAATACCTTTTTTTAAATACTGTGCAAAGTTATGCCACTCCTCATTATGGCGACCATCTTTATAGCCCTCTTCATTTAAAATCAAAATAATTTTATTAGGCTTATATACACATGCAGATTGCAGCAATGGATCTAATGAGAATCCAACCAATAGCACTAACGTATCACACTGTTTAGCGTTGATGCACTTACTTTCTCTGGCCCATTCTAGCTCGGCTTCTAACAGGCTCTTTCCGCCGAGCCTATTATTTTTTTCACAAATGTAATGTCGCAGATAATCATCAATATCATCCTGAGAACGGTCCCAATGGTCCCTTGTCGCTCTTGCAAGATCGTCCTTATTCAATATTATGTCACCTATCATCATTAATCCTCACCCTCAAATCCCCCCATCCCAAAATGCCCCCCATACCCCACCACCACCGGCCCCTGC
>ENA-UOOR01004555-UOOR01004555.1-fermentation-metagenome-genome-assembly--contig:-NODE-4555-length-10951-cov-5.680066_pt1 | contig 10951 bp, 8 predicted proteins | sample MGYA00245780_ERZ724029 | MGnify/ENA primary metagenome ERZ724029 (study PRJEB28704, sample SAMN03018315) | fermentation metagenome | biome: anthropogenic terrestrial biome; feature: soil; material... | reverse complement strand
CTCGTTGCAGTTTGATTAAGCTATACTTATATATTGTATCATAAAAATGATTTTTGAACTTAAAAAGCCTATTTAACCTTGTTTGCTGTTAAAAAAGTTCATTTTTCTTAGAGTTGAATCGAAATTATTAGTAGGAAGAAGCATTGGCCACCTAATAAAGATAGATAATGAATTTCTTATTCTCAGTACATTTAGTTTTTTTGGTTATAAGTCCTCATAGGAAGCTAAAAATGCTTTAACTAGATACTAATACAAAACACTTACCTTAACCTATTTTCTAGTACCAAGGGAGTGTTTTTTTTGGCAAAAAATTTTACTAAATCTTCTAACGGCAAGCTTCTTTACCCTTTACGAGAGCGAAGTACGATTATGATACTCATGTATACACGATTTTAACGAAATTTTTATTGACACCTGGCATAATCATACGTATACTAAAAAACAAAACCTTTTCTGATACGAATTAAGCAAAGACTGAGAAGGAGAGTAGTACTGCCTAACTTCCTTGTAGAGAGTTGCCGGTTGGTGCAAGAGCAACAGGAAACGGTGGGAAACATCGCTCTGGAGTCGCTAGGGTGAAAAGCTTAGTTTAGCTTTGAGTAATCCTAGCCGGGTGCGCCCGTAATAGCGCCTAAAGACCAAACTAGGGTGGTACCGCGAGTAGCCTCGCCCCTTATAGGGCGAGGTCTTTTTTTAAACTTTTTTAGGGAGGTGACTGACTATGGCACTAACAGGTGCAGAAGCACTAGTCAGTACATTAACAGAGATGGGTGTAGAATATGTCTTCGGTTATCCAGGAGGAGCAGTGTTACCTATCTACGATGCACTGTATAACTCTAGCTTAAAACATATTCTCACCCGCCATGAACAAGGAGCTGCACATGCTGCTGATGGCTATGCTAGGGCTACAAGAAAACCAGGTGTAGTGATAGCTACCTCTGGGCCAGGTGCTACTAACCTTGTTACAGGTTTAGCTAATGCTTATATGGATTCAGTGCCTTTAGTAGCAATTACGGGGCAGGTCCATTCGGGTTTAATCGGTAAGGATTCTTTTCAAGAAGCAGATATTATGGGAATTACCATGCCAGTTACCAAACACAACTATTTGGTTAAAGATGGCAACAGTATTCCTAGAGTAATTAAAGAAGCTCTGTTTATTGCTAATACTGGTAGACCAGGGCCAGTACTTGTGGATATTACTAAAGATGCCCTTATGAATCATCTACTAGAACCTCTTCTAGACGCTGAAATAGACTTACCTGGCTATAGAGTTAAAACAACTGGTCATCCCCGTCAAATTATGCTAGCAAAAAATTTAATTCAAGAAGCAAAAAGACCACTTATCTATGCTGGTGGTGGTGCAGGAGACGCTGGAGAGAGTTTATTACAGCTAGTAGAACAGTATGATATTCCAGTCACTACAACCTTAATGGGACTTGGAGCATTTCCCGGTAATCACCCACTTAATTTAGGTATGTTAGGGATGCATGGCACACCTTGGGCTAATATGGCCATTCAAGAGTGTGATGTACTCATAGCTATAGGAGCACGTTTTGATGATCGGGTGACAGGAAACTTAAGCAAATTTGCCCCCAAGGCTAAAATAATCCATATCGATATTGATGCAGCCGAGATCGGTAAGAATGTTAAGGCAGATATACCTATTGTGGGTGATGCTAAAAGTATCTTACCTGAGCTACTTGGAACAGAAAAACTAACTCATCCGAATTGGATTGCTGAAATTCGCGAATTTGCTTTGCCAAAGTATCAGGCTAATAAGCCAAATAGTGATCCTTGTGAAGTTTGCAATGTACCGAATCTTTTTAATGCTACACCACCACCTCCTTGCAAACGCCAAGAAAGTGTTACACCAAAACAAGTATTAGAGGTAGTAGCTGCAACTATTAAAGACAAGATAATTGTTGCCACCGATGTAGGTCAGAACCAAATGTGGGCAGCTCAGTATCTGCCAGTAGATAAACCCCATAGTTTTATTACCTCTGGTGGTTTAGGCACTATGGGGTATGGGTTACCAGCTGCATTAGGAGCCCAATTAGGTCGACCTGATGAACAAGTAGTTTTGGTAACTGGTGATGGTTCGCTACAGATGAACATCCAAGAGTTAGCTACAATAGCTACCTATGATATTCCAGTTAAAATTGTGCTTTTAAATAATAGAGTTCTGGGCATGGTTAGACAATGGCAGACTATCTTTTACGAAAGTCGTTACTCGCAGACTTGCACTGGCTCCGTTCCTGATTTTTGCCTCTTAGCTTCAGCCTATTCGCTGCCAGCTGTAAAAATTTTAACCAGAGAGGATTGTCAGACGAAACTTCCAGAGGCACTGCTAACTAAGGGTCCTTATCTAATTGAAGTAGCTATTGATCCTGATGAATCGGTTTGGCCAATGGTAGCTCCTGGAGCCTCGCTTTGCGAAATGCTTCATGCTGAATTGACCCCCAAACCAGCTTGGGAGAGGTGATTGTGTGAGTAAAGTAACTTTAGCAGTACTTGTGAATAACGAACCAGGTGTTCTTTCTAGAGTAGCAGGTCTATTCACCCGTCGTGGTTATAATATACACAGTTTAGCAGTTGGCCCAACAGAAGATAACAGTATTTCACGCATTACCATTGTGGTAGAAGAAGACGAACAACGCCTAGAGCAAGTTACTAAACAGCTGCACAAACTAATTGATGTACTCAAAATAACTGATTTAACTTACGAGGAGCGAGTAGAAAGAGAACTAGCTTTAATTAAAGTTAAGGGTGACAAGCGTTCTGAGATCTTACAGATTGTAGATATCTTCAGAGCCAAAATTGTTGATGTTAGTCCTAAAGAGGTAATGGTTGAAGTTACTGGTGATATGGAGAAGGTAGATGCTTTTATTCAGATGTTAGACAGTTATGGCATTACCGAGATTGTCCGCACAGGCAAAATAGCTTTAGCTCGCAGTGCAAAAAATTAGGAGGGATATTAAATGGCAAAGCTTTATTACGACAGTGATGCAGATTTAAGTGTTTTTAATGGTAAAAAGGTAGCTGTAGTTGGTTATGGTTCACAGGGTCATGCTCAGGCTCAGAACTTACGCGAAAGTGGTATAGAGGTGATTGTAGCCCAAAGACCAGGTTCTGCTAACTATGATTTAGCTGTCAGTCATGGTTTTAAACCGGTAAGTGTAAAAGAAGCAGCTGAAGCTGCCGATGTTATTCAAATCCTAGTTCCAGATGAAAAACAAGCAGCCATCTACCAAAACGATATTGCTCCTTATCTTAAGGCGGGTAAAGCTCTTGTTTTCTCCCATGGCTTTAATATTCACTTTAACCAAATTAAACCACCCAAAGATGTAGATGTATTTATGGTGGCTCCTAAAGGACCAGGGCATTTAGTAAGACGCCAGTATGAAGAAGGTAGAGGTGTACCTGCTTTAATTGCTATTTACCAAAATGCTTCTGGCGATGCTTTTGATTTAGCTTTGGCTTATGCCAAAGGAATCGGTGCTACTAGAGCTGGCGTTCTAGAGACTACGTTTAAAGAAGAAACGGAAACAGATCTCTTTGGCGAACAGGCTGTTCTATGTGGTGGCATGACAGCATTAGTGCAAGCGGGTTTTGAAACGTTAGTAAATGCTGGTTATCAACCAGAAGTAGCTTATTTTGAATGTCTCCACGAACTTAAACTAATTGTGGATCTAATGTACGAAGGTGGCCTTTCCCGTATGCGCTATTCAATTAGCGATACTGCAGAATATGGTGATTTGACTGTAGGGCCTAAGATTGTTGGTCCCGAAGTAAAGGCTGCAATGCAAGATACCTTAAAAAAGATCCAAGAAGGCGAGTTTGCTAGAGAGTGGATTGTAGAGAATATGGCTGGCAGACCAAAATTTGAAGCCCTCCGTAGTATTAGTCGTGAGCACCAGATTGAAAAGGTTGGTGCTGAGCTTCGTAAAATGATGGCGTGGATTAAACAGTCCTAGGAGGGGTGTGTATGATCCAAAAAGTAGAGATTTTTGATACTACTTTAAGAGATGGCGAGCAATCTCCTGGTATTAGCCTTAGTGCTAAGGAGAAGGTGGAGATAGCCAAGACTTTAGAAAGAATGGGAGTCGACATCATCGAGGCTGGCTTTCCTGTAGCCTCCCCTGGTGATTTTGCAGCTGTAAATGCAGTAGCAAGTGAAGTTTCCTGTAGGGTTGCTGCTTTAGCTAGAGCAGTACCTAAAGATATAGAGGCTGCAGCGAAAGCGTTGCAGCTTGCTAAAAGCCCAGTGATTCATACCTTCATTGCTTCTTCACCTATCCACATGCAATATAAATTGCGTATGGAGCCAGATGTGGTTCTTAAAAAAGCTGAAGAAGCAGTTAAACTAGCCAAAAGCACAGGCGCAAGAGTAGAGTTTTCTGCTGAAGATGCTACAAGAAGTGATTGGCAGTTTCTAGTGGAACTGGTAGAAGCGGTTACCGAAGCAGGAGCAGATGTAGTTAATATTCCTGATACAGTAGGCTATACAATGCCCTGGGAATACGAAAAACTAATTAAGCATCTTTTAAGCCAGGTCAAAGGTTTGCAAAAGACAATTCTTTCGGTTCACTGCCACAATGACTTAGGGTTAGCAGTTGCTAATTCTCTAAGTGCAGTTAAAGCTGGTGCTAGACAGGTTGAGTGTGCTGTTAATGGTATTGGTGAACGAGCAGGTAATGCTGCCCTAGAAGAGATCGTTATGGCTTTGAAGGTAAGAAACAGTGAGTATGAGCTAGAGACTAACGTTATTACAGAAAGGCTATATCAAGCTTCTAGGCTAGTCTCAAGTTTAACTGGTTACCCCGTACCTAAGAATAAAGCTATAGTCGGTGAAAATGCATTTGCACATGAATCAGGTATCCATCAAGATGGGTTTTTAAAAGAAAGAAGTACCTACGAAATTATGACCCCAGAATCAGTAGGCTACCCTAAAAGCCGTATTGTTTTAGGTAAACATTCGGGTAGACATGCATTTAAAGAACGGTTACAAGAGTTAGGTTACCAGCTTCTAGATAGCGAAGTGGAACAACTATTTAACCGCTTTATTGAATTGGCTGACCGTAAAAAGACTGTTGATGACAAAGATCTGGAAGCCTTGTTATCTACCCAAGTAACTGGTGTTGATATTATGTACGAACTACAAGAGTTACAAGTGTTTTCTGGTAATGAATCTATGGCGCTTGTAAAACTTAAAAAAGGTACTGAAATTATCAAAGAAGCTGCTGCTGGCGACGGACCTGTAGATGCTGTGTATAAGGCCCTGGAAAGAGCTACAGCTTTAAAAGTGGAACTCCTTGATTATCAACTACAAGCAACTACAGGTGGTACTGATTCTTTAGGTGAGGTTATGGTAAGAATTAGTTATCTGGGGAAAAATTACCTAGGTCGAGGACTTCATAATGATGTGGTTAGAGCAAGTGCAGAAGCCTATCTACAAGCTCTCAATCGTATATTAACAGAAGGGAGTGAGGCTGTTGGGACTCAATTTAGCTGAAAAGATCTTAGCCAGTCATAGTGGCAAAGAAACTGTAAGGCCGGATCAATTTGTTATGGCTAAGGTCGATCTAGTTTTAGGTAATGATATAACTTCACCAGTAGCCATCAAAGAGTTTCGCCGTTTAGGTGCTAAACACGTATTTAATAAGGATAAAATTGCTCTTATTTGCGACCATTTTACTCCTAACAAAGACATCCAAGCTGCTGAACAAGTGAAAATGATAAGGCAATTTGCTAGAGAACAGGAAATCACCCATTTTTATGATGTTGGTGAGATGGGTATTGAACATTGCCTCATTCCCGAAAAAGGGTTAGCTGGTCCTGGTGATCTGGTGATAGGTGCAGATTCGCATACCTGCACTTATGGTGCTTTAGGAGCTTTTGCTACTGGTGTAGGTTCAACGGACATGGCCGCTGCCATGGCTTTAGGTAAAGCCTGGTTTAGAGTACCTCACACCCAAAGATTTAACTACCAAGGTCAATTAAAACCTTACGTTACTGGTAAGGACCTAATTATCTATACTATTGGTCAAATAGGTGTAGATGGAGCTAGATATCAGGCTATGGAATTTGGTGGTGAAGTCATAGAAAATCTATCGGTTGAAGGTAGATTAACAATGGCTAATATGGCTATTGAAGCTGGAGCTAAAGCTGGACTTTTTGCCTCTGACGATAAGACTGTCGAGTACTTGCAAAAAGCAGGTAGAAAAGTTGAAAAACTATACCCTGATTTAGATGCTTCCTATTATAAGATCTATAACTGGGATGTTTCTAAACTTGAACCACAAATAGCTTTCCCGCACTTACCAGAAAATGCTCGAAGTGTTCGAGAAACAAAAGGGATTAAGCTTGATCAAGTTGTTGTTGGCTCTTGCACAAATGGACGTATTGAGGATCTAAGACAGGCAGCAGAAGTGTTAAAAGGACGCAAGGTTAACAAAAACTTACGTATGATTGTTATCCCGGGAACGCAAAAGATCTACCTACAAGCGATTGCTGAAGGCCTCATTCAGACCTTTATTGAAGCTGGTGCAGCAGTTAGTACCCCAACCTGTGGCCCTTGTCTAGGTGGACATATGGGGATTTTAGCTAGTGGCGAAAGATCACTATCGACTACAAATAGGAACTTTGTTGGTCGCATGGGTCATCCGAATAGTGAAGTCTATTTAGCAGGACCGTATGTGGCAGCTGCTTCAGCAGTCGCAGGCGAAATTGTTCATCCAGAGGAGGTGCTTTCGTGAAGCAATTTACAGGCAGAGTTTTTCTTTTTGGCGATGATGTAGATACCGATGCTATTATTCCAGCTAGGTATCTGAATAACTCCGATTTAGAGCATTTGAAAAAACATTGTATGGAAGATGCTGATCAGGAGTTTCCTAATAAAGTGCAAGTTGGCGACATTATAGTTGCCGGCAAGAATTTTGGCTGCGGTTCTTCGAGAGAGCATGCTCCCATTGCGATTAATGCTAGTGGTGTTAGCTGTGTGATTGCTGAATCGTTTGCCCGAATCTTTTATCGCAATGCAATTAATATAGGTCTACCTATTTTAGAGGTTTCGTTAAAAGGTAAAGTAAAAGATGGAGACCTAGTAACTGTAAACTTAGATAATGGTACTGTGGAAATTAAGGGAGAAGTCTTAAAAGCACAAGCTTTTCCACCGGAACTAATGGCTATCATTGAAGCCGGTGGGCTAGTATCTTATGTGAAAAAAGAGATTGAGGCAGGTGAAAAGCATGTCTAAAAAAATCGCTTTACTGCCTGGTGATGGTATTGGCAAAGAGGTTATTGCTACAGCATGGCAGGTAGTTAAGAAAGCTACTACCATTGAATTAGAGAGCAGGGAATTTGATTTAGGTAGTGAGCGTTATTTAAAGACTGGTGAGGTTTTTCCCGAGGCGGAGAAGGAAGCTTTAAAAGAATTTGATGCGGTTTATCTAGGTGCTTTAGGTGATCCTCGGGTTAAACCGGGTGTTTTAGAAAGAGGTATTTTGTTAGCTTTACGTTTCGAGTTTGATCAGTTTGCCAATTTAAGACCATTAAAACTATATAGAGCCGATCTAACTCCCTTAAAAGGGGTAGACCATATTGATGTTATGTTTTTTAGAGAAAATACAGAAGACCTTTATGTAGGAGCAGGGGGAATTCTCAAAAAAGGTACTGCAGATGAAGTAGCCCTACAAGAACTCATTCAAACCCGTAAAGGTGTAGAGCGAATTATTCGCTATGCATTTGAATGGGCCAAGAACGAGGGCAGAAAAAAGGTTACTCTTATTGATAAGAGTAACGTGTTAACTTTTGCTCATGATCTGTGGCAAAGAGTCTTTTGGGAGGTAGCTGCAGAGTATCCTGAATTAAAGAAAGATCATCTCTTAGTAGATGCTGCTGCTATGAAAATGGTTCTAGCTCCGGAATCTCTTGATGTTGTGGTTACTACGAATATGTTTGGAGATATTCTAACCGATTTAGGTGCAGCTATCTGTGGTGGTCTAGGGTTAGCAGCTTCTGGCAATATAAATCCTACGGGGTTATCTATGTTCGAACCTGTTCACGGTTCCGCCCCAGATATTGCTGGGAAAAACATTGCAAATCCCTTAGCAACAGTTTTAGCAGGCGCAATGATGTTGTCTCATCTTGGTGATGCTAGAGGAGCTAATAAGCTCGAAGAAGCTGTTAGGTGGGCTCTGCAAAATAACCAGGTAACACCTGATCTTGGTGGCTCTCTTACTACCACAGGTGTTGGTGAGGCCCTGATAGCTTATTTGGAGGGAAGAGTGTGAGGATCATAGTTTATGATACCACTCTGAGAGATGGGACACAAAGAGAAGGTCTTTCCTTACTAGCTGAAGATAAGTTAAAAGTTGCCAAGAAGCTAGATAGTTTTGGCCTCGATTATATTGAAGGTGGTTGGCCTGGTTCTAACCCTAAAGACCGAGAGTTTTTCGCTTTAGCTAAAGATTGGCAGCCTAAAAACGCCATACTAACTGCTTTTGGTAGCACAAGAAAAAAAGATATTCGTCCAGAAGATGATGTTAATCTTAAGTCAATATTAGATTCAGGGGTTAAAGCTGCAGCAATTTTTGGTAAGTCTTGGGTTTTCCATGTCAAAGAGGCTCTTAATACTACAGAAGAAGAAAACCTGAATATGATAGGTGACTCGGTAGCTTTTCTGAAAGAAAAAGGTTTAGAAGTACATTTTTTAGCAGAACACTTTTTCGATGGTTATAAAGCAAATAGAGAATATGCTTTGGCCAGTATAAAAAGAGCCTTTGAATCTGGAGCTAATAGTTTAGTGCTTTGCGATACTAATGGTGGTTCATTACCAGATTTTATCTATAACTCAATCAAACAGGTTCTAAATTTATTACCAGATACTCTTTTGGGTATCCATGCTCATAACGATAGTGACCTAGCGGTAGCTAATTCTCTTATCGCTGTTGAAGCTGGCGCCAAGATGATTCAAGGTACGATCAATGGGTATGGCGAGCGTTGCGGTAATGCAAATCTTTGCTCAATTATCCCCAACCTTAAATTGAAAAAAGGTTACGATCTACTAAAGGAAGACTCACTAAAAAAGCTTGCCGAAGTTAGCCATTATGTGAGTGAGGTTGCTAATCTGATTCCTAATGACTGGCAACCTTTCGTGGGTAAAGCTGCTTTTGCCCATAAAGGTGGTATCCATGTTTCGGCCTTAAGAAAGAATCCAGAGACCTATGAGCATATTGATCCAGGAACTGTTGGCAATAAAAGGAGAGTTCTAGTCTCTGAACTTAGTGGGATAGCTAATCTTTCCTACAAAGCTGAAGAGTATGGCCTAACTGCAGAAAAAGAAGAGTTCTCCCCTTTATTAGATACAGTAAAAAGTTTAGAGTATAAGGGATATTCATTTGAAGGAGCTGAAGCCTCTTTTGAGTTACTTCTTAAACGTTCTTTAGGTTTGGTACCTAATTTCTTTGAACTAAAAGGATTTAGGATGATTATCGAAAAAAATGGCTCAGGAGATCCTTTAGCAGAAGCTTCCATAAAAGTAAGTGTAGCTGATAAAATCTTGCATACAGTTGCTGAAGGTGATGGACCTGTGGATGCTCTTGATAAAGCACTTAGGTTAGCTTTAAAAGATGTATATCCAGAGGTAGAAAACATTAGTTTATCAGACTATAAAGTCCGTGTTTTGGATCCTCGTAGCGCAACTGCCGCAGTAGTTCGAGTCTTAATTGAAAGCTCTGGGTTTGGTATGTCTTGGGGTACAGTCGGTGTCTCCCAAAACATTATTGAAGCTAGTTGGAGAGCTCTTTCGGATAGTATTATCTATGGATTATATAAAGCTAGAGAGATATAAATAATAAGGCCATCTGGGTTTTAGACCAGATGGCCTTATTATTAAGCTATAGTTAAAGACAATATAAACGGAAACTTAGCGGAATTTGTGGGTAGGACTCTCGTCTGAACTGCTATCTCCATCCTGTACAAGGATAGAAATTCAAAAACATCGTCAGTGGCGGAGGTAACTACTTCAATAGAGCCACCGCTATGCAGCGATGGAAATGTGGGAATCTAAAATAAAAGATATAACTACATGGTTGCTTCAATAGAGCCACCGCTATGCAGCGATGGAAATACATTTGCCCTCCTTGTTCATTAGCTACGATATGGGCTGCTTCAATAGAGCCACCGCTATGCAGCGATGGAAATCTCTTACAGCATACTTTGAAACATTATAGCTTTACCTGCTTCAATAGAGCCACCGCTATGCAGCGATGGAAATACGCTTGGGAAAAGTTGAGGCCGCTATAGTCAGGCTGCTTCAATAGAGCCACCGCTATGCAGCGATGGAAATACGAAGAAGAAGAGGCGCCATTTTGATGGGTTCAACGCTTCAATAGAGCCACCGCTATGCAGCGATGGAAATTAGATTTAAGCCTGGTCACACACCTTTCAACAAAGGCGCTTCAATAGAGCCACCGCTATGCAGCGATGGAAATACCCCATCTTGATAGACATACAGATCCCCATGCATTACGCTTCAATAGAGCCACCGCTATGCAGCGATGGAAATAGAGACGTCTTAAGTTTGCCTTACGCACGACTCTCACGCTTCAATAGAGCCACCGCTATGCAGCGATGGAAATGCAATTAAGGAAAAAGTAGCAGGCAAAGAAATCGAGGCTTCAATAGAGCCACCGCTATGCAGCGATGGAAATAAGAACTAAACAGCTATTGGCAACTTATAGTATCTCGCTTCAATAGAGCCACCGCTATGCAGCGATGGAAATGAATTGCTTCCCTGCTAAAACCTACATATATTTACAGACGCTTCAATAGAGCCACCGCTATGCAGCGATGGAAATTGCGACCTTGCCACCTAGCCTCTTTAGTTTAGCGGTAGCTTCAATAGAGCCACCGCTATGCAGCGATGGAAATGGCGACCTTGTTAAGCACT
>ENA-UOOR01004553-UOOR01004553.1-fermentation-metagenome-genome-assembly--contig:-NODE-4553-length-10956-cov-3.889735_pt1 | contig 10956 bp, 8 predicted proteins | sample MGYA00245780_ERZ724029 | MGnify/ENA primary metagenome ERZ724029 (study PRJEB28704, sample SAMN03018315) | fermentation metagenome | biome: anthropogenic terrestrial biome; feature: soil; material... | reverse complement strand
AAAATACTTTAGTAAAAGATTTTCAAGAAACTTTAGATAAATCCATAGGTATTACGCAGCAACAAGTTGATGGAATAAAATCAAAATATGACCAAATGACACAAATGGTTAATTCCGCAGTGGATGAGAGGGCACAGCATGAAACAAAAACATTGCAGGATTTATTCTCTAAAAGTACATCCATAACATCTCAGGAACAGCAGACTATTTTAGATAATATATCCAAAAAAGGCGAAGAACGAAAACAGAAAGTATCCGATTTGGAAAATCAGATATTGACTATATACCAGACAGCTAGTAATAATCATAGGGATGTAACATCTGCAGAACAGCAATTAATCAATCAGCTCCAAACAGATATGGAACAAAATGCAGTCCAGATATTATCTAAAAATGAACTTGAGAGTAAAGTTATTCTTGAAAGATTAAAGGAATACAATGGAACCATTACATTGGAACAGGCTTCTGACACTATTCAAAATGCAGAAAAAGCAAGAGAAGGTTCTGTTAAAGCTGCTGAAGACCAGTATAATCAACAATTTGCAACCATAATTCAAATGCGAGATGGCTCTCATGAGATAACGGCGGATCAGGCTGATAAAATGATTGCCGAAGCTAAACGTCAACGTGATGAAAGTATCACTAAAGCCAATGATATGAAAGAAGGCGTTGTTAAGAAAGTTGAAGAGATGAATAAAGATGTAGAAGAAAATATTAATACTTCTACAGGAAGGGCATTATCTCCACTGGAAAAGCTTAAAAAATGGTGGGAAGACTGGATTCCTAGCCCTAAGAAATTTACATTTCAACAAATAGTCTCAAATATAGTTGGAAAAATAGCTGATGGTTTCGCAGAAGGTACTGATTATGCACCACCGGGTTGGCATTGGGTAGGTGAAGAAGGTCCTGAGCTTATGAATTTTGCAGGCGGTGAACAGGTTATTACTGCCAAAGATTCTAAGGACATTATGGAGCAAATGCAAAATGGAGGCAAAACAAAAGCTACCAATGCTACAGCCAGCACCACAACACAGATGAAATCTACTGAACAGTATGCCGAAAATCTGAATACCAGCCTTGGAACTGGTATTACAAATAGCATTAATGATGTTGTGGCTCCTTTAAATGAACTTATAAATAAATTAAATACTCTGATGACTAATTTTACTGCTAAATATACAGAATATGGGGAGCAGAATGTTAAAAACCTAGGTGATGGAATTACACAAAGTCAAAGTACAGCCACAGCACCACTTAATGATCTTACAGAAAAGCTTGGAAAAAATTTGGATGCCTTTTCTGCAAATGCCCTTAAGTATGGCACACAAACAAGCAGTAATATTGGTGATGGTATAACTGACAATTCAGGCGAGGTAATAGAAGCAGGAAATAATATAACAGATACTTTAGATACAAATTTAACAAAATTCGTGTCTAGTTCATGGAATTATGGACTTGATACAGACTCCAATATAAGTAGTGGCATAACAGGTAATTTAAATATGGTAACAGGTGCCGCAGAAACTATGGCAAAGACTTTGGATAGTAGCTTAACTGCCTTTGCTTCTGATGCAATAAATTATGGGTTGGATTCTGATGCAAGCATAGGGAGTGGCATAACAAACAATGCCGGTGCTGTGATAGGTGCCCAGAGTAATTTAACTGATACCCTGAATAAAAACTTAAATACATTTGCAAACAACTCTGTTAACTATGGCTTAAATACAGATACCAGTATAGGAAATGGCATAAATAATAATGCTGGTGCTGTAATAAACGCACAGAGTAATGTAACTACCACACTTGGAAATAACTTAACTGTTTTTGCCACAGCAGCCACACAATATGGCCAAAGTACAGATACATCTATAGCAAGTGGCATAACAAACACTGCAGGAAGTGTTACGGGGGCAGGTAATAACTTAACTACTACGTTAGGGAACAATTTCAATACATTTGCACAAGGGTGTACCCAATATGGTACAGGTGTTACAAATTCTATAGCAGAGGGCATGAAGTCGGCAGAGGACAATGCAGTTAGTATAGCACATGAGTTGACGCAAAAAATATTGGAAGCCTTCACTGGCCCAGAAGGTTTTGATATACACAGCCCTTCACGAAAAACTACACAGTATGGTGAGAATGTTATTCAGGGTTTTATAAATGGAATGAGTTCACAGGATGCTGTTGCTATTTTCAAGAATAAAATAGGTTCTATGCTTAGTGCAGCAGGTGCAATGAGTGGAAATGTTGCAGAGTGGATTATGGCGGGCATTATGGCGGAAGGAGCGCCAATGAGTTGGTTCCTTCCGTTAGAGATGATAGCTAGTCGTGAAAGTGGTAATCCTGGAACACTAGGTACAGGAGATCCTGGCCTAGTTAATAATGTTGGCGTTGGAAATGAATATGCTACCGGACTTATGCAGATACTCCCTTCTACATTTAGAAGCTACTTTGGAAGTGATGACGGGATATTTAATCCCATTATGAGTGTAAGGGCAGCTATAAAAGAAATTGAAGAAAGTTGGGGCGGAAATCCTTATAATATACCAGGTCTTATGGATGGTAATGGATATCTGGGATATGAAACTGGGACAGATAATGCAACCGCAGGAGTTCATCCAGTGGCTGAAAATGGTTTTGAAATAATATTCAATAAAGCTATGGGATTATTTAAAGGCGGTGAAACAGTTCTGAATAACTCCGATAGTATAAAGCTGTTGAGTAGTATTGGCCAACTTGGTTCTAATGCTGCATCTTGGGGAGTGGATATAGTTCAAAATATTGCAAGTGGAATGAATAGCAAATTAAGTACTATAAAAGATGCTGCAAACAATATAGCTAATGGCATATATAGGATTTTACATTTCAGTGTTCCTGATGAGGGAAGTTTATCTGATGCAGATACTTATGGTAGTGATTTTATGCAGTTACTTGCAGATACCATGAACCAAAACAGTGATAAGCCAACTGAAGCAGCTAAAAAAGTAGCTGACCTTGTAGCACAACAGATTAAATCTGTAAAGGATAAGCTTGCAAGTGATACAAAAGATTTAAATAATCAACTTTATAATTTAGGTCAACAGGAAGATGTTTCTTTAAGAGGCGTAAAGGGTGCTGCACGTTATTCTATCCAGGATGAGTATGAAGCCAAGAAAAAGGCTATAAAAGATGAAATAGCTTTAAGAAAAGAACAGGCCAATAAAGAAATAGATGAAATACAAAAAATAGGAAAAATGTCTAAAGAAGAAATACAGGATGAACTTGATGCAAAAAAACAGGCGGCATCTAACATAGACAAATTGAATGATGTGCTTGTAAAATCGATTGAAAGAAAATTAAATGCAGAAAAAGAAGCTGCAATTGAAAGTGCCAATCTAAAAGCCGAAGAAGAAAAACTTACTAAAGACCAGTTAAGTAACTTGTTAGAATATGTAAATAATTACTATACAGAAAAGTTAGATAAAGACGCCATAGCAGCACAGGCGGAACAATTGATTACATCTAAAAATCAAGCTGCAATTATAAGTCTCCTTAGTCAATATGGTAATCTCTATGAAGATAGTGGGTTGACTTTAGGCCAGAGATTAACCACAGGCGTTAAAAGCTGGACAGATTTAATACCCGGCATAGTAGGAAATGCCATGCAGAATGTACAGACAGAAGTACAGACCGCAGCTGTAAATGTACAAAGCACCTTAGGTAATATAATGCAAAATATATCAACCGTAGGTGCCGCAGGAGCACAGCTTGCAGGAGTGGACACAAGTAGTTTTGATGATATATTTTCTAAGTGGAAAGATTCCGGTATGGGAAGCTTGGATATTGAAGAAGATCCTGTTAAGGAAATAGAGAATAAATATAAAGATGCATTCAACGAAATAGAACTTGCAATGATTAAATTAGGCAAGGATACTTACAGTACTACGGAAGAATTGGAAAAGCAGCACAATACAATTGATTTGCAGAATAAGAAGCTTTCTGAAATGAAAGAAGAATATAGTGAAATTGTAGATGCTGTTGGCTCAACTGACGATAGTGCGGTTCAATTAGAGAAGGATATAGCAAGTTTAACTATTGAAATAGAAAATAGCACTAAGAAATTACGACAGAGTACTATAGAAAATAAGTATAGTCAACAGTTCGAGGATATTGAGTTGGCTATTGCAAAATTTAATAAAACAAATAATGGGTTAAATAGCGAACTGCTGACACAACAGAAAATCATTGATGCTCAATACGAAAAACTTTTTACAATGAAGCATGAATATGAAGAGTTGGCAAAAGTTTTTGGAGAGAATTCAGATGCAGCGAAACAACTTAAAAGTGATATGGCTAGCCTATATGATGAAATAGAAAATAATTCGGATGATTTAAAACAAAAGGGTATAGATAATATAGATGATTTTACAGCAAAAATAAAGGATGCGCTCAAAGAAAAGTATACTCAACAGCAGCAGGACTTTGAGGATGCTCTTAATGCAGATATAGAAGCACTTGACCAGTGGAAAGAGGATTCTATTAAGCGTATAGATGATGTCTATGACGCTAAAATAAAGGGTATAGAGGCACAGGTAGAAGCAGAAGAAAGAGCTGCAACGGATGCTGAAGAATTAGCTAATATTAATAGCTTACAGGAATCTATAGATTATGAGCATGACGAATATAATAAGCAACAATTGCAAAAACAGCTGGATACAGCCATAGCAGATAGAAATAAAAGACTGCATGAAATAGAAATAGAAGAACAAAAGGTAGCTCTGGAACAGGAGCGACAAGCTCAACTTGATAATCTTGATGTTGTATATGCTGCACAGAAAGCAAATTTAGATGAACGACTACAATCCATAAAATCCTTCTATGAGAAAATGCTTGATGGCGCACATTTACAAGCAGAGGCAGAAAAAATAATCATAGAAAATACTCAAGATGAAATAGTAGAATTATTAAAAAATTACTCCTCTGATTATGAAGATGCTGGTAGAACATTAGGACAGAAATTATATGATGGTTTTGCAGAAAAAATAAGTGGTATTGCTGATATGATAAACAGTATAACAGCACAAATCAATGCTGCAAGAGATGAAGCAATACAAGTGGCTAAAGATAGTATAGTATCTGGTTCTGAAAGTGTCACAGCTCCAACATATCCAGGAACACCTAGGCAAGCTTCTGGCTTTCAAAATCAAACTATAGTAAATAATTTTACTTATAATAGTCCTACAAAGTTAACTCCAAGCGAACAGAACAGGGAAACAAGTAATATGATGACGAGAGCAATGTTCGCTATAAGCTAAAGAGGTGGTATTATGCAACGAATTGTATATACAAATAGTAGAGAGCAGAGCATTATGCTAGGTAATTCTCGTCCTTTTATTTTGGAAAAAATAGATGGCACTGGGGGTACTAAGAATACGCTGTTAACTACAAAAGCTCCCGGTCAAGATGGTAAGAGTTACCATGGAACTCTTTTAGAAGAAAGAACTTTAAATATTACGGGCTATATATGTGGAAATTCTTTGAGAGATATGGATATAAAAAAACAACAATTATGCAGTATATTTAATCCCAAATTCAAGGGAAAGCTCATTTACACTAACAATATAGGAGAACATGCTATAGGCTGTATTGTCCAAGATAGCCCAACTTTTAAAGATAGAACTTCAACCATACAACAGTTCTTAATACAGTTATATTGCCCAGAGCCATATTGGAAGGATATAGAGGAACTAAAAAATGAAATGGCACAGTGGGTTGGAGATTTTGAATTTGACTTGGAAATTCCACAAGAAACCGGAATAGAAATGGGACACCGAGTAAGTACCTTAATTGCAAATTGTTTTAATTCCGGTGATGTGGAATGCTCTATAAGGGTGGAATTTAAAGCTCTTGCAACTGTGGTTAATCCAAGCATTTTGAATGTTTATACCCAGGAATTCATAAAAGTAAAAAGAACACTTATTGCAGGAGATAAACTTATTATAGATACTTCTTTTGGGAATAAAAGAGTTGAAATGATTAAAACAAATGGAGTAATCCAGAATGTATTTAATTATATAACCTTGGATACAACTTTTTTACAGTTAGATGTAGGGGATAATCTCCTGCGTTATGGTGCAGAACAGGGAATTGATAACCTGGAATTAGGCATTTATTATACTCCAAAATATGTGGGGGTGTAAAGCTTGAAAAAAGTACCCATAAGAATAATGGATAAGGACTTTAATTTAATAGGTGAAATAGATGATTATGAAAGTTTACAGTTTATTCGTAGATTTTACAAAGTAGGAGAATTCGAACTGCATATAAATATGGATAAAGCCAATACAGATGCCCTAGTTAAAAACAATCTAATCATTCTGGGAAGCAGCCTTAATAAAATAGGTATTATAATGCACAGAGAAAACCAGGTAGACGACAATGGAATTGATGAACTTATTATAAAAGGTCCTACTTTAAAAGGCATTATGTCTAGGCGATTAATTGTTCCTCCTGTAAATGGCAATGGATATGACAGCCAGACAGGAAGTATAGAGACAATATTGAAAGGTTTTGTAAACAACCATGTAGTTAATCCTACGGATGCAAATAGAAAGATACTACAGGTTTCCATAGCACCAGATTTACACAGGGGCAAACAAGACAAATGGCGTAGCAGGTTTGAAATACTCTCCGATAAATTGGCCGAAGTAGGTGAATACGCATCTATGGGGTGGGATGTTGTACTTGATATAGATAATAATAAATGGGTTTTCGATGTAGTGGAAGGTAAAAATATAACAGTAGACCAGGACACCCTGCCCCCTGTTATTTTCAGCACTGACTTTGATAATATAACGAATCCCCATTTAATCCAGAGTTTAATCAATACTTTTAATGTGGGATACGCTGGAGGACATGGAGATGATGAGGATAGACTCATACAGCAGATAGGGAACTCAACTGGAATAGAAAGGATTGAAACCTTTATTGATTGCAGTCAGGCTGAAGATGTTGCAGAACTTACCTCAATGGCACAGCAAAAGCTTAATGAACTGAAGGAAATAAAAACCTTTGAGTTTGAAATCATCCCTGACAATACATTTATTTATGAGCAGGACTATGATTTAGGGGACACGGTCACAGCACAATCCAGAAAATGGGGAGCAATTATAAACTGTCAGATTATTGAGGTTAAAGAAATATATGAAGTGACAGGTTTTAAGCTGCAGGCTACCTTTGGTACTAATATTCCTAATATTATAAGTAAGATAAAAAATATATCTAAATCATTATCTGTTTTTAGTTCTGCTAATACAGGAAGTACAGGTACGGAGATAAGCGTAATTGATGGCGGCAATTTTTAGGAGGTGATAATATTGCAAAACAGTGGGTTCTTCAATTCTGTAAGTGGAGATAGAAAATACAAAGCTGAATTTTTCGCAGAATACTTTGCCAGTTTTATAGGTAATGGAGTGTTCCCTAATCCAAGTACAGGGCTACAAGTCATTTCAAATAGCAATATGACTGTAACCGTAAAGCCAGGAAAAGGATGGATAAATGGGTACTATTATACTAATACGGATGATTTTCTACTTAATATTAGTGTTGCAGATGGGATACTAAACAGGATTGATAGGATAGTATTACAATTTAATACAGTAGATAGAACTATAACGTTGAAAGTTAAAAAAGGTACCTTCGCAAGTTCTCCTGTGGCATCCACATTGCAGAGGGATGCAGATGCTTACGAGTTGGCATTGGCAGATATTTATGTTACTGCAGGAGCAATAAGTATTACCCAGGCTAACATAACAGATTTAAGACTTAATACTTCTCTTTGTGGAATAGTTCATGGAACTGTAGATCAGGTAGATACAGCCACACTTTTTAATCAGTACCAGACATGGTTTTCAGAAAAAAAATCACAGTCTGATGCGGAAATAGACAATATGGAAGCACAGTTCCAGCAGGATTGGAATAGTTGGTTTGCTACAATACAAAATGCATTAGATGGTAATACAGCAGGAAATCTTTTAAATATGATAAATGCGATTCCAAAGATCTATAAAGGTTCCACAGTACCTTCTAATCCAAGGGCAATAGATTTTTGGTTTAAAGAAATCTAGGAGTGTGGTATAGATGGCACAGATTATAACAATAAAGAAAGGGTTAAAAGCTGATTTACCAACTTTACAGCCATTAGAAATAGGATACTGTACAGATACAAGGGAAGTTTTCATAGGTTCCGATAGTGGAAATATACCAATAAATGATGAATTGGAAGGCGATACAATAATTAACTTAATAAATGCCAGTAGTTCTATCATTGATAGTAAAAATTTATCAGTTAATTCTACTTATATCCATAATCAATTAACAGCCTCTAATATATGGACGATACAGCATAATCTTAATAAATACCCGCAAGTAACTGTGGTGGACAGTTCCGGAAATGTTGTAATAGGGGATATTGATTATATATCCCAAAACAAGATTATAGTTAGCTTTCAGGCAGCATTTTCAGGGAGTGCATACCTTAACTAGGGAGGTGAGAATTTGAAAGTACTTACAAACATTGATTTAGGTAAAAATGAATTACAAAATGCCATAATTCAGAACTTGGCTGCATTCCCCACTAACCCAAAGGCGGGACAGATTTTTTACCACGCAACGGATAAAACTTTTTATGGTTATACAGGGACCGCATGGACTGATTTAGGACAGGTACTTAATGGTTCATCAATAATAGCTCTACTAGGATATACCCCGGTAAAAAATTCAGAGGGTACAGAAGCAAATCGTCCGGCAGCAACTGGGAGTGGGACATTATACCAGGCCACAGACACAGGCAAGTTATATAAGGATATAGCAGTTAATGTATGGAAACAGATGGGGGGACAGGATATCTCTCATGCAACTGCAACAACCTTAGGACTGATAAAAGTAGGAGCAAACTTAAGTATTACAGAAGAAGGTATACTAAACGCAAATGATAATCCAGCCAGTTTCATAAGAAAACAGGAACGATTTACAACAGATGGAACTACAACTACATTTAATTTTACTAAAGGAAACTATAAACCAGGTACAGGAGCTATAACATGGTTTCTTAATGGAGATAAACAGGATGATAAAGCTTTGACAGAAACATCTTTTACTAGCGTTACAATCCCAGGTGGATTACCTAGTGGCTTGGATATAATGTTTGAATATTACCAGGTAATAAATTGGCATCCCTTCCCCGGACATGGCAGTGAGCATTTAAGTACAGGAGCTGACCCTATACCTGAAGCAACAACTTCTCAAGATGGATTGATGAGTGCGGCTGATAAAACAAAGTTAAATGGAATTGCCACAGGTGCCCAGGTTAATCAAAATGCTTTCAGTAATATAAGGGTTGGCAGTACTACGGTTGCGGCAGATAGCCCAACAGATACAATTGAACTTGTGGCAGGCACAAATGTTATTCTTACACCAGATGCCACAAATGACAAAATAACTATTGCTTTAGGAAGTGGGTCTGAAACAACAACAGGCGCACAGGCAAAGGCTAATACAGCAGAAACCAATGCAAAGGCTTATACCGATTCCAAAGTAGCAGCCTTAGTAAATTCAGCTCCAGGGACTTTGGATACTTTACAAGAGTTAGCTGATGCTCTTGGAGATGATCCTAATTTTGCTACTACCATAACAAATTTAATTAACACAAGAACCCGTAAATATGTAACTACTATAGGCGACGGAACTGCAACAACATTTAATGTAACACATAATTTTAATACAATAGATACCACTGCAAGTCTAAGGGAAGCTTCAACAGGAAGTTGGGTATTGGCAGACATTCAAACAGTAGATGCAAATACTATCAAGATTATATTTGCAGCAGCACCAACAGCAGGGCAATATAAATTGACGGTCACAGGGTAGGGGGTAAGAATGTGAAACTATTTGGAATAGAGTTCAAATTTAATGGCTTTGATATTTGGCATAAAGGTAATTTTGATCCTACAACTAAATCTGATACGGGACATGCTCATACTAAATCAAATATAACTGATTTCCCTTCAAGCTTACCAGCAAATGGTGGCAATGCGGATACTGTAGATGGATTACATTCAAATAATTTTGGTAGGGCTTATTCATCATACCTTTAGATATAATGGCACAAATTTTATTGTACAGGGTAAAGGAGGTGGTGGAAGTGCAACAGCAGGAGATTTATTGCTTGGAAAGACGGCTACTGTTGATACAGGACAAATAACAGGACTTTTAGACTTAAGCAATTTAGTAGCAAATAATATTAGAAAAGATGTTATAATCAATAATGTAACAGGCACCCTTATACCAGTGGAACTAAAAGCCGGTAATGTAGTATTATTAGACCAAGCTGCTGGAGCTTATCTTACTACTAGTTATCCTACGCTTATACCTGTAAGTATAACATGCAAAGCAAATTATACTGGAAGTATAAGAATATCTTTTGATTTAAGTGCTAGTTCTAATGGTGTTACGGCTACAGGTGTAATTTATAAAAATGACGAATTAGCAGGTACAATACGATCTACTACAAGTATTTACTCTACTACTTATACAGAAGATTTCCAGTGTGCTGTGGGAGACAGGTTTTATTTGTGTATGGAGTGCAATAATCAAAATTATGCAGCAAGATGTTCCAATATTAAATTTATGGGTGATATTAACAACTTGGTAACTGCTACAATCTAAAATTAGGAGATGATAATATGACTTACACATGTGAATATACAACGCAAGAAGGAAGAACAAATATTTTAGCGCAACATAAAGATAAAATTTTAATAGAAGAAAAAAATATTAAAGAGGGCAATTTTTTAATATTTTCTGATGTAAAGCCACTTGAGAACCAAGTTGCGGATTTACAACAAAATCAATTAATCATTATGAATGCAATAGCAGATTTATATTCTGCTTTACCATCTTCAACGACATAGGAGG
>ENA-UOOR01004552-UOOR01004552.1-fermentation-metagenome-genome-assembly--contig:-NODE-4552-length-10964-cov-3.065909_pt1 | contig 10964 bp, 14 predicted proteins | sample MGYA00245780_ERZ724029 | MGnify/ENA primary metagenome ERZ724029 (study PRJEB28704, sample SAMN03018315) | fermentation metagenome | biome: anthropogenic terrestrial biome; feature: soil; material... | reverse complement strand
AATTATTAGCTCTGATTGAGTACGGTAATTAGACTTTAATTCATAGGAGCGTGATAATCAAAATTTTAAAAACTTAATAGAGTTTTTAGCAGATCATATTTTGTATATGGTCTGTTTTTTTATATCTAAATTTGGAGGTATAGAAATGAGTGAAATAAATAATAACAAATTTGATTTTTACTACGGGAAAGAAGCAGAACAGTTTAGTTTTTACAGAATTCCCAAATTGCTATTTACAGACAGTAGATTTTCAAAAGTGTCAATTGAGGCAAAGGTTCTTTATGGTTTAATGTTGGATAGAATGTCACTTTCCATTAAAAATGGGTGGGTTGATGAAGAAAACCGTGTATATATCTATTTCAAGGTAAGTGATGCGATGGAGTATATGAATATCTGCAAGGATAAATGTATCAAACTTTTCGCAGAACTTGACGTTGAAAAAGGATGTGGATTAATTTTTAGGAAAAGGCAAGGATTGGGAAAACCATCTGTTATATATGTTATGAAGTTTAATTCAGGCAAACACGAAGAAAAGAATGAACTTGATAATGGAGAAGCAAGCAATTTACAAAGGTCGGAAAAACAGACCTCTGTAAGTATGGAAAGTACAGACTTCAAGAAGTCGGAAAAACAGACCTCTGTGAAGTCGGAAATACCGACCTCTGAAAGTCTGGATATTATACCTCAGGAAGTCGATGATACAGGCACTAATGAAAATAAGATAAATAATAATAAATATAATAATACTGAGTTTAGCGATACTTATCCTATCACATCATATCCTCAAAAAGTAAAAACAAGTAATACTGATGTGATGGATGTGATGAGAGAGCGTGAAGAATACAAGGAACTTATCTCTGAAAATATTGAATATGATTTCCTTGTAAAAAACTATAGCAAGGAAGCGGCGGATGGTATTCTCGAAATAATGCTTGATGCTGTATGCAGCAGGAGAGATTATTTGATTGTCGCAGGTGATGAAATTCCACAAGCAGCTGTTAAAAGCAGGTTGTTAAAACTTGATTACGGACATGTAGAATATGTTCTTGACTGAATCATAACACATCCAAAGTCAGAAACATAAAGAGTTATTTGCTGACGACATTGTACAATTCGTTTTCCACGATAGATCATTATTACAGAGCAGAAGTTAATCACGATATGCATGAAAATATATGAAAGGAGTACAATTCATGAAAGAGAACAAGAAAAAAGTTAATGAAAAAATGACTAGAGAGGAATATTTGTATCACAACACCGAACTGCTTTTGAAAAAGTATCGTGATGTGGTATGGAGTATTGAGGTCTCTGCAATGCAGGCTCAAATAAGTTTTGAACTAGAAATGGATTGTAAACTTGAAGAGTTTTTAGAAATGTCTTATGCTGCTGGAGCTGATTTATCCGGTACAAATATACAAGAACAAATGCGCACTTTGGAGAGAAATAAAAAGATGCTCAAGATAATAGAAACAGCAATTAAAATTTTGAGAGAAAGGCATGCTGATGGCGAGGAATACTATTGGTTGTTGTATTATACATATTTGTCAGAAAAACCTTGCAAGAATATTGATGCAATTATAGAATTAATATGTGAAAAATATCCTATGTCATGGAAGACTTATTTCAGAAAAAAAGAAAAGGCAATTCAGGTATTAAGTACAATTCTTTGGGGATACACATCAAAGGAATGTTTGCATATTCTGAGTGAGTTTTTATAAAATATAATTGATAATATACTTTCAACGATATCTTCATGAACTTTGTAAAAACATATTCCAGTAGTTTAAACATTAAGGGTATATGGAAGTGACACAAAAATGACATAAAGTTGACATAAAGATGACACAGAAATTCCATAAGAATTCCATAAAACTTCCAGTGGTTTTGCTATTGAAAGTATATTTTAATCATGTTATAATGGTATCATGAAAAATTGTATAGCGAAAAAAAAAAGAAGCTTTGAACTTATTGTTTGAGCTTCTTTTTTGTTTTATATGAATAGAAAAGGGTGATGAATATGCCTTGTGAAGATTGTTTTGCCAGAGGAATAAAAAGCTGCAAAATACTTACCGAATTTGTTTGCCGAAAACATGGTAAGTGTTCTTTTTATAAAAGTAAACACCAATATGAGGAGGATTTAAGAAAATATCCCCCTATAGATTATAAACTGTATTATGACACAGGCGAGATTAAATATATAGATATAGATATAGATAAAACGAAAGGTTGACGGATGTGAGAAAGATATACATGTATAAAAGCGATGACGCCAGAGGGCAAGTTGATACATTCATCAAAACTTCCAATCAAAAGATAAAAACGAAGTTTGATTTTATTCTTCGATATATAGCAGATGAAAAAAATCAATTTAAAGAACCTTATGTAAAACATTTTTCAATTGAGAAGTATAAAAGGTTATATGAATTGAGATTAAAAGCGGCCGGGACGATGGTTCGTATCATATTCTATAGTATAGAAGAAAATATCATTCTTTTAAATGCTTTCATAAAAAGAGATAAGCGTGATACCGAACAAGCTTTGGAATACGCGTTAAAACTCATAGAACGACTTGACAGGAGTGCTGAAACTCCTGTTGATTATTTATCGGAGGTGGATGTAAATTGATTTGTGTATTAAGTTTATTTGGAGAAATGGATCTTCAAAATATATTAAAGAAGAAGCTTCAGGAAAATGATATATTCTTCATTGAAGATAACTGCACAACTTCAGTACAGCTTACAACACAGGTTGAAGCAAGAAGTAAAGAGGTTGATGCAGTTGTCATTTATGCACAAGCAATGAATATGGATATCATCAGAGAATATGTTGAAGAGCTTCGGGTATATACCGAACATCTTCGTGTTGTCTTAATACTGAACGGAGCGAGAAGTTCTTTTCTGAGAAGTCAGATTAACGAATACAGGGATATGAAGCTTGACTTGATATTCGAAGATAACGGGTTCGATTCTGATGAGCTTGTGGAAATTCTTCGTAAAGGAAAACTTTCCAACAAGGATTTTAAAGAAAAAAGAAGAGAAAGCGGATTTGTCGGGGATATTGATGATATTCTACTTCCGAAAGAGTATATGGAGCCTCCTAAAGAAGAAAGGAGGCTTTTTAAATTTCAGGAGAAGAAGGAAAAAACTGCTTCAAAGGAAGAATTTTTGGATGCTAAGTCATTTTCGGAGCCGCAAGGACATTTTACCATCGGCGTACTTAATTCGGCGAGAGGTGCAGGTGCAACCTGGACCGCCGGTAATCTTGCCAGATATTTAGCGATGCACAATTACAAAACTTGTATTGCTGATATGTCATCGACAGGCGCTGTTAAGATGATGAAACTGAAAAACATAGATATTTACGCTGAAGACTTTAATGTTGAGGAATTGAAGTCAAAGTATAATGTGACGGTTATAGACTTCGGTACACCAATTGAGGTTTCGCCGGATGGGACAAACTTCAAATTGATGAGCCAGTATAAGCCTGAAACGATACAGTGCTTTATAAACTGTGATATTAAGTTAATAATGGGCTTTTCAGAAACATGGAACATTCAGAAGATAAACTATTTCTTCATTAATGATACTTGGAAAAGCCTGTTTGATAATTCATACTTGTTCATTATTGCCGGTAATCCGGAAAGAGTAAAAAAGCTCTTTCCGGAAGGTAACTTCTATAGCCGGGAAGATGACTATAGAGAGCATATATTAGAAGCTCTCAGAAAGGATGAGGATAGATGAAGATATTTCAGAACAAAATTGTAGTCGGAGTTATATGTATTGTCATTGCAGCGATATTGGCGTTCTTCTTCCTTCCTTCAATAAGTAAGAGCAAAAGTAACACTGAAAAAATTTATGCTGTTAAGAATGCTATTGCCGAAGGAACCTTGATTGAAGAGTCGATGCTCACTGAAAAAGAAGTAGGAAGCTATGGATTACCTCAGAGCATTATTAAGGATAAAGATAAAATTGTTGGTAAGTACGCATCCTGCGATATTGCACCTGATGATTTAATCCTTTCATCAAAGCTTTCCGATTATGCCGCGAACCAGAAACTTGATAAAGTAATGAGTGAAGGTAAAATGCTTGTTACAGTTTCATTAGACTCTGTTGCATCAGCTGTTGGTAATCATTTGAAATCAGGAGATATTATTTCTATCGTGGGATATGCAAATGATACAGTTGTTGTGTATGACGAACTGAAACTACTTGAAGTTTACAGTATTGAAAATGAAAATGCTGAAAAACTTGAGGATGTTGAGAATAATGAGGAAGCAGAACACCTTGCTTCAACGGTAACGCTTATTGCAAATCAGACTCAGGCAGAAAAACTTATTCAAGCCGAGTATTCAGGCAAGGTGCATGCAGTATTTGTTAAGAGAGGTGCTGTGAAATGAACGCAAAAATAATAACGGTCTGGGGTGCAAACGGCAGCGGTAAAACAACTGTTGCTGCTAACCTTGCTGCAGCACTTGCTGACAGAGATTTAATGGTTGGCATAATTTCTTCAAAACTTACTTACGGAGAATTGCAGAGTATCTTTGGGAAAAGGGTAGAGCCTGAAAAGGGAATTTACAAGGCAATTTCAAATGGGTGTAACACCAAGAATATGTTTGAAGCGACAGATAATCCAAACTTATTTATTCTTTCTCCGCCGAATGTGTTTGATGGTATGCTTCTTACAGCAATCTCTGCTGATACAGTAAAAGAGCTGATTGAGGACAGTAGAATTCGATTTGACTACATAATTATTGATGGTAGCGAGGAACTAAATAATCCTGTTTCAAGTATCGGTCTTACAATGTCGAACAAAATAGTGAGAGTATATAAGATTTGTGCGAAGGATTGCATCTGGCACAAAGCTATGGAAAACCTTACTGACTTGATTCATATCAGAAGCAAGACCATAACCATAATAAATGGTTATGATAAAAGCTGTGATAAGATGGCATTCTTGAGCGGACTTGATGTAAAGCCTGATTTTGAATTGCCGTTTGTTTCAAACTGTCAGACTTTGACCAACGCAGGAAAGCTTATATATAACAACAAGCTTGTGAACGCTCATTATAAAAAGACAATTCAAAAACTTGCAAGTCAGGTAATGTTAGGAGGTTGATGAAAAATGGTAGAAGTATTTAATATTAATGACCTCATATATAAACTGAATGCAGGGCAGAAAAGCGAAAACAATGATAACCGTAAGGAGCGTACATACAAAGAAGTCCTTGATACTATCCGACATGTAATCTCTACAAACCATTCTGCAGAGCTTATCAACATTATGTACTCTGAAGAAGCAAAAGAAAAACTGAAAAATCTTATAGTGAGATATCTTAATCAAAATAAGATGTCTGTTTTTGAATGTGATAGCATTTCTGACTTGGCGGATCGAATTTACGAGGATATGGCAGGCTTTGGTATTCTTTCAAAGTACATTACTGATCCTGATGTAGAAGAAATCAATGTAAATGCATGGAATGGTATCGAAGTTATCTATCCAGATAGAGTAGAATTGATAGATAAAACCTTTATCAATCCTGATGATTGTATGGATAAGCTCAAAAAGATGGTTTGGCTTGGTGGAAGTATTGTTGATGGTTCTACACCTATCGTTGATAGTTTTATAGGTGATGGTATTCGTATTTCATCAATTATTCCGCCTTGTGTTGACAAGCATACTGGCGGCGTTGCTTCAATTAGAAAACAAAAGAAAAATGTTATTACAAGGGAAATTATGATTGAATATGGAAGTGCCATCGAAGAAGAACTTGATTTCCTTTCGCTTTGTGTTAATAATGGAGTTTCTCTTGCTATTGCAGGTTCTACAGGGTCTGGTAAAACAACAGATTTAAGTTATCTTATTGGTTGCTTGAATAGCAAAAAGCGAATATACACCATTGAAGACACCAGAGAATTATACATTGCAAAGATAAACGAAAAAGGTATTATGGAGAATCGTGTTGTTCAGACAGTAACAAGAAATGGCGTAAATCCGATTACTATGGATGATCTGTTGAAAAAATCCCTTCGTTTTGATCCAAATGTAATCATACCTGCAGAAATGCGTGGTGAAGAAGCGATTACGGCGATTGAGGCTGGAAGAACAGGACATACGATCATAAGTACACTGCACGCTAATTCTGCAGTTGATGCATATAACAGAATTCTTTCTATGTGTGTTTCAACAGGAATTAGACTTTCTGAAAATAAACTATTGGAGTTCATACTGGAAGCAGTACCGCTTATACTATTTAAAAGACAGCTTCCCGATGGAAGACGTGTTTACGATGAAATCTTTGAAGGATTAAGGGTAGAAAACGGAAAAGTCGTAGGTAAGACATTATATAAATATGAGATAGAGGACAATGTCTACGATGATAATGGCAACATTATAGAAGTTATAGGTAAGCACTGCAGAAAGAACAGTATGTCGGATGCATTGCTTTCAAGACTTAAATATGGCGGCGCTTCGAACGAAATGCTTGAGGCATTTATGTAATCCGGAGGTGGTACCAATTGCAAAATATTATATGTTTTATCGTGTTCGTGCTCCTTGTGTTAGGGGGCTTTTTTATTTTCGGTGTAAAGCTGCCGAAAAGGAAGAACATTGTATCAATTTCTAAGGCAACCGTAAAGGACAAGCGTAAAAATGTAGACGAAAAGTTCTCAAAGCTTAGCCTGACCGAAAAGATATACATAGGAATAAAAAACACAGTTGAGATGAGCGGGTTCAAAATGAATACCTTTTGGTTTGCGGTTGCCGTTTCTATGTTTGCAGGAATCGGGCTTGGTAAGTTCTTGTTTTCTGATAACCTTCTTGCTATTGCTACGGGGCTTGCGGTACTACCGATGCCATATATTGTATTTAAGGTAAGGGCAAGGTGGTACATACGAAACAGGGATGAGCAGCTTGAAAGTTCTATGAACCTTATAACGAACAGTTATTTAGGTTGCAATGACATTATCAAGGCTGTTAACGAGAACCTTGATAAGCTCGATTCTCCAAAACCATTTGCTGAGTTTGTGACGGATGTAACCCTCATCGACTCAAACATTAAAAGAGCGCTGATGAAACTTGAAGTAAAAATCAAAAATAAATATTTTTCCGAATGGATTGATATTTTGGTTCTTGCTCAGGAAAAATCAGGAGATTATCGTTTTATATTACCGGCAGTTGTTCAGTCCATGAATGATGCAAAAAGACTGCAGATAGAAGCGGATACAGTTATGATGGCTGTGTGGAGAGATTACTTCACTTCCGTTATTTTATCGTTTTCTATTATTCCGCTTTTAAAGTGGTCAAATGCAACATGGTTTGATATTCTTGTCGGTTCGGCGGTAGGGAAAATACTTATTATCCTGATGCTGATTATGACGGTAATCTCTGCGTTCATTACACTCAAGGTAAATAAACCGCTTTAAGGAGGATGCTTATGATTTATTTTCTTATTTTTGCTTTCTTTGCGGGCGGTTTGTTTATAATCTCCTCGGAGGCATTAGGTTTGCCTCCGCTTGCTACTGCTAAAGGTGTTAAAACTGCAGTCATAAGTCAGCAGTCCCTATTAGACTCGCTTTTGACTGTGGTTGTAATGCCGATTGTGAAAATTGTCTCGCCGTTTATGATGATAGCAGACTATAAGGAAAAGCGTATGGAAAAGCAACTCAGAAGAGCGGGCATTCCGCTTAGTCCAAAAGAGTATTACGCAAGGTCAATTGTTATGGCAGTTTTAGCAACTGCCGTCACATACACAATGCTGGTGCTTACAGTTAAGAGTATGAGCATTGTTGCTGTGATACTCGGTGTGGTTGTGTATTTTCATTTTCACGGCGAAATTAAAGATAAGCTGAAGGAAAAGGACAAATTAATAGAGGCAGAACTTCCAAAATTCATACGAGCGATAGTTCAGGGCCTCAGAACAGAAAAAGATATTATCAAACTTCTGGAAACCTATCAGACTATTGCAGGTGACGGTCTTAAGTACGACATAGAAGTGCTAATTATGGATCTTAAATCCGGTAACTTTGAAGAGGGTATGACAGAGTTTGAAAAACGACTTGGTAATAGTTATGTGTCGAGACTTGCAAAAGCACTTATTGCGGTAAACAGAGGTGACGACCAAAGCTCGATGCTTAATTACTTGTTATCTGATATGGGCCTTCTTGCAAAAGAGATGATGCAAAGAGAGTTAAATAAAAGGCCCGGGAGAGTGAAGATGTTAGTTATTCCAATCGTACTTGTTGCGGTAGTTGCTTTATTCTACGTAATAGGTGCAAATCTATTTTCTTCACTTGGCGGAATTATGTAGGGAAGGAGGTAAATCTTATATGCAAAAGCTTATTAAAAAGTGCAGAGAAACATCGGTAAAGGCGTATTTGAAGACGAAGAATTTTCTTTCAAATACAGACGGCGACCAGATTACAGGCTGGCTCATCGTAATTCTTCTCGTTGTAGTTGTTGGTGCATTTTTCCTTAACACATATAAATCAACAATCGTTGAAGTGTGGGAAGCGATCATCGATAAGATTTACGACACATTCGGAATTTAAAGAGAATGGAGGTGATTACCTTGAAGAAAAAAGGCAGTGCCTATTATGAGATAATTATTAAAACTTTGGTGTTTATTACCCTTATAGCTACGGCTATATCCTTCTTTGGGGTATTCACCACTTATCTCAATGTAAACTATGCTGCAAGGCGTGTTACAAGAGAAATCGAAATATCAGGGCGTGTATCATCAGAAACACATGCTTTGTTTAATGAGATGAAAGCAAATACGAATATTGGTGATACGGCCACGATGAGCGTTTCTGCAACATACTTTAACGCAGCACAGAAAAAGATACAGCTGAGAGATACTTTTACTGTTACGGTGAGTTCATCGTACAGAATAAACATCTTTACGCCAACGGGAGGAACTCCTGTTGGATTTGACATACCGCTTGTAGTTCGGCTGACGGGCATGAGCGAGAAGTTTTGGAAATGAGGTGGCTAACTTGAATTTAATATTAAAATACGCTATCGAGATTGATGCGTCGGATATACATATTACAGAAAATCATGAAGGCTGGGTAAGAGCCAAGGGAAATCTCCATAAGTGCGGGGATAAGATAAGCCTGTCGGATATTGATGAGTTTATTGAACTTGTTATTCCCGGCATATTAGATGATTATATGGCTCTTCGTGAGAAAAGAAGAACAAATCCCATTGACGGTGCGTTTAAATATATGTTTCGCAGGTTCAGAATCAACATTTACCGCGGAATGGATGGCATAAACCTTGCAATCAGACTTTTGAGTGACAAGATTTTGTCGCTGGATGAGCTTTATCTTCCGAAGGAAGTGGAAAAGTTCACACAGATTAAATCAGGTCTATTTCTCGTTGTGGGTACTACGGGAAGCGGCAAGTCAACTACTCTTGCTTCAATGATTGATCACATCAATAAGGAACGAAGTGAAAACATTCTGACAGTAGAACAGCCTGTTGAGTACATTCATAATTCTATACAGAGCAGAATAGAGCAGATTGAAGTGGGAATTCATGTTGATTCCTTTCAGACGGCTACGGTTGCTGCGATGAGACAGAATCCTAATATCATTCTTGTAGGCGAGATGCGTGATTTGGAAACAATTCAGAACGCCATTACACTTGCAGAAACAGGGCACGTTGTTTACGGTACTCTTCATGCAAAGAGTGTAACGGATACTGTTGACAGAATTATCGATGTATTCCCACCGAAACAGCAGGATCAGATAAGACTCCAGCTTGCAGGTGTTATTAAAGGCATTATGCATCAGACTCTGGTAAGAGGAGTAGGTGGGAAACTCGTTCCGCTTATTGAACTTTTAAGTGTTGATGATGTAGTTGCTGCAATGATTCTCGGAAAGCAGAAATCAAACTCTATCCGGGATTATATGAGAGGTAAATCCTCAATGGGCAATGTCCATATAGCAGACAATGCTGCATGGCACATAAAGAATGGCAGACTGTCGCTTGAAAATGTTAAACCGATTCTTGCTCCTGATGACTTCGGAATCGTAAGAACACTTACAGAACAGACAGAGAAAAGGAGAGGTTTTAACTAATGGCTATTTCTTTGATAAAGTACTCCTTTGATATGGGCTTCATAACAGATGAGCAACGCGACAAGGCAGAGCGATACAAGAAAGAAACCGGTGCAAGCGATGAAACTGTTGTTAAAGATATGAAACTTGTGAGTGATGAAAAGCTCCTTCAGATATATAAGCAGATGTACGGCTATAAAGCTGAACTTGAGCCTGAAGTACAAGATGTTTCTCTTGCAAGTCAGTTTAAGAAAAGGGATTTGGAGCGATTAGGGTTTTATCCTGTGAACGACGAAAACAAGATTGTGCTATATAATTCACAGCCATCAGAACTGTTGTTTATAGAAGATCTTGTGAGAGATAAGACGGGGTATAAATCAAGATTTTCATATATATTAACAACCGATTCAGCAATTCATAAACTTATCGATTCTGCATTCAGAAATGATACTTCGGTTGATACTGCTGAATTTGATATTGATGGTGAAAATCTTACAACCAATACAATTTATGACATTGTAGAAACCGATTCTTCAACTGTAGTTAACTGGGTAAATAAGATATTCCGTGATGCAGTTGAACATAGGATATCTGATATTCACTTTGAACCCCAAGAGGATGCATTTTATGTAAGGTACAGAAGTGATGGTTCATTAAAGATTGAGCATAAGCTTCCTATGACTACAGCAAGACAGATTATTAACCGAATAAAAACGATGTCAAACCTTGATGTAAATACTTCAAAAAGTATTCAGGATGGTAACTGCCGACTTGACATTTTCGGTAAGTTCGTTGATCTTCGTGTTTCAGTTATTCCGGCTATTAACGGTGAAAATCTGGTTGTCAGAGTTTGGACTGATGTCAATACATTGGACACAAAAAGTTAAACTTTTTTATGCAGCG
>ENA-UOOR01004549-UOOR01004549.1-fermentation-metagenome-genome-assembly--contig:-NODE-4549-length-10969-cov-8.587411_pt1 | contig 10969 bp, 15 predicted proteins | sample MGYA00245780_ERZ724029 | MGnify/ENA primary metagenome ERZ724029 (study PRJEB28704, sample SAMN03018315) | fermentation metagenome | biome: anthropogenic terrestrial biome; feature: soil; material... | reverse complement strand
ATAAAATTACCCAATATTGCAAATGCCATTGCAGACATCTGACCAATATATTATCTTTGTAATTGATTAGATTGCAAGAAGAAAAGGAGATCTTTCATACCGAAGAAGAAGGATATTTGCCGTTGGAGCACTCTGATATCATTTCACCACATCAAAATCCGGCAAACAAAACGTCCCTTTGCCTACACCATTTTTCATTTTTCATTTCTCGATAGTACTCTCATAACTGTAACTATAACGCCAATTAAAAACACAACTATCAAAAATATCATAGCAGCAGGCCAAATACCAAAAACATCTTTCATTGTAGAACTATTACCTTGTAGATTTGGAACAATAAGGAATAACCATCCAATAATGAAAACCGAAATTATTTGGGGCATTAGTCGAAGACAATACCTCCAAGTAGGATAGTGTCTATAACGATTGGACCACTTCTTACTTCGTATTATACCTTTAATCCCTAAGATTAAATATATTAATGTAATGAATCCAAGTGATAAATCTATTATTTGAGGTCTAGAAGCTTTAATCTCAGGAATTTGACCTTCAGTCAATTGAATAATCCCGGAACTTATTTCATAAGCATGTTGTATAGTAGTCGTAAAACTGTTAAGCATCACAGCAACAGCATACCCGCTAGAAGGTACAATATCCTGCTGTGACTGGGCAGTAGTTAATGATCCACTATGAGAGATACGTGATGGTTTGATATGTGGTGAGCTTAAGTACCAGCCAAATCCATATTTTTCACTGCCAGGCTGAGGAGAATAGGATTCTTCTAGTAGTGATTTAGACAGTAATTTTTCTCCATATCTATTTTCTCCCTCATTAGTATGCATTGAAAGCCATTTTCCTATATCAGATGCTGTAGTAATGATGCCTCCTGAACCACTAAACATTTGTTCAAGCTCTGACCAAGGAAAAGCACTACCATATGCTGTAACATATCCCTGCGTTAATCCTTGTACAGGATCAGTAGAGTTATCAGTAGATAGTGTATCATTCATTCCTAATGGTGAAAATATCTTTTCATCAAGATAGTCAGGAAATTCCATGCCACTTATTACCTCTACCAAACGAGCAAGTATCCAATAATTTGCATTACTATATGCGAATTCCTCACCAGGATTCCGTTGTAATTTCCAGTCATGCAAACTGCCAATTCTTTCTTTTAATGTATCAGCTTTAGGAACAATTACCGGATTCGGAATTCCCGAGGTATGACTTAATAAATGTCTAATTGTAACTTCTTCTAATCTAGAATCATCCATTGTAAGTTCTGTCAAGTGCTTCACAATGGAATCGTCCAGGTTGATTTTTCCTACGTCAACTAGCTGTAAAACTGAAAACGCAGTAAATGATTTAGAAACAGATGCTATTCTCATTAATGAATTTTCAGTTAATGGTTTACCTTCAGAATCATGACCATATCCTTTTTCGTATACTAATTTTCCATCTTTTACAATTACAATGGATGCACCAGGCAGTCCGTTACGTTTCAAATAATTTGTAACATACTCATCAATATCCCCTGTTTCTATTATAGTTTCAGCATTAACTAATGAAGGGTAAAAAGTTAATGGAATTAAAAATACCATTACCATAAAAATAATATATAACCTTATTCTCATTTTATTTATCTCCTAACAGTTCTCTTATAAGTATGAAAAAAAATGGTCCTATGTCAAGATTTAGTACAAATTAAAATGAGAAAAATATCCTCATTTTAACTAGCTAATAGTAAGCTGCCATTCTGTACTTTAGCATACAGTTTTTCAAAATCATCCGGTAACATATAGTCGCAATGACTGTGAATTCGTTTTGTATTATAAAAGGCTTCAATATATTCAATACAGGCGTTATCCCATGGGAAAGCTTTTTTTGAATAGCTTCTCTGCATTTGGACGGTCAGGGTTAAATTGTTCATCAAGGATATTATGAAGCTCCGTACTAAAATCGGAATCTTTGGTTGTTGCAGTCCATGGCTTTATCCACTGAGCTTTAATACCCATTTCCTTCATATATTTGCCTACGGTACGTTCAGAGATGGTTTCACCTTCCTGCTGAAGCTTTTGGGTAATCTTTGGTGCACCATAATTCTGCTTTGAATCATCGTATATATCCTTGATTTTAACTTTAACAGCTTCTTTAAAGAATCATTCAATATAGTCCTAAGCTTTGCCATATCCGCCGGATTAATGTTATAGTCGTATCCTATATTCAGGATATGATTAATGTACTGCAGCAAATTTAAAGCCGGCACATTATGTGGATTTCTAAAAAAATCGTAATCAAAGCTAATTTGATTGTTTCCGGAAAAAAATATATTTAAAGATGAAACCACTTCTTCCAGGTCCATCTTAATATACCTCTTAACATTATCCATGGTTTTTTCCGGTGAAATCGCATAAGATACAATAACATACCCTTCCTTATCCTTGTAGGTCCTCCCCGCTCTGCCCGCTATATTCCAAAACTCCGAATTTGTAAGGTACCTGCCATTCTGCCCTATGAATTTTACCGTATCAAATATAACTGTGTTAATAGGAAAATTCATTCCCTGCGCCAATGTGGTTGTTGTAAACACAAGCTTTATATGATTTTCGCGAATCAATTCTTCAATTGTTTCTTTAACCAGGCCTGACAACCCCGAATTATGATAACATGTTCCATATTTTACGCACTCCAGTAAAGCATCATTTTCATCCGTTTCCAGCTTAATGATCTCCAACGCTTTTTTTATTTCAGGCTTTGAGCTTATATCACGCAGTTTTCCGTTACCGACAAAATACCGTGTTACCTGTTCAGTTAAACTTTTAGTCGTCCCTGGCCCTGCACACAATATTAAAATATTACCGTCCATTTCAATAAAATCATTAAGAATGACGCATAATTTCACCGCATTATCTATTTTATGTACACCTAATTCATCCCTTATGACCGTAGGATTACTTCTTAACATTATTTCTATATTTTCCGAGCCCAGTTGGTTCCTGGGGGATTTGTAAAATTGTAGAACGGAATTTGTTTTATTTTTGTTCAACAAATTGCAGCCTATATACTGTTTTGTCGGAACCCATTCTGCGGATACCACCGCAGAATTTCTTTTAGAATCAGCTAACCATTCTCCGATTTCATCAGCATTTGAGATGAAAGGGCTTAATAGCAAGAAATTTACCTCCTTCATTTTCCGCTATCCGCTCATAAGAATATTTCAGCAAATGCCCTATTAACTTTAATTCTATGTCCTCTGTTCCAAGCATGTAAAAAGCATTGTATGAATAGATATCAATCACACTATATATATCCTGATTTTCTTCCCTTGCAATACTTCCCGTAAACAAATATTCTTTTAATAAGCCGGTAAGATAAATTATATTCCCGAAGGCGCTTATCTTCATTCCGTTGGCAACACTCATTTCATTCTTTGCCAATTCTGCCTCCTGGGCCTCATCCAATACTCCCTGCGCTTTATCTATATTAGAACTTAAATTAACTAATCCATCGTAATTTTTAATATTGCTTAACATTAGAACAATCATGTAATAAGTATTAAATTCCAATCTTTTCATAACATCCATATCAGAAATTATATCTTTAAAATTTATCAGCTTTTTATTATATTCTTCTATAACTAAATTTAATCAGGCCGTTGTCTATTCTGATCCCCGGCACATCAATGCCGGATGTATGCTTGTCAATATCTACAGGTTCAATGTTCATTCTTTTATCCGCTTCTTCGTAAAACCTGCACCCGTAATTTTTTTCCAACAACAGCTGTGCTATCCACTCTGTTACTCTCTCCCTGCGCACATCAAATTGTGGAATTCTTGACTTCTTCGGAACAGTAATTTCCGCAACTCTTTTATTCAATTTCTCTATGAACGCAGGGTTCAAATTTTTAGAATAATAAAAATCCAAATTATAACTTTCCGTATTATGTACTTTGGAGGCTCTTATCTTTGATATAAGATAATCTTTTAATTCCTTAAAACTCTGGTCGTCATCAATATCATATTCAAATAATCTGACACTTATGCCGTTCGATTTTGTTGATAGCAGTTCCTTAATCGCTGTCATGTAAGTTTCCCCCTATATTGCTTTTTTAAACAATTGATAAAATACATAAATACAAGATTGTCCAAAAATAATATATTTTTAATTTACATCACTCACATATATTTTACCATATAAGCGAATTTATTTCAGAGATTTCGCATCAAATTTTCAATAAAAATATTCTCTTTACCCCAAGAAACCTTTATACTTAGTTTCCAGTTTTCTTTTTTTATTAAGTCTTTATAAATAATGAATTATTCCAATTATCTTTTATAGTTAATATTTCATCTCTTATATCTTCAATAATATCTATCTGGAGCATACCTTTTTTTCTGAATCCTCTTATGCACCGGAAAAAGTATAATTGTATTAAATTAAATGCTACTGCATCAAACTGCAAATAAGTAAAAACGTAAAAAAGACGAATAAAATATTTAGTACTTTTAACTGAAACGTGAAAACCAGCAAACGGTTATGCTAAAAAGATGGCAAACAAAACGTCCCTGTGCCTGTGTAACGGATATCTCCACATCTCCCAGCTTTGCTCTTTCCATCTTTCCACCGCTCCCTTAATTTTGAATATAAAAAAACAACCTTTGTTAAGGCTGTTTTAAATTTTTTAAAACGTGTTTACTTTTAAGCTATTTATGGTATAATATTAATAAGGTAATCGGAATCGCAACAATGCGATTGCCACCAGTGGTTAAATAATTTTAATCATCCTGTGACAGCAGGGTGATTTTATTTTTTGCCTTTTTTGTTGTCTGTTAAGCCAACAATAAAGGAGATCAGCGATATTACGAACATGCCAAACATAATCATTAAAGATATAGCTTGATATGTATCCATATCGCACCACCTCCTTTCTTTTACGAATAGAGGTGGCAATCACACCTGCTTTCCCGATTACCTTATCTTTATTTTACCAAATTATTCATACTTGTACAAGCCAATATTTTTATTCCCTTCCATGAAATTTTTTATCTCATTTTCAATTTTTTTTACTCCAAACTCATTAAAATGTTGTATACTATTATACATAGAAGATATCATCCTTTCTTAATTTATTGGTGTTTCAACTTATATTTTAATAGGATGATATCTTCTTTTCAACTATATATGGAAATATATTCTATTTCCCTACTGTAATTTTACACTAACCAATATAATTATGAAAATTCTTCATGTGGACTTTTAAATCAGAATATTATACAATGGCTGTAATACAAGAAGATGTGATTACAGGATTCTTCACTACCGAATACAGGATAAATTTAAGGGGGAAAAAGTGAATAAAAAATTTCTAATTATTATTTCATTGTCTGCCGTTCTGCTGCTTACCGGCTGCAGGGCGGGAATGAAAGGCGAACCTGGTGCGGGTGAAGCCGCTGCAAGCGAAAAGGCCGGCGAAGAAAATAATGAAAGACCCGGAGAAAAGCAGGAGAAGCAGGAAAGCCCGGAAGAATCCGACTGGCAGAGAACTCCCGAAAATTTCCGCAGGGATCTACAGTACATGTACGATAACAAGTACCGGATGATAAGCTTAAACGACTATGCCAAAGGGGAAATAGGCACAAAAGCCGGATATACCCCGATTATTCTTACTTTTGACGACGGAAGGCAGAATAACTTCAATTTAATTGAATCCGAAGGAGGGCTTGTAATAGACCCTGACTGCGCGGTGAGAATACTGGAGGAATTTAAAAATAAATATCCGGATTTTAATGTGACCGCAAGCTTTTTTCTGAACTCAAACCCCTTTGGGCAGCCGGAATATATCGAAAAAAAACTGAAATGGCTGGTTGAGAACGGCTACAATATAGGCAACCACACATACAGCCACAATAAAATGTCAGCATTGAACGGGGAAGAAATCCGGGCCGAAATAGGCTCGGTAAATAATATCATCAAGGCTTACCTGCCTGATTATGCCGTAGAAACATTAGCTCTCCCCAACGGAAGCAACCCCAGGGACGAATTTGTAAGCAGCATGCTTGAAGGCGAGTACAAGGGCAGCAAATATAAAATCACTGCGGTGCTGGATGTGGGCTGGAGGCCCGCCTATTCACCCTTTGACACTCTGACGGATTTCACGGACCTTTACAGGGTAACAGCAAGCGAAACAAATGTCGATAACTGCGGAATGTATGACTATTTCAAATCATTTGAAAATAATAAAAGAGAAAGGTTTATAAGCGACGGAAACCCGGATGTGGTTACAATCCCGAAAAGTCATGAGCAATATCTCAATAAGGATATGGCAAAGAATAAAACAGTAAATATTTATGAGTAACTGATAAAATTCGCATTTTTAAGAGGAGATGGACACCATAAGCGAAATAAAGAACCCAAGTATTATTTTAAAGGAAAAGATTGATAAAAGGGATTATGATGAAATTAAAAAGCTTGAAAAGCTATGCGCGGAAAGGGATAATGTGTCATTTAAGCTGGAACTTGAATATAAGCTTTGCAACAAGGAAGAATCCGGAAGATGGACAGGAAGTATAAACGATCTTATGTTTTATGATGAGTCGGATTTAAAGGGATATATAGGCATAAGCGATTTCGGGGGCAATGCTTTGGAAGTTAACGGCATGGTTCATCCGGATTACAGAAACATGGGAATTTTCAGTAAGTTATTTTCTCTTGCCGAGGATGAGTGGAGAAAAAGGAAACAGCCGGAGATGCTTTTGCTGAGTGACGGCAGCTCAGCTTCTGGAATTGGATTTATCAAAAAAGCGTGCGATGAATATGACCATTCAGAATATGACATGGTTTTAAACATGGGTGCAGAACAAGGGTCAGGGCCGCGCTCCAATAAATTAAGAAGGGCGTCAGGGGGAGACTATGCGGAAATTGCACGGCAGGACAAAATTTATTTCGGCACCGGACAAGATGATGATACTCAGGTTTTCGAACAAAAATACAATGAAAACAACGGTTCTTTTACGTACATGGCTGAGACGGGAGATAAAGTAACAGGCAAGGTCCGCATAGAAATAAACGAAGGAGCGGGCGGCATATACGGGCTTGGGGTCCTGCCTGAATACAGAGGCAGGGGGTTCGGAAGAGAAATATTAACAATGGCAATTGAAAAGCTTAAGGAAATGGGCGCTCATAAAATTGTGCTGCAGGTGGAGATAAATAATAAAAATGCCTTGAACCTTTACAAATCCTGTGGCTTTGAAGTGAATTATGTTATGGACTATTATAAAATCAATAAATAGCCTTTACAAAACCTGATAAAAATTATAAAGTATATATAGAAAAAAATTACAGGAGGCACTCAATGAATGCAGAATTGGAAAAAATAATACATGACAGCAACAATATAGTATTTTTCGGAGGAGCCGGGGTTTCCACAGAAAGCGGCATACCGGATTTCAGAAGTGTTGACGGGTTGTATAACCAGAAATATAAATATCCTCCTGAAACCATGCTTTCCCACAGCTTTTTCGTTCGCAACACACCGGAATTTTATGATTTCTACAGAAACAAAATGCTGTTTTTAGACGCAAAGCCCAACATGGCTCACATAAGGCTGGCGGAACTGGAAAAGCAGGGTAAATTAAAAGCGGTTATAACGCAGAATATAGATGGTCTTCACCAGGCGGCGGGCAGCAAAAATGTCCTGGAGCTTCACGGCTCCGTTCACCGCAACTATTGCACGAAGTGCGGAAAGTTCTATGGCGTGCAGGCAATCGTCCAAAGCTCAGGGGTTCCGAAATGCAGCTGCGGAGGGACAATCAAGCCCGATGTGGTTTTATACGAAGAAAGCCTGAATCAGGATGTTTTGGAGAAAGCTGTGGAATACATAGAAAACGCCGACGTTTTAATAGTGGGAGGAACATCGCTGGTGGTGTATCCTGCGGCAGGGCTGATTAATTATTACAGGGGAAACAAGCTTGTGCTCATTAACAAATCCTCAACCATGATGGACAGAAGGGCAAACTTAGTTATCAGCAACAGCATAGGAAAAGTGTTTGAATGATAAATGTGAAGCTTCCAAGAGCCTTAGGGGCCTTCATGAGGCATTTATAAAAGCCCATGAAGGCCTTTCGGACTGAATAAATTTTAAAATGGGGCAAATCCCTGTTCCGCCCACCAGTCCTCTTTTAAAATATTGTATTGGTCGGTGAATTGCTTCAGATGGACTTTTTCCCACTGGACAAGAAGCAAATCGAACAATTCCTTGCTTGCCGGTGACGAAACCTTGGCTTTGGCCTTTTCATAGAAATCAACAGAGCTCTGTTCCATCTGCATGCCTATTCCGAAAACCGACATGGCAACTGAAGTTTCGTTTTTATCTACCTTATTCCAGCGGTATATCTCCGGCGACGGGATTTTTATGCCTGCCTCAAGTATATCCTCCAATTTTACCTCACTGCCGTTGTTCAGCCTGCCCCACAATTTTCTCAGATAATCGGCATGTTTCAACTCCTCGTTTGCCAGTTCTAAGAAGGCTTCCTTGGTTCCTTCCGAAGCTGCCTGGTTACCGGCTAATTTGTAGAATTCATAGCCTTCGACCTCATTCAGTACAGCTTAAGATATTATTGACAGTTCTTCCTTATACATTTTTTCCTCCTTGATAATGATAACAAAATTTATGTTTAACTTATACCACTGTTTTACTTATTTTAAACATTTATCCGGATTATAACCATATAAAAGCATATAAAAATGTTGAAAATAATTTTGAGTTTCCCCAAAATAAAGGACTAAAGAATTAAGAAACAGCTAAATTAAAATAGTTGAATAAATCAAATTATTGTGATTTAAGATTTTTATGGATAAAGCTATGAATGCCAACTTTTGTCTTAACTAAAATATCTTCTATGGCATAACCAATAGCATAATAAATGAACTTAGGAATGTTATAAATTCTCTTTGAACATTCCTTAAGCTCTTTAAAAAATATGTTATCTTTCTTTTCCGATGTCATAATACCAATATATCCTACTGTAATAGTTGCGATAAGATTGAAATTACGGATAGATTTTAATGACCAAACCCTTATATCTTCAAAATCAAACTGCTGTTTCTTAAATTTAAAATATTCTTCAATACGCCATCTCATTAAATATACTTTAGCAACTAAAAGAGATATCTTTCTCTTTTCGGTGGATTTTAAATTTGTAAGCAGCATCATAGGGCCTTTCCCAAACCCGTAAACTGATATTAATATTAATTCTTGTTTTGGAAATTTACATAAACTCACAGGAATATAATGGTGTTAGAATATAAATAGTACAAGTCAAAATGAGAAAATCCAAAATAAATATAAATTATGGTACAATGTATGTATCGTAGAAGGAGGAACTCATTATGGCTAAACAATATGATAAACAATTCAAACTGGATGCAATCCAGTATTATCAGGATCACAAGGATCTTGGCCTTATAGGTTGTGCTGAAAACCTTGGTATCAGTCAGCAGAGCCTTTCTACAATACAAAACGAATTCACAGTCATTGCGACTATATGTCACCGGATGATTTTGAAAAACTGTATGCTAAAGTACAGAATGGCAGCTTACTATTAGCTAGTTAAAATGAGGATATTTTTCTCATTTTAATTTGTACTAAATCTTGACATAGGACCAACTGATGGACAATAAAGCATCCATTTTCGCACTCTGATATCATTTCACCACATTAAAATCTGGCAAACAAAACGTCCCTGTGCCTGCTTTTATAAAGTGTTATAGAAATTTAACTTCTCCCAAATCTTTCTTTCAATTCATATAATGCAAGAAGAGGTCCCTGTTCATAGTCTTTATCCGGATGATATCGTTCAAAGCGTTTAACCTCGTTCATCAAAAAAGGAATTAATGAGACATCTCCACGGAATCCTAATACTAAGCATAACATTGATTTTAAATATTCACTACGTATGTTTTCATATTGTTGAATAATCCAATCGCAGCAATTTTCTTTACAATGAAGAAAAAAATAAAGGGTATTTTCAATATATATATCCTGTAAGTTTGTGATTGCTCGTCTTTGAATCAATGGTTTCATCTCTGCTTCATATTCTAAAATCTTATCACGAAGTTTTTGCCTGTTGTTCGCAGAAATGCCTTTTCGCATATACTTCAGCAATTCTTCAGGCTTAACTGTTGATTCAATAGCAGCTTCATCTTTCAAGTCCTCCAAATTAGGCTTTAATTTGTCTTTCAATGCATCGTTAACCAGTTTCTCTATTCCATCCATAGTATAAAGACTATACTCGAATCGAGCTGCTGAAATCTCTTTTAATGGATGATTTTTAAAATATTTTTTGTTTAATTCTTTTATCATAACCTCTATCTCCTTGCCGGAATAATATTTTCATGTATAATTTCAAAAATACATTTTGAATCTATATAAATTACAATGGCAAATAGCTAAATTCTCTTAATGAAAAGCCTAACATATATATGCACATAGTTTTTTTAACTTACCCTTGTTTTTATTTATAGAACAAAGATAAGATTGAACCTAATTTAATAATTCTGTAAATTGATCAAAAAGTGTATTGTGTGTAACAGCAGCACGTATGTTTTTCCACAAGTGTTCTATTGCATTAAGTTCCGAGCAATATGAAGGCAAGTATAGAAACTCTATATTCTTTAATTCTTTCAAGTATTCGTTTATACCTTTATTCAAGTTTTCAGTTTCCTTAATAGCTTCTTTTAGTAGCTCGTTAACATCACTCATATTGTCCTCTCCCTAACAATAACAATATCCAACAACATTGTTAATAATATTATACATACATTACCAATTCTAATCAATAAGCAAAAAAAAACCGCCAATCAAGAGAATATATCTTCTGAATAACGGTCAGTCATGAATATTATATTCATATATCTATTTCTACACCACAGGTTTTTGCCGCTTTAACAAATAAAAATCTTAAAAAGTGGC
>ENA-UOOR01004548-UOOR01004548.1-fermentation-metagenome-genome-assembly--contig:-NODE-4548-length-10970-cov-3.964361_pt1 | contig 10970 bp, 6 predicted proteins | sample MGYA00245780_ERZ724029 | MGnify/ENA primary metagenome ERZ724029 (study PRJEB28704, sample SAMN03018315) | fermentation metagenome | biome: anthropogenic terrestrial biome; feature: soil; material... | reverse complement strand
TCAGCGCCGCTAAAAACCCAAACATAATCAGCTGATGGCCTGGTGGCTTCAACTTGGAAAGCGAATAAGCAGCCAAGGTGATAACCAGCATTTGTATAATCCAGATCCCCAAAATAAAAACAACTGTATTCCCAAAATAGTGGAGGAAGTTAAACTTGCTCCAGACATTAGCATAGCTACTCCAATTAAACTCTTGAGGCCAGATTGAAGGTGGAACCTGGAAAATCTCAACACTGCTTTTTACCGAGCTGATAAAAACCCACAACAGGGGAAAAAGTGTAGCCAGAGCTACAACCACCAATAGAATCATCATGATTAAATAGCCCGCTCGTACCATAGGCCTTTTCAGATCAAGTTTACCGACTAATGCTCTTCCTTTTTCAGCCATTTTTTCTCCTCCTTACGCTGCGCGATTCTCAAGCTTAAAATAAATAAAGGAGAGGATGGACAAAACGATAAATAACAGCAGCGAGGCAGCGCTGGCCACTCCCATATCCATGTAAGTGTAAGCATAGCGATAGATGAGGAGCAAAATCGTCATGGTCGCATTATTAGGCCCACCACCGGTCATAATGAAGGGTTCCGCGAAAACCTGCATGGTGCCTAGGATCTGCATAATAAACATCACCATCATCACCGGTTTCAGCTGCGGAATCGTGATATTCCAAGCTCGCTGCCAGATCCCAGCCCCATCGATCTCCGCTGCTTCATAGAGCTCCTCTGGCACTCCCTGTAGGCCCGCGAGATAGATAATAGCGGTTCCACCAAAACCTGACCAGGTTGCCATCAACACCAGACTAGGCAAGGCACTCTGAGATGATAGTAACCATTGGGACGCTGGCAGATTAAACCAACCTAAAATCTTATTCAGTAGACCCAAGCTAGGATCAAACAGCCACAACCAGAGAATGCTCACAGCAACTGAGGGCGCAACCGTTGGTAAATAGACGCTGATCCGAAAGAAGGCCTGACCAAAGCGCACCTCATTAATTAAGATCGCAACGACCACAGGCACAAGATAGCCTATCAAAAGTGAGAGGAGCGTAAACTGACCTGCATTGGCCCAGGCCTTAGCAAAGACCGGATCAGCAAACAGAGTTTTAAAATTAGCAATCCCTACAAATGAGGTTGCCCCTGCAAGGTTTACACTCTGGAAGCTCATGATAAAAGTTAACACAACAGGATACCAGACAAAATATAGAAACGAGACTACAGCAGGAAGCAAGAACAGGTAACCCATCAACTTCTTGCGCGCGTGTGTAGACATATTTGCTGCCTTAATATCTTCAACCATCTGCGTCCCTCCCGGGTTTAAATTCCCTCTAGGCCGAGAAGCCTAGAGGGAGCAAATCATTTTCCTAGATTCTTAGGATAGCATTATTCTAGGTAAGCAAAGTCGATACTGTAAGTCCAAATTTTTCTAAATAAAAGCTTTTAACAAAAACTAGGCAGAGGTGTTTGGCAGCTTCCTAACAAGCCTCTTTGTCCCGTTGCCAGCGCTCAACTCTTGGGATCCGCAGGTTTGGTTGCAATGCTTTCCATCTAAGGTTCCCCAATACGCTAGTCATTTTACTACCACAGGATTTCCAGCACAATAAAACCAAACCAGCAAAATACCTACTCCCCGCCACTTCTCCATGGCCCACCATATTTAATCAGGAGGCTCTGCTTCTTTGATGGGACACAACCTCGCTGCGTACAACCATAAAATCCAGAACAGGTTTTAAACCAAAGAATTATTTTGAAACGAAATCTGCGGTTAGGGAAGCGGCGGAAAGGCCACCGCACCGCTAGTGAGCAGGTAATTCTTTTTGATCCCGCTTTTGCTCATTCGCTTTGCCACGACCTAACTCCCAGCCGCACCAATCTGGATGAATTGCTCTTCACTCTCCAAGAAAAGGCCAAAGAAGACGACTCCTTTCACCTGTAAGATGACGCTGCCAGTCGCCATCGGCTCCAACCTAACAAGTCATGACGGCGGCCGCAACCCACGGCAGGATGACGACGGGATAAACTCCAAGGAAGGCGAAGACTTTAGTTGCAGCGTCCGTGCCGTATTCGATATCCGGACAATAGAGCACCACTAGCAGCCCCGCGACGAATCCAGAATGCCTTGATTGGCGATACTCCATATAAATGTAATCATAAATACCGCAATAAGATTAGTTATTCAGCAGTCCTATTATAGCTTTTTTTATTTATGAAAAGGCGGGTGACCCAGGTTTACGGCTCTCAGATGTTTAAATCCCATGCAAGCCCCTGTAAATTCAATCAATTTTATAAAGCAAAAGCTTAACCTCATATGCCTTCATGTCCAGCGTAATATCAACTTCCTCATTAGTCAGCAGATCGATTACCCGTGTGATCCCGGGCGCAGTGAGATCCAAAACCACCGGCAAAGGAATGATCCGTTCTTTATTCATATGGTTGATTACGGCAAAGAAGTATCCGTCCGCAGTTTTCTTTTGCCGAACCTCAATCACTGGATAGGGACACTCAAGGTCATAATGGGTTATTTTATCACCCCAAAAATTCATTTTTTGAATGCCGCTCTCTAGGAAAACACCGTCTCGCGAGCCATATTCAGGGGCTATCACCATCAACTGCGAAATCAGCTCTGCCGGCTCCCGGGAGGCAGCGATCACCGAGCTTCTGCTCCGCACAACATCCACTAACTCCTTAGCTAACGGCAAACCGTATTCGTTCAGCTCCGGCACTTGCTCAAGGCAAATAATCTGGGTTGATAATGGCAGGTTGGCCAAAGCATCCATCGCGTCTGCCGTAATCCTATTTGTCCAAAGCAGTAGATAAGGAGTTTTCACGTTTGCAATCTGGTCTTCAGAAATATACTGCCAAGGTAGACCCCTAGCTGCCAGGGCGCAATAGAGCAAAGCCGGACGAAAATTTTCCTTGTTATAAACCTGTGGCTCCAGATAATAATTCTCTTCTGTCAAAACAGCCGAAATCAAAGGAGCAGTCTCGTACAATGAAATCACATAGTCGGCGGTTCGCCTGAGATCCGAAATCACTTGCCGGTTAGCCTCCAGCATCACCTCCGTTTTATAACCATTATCGGTATACTCCTTAGTCCAATCGTCATAAGTGTAATTCGCAGTCTGCAAGATGCCATTGAGCGTATCCATAAAATAGCGATAGTGAACTATCTCAGGCGTCCCTCTATAATAGTAGAAATCACCATAGAGATGTTGTTCCGAGTTATAGCCGACCTTACCGCTAATATCGGTCATCGCTTTCAATCTCCACTGTGGATATAAAGACGCACCGCCATCCCACCCAGCCAGGTTACATGCTGTAAGCGATTTCTGAACGAAGGGGTTGGTGTCGGTTTTTAGGCTGTAGTCCACATCGTCCCTGATCGGGAATATGTGCTTGGTAAACATGTTATTATAAAAATCGACAAATAGTTTGTCGGAGAAACGGATGAAATCAATAAAGCCGGCATCGTTTTCCGGAAGCTGCCATGGCCAGAAAAGAGTCGACCTTCCATAGGGATCAGGGTTATGTTGCGGAAACTCAATCTCTGACACTTTTGTATAAGAAGTGCCCCAAGCTTCGTTAATTCCCTCAAGGTTCCCGTGCACGGTAAGACAATAATCGTGATACACATCCAGCAGCATCTCCGGCTGTTTAATCCGGCGCTCAGGGCCAACCTCGTTGCCTAAAATTATGCCATCCAGGCGATCGGTCTGCCGCAATAGCTGCACCCAGGGTCTGATGGTAGTCGACAGAGATTTGCCTAAAAAACAATTGTCTCTCCTTTGCTCTGGTTCGACATCTTTGCCAATTTGCGTGGATAAGTACGCATCATAAGCATTGATGACCGTATTGTATTGGATATTATGGAGTAAAGTGAACGTCAAATCGTATTGCTCCAATTTTTCCAGGAACATCCCTGTCCAGGGCACTAACTTTGAGCCCAGAGTGGGCGTCGTCCAAGGCCAAGTGGGAAGTTTGATGTTATCGTAACCCAGCTCTTTAATTCTCGCCAAATCATGATCCAAGGTTGCTTCATCTTTGTTCAGGGCGAAATAAACCACCCCGGCTTTGAATTGCGCGCCCGCCTGCAAACAAAAGCCGATCAAGAGCACCAGAAAAATCAGAAACCATCTTTTCTTCATAGGAAATCGCCTCCTAATGAGGTAGCTCCGCTTAGTCTACCAGCGTGAGATCGCCCAAGAAATTCTTATCTACTAAGTGTCCGCCCATATTGACAAACCAGCCGGTCCAGCCCAATCTATATTGGCCGTCGCTTTCATTGAACTGAATACCCAGTTTAAGATATTTGCCTTTCTCCGGCGTGAACGGCGCCAGCTGCCGCCAAGGAATGGCCAGCTCATAGTAGGTGAAGCCGTCGTCCCTTTTTCCCGCCGCTTTTACATCCTCAAGTTTAGCTTCGGGATGACCATAGGAGTTTAGACGCCGGTAAACATTGCAGCCGTTTTCAGATAGCCCCACCGTAAAGTAGTAATAACTGAGGGGATCCTTATTTTCCGGCTCCACGTCGATGGCTAAATCGAAAGAATCAACCCACCACATTCTGTCGTCTGCATAGGGCTGATGGTGGCGATCATCCTGCACTCTGGCCATTAGATATAGATATTCATCGTCCCACTGCACCTTGAATATGGGAAGAAAGCCCTCCACTTCCCGATAAGTTTTGACTGCGCCCACATTCGCGCGTACTTTCTGTGACAGGTCAAAGCCTGGCACATCCTTCCACTTCTCCCAGTCTGTATCAATAGTCAAAGGAGAGTCGACCTTAGAAATACCGCGTAAAGACAGCCCCGCTTGACTCATGCCGTTATTATATTCGATCTTGCTTCCGTCCTTTAAGCGCGCTGTGGCCGTGAAATAGTAACCTTCCACCCACCAAAGCAGCAGATATCCTTTGTCCGGATGATAAGGATCAAATCCTGCAGCCTGGGGTGCAAAATAGATTTCCGCCTCCTGGCCGGGGGCTAGGTTAAAGTCCGGCTGAGCTACCGGCTCAAGCTTCCAATCCTCGGGGATCTCAACCTTCCTCGTCCCCGCGTTGGCAAAATCAAGAGCAACGGCGCCTTCTAGAGAGCGGGAGCTGTGATTTTTCAAATAAACGCAGAGCTGGCTCTCCTCCATGGAGAGAACATGCGGCAAGATCCGAATTTCCAAACCTTGCGGAAATTCAGGGCGCTCTTCGACGACGATGGCAGTCAACAGCTGCTCCGCGGCGAGAGCCCCGGGCAAATAGATGGGAGCTTCCGTAATCCGCAGCGTCTTTTTCCCCTTTTGCGAAGCAATATTCCTCCGGTTCCCATAGAGATCAAAATAGCTGTCAAGTTCGGTCTCTACACTTAAATCGTACTCCTCGTTTAAGCTCCACATGGCGGTGACATCCCCTGTTTTGGCTTTGAAACGCAAAATTTTCAACTCCGGGCCAAATTTTGTGATCTCCTCCAAATAGACGGGCGTACTTCCCAAAATAGCTGTCATAGCATTATAAGCCACCAGCGAGGGTTTAGGTTCTCCGTTCCAATAAAACAGTCCATGATCATTGTCGCTCAGTCTATACCAGAAAATCTTCTCTATTCCTTCTTTCATTCCCCACAGATACGTTCGGGCCAGGTAGCTAGCTTGCGTGGCCTCGCTTACTCCCAGCGGCTGATTGCTTGTGAACCATGAGGCCTCGCTAATCCAGATTGGCTTGTTACCAGTTATCTCTCGCACAGCCTTCACGTCGTCTTTCATCAGCAACTCCGGTGCGCACGGCGTACGGTAAAAGTGAACATTAGCGATGTCAAACGGATCGGATGCGTAATCCATAATTGTACCAAGCAGCCCCAAATTGACATGTGTTGTGCCCGAGGAAGTAGTGCGCACGGACGGATAATGTTCTCTGATAAAGGCGGTTGTCTCCGCGTTAGTTTTGGCAGCTACTTCTAACGGGCGGCCCTCAGGTTCATTGAGAAGCTCGTAGACCGGCAGCTTCTCTCCGTACGCCTTTTGGCTTGTTTCAATCAGACTGGTGAAATCACTGGCGATCTCCAAGATTGGCAATGTCATAATCCCATATTGCAGGCCACTATCAATAATTCTATAATAACGGCTTAAATCCCAGATTCCGTTCACTTTTTTTCTTTCCCAGTCAAACCAAGAAACGCGATTCCATTTGATGCCCAGCCTAGCCGCCAAAGGCATTACCTTGTCCAAAGAAGAATAATAACCGGGCTGCGTTACGACCCAGCACATGCCAAAGGGGGAGTCTAGTTCCAGCTCATAAGGACCGGGCTGCGGCGTAATGACGGCTATTCTTTTGCTTCTTTGCGCCAAAATTTTCCCGTCGTATTCGACGCCGGCTAGCACGGTAAAGATCCCTTTTTCTTCGTCCCACTCTGAAATGTCCACCACTTGCGTTACTTCGTTTTGCGAAAAAACAACCGGTGTATCCTTACTGTAGACCTCTAAGCCCGCTGTGTCCAAAACCTGCGTTTTCAAGGTTACCTCTTGCCCCTGCAGCAAAACTGTGCCCAACTTCACAGTTAAGGCAATAGGGCCGCCGGCGTCGAAAACGTTTTCCTCTTTAGGGAGCTCTAACGAACTCATAAAATTTACCTTGATCTGAACTCTGTCATTGCTAGGCTTCCACGCCTCAAGCTTACCATTGTCTACAAAATTGTAATACTGTTGTTTACCGTCACCTGTTAGATTAAAATACTTGAAAACTGCAGGGTCCGGCGCGCGGCTTGCGAAAGAATCCACGCTCAGCCCCACCCTGTTGATACTGATATTGTCCAGCAATGTTAGCTTCCGCAGCAGCGTCCAGTTTCCCCCGGCATCTTGCGCCCAAATCGCCAGCGCGTTGACTTGGTCTGGATTTTCCTGGCTCTTTGTAAATTGCACCCGCAAGGTCAGGAGTTCTTTATCGTTTATGTCTCCGAACTTTAACACCCGGGCATTGGACATATTCTGAAAGCTTACCGCGCCCAGCTGAGATCGGCCGCTATGATCTGTCACGACTCCCACGGTATAGCGATGCCCATGAGCGGTATCTGCAAGATAGATCCCCTGCCAGCTTTCTTTCGCCGCCTGCTGAGAGATCAACTGCGTTTCAGCGGTGAAACTGCCTCCGCCCCACGGCAGATAATATCCGGCTTGCGCGTCCTCATTACCGTAACCCTGCTCGGCCAGTCCAGCCGTCACTTGTATGTTTAGGCATGTCTGCCACTGAGCAGCCTGCGCAGCAAGACAACTGAAAACCAGCAAAATAAGCGGCACAAGGCGTTGCAGGCGATCCATTTTATGTTGTCGAGTAGACATGTACAAATTCATCCTTTCACTACTTAATCTCTAGTGTGAGGAATTTGTCATCCCCCTCACAGAACCGGACGTAAGGTTTGTCGAGATAGAATTCGGGAGCTGACCCCCCAAGCAAATTAGAATAGTCGGGGCTTGATGAAAACGCTGAAATTCATCAAGCCCAAATGTGTCCGCTTAAAACGAAACAGATCTGCCAATGTAAAAATGCGTATCCGAATACCCCGCCGAGGTCATTACATCCGGTCCCTGCCAATATTCCTCGCTAAATCTCTTATGATCGGACGGATCTGCCCAACCTATTCTGATGTCCGTACCGTTCAAAGTGCGATATCTGAAATTAAACTTAGTCTTATTCCACCTTCTACCGTCTGGCTCCACGTAGCTACTTAGGCTGAACCTGATATTTGCTCCTTTAAATGCCCCCGCGGGAAGCGTGAAATTTGTCGAAACCGTATGCGTTTGCACCCTTCCCATTTTAAAATCGTCTTTGGGTTTGAGCCGATAACGTGAAATGTAATCGTAATTGGTGACCAATCTCAGCTTCCCTAGCTGAAAATTTTTCGCTATCCTCAGTTGGGTACGGCTATTTGCTTGCACTTCTCCGAAAGCATAAGGATCTTTTTGCATTTGCGATTGTTCGTCCAAATAGCTTAGCGTGAGCCGATAGTCTCCCAACGACTGTGAGAGAGCAATATAGTTGTTTTTTTTCAGTTCGTGTGTCAAGCGGTCTTCATATTTTTCAATGTAAGCCCAGTCGATATTGGGCACCGTATTTCTGCCGCGAAAGCCGATGCGATAGCCCGTCTTGCCGGCATACAAATCAACCGGGTTATTGACGACAGCAACGCCGTCTTCATCTATATAGAAATTTTTGCTTCTATACTTGGGATCGAAATCTTTATCGTAACTGAAGAGCCCTAAATCCAGCGTGATGTTGTCCAGCAGATTTCGCTGATAGCTAAAATCAAGGATTCCGCCCTCTTTTTTGCTGAGCTGAGTACTTTTAATCCCATTGGCGGCGATTAATGTCATATTGCCGCCCGAAAGATTCCTTCTTAATTCCATGCTCCAGACATCATCCTGCTCTTTTCTGGCGCCCAACCTGAAGGTATCGTCCGTCTCGACCGCCGCGTAGCTATTGGCTGCCACATAGATCAATTTCACATTTGTATTCCATAAATCTGGGGTCTTATATTGCAGTCCCACCAGTGGCTTTGTGCGATCATTTTCTCGCCAATATAAAAAACCATCAACCGTGCTGCCCGGCAAAAACGTCGTAAATGAAAGGCCGGGAAAACGTCTGCCAGTCCACATGTAATCCGTTTGGATGGTGTAGGCAGACCAGTTGGCACCGAGGTTATTGCCGATATTCCAAGCAAAGCGGCCCCTGCCATCTGCCAGCAGGGAATCGTTATTCACGTAAAAATATAAATCCGCCAAGGAAAACCCGAGACTCTTTGTCCATGGGCCGCTGCTGGTGGCAGCGGACCACGTATAATCTCTAAGCCCCCCAAAGCTAAGCCCAGCCCTGATATCAGCGGAGGACATCAGTTTTGGCTCCAGCCAAAGACGAATTCCCGATTCCACAAATCTCTCCGGCGTATACCACACGTAGCCGTTCATCGAGCCTGTTACATTCAAGGGGGCCGCTTTGCCGGGCTGGAACATTGAAAGCAAGATCAAACAAGATAATAAAACGACGATTCCTTCCTTTTCGCAAAAACGCATGTTGCTCCTCCTCTAGCTCTTAAAAATTCAGCTTCAGACTCAAAGCGTGATTCGCCACCCCAATCAAACCAACGCTATAACTGTAATCCACACCCAGCTTTCCCTTGCTGAAACTGAACCCCATACTATTTTGATCGCCGCTTCTTCCGGCCCGCGCGGCCAGGCCCTTTGCTAAGTATGTTTCGACGCCCACGGCTAGCCGTCCGAACGAATCAACGCTGCCTGCCAACCGCACCGGCGCTTTGCAATAGGAGCCGCCCACTGTGAAGGTGGGCTTAGGGCCTTCGATGACATCTGTAGAATATCGCAGATTCTTATATGCGTCCTGCACCGTGAAACCAACTGTAAACTTCTCGGCCTCATACATGAGTCCTAAATCCGCGGCCAAACCTTTACCCGTTACTTCCTGACACTTGAAACTCAACGGCCGCAGGTTGAGGCCCAACAGGAAATGCGGTCCGAATCTGTGGGCTGCGGATAGCAGGTAAGCTGTTTCCGTATATTCCAGCTCCGAACTGACAAATTGGATCCTGCCCGCACCTAGGACGCCGTATTTGAAATAAACTTGATCTTGCCTCATAGTCCCGTCATACCAATTTTGGTTTTGATATAACAGCTCCCGATCACTGTTCACCGCCAGTCCCGCGGGATTATAGCACATGGCCGTGGCATCGTCGGCAAAAGCCATGATGGCATCGCCGAAACCAGTGCCCCGGGCGCCGCCTGCGAGCAACTCTAAATCAAACGCCGCGTGACAGCCAACAATTGTCAAGAAAAAAACAAGCAAGAACATCGGTACTGTATTTTTCAAGCGCATCATCCATTTCCTCCTTTGCTAAATTTCCTTGCCTAATCAAGGACCACAAACTGTTTAATGACCTGTCTTTTGGCCTCGCCTTCGTTCTCAATACTGACCACGATCAGATATAAGCCGTTATCTAAATCCGGAATCTGCCAGTCCAACCGCTGCTCGGTTTTCGCCGGCCACAGTTCCCGCTCCAAAATAGTAGCAATGAGTCTGCCACCTGCGGTGAAAGCTCTCACAGTCACATACGCCTCTTTATTTAAGACGATGTTGATTCCCAGAGGCTCGCCTGTGGTTTTGGGGGCGATCCGGTTGTTCACCAGGCCCACAAAAGCTGCACCGGAAGCACCCTGATTGACGTTAACAATCGTGATGCTTCTGGCTGGAGAGAAGGCACTCTGCGCTCCGCTTTCCAGAATCACCCTAACTCTCCAGAACCAGGCGCCCTGGGCCAGTAGTGTCGTGCTCAGATCTTTTTCCGTTGCCTGTGCCAGAATCTCATAGCTTTTGACTCCTTTTGCGAAGCTCTTATCCTGGGAGAGCTCTAAGATGTAAATCTTAGCATCATCCACCTCTGCCCAGGAAAAAATTACTAGATCCTCCAGAATTACCTCTCCGTCCACAGGCAACGCTAGCTGCGGCACAGGCACGGCCGTGGTGCTGCCGGACACCGCGTCGCTCAGAGGAGATTCCCAAAGTGCGGCGTCGATCGCTTGCACGCGATATGAATATTGCTGATCGTCCGCGACTGTAATGTCGTCAAAGGTGAGCTCGCTGATTAAGAAGAGATTGTCCTCCACCATGGTGAAGATCTTACCTCCGTCTGGGCCCGTCCTGTAAATTTTAACCTGGGTGATGTCATCGTCGAAAATTTCAAAGCTCAGCTGGATCACGCCCGGCGAGACGCCCACTGCGGATTTCAAGTTCGGCTTTTGGGGCGCGTTGATGTCCGCAACCAAACTGAAGAACTCGGGTTCTGCACCGTCTTTGCTCTTAACTGTTCTCGTTTGTAGAACATAACCCGACGCAAAGGCACGCAGCGCATAAGTGCCGTAAGGTACGTCCATCAATTGAAAAGCGCCTGCGTCATCGGTGTTGGCCGTAAGGTGCTCGCCTGTCGCGT
>ENA-UOOR01004547-UOOR01004547.1-fermentation-metagenome-genome-assembly--contig:-NODE-4547-length-10970-cov-11.253779_pt1 | contig 10970 bp, 9 predicted proteins | sample MGYA00245780_ERZ724029 | MGnify/ENA primary metagenome ERZ724029 (study PRJEB28704, sample SAMN03018315) | fermentation metagenome | biome: anthropogenic terrestrial biome; feature: soil; material... | reverse complement strand
ACTACAGGAACGGATCCCTGTAGTTTTTCATTTACACAATTTATTGGACAGTGTCGGAATTAAATATAAAGTTAAAAAGTAAGAGCTCATCAGAATCCTGAGTCATTTTCTTTTTGATGTAATGTTTTCTTTGTTTGATGATACTCGTTTCAGTAGAGCCAAAACAGACTGCTTTGCCATAATTGCTCAATGGCAATAGAGAGAGGCAGCACAATTTGATATCGTTATCGGTTAGTTTTGCATTTATCTCTCTTAACGCAAACTGAAAGTCTTTAAAGATTCGCCCTAACTCCTCATTTAATTGATCCTGCTTATCGTAGGTGAGTACCGGACATTCTATGCTGTTCTGTTGTTCCTCAAAATGCTTTATCTCAGTGTAAATAGATGTTTTTTCAAAAATATCAGCCTGCAACAGATAGGATGATAAAGAGATCGCTTTTTTTTCATCTCTTTTCTTTTGAATCTCAGAAGTTATTTTTTTTAATTCTTTTCTCTCTTTTTTTGAAAAAACGAGTAACCTTTTATGATCCCGAACCAATATAAAAATAATAATTACCAAAACGATCATTGTAACCGCCAACGTCACCCATTTTGTTCTTTCCTGATTTTCAATTAAATGAAAAATATTATTGAGAGAATCTTTTTGTCTATGAACGTCCTTTTCAGCCTGTACTGCCCGGTTATATAAGAGCATTGCGCTTTTATGATATTCCTCCAGATATATTAATGCCATATCCCAATTTTGAAGACGTGTTTCGATAAAGTTTAGGTAAAGATATGATTCAGTACGAATTGGGATATTTTCTGATTTGGTACTTTCCAATAAGTAATCCCGTGCTTCTGCATAATCTACTTTCTCTATAAATTCCTTGCCATATTGCAGATTTAAAGAATCTAAATAAATCGAGTATGTATATGCAGAAGCAGAACCATCTTCCGGAAATTTTGATTCATTTTTAGGATTACATCCAATAAAAAATAAAATAAAAAGGATCGTTCCTATTATAGAATGAACATATGTCATGCAATAAGGTTATGTTTTATAGCGACTTACATGATTGAAACAGTTTTAATCGTTCTTCTCCCATACTTCTGAATTGGGGATTTTTTTCTGCGAGTCATACTCGAGATAACCGGATGTCTTCATGATGTTATCATTAAATTCTACTTGATAAAAAGCTTTTTTTCCTTTCCAGGCTTTCATTCCGGGTAGCGTGTACAAGATAGTCTCGGTATAAGTATCACCAATCATTGTGTAAGTCCCGCTGGCACCGGAAATAATATTTCCTTCCTTATCGCTCATGACCCAGATAAAGTGAGTGGGAGTAATCATTTTAATATTCGTGTATCCCTCTGGCAATGCATTGCCGCTGCTTTGTATTAATTTCCAAGTACCCAGATGATTATATCCTTTTTGAGCATGTAGCATACAGGTAGTTGCGATGAACAATATCATCAAAAGAAATGTTTTCGTTTTCATAGGGCAATAATTTAAATTAAAGTTCTTGATAAAATCCGACACAAATATAGACCTTTTAATCTAGAAGAAATGAGAAAAATGGTAATATTACTCCCATACAAACATCTAACATGCAATTTGTTACAAAATGTACGGTAAAAAAAATAAACAATCCAATGAAAAAGTTATCGTTTTTATTGGCAGCTGCATCATTCATGATTGCCTGCTCAGGCCCCAAAGGGATGGTAAAGATTGAACCGGACGGCCAGGAGGTCACACAGGAAGATTCACTGGAATATGAACTGATTGTGATGGATCCGGGTTTCGATACGTGGTATATGCTTCAAAACACACCGTCGAGGTATCGTTCACAGCAGTACTACGAAGGCTGGAACCAACAATATGTATCGGCTTGGAATTATCTGGCCACGCAGCCCGGAAGAAGGTTGTTCTTCCAGACTATTATTGGATATGAGCCGGGTGAGGATTATGGTTTTGAACTGAATCACAAACTGTTCTATTATTTTCAATATGTAGAACAGGTCCTGCGGATTCCCATATTGGACCACCATCCGGTGGGTGTGGTCTTTTAGACAGGTAGGTTTTCCCCTTATGGCAGGTTTTCCCGGAAAGGGAGTTTGTCATATCTTTTTACCCTTCAACCGCAGACTGTTGGTCACCACACTCACAGAGCTGAGCGCCATGGCAGCTCCCGCGATCATGGGATTGAGCAGGAATCCGGTGATGGGATACAGCAGCCCTGCAGCAATGGGGATGCCGATCACATTGTAAATAAATGCCCAGAAAAGATTCTGACGAATGGTCCGTACGGTAAGTTGGGACAGGCGGATTGCCTTGGGAATTTTATTCAGGTCGGACGAGATGATGGTCATCTTGGCCACATCCATGGCGATATCGCTCCCCGCCCCCATGGCAATGCTCACATCGGCCTGAGCCAGGGCGCCGCTGTCGTTGATGCCATCGCCCACCATCGCCACCTTCTTTCCTTGTTGTTGCATTGCTTTCACCAGCAGGGCCTTCTCCTCTGGCAACACCCCTCCTTTGAAGTGTTTGACACCCAGCTCACCGGCCAGCGCGGAAGCCACCTTCTCATGATCTCCGGTGTAGATGGCTACATCGATGCCCATGTTGTGCAACTGACTGATGGCTGCCTTTGAGGTAGGCTTCAGTTTGTCGGTAATACCCACCACACCCAATGCAAGCTGCTCATCGGCAAACACCGAAACCGTATGGGCTGCATCCAGTTCATGGTAGGCCTCTTGTTGCAGGTCGGCAGGAATGACCACATTTTTTGAAGCCATATAGTCGAGATTCCCCACGTAATAGCGCTTGCCCTCATGGATTCCTTCGATGCCCTTGCCGCTCACCTGCTGCACGGTCACCTCATCGAGCAGCGTACTGTCCCCTTTCAACGCGTCGGTGATCGCATCTGCCAATGGATGCTCAGAACGGTATTCGATGCTGTAGAGAATATCGCGGTGAAGCGGTGTGGCCTCGAGCGACCAGACCATGTTGCTCACCACCGGTCTCCCTTCGGTGATTGTCCCCGTTTTGTCGAGTACCACCACATCAATGTCCTTCGCTGCCTCAAGGCTCTCCGCATCCTTGATCAGGATTCCCTCTTCAGCGCCTTTGCCTATTCCCACCATGATGGCGGTGGGCGTGGCCAGTCCGAGTGCACAGGGACAGGCAATGACCAGTACCGTCACCATGGCCATCAGTCCGTATACAAATCCGGTTTCACCGCCAAAGAGGATCCAAATCACAAAGCTGAGCAGCGCAATGCCAATGACCACCGGCACGAAAACAGCGGCAATCTTGTCCACCAGCCCCTGTACCGGGGCTTTACTTCCCTGTGCCTCATCCACCGTTTTGATGATCTGCGCCAGGAGTGTATCCTTTCCTACCTTCTGTGCCCTGAAGCGGAAGCTCCCTTTCTGATTGATGGTGCCGGCAAATACCTTTTCTCCCGGTTTCTTCTCCACGTGAATGGGTTCACCCGAGATCATGCTCTCATCCACGAAAGAGCTGCCTTCGGTCACCTCACCATCCACCGCAATTTTATCACCGGGCTTTACCAGCACAGTATCGTGGATCATCACCTCCGCGATGGGTATCTCTACCGGCTTCTCGTCACGGAACACCACCACGGTGGAGGGTTGCAGGCCCATCAGTTTTTTAATGGCATCGGACGTATTTCCTTTGGCCCTTGCCTCGAGCATCTTTCCAAGCAAAATAAAGGCGATGATCACCCCGGCAGCCTCAAAGTAAACATGGGCCTCCAGGTCTCTGCTCTCCCAGAACTTGGGATAGAGCATGTTGAAGAGGCTGAACAGGTATGCAATGCCGGTACTCAGCGCCACCAACGTGTCCATATTGGCGGCACGGTGTCTGGCCTGCTTCCAGGCACCGACAAAGAAGCGCCTGCCAAAAACAAACAGAATGGGGGTTGCCAATATCAACATGAATGCATGGGCATAAGGGTCATGCATAAAAACCATACCGACGATCACCAAGGGAATGGCAAGCAGAATGGACCAGAGGGTATGCTGACGCAGTTTTTTGTAATTCTCCCGCTCTATTTCCTCTACCTTGGCAAACGAAGATTCCTCATTTTCGAGAAGAAGGTCGTATCCGATCTCCTGTAAAGAGCTCTTCATGTCGGCCGGCGAAACTATTCCCGGTATAAATTCTATGTTTCCTTTTCCGTTGCCGTAGTTTACCGAGGCACTGACCACGCCCGGGACATAGGAAAGAATATTCTGCGAGCTGGAAGCACAGGCGGCACAGGTCATGTTGAGTACCGGCTTGGTGATCTTCTCCGTGATCACATGGCCTCCCGACAGGCGAACGAGTGAAACAACCTCCTGCAAGATCTCAGCAGCATCATCTGCATGTTTCCCGTCGATGGTGATAGAAAGACTTTCGCCTTTGTTATCGTACCAAACAGAGGCAATGCCTCTGATTTTTTCGATAGCATCCTGCTGTGGCAGGTTACCGCCCTTCAGTCGTATATCGTATTTGTTATTTGTTGTCATATTGATATCCTCTTATCCGATTATGAACAATTGTAAAATGGTAAGGTTCAAAAAGCAACGTGTTTGAATGGTTCATTTCTGAAAAAGTTGTACTTTTGCTTGCTGATCCATCCATACCTTGATTTAAAAAAGAACAACTGTATTGACAATTTATTAGACTATGTGCAAATCCGCTTATTTCACTTTCTTCATCTTTCTTATCTCATTCAACATCCACGCTCAGAAGCAACCACTCGATCACACGGTGTACGATCACTGGAAGAGCCTGTCTACTGCCACAGTCAGTAAAGACGGGAGCATGGTAAGCGTACTCATTTCTCCGCAAGAAGGAGATACCACGCTGTACATCAAAGACATCCGCCATGAGCGCGAACTCACCGTGGAACGGGTGAAAAATTACAAACTATACCCCAACGGCAGATGGACGGTGGGCATCATCAAAGCGTCCTATGCTGCGCGTCGGCAAGCAATGATCGACAAGAAGAAAGCAGATGAGATGCCCCAGGATTCCTTGTTTATCGTTGACAACCGTACGTTTGCGATACAAAAGATTCCAGGAGTGAAATCATTTAAAACGGCACTAGAACCTGATTTCCATGTGGCCTACACCCTCACCCTGCCAAAAGATACAACCGACAAAAAAAACAACAAACAAAAAGAGATTCTCCTGCTGCGAAACCTGCTAACCCAGCGCGAGGACAGCTTCAGAAACGTCAAAGAACATCTTTTCAATAAATTCGGCAACAGTTTCGCCATGGCCATACAGCCTGAAAAGAAAGACACAGTGGACCAGCCTTGTGTACTGTTTGTTGATTTGAAAGACAACACACGAAAGACCATCTCGAACGAAAAAATAGCCTACAAGTCGCTTGCTTTTGACGAACCCGGAAATCAGCTGGTTTATCTGGCTACAGCCGATACTTCAAATGTATCGCAGAAGGTATACGACCTGCGCTATTATTTTGCCGGTGCCGATTCGGCTGTGATTCTTGCCGACAGGACTGCATCGGGATTACCCGAGAACTGGATCTTCAATGAATATACCTCCCCCTCTTTCAGCCGCGACGGCAAGCGGATTCTTGTGGGAGCCGCGCCTGCACAGGCACCGAAGGACACCACCATCGTCGATTTTGAAACGGCCAAACTCGATATCTGGCACTGGCAGGAACCGCTTACGCCACCGCAGCAGCTAGTTGAATTGAAAAGAGAACAAAGTCGGACTTATACCGGTTTGGTTTATCCCGGTCAGCGCAACCAGTTCATCCCTTTGGCCAATGAGGAGATGCCCAGTGTATCGGTAGCCAATGAAGGCAATGGCCGTTATGCACTCCTGTGGAGCGACAAGCCCTATCAACTGGAAAGTCAGTGGGATGTCTCTCAAAAAGTGGATGTCTGGATTAAAGATTTGCAGACAGGCAGTCTCAATGAAGTGGCAAAGCCACTGCCGGGGAGGCCATCCCTTTCACCACAGGGTAATTATTCCTACTGGTGGGATGCGGACAAAAAACATTGGTTTGTGTATGATAACCGGGAGCATACATTGCGTAATCTTACCGAAAACCTGCCCGTAAACTTCTGGAATGAATTACACGATACCCCCTCTCCGGTTGGTCCCTACGGCGTCGCAGCCTGGGGAGAGGATGATGCATACGTCCTGATCAACGATGCATTTGATATCTGGAAAATCGATCCTACAGGCACTAAAAAGCCGGAAAACATCACACTCCATGCAGGAAGAACCGACTCCATCACCTTCCGTTACGTAAATACCGACCCGGAGAAAAGATTCATTGAGGCGGATGACATGCTGCTCCTTTCCGCATTCAACCGGGTAAACAAGGAAAAAGGTTACTACACCCTATCACAGAAAGGCCGCAATCCACTCAAGAAAAGGACAGTGGAAAAATTCACTTTTTCCGGATTGGAAAAAGCAAAAGAGAACGATCTGATTGTGTATCAAAAAAGCAATTTTCACACCTCTCCCGATCTCTATGTGACGCGCGATTTCTGGAAATCAACAGAGAGACTTACCGACATCAACCCGCAAATGCACGGCTACAACTGGGGAACAGCCGAACTTTTCTCCTGGACCTCTTTTGCAGGCATACCCCTGCAGGGCATTCTCTACAAGCCGGAGGATTTTGATCCGGCAAAAAAATATCCGGTGATGATCTATTTTTACGAGAAGCACTCCGATGAGCTTTATCGCTGGTTTGCACCCGCACCCAGTCGCTCGACCATCAACATTCCGTTTTTTGTGAGCCGCGGTTATATTGTCTTTACACCCGACATACACTATACGGTGGGCCAACCGGGTAAAGATGCCTACAACGCCATTGTAGCAGGGGCCGAAGCACTTGCACAAAACAAGTGGGTGGATAAAGCGAACATGGCCATACAGGGACAAAGCTGGGGCGGCTACCAGGTAGCCTACCTGGTCACACAGACCAACATGTTCAAGGCGGCAGGCGCCGGAGCACCGGTATCGAACATGACCAGCGCATATGGAGGAATCAGATGGGAATCGGGCAAAAGCAGACAGTATCAATATGAGCAGACCCAGTCACGCATTGGGTCGACGCTGAACGATTCTTTGCAACTCTACATTGAGAACTCTCCGCTTTTCTTTGCCAACAAGGTGGAAACACCGCTGTTGATCATGCACAACGACAAGGATGGTGCGGTTCCCTGGTATCAGGGCATCGAGTTCTTTATGAGCCTGAGACGGTTGGGTAAGCCAACCTGGTTGTTACAATACAACAATGAAGCACACAACCTGATGCAACGCCGCAACAGCAAAGACCTCTCCATCCGTCTGCAGCAGTTCTTCGATCACTATCTCAAGGGGGACCCTGCGCCAGTGTGGATGACACGCGGCGTACCTGTTACCCAAAAGGGAAAAACATGGGGATATGAGGTGGACTAGAACCCGCGTTGCCGCATTGCCTCAAAGGTGAGGATGGCAGTAGAGACCGAGACATTGAGCGAATCAATTTTTCCCCGCATGGGAATCTTGATTCGCTTTGTTGCATGTTTTAGCCAGAAAGGGGTCAACCCGTCTGCTTCGGTGCCCATCACGATGGCAGAGGGATTCGTGAAATCGATGTTTTGATAGAATTCCGCAGCCTGCAACTCTGCGGCATATATAGCGATCTTGTGTTCCTGCAGCCAGATCAACGCCTCTTCGGAGGTGCAGACAGCCGTCTGCACGGTAAACAGCCCTCCCACGCCGGAACGGATCACATTGGGATTATACAGGTCGGTCTGCGGATCACAGACAATCACGGCATCGGCTCCTGCCGCATCGGCGGTACGCAATACGGCGCCCAGGTTACCTGGTTTCTCCACAGACTCGAGCAGGATCAGAAAAGGATTTTTTGAAAGTTGAATATCGGTCAGTTTGTGGGATTTGGGTTGCAGGAGTGCCACGATCCCATCGGAGTTCTCCCGGTAAGCAATCTTTGCGAACACCCCCGAGGATATTGGAAAAAGGACCTCTTCGGAAATCGAATCCAATACATCCGGATACTTCGTCTTGTCGAACATCTCCCGACAGAGGTAAACCGCCTCCACCCGATAACCTCCCTGTATAGCCAGAGAAAGTTCACGTGCACCCTCGGTCACAAAGAGTTGCTGCTCCTTCCGTACTTTGCCTTTCGCCAGCTTTGTGATGTTTTTGACGGCTGGGTTCTGCAGGCTGGTAATCATCTCCATTGATTCTGTATATGCTTTTTTAAGGGTTCCTTTTCTACTTGCCGGAAGCAAGTCGCATGAAATTGCGCGCCCGGATCAGAGTGTCGTTTTCTGATCTTTTTTCAGCAGAAAAGTATCGATCGCCTCCCGGAAGGATTTTTTCGGCAGGGCGCCCATTGCCACCTGAGGCTGTTCGTTCATCGGGATGAAAAGAAACATGGGAATACTTTGTACGCCGAATATGCGTGCCAGTTCAGGCTGTTTGTCCACGTCTATCTTATACACATAGATCTCTTCTCCGTACTCGGCAGCCAGATCCGATAAAATGGGGGAAGTGATCCGGCAAGGGCCGCACCAGGTAGCATAGAAGTCCACGATAGCCGGCTTGTCGCCGTTGTACTTCCAGACTTCCGGATTATTTTCGTAATTGAACACCTTCTCCAGGAAGGTTGCTTTGGTCAATTCAATCGGTTTTACCGTACTTTTGCTTTGCGGTTCGGAAGCTGTAACGCCGAAGAACGTGCAAAGCAGCATAAATAGGATGAAGGAACTTCTCATTGTACAATTTTTACAGTGTGATTTTTACTTGTTGCGTTCATATGCTGCGATGGATCGCGGATATTACAACAAGCAGATGGGTACGAAAGTTTTAGCCGGTCGTTTAAAACACCTTCCGGTCTTTGTATAGATTCGCTTTTGTACCCGGGACGCCAAATTCTTTTGCCGTGACCTTATCGATGGGGACCTTCCATATTTTTACATTCTTCACCGCGGGTGCCGAGTAACTGAACGCTCTGTCGGAATACTGCTGCATAATGATGTCGAGTGCTTTCACTTTCTCGTCGTACTCCTCCTCGAAGGATACGTTGCCATGACAAATCACACTCTCTGCCCGCATGCGGTAGCTACAGGCTACTTCCTTATCCTGCCACACCAGCCTCGGTTCGGTACAAAATGTGATGCAGACCTGTGGGTTTTTCCCCAGGATGGAAATGGAACGCCCCTCCTGCGCAGAATGGAGATAGATTACCTCCTCTTCATATCCGAAGTTCATGGGCAACACATAAGGGACACCCTGCTCGTCGGCCATGCCTACATAACAAAGCGGACAGCTGCGGATCAATGATTCAATGTGCTGTAACTCCTCAACAGAAACAGTTCTCATAAAAGAAATAAGTATCTAATTAAACGCTCTATCAATCTTCTATAATTCTTTTTCGGTGGTCGTGGGACCGTCAACGATCAGCAAACCCTGCTCATCGATCTGCATCTCATCGATAAAAACCACCCTTTCGTTCCCCGTTTTCTGGGTACGACCATGATAAACACAGTACATTTTTTGATTGTCCTTCGACCAAAAGACCATGTTGTGTCCGGTCCCGGTTACTTCTCCCCCCTTGCTTATATTTTTTTCCAGTACCGGATTATTCGCGGCTTTCACAAAAGGGCCCAGCGGATCATCGGCAACAGCATACCCCACGGCATAATGTTCACCTCCAAAGAAGTTGGCTGAGTACATCATGTAAATCTTGCCGTTGTGGGGGAAGGCAAAAGAACCCTCTGTCCACCGACGGTTCACCTCCCCTGCGGTGACGGAGCGACTTTCCCACTCTGTTTGCGGATCATCCATCGTGGAGGGAGGCTGCAAAAGCAAAACAGGTTCCCCTATTACAGAAGTGAAATCGTCTGAGATCTCTACCCCGTATACCCAGCTCTCTTCTATCTCCTTGAAAAGATTCTGCTCCCGGGCCCACTCTGCCACCTCACTCTCTACGGGGTGCTTGTAACAACAGCGTGAGTAATAAAGGTACGTTTTCCCGTTATGCTGCAGAATGTTTGCATCGATGATGGGATAGCCCGGGTCGAACAGGGGTTTATCGGATATCTCCATGAACGGACCGGTTGGTTTGTCGGCTACGGCCACACCAATACGAAAGTTTTCCAGTTCCTCTGTGGGATTTTCTTTCCAGTCGGCGCTGAAGAGCATGTAATATTTCCCGTTTATTTCATACACTTCGGGAGCCCAGTAATTTTTCACGGTCCAGGAGCCAGGTTGATTTCCAGCGTAAACCTCCCCTTCGGGCTGCCAGTCCACCAGATTATCGGAACTATAAGCAACAAAACCTTGTTCTGTTCCTCCCGTACCATACATGTAATATTTGCCGTCGGTGGCGGAAAGGATAAACGGATCGCCAAAAGCTACGGATAAAGGGTTGGAATAGGTAACGAGATCGGATGAACTTTTCTGCGAATGGTTGTTGCATCCTGCAAAAAGGGTCCCCACCAGAAGGAACAACACGCTCCTGCAGATATTTTTTGTGATCATAGATTTGATTTTATGTGTACGTTCAACACAAAGATAAATAAAAAAGGAAAAACCCTCTACAGATTTTTCCTTTCTATGCGCAATCAACCTAAAAGGTTGGGGTTACTTCACCTTATCCACGATCGCCTTAAAAGCTTCGGGATGGTTCATTGCCAGGTCGGCAAGTACCTTGCGGTTGATCTCTATTTCATTTTTATGCAACGCACCCATCAGGCGGGAATAAGACATTCCATACTCACGGGCTGCAGCATTGATACGCTGAATCCAGAGCGCACGGAAATTGCGTTTTTTGTTTTTACGGTCACGATAGGCGTAGGTCAAACCCTTTTCCCACGTGTTTTTGGCTACGGTCCACACGTTCTTGCGGGCACCAAAATAACCTCTTGTAAGTTTCAGAACTTTTTTTCTGCGGTTGCGCGAGGCAACATGATTG
>ENA-UOOR01004546-UOOR01004546.1-fermentation-metagenome-genome-assembly--contig:-NODE-4546-length-10975-cov-2.795971_pt1 | contig 10975 bp, 9 predicted proteins | sample MGYA00245780_ERZ724029 | MGnify/ENA primary metagenome ERZ724029 (study PRJEB28704, sample SAMN03018315) | fermentation metagenome | biome: anthropogenic terrestrial biome; feature: soil; material... | reverse complement strand
GCGCGCTGCACGGCACGGCCGACAGCGCTTTTTTGCTGACCAGCACCACCCGCGAGCAGGACAAATATTACTACCCCTTCGCCACCGGCATCAAGACCGGTTTTACCGACCCGGCCGGGTACTGCTTTGTGGGCGCGGCCGAGAAGGACGGCATCCAGCTGATTTCCGTGATGCTCAAGGGCAGCGCCATCGGGCGCTGGACGGACACCAAGCGCCTGATGGAATACGGCTTTAAACAGTACATCACCACCAGCATTGAGGAGCTGTTTCGCAACAACCCCAAGGTCATCGAAATATCCAGCTACGCGGTGGAAGACGAGGACATGGGCCGCCTGGAGCTGGCCTTGCGCAAGGTGGAGCCCCAGGCGGATGACCGGCTAATTGGCTTTGCCGGGCAGACGGACGAGTGGACGCGCATCTACAACACGCGCACCAGCATCGCCTTTGACCGCACGCTGGAGGCCCCCGTGGAAGCGGGCGAGGTGATGGGCACCATGACCTACACCCCCGAGGGCGGTGACGGTCAGCCGGTGGAGTACCAGCTGATTGCCAAGCGCAGCATCCAAAGGCGCCCGGCCATTGCCCCCACGCTGGATGAAATACGCATCTATACCGAGAACGACCCCAATCCCTTCCCCCGCTTCTCCATCGAATTCCTGGCGCTGGTGCTGCTGCCCATCGTGGCGGTCGTCGGGCTGAGCCAACTGTTCTACAAGCTGTTCACCCGCAAGAAAAAGCCGAAGATCAAGCGGCGCACTACATACAAAACCAGATACTACCGCTGACATCAATACACAAACAGCGCCGGTGCGACTGCCGCATCGGCGCTGTAAGTGTGTCACCCTAATTTGTAACGGTCAGGCTCCGGGTGACGCGCATGGCGGCGTCGATCAACTCCAGCGCGCGGGTCATCGCTTCGCGCTGGCTGCGGCTCATGTCCTGGGGGGCTGGTTGGTTGCTGGGCAGCACGGCGAACCGCACCTTGCTGCCCTCATTCCATTTGCGCACATAGGTGGGGGTATAGGTCAGGTCGCGCAGCTGCATGCCGCTGCCATCAGGCCGTATGAGCATATCCAGCTGAAGCACCAGGCCAGCCAGGTTGTCCCGCTTGTTGCGCTCCTCCGTTAGCAGGGTGCCCATGGAATAGCCTATCAGCACATCCCGCGGCTCATTGTCCGCCTGGTTCAGCTGGTACACCTCCACCTCCTGCACCCGCTCCCCGCCATAGCCCAAAATGATATCGGCCCCCTCCTGCGCCAGGCGGTGGGCCAGCGTCTGCTGGGCCGGGGTGGGCGATTGCGCGCGGCCAATATCCCAATCCAGCGAAACAATCACCAGGTCATACTGCCGCTTGAGGGTGCTAATCTCCCGCCCCAGGGCATCCGGGTCCCAGGGATGGATCAAAGCGGCGCGCTGTTCCGCCGTGGTAGCCTTTTCCCCTGCGTTGCTCAGGCGGCTGCCGGCATGCAGCCACGCCAGCGACAGCCCGTTCACCCGGCGAAACGCCGTTCGCGTCTCCCCAAAGCCGATGGGCGTGATGAAGCGCTGCGCCATCTGTGCCGCCGTGGCCGCAGCCTGCTCCACACCCCGGTCAAACAGGCGCTCGGTCGTCACCACCAGCGCGTTGAGGCCCAGCGCGTCCAGCTGATTCAGCACGGTATCGGGCACCAGCAAATCGGTCCCCGCCTCATCCGGCGGCACAAGCAGCTGGTCAAAGCCCGCGATGTTGATGTCCCCGTGGAAGGCGGCTTGAATGGGCGCCAGAATATCCTGCGGCGTTGATTGATGGCTGTCCGATGCCTGCACATCGCTGTCAAAGTGCAGCAGCCCGCCGATGGACATGGTGAGCCCGATGGGCGGTGCCGGCGTGGCCTCGGCTTCCTCCTGTTGGGCCAGCGCAGCCGGCGGCAGGGCCGTTGGTGCTTCCTGCTGGTCATCCGCCGCGGGCGGCAATAGCACCCGTCCCACGGTCTCCGCTATCTCATCCAGCCCCATGGCGGCAGCGGGGCTATCCCGCCCAACTTCGCGCAAAAAAAACACCGTGCCGATGACTGCCGCAATCGTCAGCAGCAGCACCAGCACGGAACCGATTGACAGCCTGCGCCTCCGCCTGCGCACTGTTGTTGCCCCCTTATCCGCGGTTCTTTTCGTAGATGATGCGCAGGCCCTTGAGCGTCAGCAGGCCGTCCAGGTGGTCGATGGCCTGGGTGCGCGTAGCAATCAGCCGCGACAGCCCACCGGTGGCAACCACCTGGGTGTTGGGCTCGTTCATCTCGGCCTTCATGCGCTCCACAATGTAGTTCACCTGGCCCACATATCCGTATAGCACGCCGGCCTGCAGGTTGGTGACGGTGGTTTTAGCGATTACGCTGTCCGGCATCGCCAACTCAAAGTGGGGTAGCTTGGACGTGCCGCTGACCAGCGCCTCGCTGGCCAACTTCACGCCCGGACAGATGCAGCCGCCCAGGAAACAGCCCTTGGCATCCACCACGCCAAAGGATGTGGCGGTGCCAAAGTCGATGAAGATGCACGGCGTGCCGTAGTGCGTGTAGGCCGCCACCGCATTGCAGATGCGGTCGCTGCCCAGGTCGCGCGGGTTCTCGTATAGGATGTTGATGCCTGTCTTGATGCCCGGCCCCACAAACAGCGGCTCGTGGCCGAAATAATCACGGCACATATGGTCGATGGTGAAGTTGATGGTGGGCACGACGGATGAAATCATCACGCCCTCCACCATGGACGGGCTATGCCCCGCGTGGCGGAACATGCCGTCCAGTATGGTGCCGTACTCATCGGACGAAAAGTTGCGGTTGGTGGACACGCGCCAGTAGTGCGCCATATCCGCCCCGTTGTACAAAGCCACCTTGATGCTGGAGTTGCCGATATCCATGACCAGAAGCATAGCGTGTCTCCTCAGGTTTTCTGTATGGTTTTCCTCAGCGCGAATTCAATGGGCGGCACCAGCAGGCCCGATACCAGCGCCTCCATGGAGCCGGCAATGACGCCCGTGCCGATGATCAGGGAGATGACGGCGGCGCTGTCCAGCCCCGCCAGCTGATAAAACAGCAGCATCAGCCCCAGGTAAAACACCGTGTTGGTGAGCGAGCCCGCGGCACCCGCGGCGGCGGCCGCGAAGCGCTCCGCCTTGCCCGCCTTCAGGCGGTGATACACCAGATGCGAAGCCAGGGGCACAAGCAGGCGGGGCACGATGCACATGGCAATCGCCATCGCGGGGCTTGCCCCCAGCAGGTTCCCGGCCAGGGAGCTGGGCGCGGTCAGCAGCTTGAATGTGCTGATGCCGCCAAAGGCCAGCCCCAGCAGCAGCCCGGTATTGAGCCCCAACACCAGCGTGCCGATGATGACCGGCAGCGCCAGAATGGTTACATAGATGAACCCCAGGGGAATCAGCCCCAGCGGCGTCAGCCCCAGCAAAAAGATAAGCGCCACCAGGAGCGCTGTCAGAGTAAACCGTGTCGTCTTGTTCATGTTTTCCTCCGTTCAAGTTCGTAACGATACCTGACGAAATAGGTTCCAACCACCATGCTGTCCGACCCGGACGGTATCGGCAGAAGCATTATAGCAAAGAAAGCAAAGCGCTGTAAAGCAAACCGGGGTTTTTAGGGGTTTTCGCGCTGGGCGGCATGCTCCTCCCACTGCTTTTGTGCCTCCTGGGCATCCAGCAGCGTCAGCACCACCCGGTTGGGCAGGCAGATAATCATGTTCATCAGCACGCGGTTCTCCCGGTTGTCCAAAGTAACCTTGCCCTGGTGCACACAATCCTGGTTATCACAGTTGGAGGCGTGCATCACGATGCTGTCCCGGGTGAAGGCGACCACATTGCGCTTGCCATCCGGCTGTGTCAATTCCAGCTGATTTTCCTCCAGCAGGGGGATGGGGTCGTAGACCAGCTGGTCAATTTGCACGCTCATATACGCCTCCGCGGGCGGCAAAGTGGCCGCAGCGGCGAGGGATTCACTGGCCCGCGCCTGCTCCGTAGCAGCGGGCGTCGCGGTGACATCAACATCAGGGGTATCGGTTGCATTCGCACCATTTGTCGGAGAGGGGGCCGTCGTCGCGGTGGGCAGCTGCCCGCCGGGCGTATGCCTGCCGCCGCTCAGTTGCCCGGACAGCAACAGCAGTCCCCCGGCCAAGGCCACGACCAACACAATAATCAAGAAATCTTTACGTTTCAAACAGGGCGTTCCTCCAGCGTGTATTGATGTCATTATAGCACAAGGGGGCTGCCACAAGGCAGCCCCCGGGCGTCTTTGGGATTATTTGGCCGGGATGAAGTCGGGCATTTCACCTGTGGAGACATAGATGCCCGAGATATAGCCAATACCACACGCATCTGCGTCGGCGTTGGATCCTAGACGATTTGTACCGTGTACACCGCCAGTCACCTCACCCGCCGCAAATAGGCCGGGAATGACCTGGCCGTAGATATCGTATACCTTCGTTGTATTGTCGATAACCAGTCCACCCATGGTGTGATGCACAGAGGGGAACTGCGCCAGTGCATAGTAAGGGCCCTCGGTCATTTTAACCATGGTCGCCGCCATCACTTTGCCGAACTGCTCATCAGTGCCATTGTCGATAAAGCTGTTATGCTTCTCAATGGTAGCCTTGAGATTCTCTGCGCTCACCTGCGGATATTGGCCCTTAATGGCATATTCGTTCATTTTTTGCGCTAACTCTTCAATGGTGTCGCCCTTAAGCACACGACCAGTGGAAAGGCCCAGCTCCAATTCCTCATCTTTTGCAAAGGATATGATGTCGCGTGTGAAGACAGAATATGTGGAGATAAAACCGCTGTTGACCGCCGCGTTGGCGCAGACGTCACGGCGTTCACCTTCGTTGACATAACGATTGCCCTGATAGTCAACATAGACGATACCAAACGAAGGGCCAGTGAACGGCCACACAGCATAGCCATCTAGTACGCCATCCTCGGGATTGGCGAAGGGATAACGCTGGATATTGCTCATCTGGGTAGTATTGGCACCAATGGCCTGAGCCAGATAAATGCCCTCACCAGTAGATGCCGCCTTGATATTGGTGGTGGGAATCTCTGCGGTCAGGTAAGGCACCTGGGTCTCGCGCATCTCAACATTGGCACCAAATCCGCCCGTCGCCAGGATAACGCCCTTGGTAGCCTGAATGGTCTTGTAGCCATCGGCGGTAGCCACTCGAATGCCTACGACTTTGTTCTGGTCATCTCGGGTGCGGTAAATCTCAACCATTTTGGTTTCCAACTGGATGTTGGCCTTGGTGTTCTTCAACATTTCAAGCTGCAAATTGGTAATATCACTACCAACCTGATTCTCTGTTACATAGGTACGGTAGCCATAGTGGCCGCCCGGACGGGCCAGCACATCACGAATTTTGAGACCGTTATCCAACAGCAAGTTGAAATAGACGGGTGATGAATACACCATGTTCTCCACCAGAGGGAGCTTGCTCATGTTATCGCCGCCCTTGATGGTATCTTCTATATGCTTTTCCGCAGTGTCCGGCTCCAGATTAAACTTTTCCTGCAACTCTTTGGCACGGTTAGAGGTATAGGACGCATACTGGCCACCGTTGATTGCACTATTACCGCCGGTGGTGGACAGCTTTTCCACCAACACGGTATTGGCCCCTTGCTCCACCGCTGCATAAGCAGCGGCCAGGCCTGCAAAGCCACCGCCAACAACAATCACGTCATAGGTCTCATCCCACTGCTCAGGCACCTCAAAGGAGCCCATCACTGGATAATAGTCGACAGCCGCCTCAGGCACCTTCTCAACAGGCTTGGAGAATTTGTCCATATCCGCACCAGCTTCTTCCAGCGCCTGTCGCACGCCCTCAATGATGCCTTCAGACGTACGCGTAGCGCCAGCCAATGTATCTACGCCTACCGTCTGATTCTCAACAATCGCGGTAGGTATTTTTTCCAGTGCTGGCCAACCGGGCGCAGTTTCCACATGCTCGGTTACTTTTACCGTTTCAATCTTCTCCTCGGTGACAGTAACTTCCACTGTCAGACCCTCATACATGCCTTTTACGGTTTTGGTATAGATGCCCGGTTTCATGCCTTCAGCCGAAACCACAGACATCATGCCCAGCAGCATCACAGCTGCCACCAGGAGAGATACGAGTTTCCTAACCATCCAGTAATACCCCCGCCTTCATAATATGGTAACGGTCTCCCGTTCCGTCATCACTATATCATGCCATCCATTCACTTTCAAGGCCGATTAATGCCATATTATGATATTAATTTAACTATTATTTCCTCTAAACAAGACCACGCAGATGCATGCGCTGCTGCATCTGCGTGGTATAGATATTGTGCTCGTCTTACAAGGCAGACTTAGTGTGGCAATAAAGCTTATACCGGCATCACACCGGTTGCCTTGTCGTAGGTGGTCGGGTCGGCCTTGAGCTGGGCCGCCTGCCGCGTCTGGAAGTATTTGGTGGCTACCTGCGGGAACAGGGCATAGCTCAGCACGTCCTCGTCCTGTTGGCTGTACTGGGCAATCTCCTTGCGGTAGTTGTCCAGCTCCGGCGCGATGTCATCCGCAGGGCGGTGATTGATGACCGGCTCATCGCCAAGGATTTTGCGGCGCACCTCCTCATTGAAGGGCGCGGGCAGGCGGCCGTACTCGCCGCGCAGCAGGGCTTTGGACTCGTTGGGCACCATCTTGTAGCGCTCGCCGGCAATCACGTTCATGACGGCCTGGGTGCCCACAATCTGGCTGGTGGGCGTCACCAGCGGCGGCAGGCCAAAGTCTTCCCGCACGCGCGGAATCTCGGCCAGCACCTCGTAGTATTTATCCATCTTGCCGGCCTGCTTCAGCTGGCCGATGAGGTTGGACAGCATGCCGCCCGGCACCTGGTAGCGCAGTGTGTTCACATCCACCGACAGCACGCGCTCGGGGTCCCGCCAGCCATCCTTGTTGAGGCGCTCGGCCACGCCGCGGAAGTGCTCGGCAATCTGGCTCAACAGCTCCAAATCCAGCCCGGTATCATACTCCGTGCCGGCCAGGGTGGCCACCAGCGCCTCGGTGGCGGGTTGCGCCGTGCCGCTGCCCAGCGGGGAAAGGGCCGTGTCCACAATGTCGCAGCCCGCTTCAATGGCCTTCAGGTAGGTCATGTCCCCCGTGCCGGTGGTGTTGTGGGTGTGCAGCACGATGGGCAGCTTGGTGTTGGCCTTCAGCTTCTTCACCAGCGAATACGCCGCGTACGGCAGCAGCAGGTTGGCCATGTCCTTGATGCAGATTATGTCTGCCCCCATGGCTTCAATATCCTGCGCCAGCTTGACGAAGTATTCCTCCGTGTGCACACGGGAGATGGTGTAGCTCATCGCCACCTCAGCGATGCCGCCGTACTGCTTGGTGGCCTTGACGGCAGCCTCCATGTTGCGCAAATCGTTAAGCGCGTCAAAGGTGCGGATGATGTCGATGCCATTGTCGATGGACTTCTTGACGAAATAATCCACCACATCATCGGCGTAGTGCTTGTAGCCCAGGATGTTCTGCCCGCGCAGCAGCATTTGCAGCTTGGTGTTGGGCAACGCCCGGCGCAGCTGCCGCAGCCTGTCCCACGGATCCTCGTTGAGGAAGCGCAGGCTGGCGTCAAAGGTGGCGCCGCCCCACATCTCCAATGAGTAATAGCCCACCTTGTCCAGCAGCGGGCAAACGGGCAGCATTTCATCCAGGCGCATGCGGGTGGCCGCCTGGCTTTGATGCGCGTCGCGCAAAATGGTATCGGTTATCCTGACTTTAGGCATACACTGCCCTCCTCTAATCTGTCAACAGGGGACATGGTCGGGCCGCTGCACGTAGCGCAAGCCCTATGAGATGTTATTGCAGCGTCATCAGCACATCGCCGGCGTTAACCGTGGCGCCCTTTTGCACCACGACCTGCGCGATGGTGCCATCCTTGGGCGCCATGATTTCGTTTTCCATCTTCATAGCCTCCAGGATGCACATCACGCCGCCCTTTTGCACGGCGTCACCGGCCTTCACCCGAATATCCAGGATGGTGCCGGGCATGGGGCTGTTGATGAGCTCGCCGCCGACGACAGGGGCAGCGGGCGCGGCAGGCGCTGGCGGCGCTACGGGCGCAGCAGGCGCCGGGGCGGCCGCCGGGGCCACGGGTGCAGGGGGCGTGATGGGCGCGGGCATGGCCACAGGTGCCGCGGCAACGACGCCGGTCTCCTCCACCTCTACCTGATAGCTGACACCATTCACTTTTACATTAAATGTACGCATGGTAACTCTCCCTTCAAATTCTCAAGAAACAATCAAAAACGAAATAACGGCCTATCACGCGCGCCGTATGCGGCGCACCACAAACCCCGTCGGGTCAATCGACTTGCCTTCTTGTGCCAACACACAGGTGATGGCTGCCATGATGGCGGCGAGCACCGCGCCCTCCGGCGCGATGTCCGGCTCCGGCTGAACCAGCGAGGCAGGTGCTGTATGCGCAGCGGCCGGTTCCGCAGCCACAGCAGGGTTTGCTTCATTGCGTTTGGTGCTTTTCACATTCCTGATAATGATATACAGCAGCACCAACACCACCACAGCCAGCGCGGGCATCAGAAGACGTTCCATGGTTGCATTCATCGCAAGCCCTCCCTTCAACCCTTGGCCCAAAGCAGTTCCAATGCGGCAATGATGTGCTTGCGAGTTTCCGCAGGATCAATCACGTTGTCCACCAGGCCGGCCTTGGCGGCGGCAAAAGCGTCAGCCGCATCGGCTGCCTCCTGCACCAGCGTGGCGCGATCCTGCTGCTGAAGGCGCTCGGCCTCCAACGTCTGCACCGTTGCCTCGGCGGTCAGCGGGGCGATGTAGGCCCCCGGCCAGGCAAAGCTGATATCAGCCATGCCCTTGCCGGCGAAGGCCACATAGGCAGGACCCACGGCGTTGCCGGTCATCACCGCCACCTTGGGCGATAGGGTGCGCGCGTAAGCCATCAGCATCCGGGTGGAGGCCGTCATCAGCCAGACCTGCCCCTCCGGGCCGGGCAGCGCCAAGCCCTCGCTGTCCACCAATGTGATGACAGGCAGGTTGTAGTCGTTGCACAGCTGCACCAGCTTGGCCACCTTGTCGCAGCTGAAGGCATCCAGACGGCCGCCTTCTGCCCCGGCGCAGCTCACGATGCCGCAGGCATAGCCGCCCACGCGCGCCAGGTAGGTGCGGCAGGCATTGCCCCAGTTGGCATACAGTTCCACGGAGGTGCCGGCGTCGGCGATGTCGCGCGCCAGCTCCCCGCTGTCGGCCGATATCAGGCGATTGAGGTCATCGCCCTCCAACAGCGGCACGCGCTCGCCCATGGTGGTGGGCAGCAGGTCAACCAGGGCGCGCACCAGGGATAATCCCTGAGCTTCACTATCTGCCCGCAGGGCGACGATACCCTTTGTGGCCAGGGCCTCTGCCCCGCCCAGCTGGGCGTCGGTCAGTTTGTCGCCATGCACGGCGCGCATCACGCTGGGGGCGAAGGGCGCAGCCAAACTGCCGTTATCCACCGCGATGGCAATATCGGCCACCTGCACAAAGTGAGCGGCGATGCCCACGGCCTCCCCTGCCAACAGCGTTATCACAGGGCAGGTGCCCCGCAGCCCAGCCAGCTCACCCAGCACCTGGGCATAGGCGGCCAACAACTCAGCCCCCTCCTGCACCAACATGCCCTTGCTGTCCGGCATCAGAATCACGGGTGCGCCGCTGGTCTGCGCCAGGGTCAGCGTTTTGCTGATTTTTCGCGCCTGGGCAAGGGAGATGGCACCGCCCTGCTGCGTGACATCCTGGGCAATCACATAGGCCGGGCGGCTGTTGATGAGCCCGTAGCCGGTCACCACATGCCCCTGAGTGGCATAGGCCTCCATCTCCACAAAGGTGCCGGCGTCCAGCAGCTGGCTCACGCGGTCACGGGCGGTGAGCTTGCCGGCCGCGCGGTGGGCTGCCACGGCGGCCTCGTCCCCTTGGCGCAGGGCTGCCTGCTGTTCGCTTAGTTTTTGCATGCGCTGTGCATGGTCCATGGGTTCCTCCTGTCAGACATGCCGCGCCGCCAACGGCGCGGTACAGTCAAAATCTTCCAAACTTTAGCCAAATACCCCATTCGACAGAGAAAAGTCAAATTCCTACATCGAAAAAAGTTTTTTCTATGCTTTTAAAGCGTCTTCCGTCAACAACTGCTTCAACCGCAGCGAGGCGGCGTAAACAGCGTTCTTGCGCTCGCCGCGGGCAGTCAACGCGGTCATCGCCTCCTGCAGGCTAAGCCCTGACAGGTACAGGTCCAGCAATTGCGCCTCCAGCCCGACGGCCGCCACGGCAGCCTCCTGTGGCCGCGCGGTGCCCCTCAAATCGAGCACCATCACATATTCACCCTTCTCTGCCTTGTCGTTGGCCAGAAAATCCGCCAGCACGACCGTTACCGGGCCGCGCAATGTCTTTTCGTGCAGCTTGGTCAAATCACAGCTCAGCGATACCGGCACATCGCCCAGGCTGTCCAGCACGGCTTGCAGCAGCACGCCGGTGCGTCGGGGCGATTCGTACAGGATGGCTGCCTCATCCCGGCCAGCGAGCGCTGCCAGATAGGCCCGCAGCGCCTTCTTTTCCCTGGGTGGGAAGCCGTAGAAGGCAAACTGCCCAACCACAAAGCCGCTGACGCTCAATGCGGCGACAGCGGCTGATGGCCCGGGCACGGCCAGAATTTCGATGCCCGCCTGCACCGCCTCCCGCACCAAAATGGCGCCGGGGTCGGACACGGCGGGCGTTCCCGCATCGGTCACAAGCGCGATGCTGATGCCTTCCTCCACCATGCGGCGCACAATGGCGGCGGATTTTCCCTGCTCGTTATGCTCGTGCAGGCTGGTCATCGCGGTGCGGATGTCAAAGTGGGTCAGCAGCTTCATGGTGTGGCGCGTATCCTCGGCCGCAATCAGGTCTACCCCGCGCAGGGTCTCCACCGCCCGCGGGCTCATGTCTCC
>ENA-UOOR01004543-UOOR01004543.1-fermentation-metagenome-genome-assembly--contig:-NODE-4543-length-10976-cov-4.554986_pt1 | contig 10976 bp, 9 predicted proteins | sample MGYA00245780_ERZ724029 | MGnify/ENA primary metagenome ERZ724029 (study PRJEB28704, sample SAMN03018315) | fermentation metagenome | biome: anthropogenic terrestrial biome; feature: soil; material... | reverse complement strand
CTCCTGCTATCTTCCTGCGGAAGACAGCATATCGCCACGGGGGGAGGGATCGGGGAGGTGCACCCGGCAGAAGGGTGCGACGGGCCAGAGGGCTGGAGCATGAGAAGACCTTTGGTCTTCGATTGGGTGTCCCCCTCACGGCATAGGGGGTTTTGGGACAACCTCTATCAGATAATAGGAGTGGAACCAAATTCTATGGAGAAAACATTACTGAGGCCCAGGATCTAGTGCGTCACCGCCGTGCCCGTGCACGGCCGCAATTATCACTCCATCAATCGCTTTCTATTAGAATGCTGTCCTGGGAAGAGTTCATACAGACCCCGAAACCAGATAATCTCAACCTGACATCGTGCCGGTTTAACGCTCCAGAAACAACAGATCAGCAAAAGATGGCCGTATACCATCGATGTTGAGAAGCCGCGCAGGGGCCCTGACTGGCGGAGTTCCCCCTGCCCGTATGGATTACCACACGCCAAGGGTATCCTTGGCCTCAAAAACAATCGTTCGAACGTGAAAAAGAGCAAATATCCAATAAACCTCTTCACTTTCGCCCCGCGGTAAGGTACTTTATATATGTAAAGACTGATCGAAGATCAACGAAATATCTTACCATCATCTCAGGAAATGAAACCCATGGGACCTCATAACCCGCCCTATCTCCAATACTGGGGTAAAAAAAGTAGAGATAGACATCCCCCGACATTCCACCTGCTTCCATACCATGCCCTTGATGTATCCAGCGTCGGTAGACTCCTGCTCAAGAACGACCCGATGCTGCAAGAACGCCTCAGCACAATCGGTCTTGAAGAACAGGACCTGGAATCTCTTCTATGTTTTCTCCTTGCCCTTCATGACACAGGCAAATTTTCAACACCGGCATTCCAGAGGATGGGCTCGGATCTTCCGGCAAATGAGGTGATGAGGGGACACCATGCCGACCTCGGATACCGGCTCTGGAGGGAATACCTCTGGAAAAAGGCAACAGATGAAGGCTGGCTCAGGTTCAAAGACGGTACCGACGCGGATGACGGATGGCGCATCGTAGATCCGCTCCTCAAACCCTCCTGCGGACATCACGGCAGACCGCCGGAGGAAGAAGGGACGTCGATCGGCGAGTGGTTCACCGACGAAGATAAGCGTGCAGCAGCGGAGTTCGTCAGAGATTGCGCAACGCTCTTCCTCAACGACGGGCTCCTCCCCCTCTCGGGAGGACGGGAAACGATCCGGGCAATCAAAAGGGTGTCGTGGCTTATCGCCGGCCTCTGCGTGCTCGCGGACTGGATAGGATCTGACGAGCGCTATTTCCCCTTCAGAGATGATATCGTCGATCTCTCGCGGTACCTGACGGACGTCGCCCAACCGAATACAGTGATAGCCGTCAGAGAAAAAGGCGCCATTCCATCCATGCCGTCACCGGAGCACAGGATCGAGGACCTCTTTCCGGAGGTATTCTCCGAACATACACCAACTCCCCTTCAGGCCTACGTCTCTTGCTGCCCGATAGGGGAGGGGCCGCACCTCTTCATCATCGAAGACGCCACCGGCAGTGGAAAGACCGAAGCCGCCATCACCCTCGCACACCGGCTCATGGCGGCCGGAGAAGGGCAGGGAATCTACATTGCGCTTCCTACCATGGCAACCGCCAACGCTATGTACGGCAGGATTGAGAAAGTAGCGGACAGACTCTTTCTGGACAACACATACTCAACGGTCCTTGCTCACTCGGCGAGCCGGCTCTACGGCGTGATCCGGGCCTACCTCGAAGGAAAAGCGGAAGAGAAAAGTGACCGTTCATCCGGAACAGCCTGGCTCGCAGACAACAGAAAAAAGGCCCTCCTCGCCCAGGTGGGGGTGGGAACTATCGACCAAGCACTCCTCGGCATTCTCCCGGTTCGTCATCAGTCACTCCGACTCCTCGGCCTCTCGCGAAACATTCTCATCGTCGACGAAGTGCATGCCTGCGATCCGTACATGCATGAACTCCTACAGCGGCTTCTAGAGTTTCATGGCGCCTTGGGAGGGAGCGCTATCCTTCTCTCCGCCACACTCCCCGCAAACCAGAGGAGACAACTCGCCGAAAGTTTCGCCCGCCGTATCCCGGGCATGGATGCTGAACTCCAGGCAGACGGCTATCCTCTCCTCACGCACATCTCACGGTTGGCTCCTCCGGAGGAACAGGTCTTCCCTATGGTACAACAGCGGCGGATCGCTGTTTCTCTGACTACGTCACCTGATGACGCAGATGCAGCGGTCGTCGCTGCCGCACAGGAAGGAATGTGTGTCTGCCGGATCAGAAACACCGTCGACGATGCCGTCGCAACGTGGCAGCACCTCTCCAAGCTCCTGCCCCGGGGCACGGTACGTCTCTTTCACGCCCGGTTCACGCTCGGGGATCGCCTGAAGATTGAAAAAGAGGTCGAAGATCGCTTCGGCAAAAGCAGCACTCCGGAGATCAGGAGGGGACAGGTGCTCGTCGCAACGCAGGTGGTTGAGCAATCTCTCGACCTCGACTTTGACTTCATGGTCAGCGATCTTGCTCCTATCGACCGGATCATCCAGCGAGCGGGGAGGATCCACCGGCATGATCGTGGAGAACGAGGAACACCGCGGATCATGGTGCTCGCTCCACCAATACAGGAGAACCCCGACGAACGATGGTTTTCAAGGCTATTTCCCGGTGGAGCGGCAGTCTACCCGGACCACGCACGCCTCTGGCTGACTGCAAAGCTCCTCTCTCAAGGCGAGATCAGGATTCCCGGTGATGCGCACCCATTTATCGAAGTTGTATTCGGTGACGAGAGCGAAGGGACGATCCCTGTGACTCTCCGCATGCTGGCCGCGAAGGTACGCGGAACCGAGTCTGCAGACGCATCGTTCGCAGCAGAGAACGCCCTCAAACTGAAACCCGGCTACTCTGCAACCGGAGAGGGATGGAAAAATGATGTCAGGACACCGACCCGTCTTGGAGAACCGTCGGTGACGCTCAGGCTTGCCCGATGGAACGGCAAAGAGATCACACCCTGGGCTGAAGATCCCGATCCCCGGATTGCATGGGACCTTAGCCAGGTGAGCGTTCGCGAGAGCCAAGTCGCGGCCGCAGCAGAGTACCCTGACCTACTTGCCGGGGCAGTGGAGAGAGCAATCGCATCAATGCAGGACCGGGGGCGGAATGTCATTCTCGTCCCTCTTGTTATCGAGAGCGGTGCATGGACTGGTTTTGCAGCGAGCAGATCAGGAGAGAGGGTTAGATTGAGGTATGACGATGAACAGGGGCTTGCAATTGCCCGGAACGAATCGAAAGACCTTTAATAAATGATGTTCTATGGAACAAAGAGGGAATTAAAAAATGATAAAGTTAGGTGATATCCATCACTAACCTGCTTAGCGGCCAGTGGATTCCGATCCGGCGCAAGGAGGGAGACCTGGAGACCATCGCGCCGTGGCAGATCACCGATCGGCACGAGAGTGATAACCCGATTGTAGCAGTTGTAGCCCTGCGACCGGATTTTGACGGCGCCCTGATGCAGTTCCTCGTTGGCATATGTCAGACCGTCCTCACGCCGAAAGATACTGATGAATGGGAGGATTATCTGCTTCACCCTCCGGCTCCGGATGAACTAAGAGCGAAATTCAAGCCAATTTCCCCGGCATTCAACCTTGATGGTGACGGTCCCCGGTTCATGCAGGATCTCGACATTGAAGACGGCGCCCGCTGGACCATCGACAACCTCATGATCGGGATGCCCGAAGACACAAAAATCAGCGAGAATACCGATTGGTTCATAAAGCGGGGAACTATTAGAGGGCTTTGTCCAGAGTGCGCTGCGATGGCGCTCTTCACCCTCCAGACGAACGCTCCCAGCGGAGGACGCGGCCACATGACCTCACTCCGGGGCGGAGGACCGATGACCAGCATCATTCTCGGCCCCACGCTCTGGCAGACTGTCTGGGCCAATGTCATCGACCGGGAACACGGGGACGACGAGGAAAGCCCTGCGGTCGCCGGAGATTCGCGCAGGTTCCCCTGGATGGGGACGCTCAGAACCAGTGAAGCAGGGATGCCGACAACGCCCCGGGATGCTCATCCCGACCAGGCGTTCTGGGCAATGCCGCGGAGGCTCCTCCTCGACTTCGAGACAGCCTGCCCGGGAACCTGCGACCTCTGCGGTGCGAAGACCGACCGCAGGATAACCCATTACCGGACAAAACCCTACGGGGTAAAGTACGCCGGCTGGGTCCACCCGCTCAGCCCATACTACCGGAAGGACAAGGACTCGACGGATCTGCTGCCCTTGCACCCGCAGCCGGATGGGATCACCTACCAGAACTGGCTCGGTGCGGTCATCAACGACAAAGCGAAAGGGACAATAGTTTCTCGGAATGTGGCGTTATTTCCGGGTCGCACGCCTCCGGGAAAGGTCAGGCGGATCTACGCCGGCCATGGTGGCAGGCCGCGCCTCTGGCTCTTCGGCTACGACATGAACAACAAAAAACCCCGTTGCTATTACCAGGGCACGATGCCGATCATCACCGTCGGGGAAGAGTGGACAGCCTCGTTCGAGGACATCGCTGCAGGTATGGTCAGGGCAGCCGGTGAGGCGGCGCACAACGTCCGGTGGTGTGTGAAAGTCGCCCTCTTTGACAACCCTGCCGATATTAAAGGAGATCTCTCGGTGATCACCGCACGGTTTTATCGGGGAACTGAAGGAGCATTCTACCAGAGCCTTGAGGATGCTGCCTCTGCCCTGAGCAGCGACAACGATACCTTCGAGATCAGAAAACGGTGGTTTACGACGCTGAGTGAGACCGAAAAGCAACTCTTCGATGAGTATTCGCAGATCGACTATATCGACTCAATCGATGCGCAAAGGGCGGTCAATGCCCGCAGACTGCTGACCAATCCGTTTTCGAAAGCGAACAAAGCGATCCGGGGCCACCTCGGCATTCCTGATCCGAAGAAACGCAAGACGTGATCAATGATCAAGGTAGAACCATGACTGAAACTGCAACACAGACTCAAAACTCCTGGCAGGAGATCACCCATGCAGTGGTTGCCTGGTGGGAGACGGTGAATGATAATCACGGCGATCGGGCAGAACTCCGGCGATGCCGTAGCCCTGCCGAGGTGGCGTTCGTGCCGGCATTCTATCGCCTGAAGATAACTACACTTCAGAAACTCGATCCCAAGAGGCTTGCGGCCGTCGCCGGAGTCCTCTCCCACGTCGAGATCACACCCGGAGCAGGCGAGAGAGTGACGATAGCCGAACTCTTCGCCCGCCCGGATGAGGGCGGATCGGTTCCCCGGATAAGTGAACCCCGATTCCGCCGCCTCCTGAGGGTAGCCGACGATGACTACACCGAACTCTACCCGATGCTGACGCGTATGATCCGCCAGATCAAACGAAAGGTTCCTATCCCGGCGATCCCGAGCCTTATCTGGGGAGTCTACCGATGGGACCAGAAAACAAAAAGGGCCTGGGCAGAAGCGTATTACGAACACATTCCACAGAAAAAAGATTGAGGTGAAAAAATGACAGATTTTATCCAGTTGCATATTCTTGCATCGTATCCGCCGTCGAACCTGAACCGCGACGACCTTGGAACACCAAAGACCGCCATGATGGGAGGGGTGCGGAGACTCCGAGTATCCTCGCAGAGTCTCAAGAGAGCGTGGCGCGAATCAGCGTACTTCAAAGAAGCATTTTCCGGCCATCTCGGGATAAGAACAAAGGAGATGGGATGGCAGGTGTATCTCGCCCTCACAACAGGACGAACGCTCGCCGATGTCATTGCCGAGAAGGAGATGGAGCCGGTAAACCCGAAAGTCGACGACAAGAAGGCTGTCGAATGGGCCAAGGCAATCGCTGGCAGGTTCGGCAAACTTAAGACTGCTGAAAAGCAGAAGAAGGAGTCGCTCTGTGTCGAACAGATGGTCCACTTCAGTCCCGAAGAGATCGCGGCGATCGACGATCTAATTGCAAGGATCTCCAAAGAGGGAGAGGCACCGACCGACGAGGACCTCGCCCTCCTCCGGGAGCAGAGCACCGCCGTAGACATTGCTATGTTCGGCAGGATGCTCGCCTCATATCCATCGTTCAATAAAGAAGCCGCCGTACAGGTCGCTCACGCCATCACGGTCCACAAGGTAGCAGTGGAGGATGACTACTTCACGGCGGTGGATGATCTCAACCGGGGCGTGGAAGATGTCGGCGCAGGGCACGTGGGTCAGGCAGAGTTTGCGGCCGGACTATTTTATGCATATGTCTGTATCAACCGCGATCTCCTCATCGAAAACCTGAACGGAGAGACCGATCTTGCCGATGCCGCAATCCGGGCTCTCGTGGAGACGGCGGCGAAGGTCGGGCCGAAAGGAAAGCAGAACAGTTTCGCCTCGCGGGTGTACGCCTCCTACCTCCTTGCCGAACGAGGAGGCCAGCAGCCGAGATCACTCGCAGCGGCATTCCTAAAGCCCGTTGACGGAGCGGACTATCTGGACAGTGCAATAAAGGCACTGGAAAAGACCCGGGAGAACATGGAAGCGATTTACGGGCCGTGCGCCGACGGTTACAAAGAGATGAATGCCCTGACCGGAGAGGGAAAGCTCGAAGACATCCTCACCTTCGCTGCTGGTAACCATGCCTGAGTATCTTATATTCCGACTCTACGGTCCGATGGCATCGTGGGGCGGGATTGCTGTGGGAGAATTCCGACCGGGCGAGAAAAGCCCGACGAAGTCGGCGATCCTCGGGCTGATCGGTGCCGCTCTTGGGATCCGCCGTGACGATGCCGCCGCTCAGGCACGCCTGCAAGGCGGCTACCTGATGGCGACGATCGCTCACACTCCCGGCAGCCTGCTACGGGACTACCACACCACACAGGTCGCGCCGGAGATCGCACGGAAGCGGAACTGGAGGTTTGCCACGCGGGGAGAGGAACTCAGCCTCCCCCGGGAGACACTCAACACCACCCTCTCGACGCGCGAGTATCTCTGCGACGCCCTCTATACGGTCTGTCTATGGGAAGCAACTGCCGAACCACCCTATCCACTTGCCGAGATTGCCGAACGGCTGAGAAAACCGGTCTTTGCTCTTTACCTTGGGCGGAAGTCCTGCCCACTCGCCCTCCCTGTGCAATCGCAGATAGTTACCGGGGTAAACCTGCACGAGGCTCTGACAACGGCATCCTTTCAGGATCAGAAACTGTTGACGTGGCTTCCTGGAAGAGGTTCCGAAGGGACGCTCTTCTGGGAGGGGAGTGACGAAGTCGGTTTTCCTGCAGGTCCTGCCTACGCGACACCGCGGCGCGACCATCCCACCAATCGGTCGAAGTGGCTCTTTGAGGAGAGGATCGAACGTGAGGCACGAGTTAAGATCCCGGAGATGGTGCAGTAATGCAGCGTCTCTATCGGATCCGTCTGCGAGAGGGGGCCGGGACGTCGGCAGGGTTCTGGCAGGCGATCAGGAACCCCTACGATGTGCACGCCATGGTCTGGCGTATCTTCTCCGACGGGTCGAAGAAGGAGCGGGACTTCCTTTATCGGCTGGATCTGCAGGAGCGCTCCCCGTTGATTTACGCCGTCTCCAAGTCTGATCCCGTCGATCTTGAGGGGATCTGGCACGTCGAACAGAAGAACTATCAACCCGTTCTCAAAACGGGACAACATCTTGGTTTTTCACTCAGGGCAAATCCCATTCGAACAAAGTGGGATGAGAAAGGTTGTCAAAAGCGGCACGATGTCGTGATGGATGCAAAGACGTTGCTCGAAGCGTCGGGATGTCCGCCTGATGCCTGCCCTCCCGAACTGGTGCTGGTTCAAAAAGAAGGATTTTCCTGGCTTGCATCACGGTGCGAGAGGCTCGGTTTCGCGGTGGAGGAGGGAATGGTCAGGGCTGACGGGTACCAGCAACATCGGTTCAGGAAGTGGAACGGGAAGATGAATGTCACCATCAGCACGATCGACTTCACGGGCGTGTTGACCGTGACTGATCCTGACCGGTTTGAGGAGACGTTGTATACGGGTGTAGGGCCGGCGAAGAGTTTCGGCTGTGGGCTACTCCTCGTCCGCCCCTTATGAGGCCCCATGCTTCCGCACCCCCGGGCTATCCCGGTGAAGGAACGCCTCTCCCTCGTTTTTCTGGAGCGGGGGGAACTTGATGTCATTGACGGTGCCTTCGTTCTTGTGGATGTGAACGGCATACGAACACAAATTCCGATCGGCGGGGTGGTCTGCCTCATGCTTGAGCCGGGAACACGGGTATCTCATGCCGCAGTCGTGCTTGCCGCCCGTGTCCGATGTCTTCTCGTCTGGGTCGGGGAGGCAGGCGTGAGGTTATACTCGTCCGGCAGGCCCGGAGGTGCGCGCTCCGACCGGCTCCTCTACCAGGCGAAACTCGCCCTTGACGAAGACGCCCGGCTCCGTGTGGTCCGGAAGATGTATGAACTTCGTTTCGGCACGGAGATACCTGAGGGCTATACCGTCAACCAGCTCCGCGGAATGGAAGGAGCACGCGTTCGGCGGATGTATGAAAACCTTGCTAGGCAACATGGGGTGAACTGGAAGAGGCGCAATTACGATGCCACCGATTGGGGAAGTGGGGATATTCCGAACCGCTGTCTCAGTTCGGCAACCGCATGCCTGTATGGAATATGCGAAGCTGCGGTGCTTGCAGCCGGGTATTCACCTGCGATCGGGTTCATCCACACCGGAAAGCCGCTCTCGTTCGTCTACGATATTGCTGATCTTGTGAAGTTTAATTCGGTCGTCCCTGCGGCGTTTCGGGTGGCTTCACGTCACCCATCTGATCCGGAGCGGGAGACGCGGATCGCCTGCCGCGATGCTTTCAGATCAACCCGGCTCCTGGAGAAGATCATTCCTATGATCGACGACGTGCTTGCTGCTGGCGGCTTGTCCATCCCCACAGCGCCGGAGGGTACTCTGCCCCCAGTGATACCCGAGGAGGATCCATGGGATCCCTGATGGTCGTCTGCGTTGAGAACGTGCCTCCCCGCCTGCGGGGGAGGCTGGCTCTCTGGCTTGTCGAGGTGCGTTCTGGTGTTTATGTCGGGAACTACTCAGTGCGCGTGCGTGGTATGGTCTGGGAGACTGTCCTTGAAGGCCTTGAAGATGGAAATGCTGTTATGGTCTGGGGTGAGCCGAACGATGCAGGTTATGACTTTGTAACCGCCGGGACGAACCGGCGTATCCCGCGGGAGATGGACGGCGTAAAGTTCATCTCTTTTCTGCCCGAATGTGAGAGTGACCATGCAGGATCCTAGGTTACAACACTCTTTACCTCAGGCAGGCGCCCATGGAAGTTCGGGAGGGCGATCCCACGTGTGGCAATATCCTGCTGGTGGATAGAAGGACTTTTCTTTCTCGGAGTAATAATATGAAGAGAGTTCCCCACATGCGTGGGGATGAACCGTCCCATGCGTTGAGATTCATGCCGCAAGTCGTGAGTTCCCCACATGCGTGGGGATGAACCTGGAGGACGAACTCGTCTAGCTTGTTGAGCGAGAGAGTTCCCCACATGCGTGGGGATGAACCGTAACAACACCAAAAACGAATAAAAAAAGTGGTGAGTTCCCCACATGCGTGGGGATGAACCGAATGGAACGCCATGAGTCCTGAAATGGCCCTAGAGTTCCCCACATGCGTGGGGATGAACCGATATTGCATGGTTGCCTAAAGATTTCCGTGAAGAGTTCCCCACATGCGTGGGGATGAACCGTCACAGTAACCAGGATGAGGACAATACCCATAGAGTTCCCCACATGCGTGGGGATGAACCGTTGAGTTTCTAATCTTCCATCGCGCACAGAATGAGTTCCCCACATGCGTGGGGATGAACCGAATTACTACGGATCTTTGAGGCACAAGAGGAAGAGTTCCCCACATGCGTGGGGATGAACCGATCCTTGAGATAAACGTTCTTATTCGAGATAGGAGTTCCCCACATGCGTGGGGATGAACCGCCTTTGAGAAGAGCGAGACCCCGGAGCGGAGCGAGTTCCCCACATGCGTGGGGATGAACCGTAACCTAGATGAAGAGGAAAGGAATAACAAATGAGTTCCCCACATGCGTGGGGATGAACCGTCTGCCAAACTAAACAACCTCCGAATAAGAGGGAGTTCCCCACATGCGTGGGGATGAACCGTCAAAATTCTTACGTGCCTTACAATACGTATCGAGTTCCCCACATGCGTGGGGATGAACCGAGCACAACCAGCACCATGACAATTAGAACAGGGAGTTCCCCACATGCGTGGGGATGAACCGATAAGAGGTCGTTGTCGTCCATGTGAGAGGGTGAGTTCCCCACATGCGTGGGGATGAACCGGGGTGCGACATATCCTTGCGCCAGACCTTGCAGAGTTCCCCACATGCGTGGGGATGAACCGTAAGATGGTTATATTGGGAAAAAGTGTATTACGAGTTCCCCACATGCGTGGGGATGAACCGAACCCGTTGATCAAGCGGGCAGTCGCCGTCCAGAGTTCCCCACATGCGTGGGGATGAACCGATGGATATATCAGTCCCGAAGAAGTACGTAAGGAGTTCCCCACATGCGTGGGGATGAACCGGTAGACATACAAGTGTAGTTCATCCAGGTAATGAGTTCCCCACATGCGTGGGGATGAACCGATAGAGAGTTAACTGTAACAATTTATCCTACAGAGTTCCCCACATGCGTGGGGATGAACCGAGAGTTAAAGAATTATTCTCTCTTCGCCCCAAGAGTTCCCCACATGCGTGGGGATGAACCGAAAGATTCCACCCCTACAACACCACTCCCCGAGAGTTCCCCACATGCGTGGGGATGAACCGGTAATTCTCCGTGGATTACGCGATTATAATGTGAGTTCCCCACATGCGTGGGGATGAACCGTATCAGATGGATACCTACCTACAGAATACAGAGAGTTCCCCACATGCGTGGGGATGAACCGACACATATTGATAACTTCTTCATCA
>ENA-UOOR01004541-UOOR01004541.1-fermentation-metagenome-genome-assembly--contig:-NODE-4541-length-10981-cov-2.767802_pt1 | contig 10981 bp, 8 predicted proteins | sample MGYA00245780_ERZ724029 | MGnify/ENA primary metagenome ERZ724029 (study PRJEB28704, sample SAMN03018315) | fermentation metagenome | biome: anthropogenic terrestrial biome; feature: soil; material... | reverse complement strand
TGTCAGCGAGAAGGGCGAGCCGGTAAAGCAGGGCGAAACCGGAGAGCTTATTGTAAAAGGTCCCGGTGTAATGAAATGCTATTACAACAATCCAAAAGCGACCGCAGAGATTCTGAAAGACGGATGGCTTTACACGGGGGATATCGCAAGGATGGATGAGGACGGATTTATTTATCTTGTCGACAGGAAAAAAGATGTAATAATCACAGGCGGAGAGAATATCTATCCCGTACAGATAGAGGACTTTTTAAGAACCCATATGGAAATAAAAGATGCGGCTGTCATAGGTCTCCCCGATAATCGTCTTGGAGAAATAGCCGCGGCGATTATCGAACTCAAGGAAAACTCTACCTGCACAGAAAAGGATATAAATGCCTTTTGTATGGAACTGCCGAGATACAAAAGGCCGAGAAAGATAATATTTGCAAGCGTACCAAGAAACCCCACCGGAAAGATAGAAAAACCCCGCCTGCGCGAAATCTATTGCGGCAAACGTCTTGTTGAAGCGGCAACCACCGATTAAAAGGAAAAAGCCGGTTTTATAAAATATCGGAACAGAAAAGAACGGTTATAAAAACTTCATCCCTTTCGTTATTATGTGTAATAACACCACATTTCTAACTTTAGGTTGAAGTTCATACCGCTCTTTTTTATTATTCTTTTTTATATAAAAAACTTTTTTTGAAGCTTTTCTTTAAGTGGTTTGTTGGCATTTATATAAAACAGCACAATTCCTAATATAACAAAGGTTGCCAATGGGTACAGAGACCATACAAGATAATCGCGTGTGAGAAATGCAATGTTTAATAATATCTCTATCGCAAGGTTCATAAATCCAAATAAAATCATAGTAAGCGCTGCAATCGGGAGCTTTTCGGATTTTGTATAAAGGGAAAGAAAAGTGATGAGCATAACGACTGCAGCAACTAAAAGGGTTACAGGAAGTGCAAAATTAAGAAACCAGCCACCCTCAATAGTACGGTCTATATAATATAGATATACTATAATACCTGCGAAATCTATACCAAGACAAGTCACGGAATCAATTTTACTCTTTGCTATCGGCAGAACAATAATAAGATACAGCAGTGCTAACGCACCGGTTACAAATCCGGACCAAACAATCCTACCGTTTATTCCGACATCGCATATAACAGACAGAGCTATCGGAAGCAAAGCCATTAAGGATAACAAACCTATAACGCTGTTCTTGCTTACTTTTTGAGAGGGACTCGGACGATAGGGAGGGTATGGCATCGCCGCTTCAGAATTTACTATATACTTTGGATTTATGACTTCTGTTTTGCATAAGGGGCATTTTTTCTCACTGTCCGCAAGCTCAACGCCGCAGTTTACACAATATGACACCGTTTATTTTCATCCTTTCCGAAAAACGATCAATGCTTATTCCGAAATCTCGTAACGATATTTGTCTCTTTGATTGCTCTCTATTTTTGCAGTAATTCCGAGCTGTTTCAGATTCGTAAAAAACTTTTGCTCAAGCACAGGCTCCTCGATATTTCTTATAAAATTGATATATAGTTTATCCTTATATGAAAGGACACCGCAGTTGGATGGCAGGGTTGCTTGCACACCGAGGATAAAATTAAGCCGGTCAACATAAGCGGAAATATCCTCGGGAAGCATAACCATTCCGAGATTGGAAAACGACAGTGCGGCTTTTCTTTCCCCGACCATATTATATACGAGCTTGAGTGCGATATTTTTTATAAACAGAGGCATTATCTTCAGAATTAAATGCTTTTCTGCTTTTACATTTGTAGTAAGCCTTGCATTCAGCGCCTTTTTTGTCAGTTCAAAACCCATCTGGTGATGCACGGATTTTATAACCTCCTCAAGAGTGAATTCCCCGTATCTCGGGTCTATTCCGGGAGTGATATACAGAACGAAATTCCTGAGCGTATCGCTGGCAAAATAATTCCTCAGATTGACAGGAAGCATTATTTTGACCGGCTTCTGTCTTTTTATTCTGGGTTGTTCAATATTCTGTATGTCCATTATTGAGTATATCATAACAGAAATAAGAAATGCTGTAAGGCTTACGTTATATTCCTTCGCTTTATTCAGAACAGCATTCACATCAATAATACCGGTGGTGATATTAAGAAATTCGTTGCGTTCAAGAGTGCCGGTAAGACGAAAAGAGTTTGTATCTTTTCGGCTGCTGCTTACCGGTCCTTCATATTTCAAAAAGCTGTCCTCAAGCTCGCTCTCGGGTGGCTCCTGATTGCGGTCAAGCACCCCGTATCCGCAGGAAAAACATTTTTTGTACTTTTGGGTAAGGTATTCGGCTATAAGAGTTTTTAAAAAAACGAGCCCGCCGTTACCGTCCGTAAGCGCGTGGAAAAATTCCACGGCGATTCTGTTGCGGTAATACAAAACCCTGAAGGCGCATTTACGGATATCACGGAAATGCATCCGCGAACAGGGATAGGGTTCGTCCTGTTTAATCCCGGGGACTTTTTCGATTTCCTCAAGGTAATACCAGAAAAGCCCTCTGCTTATCCTGACGGACATGGATGGAAACCGCTTTACAGTCACTTCAAGTGCGGATTGTAGTATTAGGGTGTCCACAGGCTCTTTTAAAGTTGCGGAAAGCCGGAAAACGTTGCTCCAGTTTTTTCGTTTTACCGCAGGGAATATTTTTGCGGCGTTATCTAACCGCATCCAGTTCAGCTTTTTTTGCTTCATGAAATATCTCCGATATTCAATTCCGATATTTTAACATGGTTTTATTTATTATGCGGAAAATCCGATGAACGTTAAAACTGTAAATTTGTAAAATTTTACGGTGTTAATTTTTGAAAAACTCCTGCTTATAAAGTTCACGCTGCGGAATGGCAGCGCGAACTTGTAAAATATACAATATTATAAGCCGAGTTCGTTTTTTATCTGACTGAGCTCGTCGTCAACGGAGGCATTACTGTTTTCCGCATACTTCTGCTCAAGCTCCTTTGCCTTGTCAATAGGCTCGGAGTTCAGCTCGGACATGGCGTTTGCTTCGTCAAGCATTTTATTAGCTTTGTCCTCCATACGCTTAAAGTCGCCCATTGCGCCGCTTGTTTTGTTGATTGACTGGGTTGCCTCGTTAATGGTCTCCTGCGTTTTCGCTATCGCAACTTTTGCTTTGATCATCTCACGACGGTTTTTCAGCACCTCGATATCAGAGGCGAGCTTGTCGTGCATCTGACGCATTTTCACTGCGTTCTCATGAGCGGCGGCATATGCAGTCATCAATCCTGCGCCGATATTCTCAAGCTCCTGCTTTTTTGTTATAAAAACGCGGGCGTCGTCGTCGTTTCCTGCAAGCACTGCTTTTTTTGCGTAATCAGCGTATTTTGTTACTTCCGCCTGGTTTGCTTCCATTAGACGCTTTGTGCGGGCTTCCTCCGCCATAACTCCGGCGGTGCTGCGTTTTACCTCGGCAAGGTCCTCAAGCATATCGCGTAAATACTGATCGATCATTTTTGAGGGGTTTTCCATTTTGTCTATCAAAGCGTTGATATTCGCTTTGATTATGTCGTTGAATCTCTCAAGAATTGCCATTTCGTTTCTCCTTTAAATTGTATTTTTATCGTTTTTATCTTTATTTGCTGTGTTATCATTTTCGTATTTTTTTGCCAGGTCCTCAGCCTCCGTATCTCCAAACTTTTCGATAGGTGTTTTTAGAATCTCCTCGGTCTGCTCTGCCTCAAGGTTCTTCTGCTTTTTATGATGTCTCCACCACATAAAAAGAATTGCGACAATAGCGGCGACTCCGAAAATAATGAAGACGGTAATCCAGGGCGATTTGGTCACGGTCATAATCCGTTCTGCAGTATCGTAAAAGGTTTTGCTGAAAAATTCCTCCTCGCTATAATCACTGTAATAGTATCGTTCCAGATAATTACCGAAAATCTCTCCCGCTTCTGAGTCTATTACCGATTTTGCCTTGTTTCCTGGGTAGGCGAAATATCTGTAGTTGTCGTTATACTCAAAAAATACGACTAAAAAGTGCGATTCGTCGGTAAAAAGCTTATCATATAAATCACGGGTGAATTGAGCCAGTTCTTCGTTGCTTACATAATGCTTTCCGTTTATAGTGTCGGTTATATGAAGATAGGGCTGAACGCCTGTCTTATCATAAAAATGTTCCATGCCTTTTTCAAGATTTCTCTCGCTGAAAATCCAATTAATCTCATCATTGAAATACTCCGTCTCATTGACAGATCCTTCGGGTAGCTTTTCGCGAACCACCGTTGAACTATCTACGGATTTGCTGTCGAACAAACCAGCGACATTGACAATTATCGCTATAATAACGAATACTGCAATTATAATCAATAACGTGGTTATGCAGCCTGCACTGCATCCGTTGTTCCCCGAATCGTTCCCGTTGCCTGATGACCTACCCGACCTGGTATGAATTATCATAGGAAATCCAAAGAAACCGCCGCCGGAGACTCTTGGTGAGTTTCTGTTCGTGGAATGTCCTCCGCTTCGACCGCTTCGACCGCCAAAACCTCCGAAGCCGCCGCTACGCCCTCTGCCGCCGCCAAAGCCCCCGAAACCGCCGCTGCGCCCTCCGCCGCCGCCAAAGCCGCCACCGCGTCCTCCTCCTCCGAAACCGCCTCTTCCCATGCTGTTTAATCCTTTCGATTATGTTTAATATAGATTAACACTTTTTGTAAGAAAAGGCAAGAAGTTTTTGCCGGATTTTTCAAAATGCTGTGTTTAAAAAATATTCACCTTGTTGACAAAATAATACGAAAAATATATAATAATATGCAATCTGAATATTTATGCCCGTTATTTACTAATAAAAAGCAACTGAGGGGAAAAAACATGAGAATTTGCAAAGCATGCGGCACACCGCTGGTTGAGAGTGAAAAGTTATGTAACAACTGTGGGGAGGAGTATGTCGAGGAAAAAGCATTCTGCCCGAGCTGCAAAGAGCAGGTGAGAACGGGAACGGCTTTTTGTGAGAGATGCGGAGTTCCTTTGTTTGAGCAGCTTTCAACCGAACCGGAACTTAAAAAAGAAGATGTAATAAATGATATAAACGAAAAAATGAGAGGTCAATGGTTTAAGAGACTACCCAAACGCACGCTTTCTATCTGTTTGATCGCTGTTGTTTTAATAGCTTCCGCAGCTGCTTTTATGCCGCGGATAATAGAAAAACTTAAGGGTGAAAATCCAACTGAGCATCTGCTGTACATAAAGAACAATGAAATATTTTATTCATCTCTGAGAACGATAGAACCGATAGAGATAACAAAACGGTTATCAGGCCGTATAGCGGCAAACGAAAGCAGGGGATATTTTAGCTACCTTTCAAGAATAAGTAACGACGGAAAGCTGTTATTTTATCCCGACAAGCTGACTCCGGGGCGACAAGGTTATAGCCTTTATTATAAAAAGCTTGATAAAGCGGACGAAAACGGTGATGAAATCGCCTCCGAAGTAACCAATTATCTTTTTAACGAGGACGCCACAAAGCTTTTTTATACAACTGTGGATCGCACACTTTATGTGTATGATTTTTCCGAAAGCGAAAAAATCGCTGAAGAGGTCCGTGTTTTTCGTATTAATAAAGAAGGTACAAAACTATTGTATAGAACCGTTAACGGGGGCACATTCATAAGTAATGATAAAAATGAGAGCGTAAACATAACGGAAAATGGAGATTTTTTTCACTGTTCATCTGATCTTGATAGGATTTATTATTTTGCCGAAGGTACTTTTTATTTGTGGGAAAACGGCGTCAATACCGTCATCGATACCGGAGTAGAAAAGGTTTTAGGGGTATATGACAGCAAAGAGATATATTATACAAAACCCACCAGCGAAAGAATGAAAATCTCAAACTTAGTTATTGACGATAAGTTGAGTGAGGACGCGTTGATATTTGAGCCTGCCTTTCCAAATAAGCCGGTTGAGCCTGTTTATCCGGATTACGATAATTACAATTCATGGAAGGAGTACAGTGAGGCAGTAGAGGAGTATAACTTATTATACGGTGAGTATAAAGAAAAATACGATAAATATTTGATAGCATATGATTCGTATCAAAATGATAATGTCAGATATCAAGAGAAAAAGCGTCGTGATTTATTAAGGGAAGAGTTGAATCAAGATACGTTAACAATCGATAATTCTCAACTTTACTATTATAACGGCGAACATTCATCTCTGGTTTGCGATAACTTTGTAAATGAAAGTCGAAACGCTTTCAATTCACCTGTTATGGTATTTAGGAAAAGAAAAAGCATCGAGGATAAAAAGATAAAGATTTCAGAGATTAGTTCGATAAATGATATATATATTTTATACGACGGAGAAGAAATGATAGATACTTTTATTGCGATAAAATCCGATATTTTCCCCTATTATTATAAAGGCGATTTATATATAAACGAGAATGCCGGCAGAATTTACAATTTAAAAACCCAATATAATGAAAAAAGCGTAATCCCCCGTGGAAACCTATACGAGACTACAATAAATAATAATATACCGGGAGAAAAGGTCTTATACGACGAAAACGTATCAAGTATTGAATCAATCAATGAGAACGGCAGCCTGCTGTATTATAAAAATATAAAATATGAACGTAACATGACTGATGGTTCCGGACTCGATTGGGATTATACGGGCGATTTATATATGAATAAAGAATTCATTGATTCCGATGTGAAGTTCGGGTCAGTAAAAGTTATTCCTGAAACCGGGAGTATCATATACTTAAAGGAATATGTTTCCGGCGAAAGAAAAGTAGAGCTGAAAATTTTTTCCGACGGTGAAAGCAGGATTATATCTGAGGATGTTTGCGACTATTATGCCATAAGCGATGAATGTATTACTTATCTCAAAGCACACGACTTGGAGGATAATGGCGGCGATGTATATTTGTATAACGGAAAAGACGAGGATGAGCTGATAGATAGCAATGTTACATACTTAATAAAGATTTCAGAAAAAAATTTAAACAATGTGAGCATGTTTGTTTATTAGTTATGTGTTAATGGCTGTAATTAGAAAAAGAGAGGGTTTTGATTATGAGAAAAGTGTTTATTGTTCTTCTTGCGGGGATATTGGTTTTATCCTTCACTTCCTGTAACGGTGATGAAACAAACGAAAGCATGTTTTCCGGTTCTACAGAAAAGTCCGTATTATCCGATGATAAATCCGACAGCTACGATAAGGACAAAAACGAGTCGGAGAAGGACATTTCCTCGGAAACCTCAGAGCAGGAGCGCCTGCCCGATTATATTCCAAACTTTGTTTCTTTTGCTCCTCTTGCCGTATCGCTGCGTGCCACGGACTCAACCTCAATACGGCTTACAAAAATAAACGAGACGGCAAGCTACGGTGATGTGGTACTTTTCACAAGCGATTTCGGAAGCCGCATATCCGCGGAAAACGATGATTTTTCTGAATTTGCCGTTATGGTTTGCGAATACGACCATAATTACTTCGGATATGTTAAAAAGAGTATTTACAAAGTCGGTGAAACGGATGTGGATAAAACCACAATCGAAATACCACCCGAAGGTTTTGTTATCGTCGCTCACTCCGCTCAAACAAGGATGATCGGCAAGTTTGACGACTTCGATTCGGAAACACCTTTGTTCGTAAGCGGTATTCAGCTCGCCGATGTCGGATTTTCGATAGATAAAACAAACACCCCCATCACAATCGACGGGGTCGTCGACAGGCAATGGGAGAATTTTAAAATCGACACCATAGATGAAAACAATCAGCTATGGCAATATTCCTCGTTTGATAAGGGGGATTATTACGCCACTGCGGAATACTTTGCTTCATACGATGATGATTATATCTATCTCGCTGTAATAGTTAATTCTCCGTATCATTATTGCCCTATATCTCCCGGAACTGCGGGTGATATGTGGAAGTATGAGTGCATTCAGGTGAAGGTAGTCGATCAAAGCCCGCTTTCCGATTTCATGCTCGAGCATTACGACCATATCATTGACAACACCGCAGTAAAGGAGGGACATGTGCGCTCTTACGGCTTCGCGGTAAGCGACGCAGGTGAGACCTGCTTTTACGAGAGCGGCATAAACACCGTTTTTGGCGGAAAAGCTAAGGTTGTCCGTGACGATAACGCTCAGACTACTACTTATGAGGTTGCAATAACATGGGAGGAGTTCGGTATTGACAGCTCGTCAATAAAGGAATTCGGGCTGACTTTCTCGATAAACACAACGAACGAGGAGGATTTTGAAAACAGCGTTTGGAAAAATCTCATACTGCGTGACGGCGGCGGAGTTATAGGACGCAATGACTGGTCAAAAATACCCGTTGTAACCCTTAACGAATAACATCAGAGCCGCAGAAGCAGACCGTTTATTCTTTTACTAACCCTCATTCTCTCGGAATAAACCCATTCCGGTTCGAAATCGATGTTAAAGTTCCTTGAAAAGGAGTAAAACAGATTTATTTTCTGGTAATACCTCTCCATTTCCGAAAGAGAACCTCCTGCGAGCTCGGGTGGTGTGATATGTCCGCGGTTGGTGCGGAAGTATTCTTCTACAAATTTCAAAAAGCATTGCATCACCTCGGCATCATTTACATCAAATGGAAGGGTCATAAGCTTGTATTCTACCGCCTCCGGCAGCTTAAAATGCTTGATGCTGTCTAAAATAATCAGGAAATCACGCACATCCATTTTTCTGTAGTAATCAAGCTTTTCCTCTCTTGTGCTCCAGAGTGCGAGCTTCTCACGAAGGGGAAGACCGGTAATATTCGTGATCAATTCGCTCGGACCGATAACCGCTTTTGTTATCGGTTCGTCCTCTGTTTCAAGGTTATCCCTTATAAAATTCACATCGCCATCAGCGGAACACACATAACCGATCTCATAAATACCCTTCCGTCCCGCTCTTCCTCCAATCTGCTTTACCTCCTGCGAGGTCAGGTAACGGATATCATCTCCGTCGAATTTCTGCAGATCCATGAATATGATTCTTCTTATCGGAAGGTTGACACCCATCCCTATAGCGTCGGTAGTGATAAGGAGCTTACTCGTCCCGTCCAAAAAGGTTTTGTACTGCATTCGTCTTACCTCGGGCGGTAAGTCTCCGTAAATGACGCTGTTTCTTACACCTCTGTCAAGGAAATATTTTGAAAGCTCTAAAACACGTTTTTTTGAAAAAGCGACAAGAGCATCGCCGTTCTGTATTTTTCCAAACGAGAACGGAGCTTCATAAACCTCAAGCGGTGTCTGTCTTCTGTATTCGATAATATCGTAAAAATCCCCGCAGTCATTGATAATCTCCAAAAGCAAGTCCTTCGCATTTGCTGCACCGCATACATGAATCTCCGCGCAACGCAGACCGAGAACCGCTTTTGTCCACGCTTTTCCACGCTGGGAGTTTCCTATCATCTGAATCTCATCTATAACAGCGACATCATAGATTTCGTTTGCATCGAGCTTTTCGACGGTAGAGCAGACATGTCTTGCGTTATCAACGCGAATTTCCTCTTCGCCGGTAATAAGATTGCAGGGAACACCCTCCTTGTTCAGCTTTTCATAATTCTCGAGTGCGAGAATACGCAGAGGTGCGAGATATACGCCACTTTCCGCTTGTTTTAGACGCTCTAATGCGTTGTAGGTCTTTCCGGTATTTGTTTCACCCAAATGCAGTATAAAGCTCCGCTGTAAATCTCTTGCTTTTGAATACTCGTCCTTTGGATTTTCGGGAAAATATTTTGAAAACTCTCCCGCAATCATATGGGGGATATGAACGGTCATAAGCACGGATAATAATCCCGAGCTTCTGTATGCTTCCTTGTTTCCGGAAACAATTTCATCAAAATTATAATCGGTTTTGTTCTTTTTATTATAATGGTTCAGTAACCTGCGTGATATTTCGTCGAGCAGCAGAAGATAACCGTTGTAAACGGTGTTGTATTCCCTTACATCCTTGTATTGAAGCTCCTTTAAAGCTTTTAACTTTTTGCGTACGCTCGCCTCATGATTCCATAGATTTGAATCACGAGTGCTTTTAACGATGGCTTCTATTTGTTTTAGCTGATGTGCCAATATCTCAAAATCGCGAATAGCCCTCTGCGCTTTTTTCATCCTTAAACCTTGAATTCCCTTTATGTGTATTTGTGGTTGGCGAACATATTATATTATGCGGAAAAACTGCTTATATTATCAACCTGCTTCCGTTAAGAACAGCCAAAATGAGTTTATCCTGCTGGTATTCAAGCTTGAGCGAAAAAAACGGGATTTTCTGTTGGAGGAGCTTTAAAAACAGCTTGTCGCCCTCCCATAGGCAAAGGTCATAAACATTTTCCTTTTTCACCCATAAAAGCTCTCCCTCGTGACAGGCAGTTATCTCGCCCGTAAAACTATCTGATGTGAACAGATGCATATACTCTGTCTGCCAGACATCAGATACAAAGGTCACGATACCCCGATAGCAGTAATCGGTCAGCGTAAGGCCTGTTTCCTCCCTGACCTCCCGCATAACGCAGTCCTCAGGGGATTCCTTATCCTCGAACTTACCACCGATACCTATCCATTTGTCCCTGTTCTCATCAAGAGACTTTTTTGTCCGGTGGAGCATAAGGTATTTCCCGTCTTTCTCAATATAACAGAGTGTAGTGTTTTTCATATGATTTCACCCTTTTCTTATGATAAATATACATTATGGGACCATATAAGTCAATAACGCCGGTTTATAACGGCGGGGAAAGGAAAAGTAACAGTTTTGATTACAACCGAAATAAAGGGAATTCCGCTTGAATTTATAACGAACTCCGGGGTGTTTTCGCCCTCCGGCGTTGATAAAGGCACACTGTCAATGCTCTCTAAGGTAGAGTTCCTTCCGACAGATAAAGTGCTTGATCTGGGCTGCGGTTACGGTGTTGTGGGTATTTTGGCAAGCAAGCTTATCGGAGAGCATAGAGTTATTATGTGCGATATCTCCGAGGATGCTTTGGA
>ENA-UOOR01004540-UOOR01004540.1-fermentation-metagenome-genome-assembly--contig:-NODE-4540-length-10984-cov-5.215390_pt1 | contig 10984 bp, 9 predicted proteins | sample MGYA00245780_ERZ724029 | MGnify/ENA primary metagenome ERZ724029 (study PRJEB28704, sample SAMN03018315) | fermentation metagenome | biome: anthropogenic terrestrial biome; feature: soil; material... | reverse complement strand
AAACCCATGACCCCAACGGATGTTATTGGTATATTACCTCGGGGTGGAACGATATTAGGAACGAGCAATCGCGCCAACCCTTTCCAGTATCCGTGGCCAGATGAGCAAGGGGTGGTTCGTCCCCAAAATTGCGTTCCTCTGATTTTAGAGAATTTGAAACGGTACGGGATAGAAGCTTTAATCGTAATTGGTGGTGACGGGACCCTAAAAGTCGCTGGAGAACTAGTTAAGTTAGGTGTTCCGGTAATTGGTGTTCCCAAGACCATTGATAATGATTTAAATGCCACCGATATAACCTTTGGTTTTTCTACAGCAGTAGAGACGGCAACTGATGCTCTGGACAAGCTCCATACTACGGCGGAATCACACCACCGGGTCATGGTATTGGAGGTCATGGGTCGGTACGCTGGTTGGATTGCGCTTCACGCGGGGATAGCCGGAGGTGCTGACGTTATATTAATCCCCGAAATCCCTTATCAACTGCAACAGGTCTGTGCTAAAATTGAGAGTCGGAACCGCAAAGGGAAGAAGTTTAGTATCGTAGTAGCCGCTGAAGGCGCACGGCCGGTAGACGGAACTATGGTAGTTAAAAAGTATGTAGACGATTCCTTTGATCCGGTACGCTTGGGTGGAATCGGTGAAAAAGTAGCCGAAGATATCGCTGCCCAGTGCGGGGTTGAAACTCGTTCTTTAGTTTTGGGCCATCTGCAAAGAGGTGGAAGTCCTTCGGCTTTTGACCGGATATTAGCAACCCGTTTAGGAGCAGCAGCTGTCAAGTTAGTTGTTGAAGGAAATTTTAACCGGATGGTTTGTTTACGAACACCGAATATTGAATCGGTAGATTTGTTTACAGCTGTGGAAGAAGCAAAACTAGTCGATCCTAGCGGAGACTTGGTTTTTGCTGCCAAGGCTGTGGGTATTTCTTTCGGTGATTGAGGCTAATTAAAAGGAAAGGCGTAGACCGCTAGGGTCTGCGCCTTTCTTGTTATATTATGAAGCTAAAATAGTTTGAGGGGGGAAACCTGTGTTATTAGGCGTGATTTCCGATACTCATATTCCGGTACGGGCTCAAAAGCTACCTAAGCAAGTATTTGAGGCTTTTGATGGGGTGGACTTAATTTTGCATGCAGGGGATTTGGTATCGGAAGAGGTGATCTTGCAGTTAAGGGCTATTGCTCCTGTAGAAGCGGTAGCTGGTAACTGTGATCCCTTGTACCTTAGCGAAAGGCTACCTCGAACTAGATTACTGCAATTAGCTGGTTTTTCTATCGGTTTAACCCATGGGCATATAGGTTCCCCAGAATTATCAACACCAAAGCGGGCACTGGCCCTCTTTGAGTCTTCAGATTTAGTGGTTTTTGGACATAGCCATAGGCCATATAATAATATTGTTCAGGGGGTTCACTTGTTTAACCCTGGTTCCCCAACAGATCGTCGGGGAGCCCCGCAGCATTCAGTTGGTTTAATTAAATTAGGGCAGGAGATTATATGTCAGCACATTTTCTTTTCAGGGATCGACAACGCTTACTAGCTATAGCTATAGTTAGTACCTTACTATTTATTTTAGCTAGCGGGGTAGAGGCCCAAAATCTCCAAGTTCATTTTATCGATGTGGGCCAGGGGGACTGTATTTATGTTTTAACGCCAGATGGCTACAGTCTGCTAATTGATGCTGGTGATGTTAAAGCTGGTCCTAAAGTAGTCCAGTATTTAACGGCTTTAGGGGTTAAAAAAATTGACGTATTAGTTAGTACCCATCCCCACTCCGACCATATCGGTGGAATGCAAGCGGTATTAGCTGCTTTTAAGGTTGGGCAAGTATATGATTCGGGTCGATTGCATACCTCTAAGACCTTTGAAGAATACCTAAAAACAATTGATGCGCTACAAATCCCCTTTGCCCTTGCCCGAACTGGTGACCAGATTCCACTAGGCTCCCAAGTTGCGTTAAATGTACTGTGGCCCGATGGTCCTCGGACAATTTTAGATTATCGTAACCTCAATGAGTCGAGTATAGTCTTGTTATTAGAATATGGCCAGGTACGGTTCTTGTTTACCGGCGATGCTGGTATTGAGTCGGAGGAGCGTATTTGCACAACCAATTTACTGAGCAAGGTAGCTGTACTGAAAGTAGGGCACCATGGTAGCCGTTCCAGTACCGGAGCCCAATTTTTAAAGGCGGTTGCTCCCCAAACAGCTGTGATTATGTTAGGTACCGGTAACCCTTACGGCCATCCCCACCCCGAAGTTATCCGGCGTTTGGAACAAGGGAGGGTTCAAGTTTTACGTACCGATCAAGAAGGTACGATAATAATTACTTCTGATGGCCAGGATTACTTTATTGTGCAACCGGCGAGCTACGCTACTTCACAGCCGCTAGATCCGTCTGGTTCAACTAGCTCGTTAGTCAATGTAAACTTAGCATCGTCTACAGAATTACAGACCTTACCAGGTATCGGTGAAGTTTTGGCCCAAAGAATTATTGAATACCGCATTAAAGTAGGGCTATTTAGTAGCCCGGAAGACCTGTTGAATGTTAAAGGGATCGGTGTAACTACTTTAGAAAAAATTCAAACCCTAATTACTTTTTAAGAAAGGAGGCCTACTAGTGAAGATCCAAGTCACTGTCGATCAAATTGAGACAGGACAAGCCCGTTTGTTAATTCGTCCTCAGGAAGCAGAGCCAATAATTTGGCCGTCCCAGTATTTGCCTACCGGCACCAAGGAGGGCGATATCCTTACTATCGAAATAAGACAAGATCCTCAAGCGACAGCAGAAGCTACTGAACGGGTAAAAAGTCTGATGGATAGTTTACTCCAGAAGAACAGTAAAAAGCGTAGCGACTGATTGTTTACGGTCGATCTCCTCTCTAATCTCACGATCTAATAAGATAGTTACCTTGTAGACCCACCCTTCTTCTGCAGCTGTCAGTATTTCTGACGGTAGGAACCACTGTTGTCCCTGATCATCCAGGATTACCACCCAACCATCAGTGCATTCATCTAAGACCCCTCTGAAGGAAAAAGCGACCTGGTCTTCTTTACTAATTACTAGCGGTAATATTAACCCCAAGAGTAAGGTTAGGATTATTAAAATAAGGACTATCGGCTTTATCTGCATGTTTTTATTGTGAAGTAGAAATGAGAAATATGCAAATGTTGAGAATACGAGAATAATGAAAAGAGCTAATTCTCGTTAGTTTAACGACTAGTAAAATCAGGGAAAATCTCCCTCTCATATCGCAAAATAGCTCTGGACACCATAACCTCGGAGGAATGGAGGTGTTATCGGTGTCAGTTGGCTTAATGGTTTTAGTTGGAGCAACTGTATTGATCTTTGCTGGGGTTGCAGACCGAGTCTTTGACCGCCTGCGGCTCACAGATACTCAAGCCCTGCTGTTTATTGTACTTATCGCAGCTGGGAGCTTTATTGACATTCCAATTAGCAGAACACCAGTTCAAGTTTCGTTAAACGTTGGCGGTGGTTTGCTACCGCTAGGTCTCGCGATTTACCTGCTTATTAAGGCCGGTAGCAGTCGAGAGGTATGGCGAGCTTTGGCAGCAACAGCAGCTACCGGTGTTATTTTGCTAGGGCTTCGCTATTTAATGCGTAATTTTGGGCACGGTCGAACCGACATAATTGATCCGCTCTATGTATTAGGGGTTGTTGGTGGTCTTGTCGGTTATCTAGCCGGTCGATCCCGACGTTCAGCTTTTATAGCTGCTACTTTAGGTGTATTGGTAACCGATGCGGCCTACTACTTTTCGGCTCTTTCTCAAGGGGTGAGAGGGGTCGTTAGTATCGGTGGTGCCGGTGGTTTTGATGCGATCGTTATTTCCGGGGTTTTGGCGGTATTCTTAGCTGAGGCTATCGGTGAGACCCGGGAACGGTTAGGTGGAGGTCCGGTGGAAGACCGGGACTTTCCAGCTGGTCTTAAGGTTTCTAATGTTATTGAAGACAATGATGATTCGGAAAAAAGGCCAGAATAGCAGTTAGAAAGGAGGTTTAGACTATGCGTAAGGTTCTGTTAATATCCCTTATTTTGGGGTTGCTCTATACCCCAGCTGTTGGAGCCCTTGACTTATCTCCTTTTGACCAACACAATGGTCAGCAATTCTTTACTATTACCGACGATGCTGGAAAAATTATTGCTAAAATCGGATCTTTGGTTTCTGTAGGCGATTACTTAATTACCGAAGATGATTCTGGTTACCGGATTAGTTCTGTTCAGGAATTTACCGTTAAAGCCCGTTATGATGGTAAAGTTGATTTAGAAAAACCCGGCTGGGTAATGGTTAGTGATCAGGAAACTACGACGACTAGCTTGCCAACCCAGGCACCAGGAGCTAAGCCCAAAATTGGGGTTTATTATACCCATAGTGAAGAGTCTTACGTTCCCCATTCCGGAACAGCAGACAAAAAACGTGGTGATGTTTACCAAGTAGGGGGAACGCTAGCTCAATCTCTAAAAACTAATGGTGCTGAAGCCGTAGTTTCTGAAAATAACCACAGCCCTCGAGATGCCAATGCTTATAACCGATCACGGGCTACGGCTATGCAGCTGTTACGGCAACGGCCGGGAATCTTAGTAGATGTGCATCGGGATGGTATCCCTGATCCTAATTATTATAATAAAACTATAAATGGCGAACCGGTGGCCCAAATCCGGATTGTGGTTGGTAAACAGAACGCTAATAGATCAGTTAATTTTGACTTTGCCAAAGAGTTAAAAGCCAGGGCCAATGAGCTCTATCCCGGTTTAGTTAAGGAGATATTCTGGGCTAAAGGTAATTACAACCAAGATTTAGCCCCTCGAGTTATTCTCTTAGAATTTGGGACCCACACCAATACGTTGCAAAGAGCCGAAAAATCAGCTCAAATGATGGGTAAAGTGTTGGCAACAATGGTGGGGGCAGCCGCTCCGCAACAACAAGGTCTGGGAACAGCTCAACAGCAGCAAAATCAGCCAACTGGGCGGCCAGGGGATCAAACCGGTGGTTGGAGTTCGGCTCTCTGGATACTAGCCATCGCGGTTGTTGGATTTATCGTTTATGCCCTAGTTAATTCGCAAGGTGTCGGTGGTATTAAGTATATGCTTTCTAAATTTACTTCTAAAGAGTTACGTGGCTTCTTTGGTGGAACCAAAAAAGGTGCGAAAAGAGAAATAAAAATTCCACCGGAAGATGACCAAAGAGAAGAATAGACTGATGTAAAATTAGGCGGGGGTTTCTAACCTCCGCCTGCTGCTATTTACAGATAGTAATAATTGGTAGATAATAGGGGTGAGTTTCGGGCCTTTCTTAGAGGGAAGGGATAATGTGGGGGAAGAATTAGTAAAGGATAAACTAGCTATAGTGCTTTCTGGAGGCGGGCTACGTTCGGCGGCCCATATCGGGGTACTTAAAGTTTTGGAAGAGTACGGGATTAAACCAGATAGTTTAGTAGGTACCTCTGGTGGAGCCGTTGTAGCGGCCTTTTACGCTTCGGGGTTAACACCGCTAGAGATCGAGAAACTATATCTTTCTATTATTGGTCGAGAAAACCAATATATCGATTTTGCTGTGGGACAACTTTGGCAAGCGCTTTTAAAGCTAGACATTTCTAAGGTCAAAGGGCTTATCAAAGGAGAAAAACTACGGCGGTTTATCGCTAAACATTTACGATATCTGCAAAATTTTACTGATTATAACCAGCTTAGTCCTGAACAGCAGGAACAAGTAACAGAGCTTTATTTAACAGCGGTAGATATCAACGATGGAACCGAGATAGTTTTCTGTCCTCCCCAAGGGGTTAGGGCAGCCGATTACGGACCTGGTTTTACAGAATTTAGGTTATGTTCAAAGGCTGCGATTGCCGATGCGGTGCGGTGTTCTATCGGGATTCCCGGTACTTTTATTCCGTATTGCCTTGACGGTAACCATTACGTAGATGGCGGTCTGCGTGATAATTTACCGGTAGCGGTAGCGGTTAAATTGGCTAAGGCTAAAAAAGTCTTAGGGGTAGATCTGGGTTATGCTGGGTTACGTAAAGAGGATTTAGTAAAGAACGGGATTATAGATATTCTCTCCCAAACAGTAGATATTATGGCTATGGATCAGTTAGCGGCCGACCTTTACGATCAAGAAATTAGCCAAGCGGCCCTAGTAATTTTGAACCCATTGATTTATGATGTTAGTTTAGTTGATACTCACCTTATCCCGACGATGATTCACCGGGGGGAGTTGTTGGCTGAAACCTATTGTCAGCTGAAAGGTTTGCAGAAAGGGCGAGAAAACGCTACTATTAATAGGACTCTCTTATTTACAGACGCTGATGAGGAGCCGGTCTTATTTCCTATGAAAGGAACCCCTGAATATCAGGTTTTTCGCAAGCAGCTAAGCGATCAGATTAAGCATCCAATAGAGCCAGATTCGCTCTTTACCCGGTTAGGACAGTTTTTACGGCGGACCAGAAATAAGGTATTCCTTACCGTAGGGTTGGTTGTGTTGGTTAGTGGTTTAATCTTGGTTTGGGGTGACCCAGCTGTGGTTCAATTCTTAGGTTTGTCTGGAATTCTATTAGGTCTAGTAATTATCTATGGGAGTAGCAAATGAAATCTCATCAGTTACAACTGGATACCTTTTCTGCTCGTTGTTTTCGGGTATACCAAGCTTCACAGATGTTTCGGTGGGCAACGTCTCTAATCGGTGCTCTCTTTTTAGTGATTAATAGGGGTAGCCCCCAGGTCGCTTTTTTCCCGGGGTTATTCATCTTAATCTTAGGAGCTATCCATACCCTTTTATATAAGCTAAGGGCCGATGATCTTCCGCAGAAAGGGCTACTCCAGAAAAAGTTAATTTCCACCGTAATTTTTGATATCTTACTGGCTACCGGTTTAATAATGGTCACCGGGGGTTTATCTAGCCCTTTTAAAATGTACTATGTCTTTTCTGCATTTTTAATTACCTACGCTTTTGGCTCTCGGTATACTTTGCTAAGCGGTATAACTATTGGCCTTTTATATGTGTTGATTGGCGTTGTTCAAGGGTTGCCTCAGCCTTTCTTCCGAATGGTTATGGTTCACCTTTCTTTTTATGTTATCTTTGCCTATCTTGGGGGCTATTTGGCTGACCAAGAAACAATTTTACATCAGACTATTCGGAATTCAGCAGAAGATATGCGACGGAAGCTGGCTGAAGAAGCTTCCTTGGCTAAATTAACTCGGTTGGTAGCAACTTTCCGGACGGTAGAAAACCAGGTTGACGTAGCTTTAGAAGAAGTAGTAAAAATTTTAGATTTGGAAACTGCAGCTTTATTTAGCTATGATAGTGAATTAAATACCCTCTCCTTAATGGCTGGGTATCAACTCTTTTGTAAGAAAGCAGAGAAAGTTCAGGGTTTAATAGTTGAAGCAGAGAACCCTTGCGTAGCTGCACGGGCGGCCTACTTCAAACGGCTAATCCTTGAGCAAAAACACCAACGGAATTTAATCGCCGCACCTTTATTGGTAGGTACTAATTTGTTTGGTGTACTGGTGGTTTTCCCGAAAAGAGAGTATAAAAATGATGATTTAGCGAAGTTGAATGTGGTTTGCGACATATTGGCTATGGGTTTAGAGAATGCCCAGTTAATTAGCTGGTTAAGCCGTCAGATTACTTTAGAAAGGGCCTTTCTAGAAACAAGTAAGTCTTTGGTCGATAACATTTCTTTAGAAGAGACCCTAAATTTGATTTTAAAAAGCGCTATTGATCTAGTCGGAGCTTCTGGAGGCGGTATCGGTTTATGGGATGCGGAAGCAGGTAAAGGATCCTATGTAACGATAATCGGTTTACCGGAATTTACAGAAGAAGAGTTTACTCTTGGTCAGGGGATTTTTGGACAAGTAGCGGCGACCGGCGAGGCTATGCTAGCAGCCGACTATAGCCAAATGCCTTCTGTGGTGGCGGTACCTTTGTATTTTCGTGAGGAACTGCAGGGAGTTTTAGGTCTACATGCCGGAGCAGAGCGCCAGTTTTTTACCAAACGAGATTTAAAGACCCTGGAAGCCTTTGCCGATTTGGCGGCTACCGGAATTAACCGAGCTAATTTGTATCACGAGGTTACCGTTAAATCAGGACAATTAGCATCGCTTCTGTACGTATCCCAGCAGGTGGCAGCTACCTTTGATCAGCAGGGAATTTTGGATGTTGTCCTAACTGCGGCGGTAACTCAGACCGCTTCTGATTGGGGCCTAATCTATTTGAGTAATTTAGAAGGTAAGCAGCTACAAAAAGCGGCTGTTTATGGTTTTGATGGGCAAGAGGAGCTGGAGCAACAGGTGGTCATAAGTCCGTCAATTTCACAAAAAGTGTTACGGGAAGGTCGGTTAGTACTCCTTTCTGAACAGGACTTAGCTACCCTTAATTGTTGTCACGAGTTAGGCGCCAAGAGCGGTATCGCCTTCCCCTTAATTGGTCGTAAGCGAGTATTGGGCCTTTTAATCTGTGCAAACCAGCGGGGAGAAGGTTATTCCATTGACAAACAGGAGTATTTAACTAACTTAGCTTTTTCAACAGCAATAGCCATGGATAATGCTATACTCTACCAAGAAACCAAAAACTTAGCGGAACGTGACCCTTTAACCGGTCTGTATAACCAAAGGTTACTGTACCAACACTTAGCAAGGGAGAGTAGACGAGCTCAAAGAAGCGGAAAACCTCTGACCTTTTTAATGTTAGATGTCGATGATTTTAAACAATATAATGATAAGTTTGGGCATCAAAAAGGTGATGAAGCTTTACGACAGATTGCCCAGGTATTAAGGGAGAGTCTTCCGGAAACGCCGTATATCTACCGTTATGGTGGGGAAGAGTTTTGCATTGTTTTACCGGATTGTGAGAAATCTGAAGCTCAGCCGATTGCTGAACGTATTTACCAAGCGATCGAACGAAGCCAGTGTTGTGTTACCTTATCTATTGGTTGGGCTACTTATCCTACCGATAGTCAGGAGATGGCTGAGGTAATTCGGTTGGCCGATGTGGCTATGTATGAGGCTAAGCAGTCTAAGAAAAATAGAAACCTTTCTTAACATTAAGTACTAGCTAGTTGAGTACTCTGAAGGTAGGAGGTTTTACCATGGGTTCTCCTACTCAGAGGCCAGCGGGTTGGTACTATCTAGCAGCCCTTATCTGCTTTTGGGGGGCTGTGGTTTCAGACGGTCTTCATTGGGTAGGGTTACTCTTAGGGGGTCGGCAACCAGCTTTAGCCGGTGTATTCCTTTATATTTTTACAGCGCTCTTTTCCTACCTAGCCATATTACATTTTAATTCGCCCCACGCTTTTCACAGGCCGCAGTGGATTCTAAGCGGTTTGGTGGGTCTTTGCATCCTTTCTTTTGGTTATCCCCGGGGTGTTACATTTTTGTTGGGGTTAGGCTTGATTGGGGTTGCCGGGCCAGGTGCTTTGGCTAGTATCGATACGCTTAACCAAATGGGATGTATCGCCTTAACTATCAGCGGATTTTATGCTTTGGTTAGTGCTGTCTTTTTCTGGGGCGGGCCTAATGGAGTGGATTGGTTACGGTTAACCCACCCTTGGTTAGGTGGGGTTATCGTAATTTTATGGGTCACCGCCTTAGCTTGGTATCTTCTGGATAGAGGTTTATTGACCCGACCTAAGGTAGAGCAGGCTTTACACCGTACCGCTTGGGTAGTTTTAGTAGCCGGTATAATTGGGCTAATAAACCATGGATTATGGTTTATTACTAGTTGGTATTGGCGACCATTACCTATAGTGCTACGATTTGCAGAGTTAGTTCCTTTTTACCACTTGCTCTGGCGAGAGTTTTCAGTAAAAACAAAGCGGTTAGGTGCAGAAGTAGGTTTCTGGGTGGGCTGGTTTGTTTTGCTGACCTTTGGTAGCCTCTTAGTAGTTGCATTAGGAGGCGGCGAGTTAACCGATGCTACTTTTGCTATCCAATTTCACGTTCGAGGGATAACCTGGCCGCTACTTATCGTTGGTTTAGTATTGTTTCCTAGTCGACATGGTAAAAAGCTGCTTTTGAGGTCGGTTCAAGCTGGCCGATCAGGATCATTTCAAGAGCCGCTACGTTTGGGGGTTAGTTTTTATTTCCTTGCTTTATGGCAGGTGGCTCTAGTCTCTTTATGGCGTCCACCACCGATGAATCACCCTGCCGCGATGTTGTTGGCGGCAGGGGTTGGATCTTGGTATACGTTATGGTTAAAGATATTATTTGTAGCCAATGTGGGGCTGTTAAGCGGGTACTTTTGGTTTTTGCGCCAATTGTTTCTTCCCAGCCGAATGCCCTTAGGTAACAGGGAGTTTCTCCAAGGGGAAAGCCATGCTCTTAGTTACCGACCGGAAAAACCAGGGGTAGAAAAGTAGTTTACTAATCCATTGTAAATCCCCTGACTAGCTTTATAACGGTAAGCTGGGTCAGCTAATCGTTTTTCTTCCCAGTAGTTGGAGATAAAACCAACTTCCACTAGTACCGCAGGTATGCGGGTATTTCTCAGCACATAAAAAGGGCTAGATTTTACGCCATGGTTATGCGACCCTAACGCTTTAACCAGCTGATTTTGGATAGATTCAGCGAGACGGCGGGATTCAACAGAACCAGAGTAATAAGTTGTTGTTCCGACAATATTCCGATCTAAATTAGCGTCGTTATGAATACTGACGAAAATATCGGCACCAGACTGATTGGAAATAGCGACCCGTGATTCTAATTGATCAAGCCCATCGAATTCTGGCGATATATCCCGATCTCTGGTCATTATTACCTTGGCCCCTGCTTGTTCAAGCATTTTCTTCAAATCCAAAGCAACGAATAAAACGTTAGTCTTTTCCAAGGTTTTACCGCTGGCCCCTACGGCGCCTCCGTTGGAGCCGCCGTGTCCAGGGTCAACGACAATGGTTTTCCCTTGCAGGGCAGCGGCGGGGTTTTCCGAAACAGCTGGGTCTGGTCGTGAGGGTGGGGCGGCACCCGATGACCCGCCGCTGAAG
>ENA-UOOR01004532-UOOR01004532.1-fermentation-metagenome-genome-assembly--contig:-NODE-4532-length-11009-cov-3.630363_pt1 | contig 11009 bp, 9 predicted proteins | sample MGYA00245780_ERZ724029 | MGnify/ENA primary metagenome ERZ724029 (study PRJEB28704, sample SAMN03018315) | fermentation metagenome | biome: anthropogenic terrestrial biome; feature: soil; material... | reverse complement strand
AGCGCGGTGCATCCTCCTTTGAGAGCAGGATGTGGTCTTTCGGATTGCAATAGACGCTCTGCATGAAGTCATGCACGGCGAACAAGCGTGGCGAGCAGCGATAGAGCTTTCCTCCCTGGAGCGCGTAGGCCCTCTCTAATGAGGTAAAGAAATACAGGTCATTAGCTGCTCGGATGATTTCGTATGCGTCATCCGAATGGGTGGGAGCGACCGATATGCTCACGTTGGGGTCTCCATCAACCACCACAAAGCGTGTGGCGCCATCGAGCCTGCTCGGGCGCCCAGAGATGGCTCCCTCCGCCCCCTCAACATCGAACTGCAGCTCCCTTCCCTTGTAGAGCTCGATCAGCTCGTCGATCTCAGGGTAGGAAAGCCGTAGCTCGCGCCCCGTGCTGGCACCTGATGCTGAGTTGTAGCTTGTGAAATACTTGCCATAGAGCCGCTCTGACGCATATGCACGACGGTTCAGCACGCAACGCACAAGGAATTGCACAACTTGCCAGGAGGCTGAGTCAAAGGCGGCTTCATCATGCGCAAAGGCAAGCTTCTTTCCATAGGAAAAGTAGGATCCGTCCCGCACGAGGCCCACGAAGTCCCCTATGTTCTTAATCGCGTACCCGCCTCTTGAGCCTTCGACGCGAAAGCGCGCAAACATAGTGCCCTGAGAGGCAGAAAGCATCAAGGCAAGGCCCACGGCCCCTGTTGGCTCAGCTTGGGCTGACAGAGGCTGCAGACGCTCCGAGCGCTGAATGCGATCGAGGTACTCGCTCATGATGGGCGTCGTGCTCACGTGCCGTAGCGGGTTGTAGCCCTCATATGACGTCTCATTGCGGATAAAGTCCAGCCCAAGGGCCACGACATGCTTGCAGGGCCCTGCAAACTTGCGCGATGCCGGGCACGTGCAGCTGAAAGAGACAATGCGGTCCGCATCCTCATCAATGACAAGAGAGGTGTCATAGTGATCCTCATGAGAAGACACGCTGTCGAACTTTGCAGAGAGATAGGTATGGGCTCCCTTGTACGTGCAGCTGCGACCCTGCATTGACGCGCCGTGCTGCGCGATCATGCGACCCCGGCCATAAATTGCGGGCCTGACCTCCTTCTCGAGCGTGTCCTCACTGAACATACGCACCTCTTTCTTGACGCAAAAGACAGTACTCTCCAGTATAGCTGCTTAAGTGGGCAACGGTGAGAAGCGCATGTCCTTGGTCAAGACACGCGCACACGTCTCCAAGAGCACATTTGCAGGGGGTAGCTACAGCTCAGCCCCATAGAAGCGCCGGTACAAGGCAAGCTCCTCAGCCGTGTCAATGCTGCTTGCAAGCTGCACGCTGCCATGGCCTGAGCCACTGCGCAAAAGGCCGTGCGCCCCAAGGAGCCTTTGCAGCTGGCGGGCAGTGCCCACAGCGCCGTCAAAGAGGGGAACGTCTCCCACCACGGCACGAATCTGCTTGCGCACGAATGGATAATGCGTGCAACCAAGCACCACGCCGTTCACTTTGCCGCGAAATGGGCCTATGAGATCAACGAGCAAATCATGGAGGTCTGGGGCGTCAAGGTTGCCGCACTCAATACGCGCTGCAAGCCCAGGGCAGGGCGCACAGATAACCTGGGCCGTGCTTTCGCAGCTCTCCTCCAGGTGCTGGAACTTATCAAGTCGCAATGTCATGGGCGTCGCCATCACAAGCACCCGCCCACCCGGTAGAGCCGCACAGGCAGGCTTCAACGCCGGCTCGACGCCAACGATCGGCAGGGCATAGCGCTGCCTCAACGATGCGGCGGCGGCGCTTGTTGCTGTGTTGCAAGCTATAACGATTGCCTTGGCGCCCCTTGTGATCATATGTGACACGATTGCGTTCGCAAGGAGACGAACTTCCTCGTCAGTTTTTTCTCCATATGGCGCATGTGCGGAGTCTCCAAAGAAAACGAAGTTCTCGTTGGGCAGGGTACGTACCAGCTCTTTAAGGACGCTGATACCTCCGACTCCCGAATCGAAGACGCCCACAAAATCCTTCACCACGCCACAAGCCTCCACGAATTGTCGCTCTATTCTTCTTGACCTTCCATCACAATAGTATCTAGTATGCCCTGATGGGCCAACAACGAATTGAAATGGAGCCTCTTATGAGCAACGCGGGTAAGCACGTGAAGGTGCACTACGTCGGCACACTTGACGACGGGACGAAATTTGACTCGTCGCGCGATCGAGATGAGGCGCTTGAGTTCGTCTGCATGGCCGGACAGATGATCCCCGGTTTCGACGCCACAGTTGACAGCATGTCTGTCGGCGAGACGCGTACCGTGCACATCGAAGCCGAGGATGCCTATGGCCCTCGCCGACTTGAGCTGATCCAGTCGTTTCCCATCGCCCAACTGCCCGGTGCGGAGGAGCTTCAGATCGGCCAGCATCTCACCCTCGGATCGCCGGATGGGCAGACCTTCCCTGCCGTTGTGTCAGACAAAGACGACACAACCATCACCTTTGACATGAACCACGAGCTTGCTGGACAAGCGTTGAACTTCGAAATTGAGCTCCTTGAAGTCGAGGAATGAGCGAAGGCAGGCATGAAGGTATCCTCCTACAAGGCAAAGCAACTCATCGTCATGCGTCGCGACCTCAAGATGCGCAAGGGAAAGATCGCGGCGCAGGCAGGACATGCCTGCGTTGAGGCTACGCTTATGGCACTTGCCCGGGAGGGTCGCCTTGACGAGCTGCGACTCGTAACCGCTGCAGACGGAGAGCCCGTCGGTATCACGCTGAATGGCCAAGGCCATGCCCCGACGGCCCTGTCTGATTGGTTTGAGTGGGGAGTCGCAAAGGTGTGCGTCTATGTCGATTCTGAGGAGGAGCTGCTTAACCTCGCACGCGCAGGGAGATCACGTGGCTTCCTCTGCGCATTGATTCGAGATGCCGGTCTCACCGAATTCCACGGTGAGGAGACTTACACCTGCCTTGCGTTCGAACCCCTTACCGCTGAGGACATCGATCCTCTTACGGGCGATCTCCCTTTGTACTAGAACTGGGCTCGCTTCCGTTGGCACGCCCGTGATGCCGATGTCTGCGAGTGTGATGCGTCCCGTCATCTTGAGAAGCCCTTGCAGCCGGGCCCCGCCTTCTTTGTCCTTGGCTTGACGAGAGGGCAGCAGCGCCACCATGATCACCCGGATGGCGCGTGCGATGCGCCGAGGAGGCCTCTGACTTTCTGTCGTTAAGCTTTCTGTCGTTAGGCTCCATTCTTTTCTTAGATCCATCTGCGGCGCTGTGGTGATGACGGCGACGTGGCGCTTTGCTAGCCGAAGATCTATCCTTCGGCGCACTATCTTGCACATCAACATGGACGTGACGCTTATGACGCCGCTCATGAGCGGCGTCAGTCGCCTGCGCTTGTCCCTGCGCCGAGGGGATCGATGATGTCTCAGCATGCGCCGTTGACGCACGACGATGTCGCCTGCGCGTCGCGCTTGCTTCGCGCTGTGGACGAGCCTGCTCGCAGTCGTGCTCGGAGCCTGTCTCAGTGAATATATCTGACTCGTCAAACGACTCTTCCGTAACGCCACTTTGGCGATCCAGCTCAGCGAGGGCCATCTGCACGTCAGGGGACTGCAATTTCTCAAGGGCTGCACGAGTAACCGTATCAGGGCGACAAGGGCATCCCAAGTCTTTTGATTTTTTCACCGCAGCATCAGAGGCCTGCATGTCAGCAAGGGCGACATGAACCGTCTTCCCATTTTCTAGCCTCAAGGCAAGTCTTTCTTGAGGGGTGTCATACTCGACAATCTTGGCTTTGCCAAGAGGCGTGTCAATCGTAGCGTTGCGCTTCGGCGCGCGTTGCTTGAAGTCACGGTACGCCTCGAACTCATAGCGCAGGCAGCACATGAGGCGACCGCACGCGCCAGAGATCTTTGAGGAGTTGAGCGGCAGGTCTTGCTCTTTGGCCATACGAATGGAGACCGGCTCGAACTGCTGGCCAAAACGACGGCAACACAGCTCTTGCCCGCAGTGGCCGAAGCCCCCCACCAGCGCGGCTTCCTCACGGACCCCTATCTGCCGCATATCGATGCGCTGGTGAAGCTCGCGAGAGAGGCTACGTACGAGCTGACGGAAGTCCACCCGCTCGTCTGCACAAAAATAGCACACTACCTTGCTGCCGTCGAAGAGGTACTCGACGCCAACCGGCTTCATATCAAGCTCCTCTTCATGTATGAGCCGGCGAAAGATAGGCATCGCCTCATCCCCTTTGTCGGCCAGGCCTTCTGCCCGATCGAGATCCTTGGCAGAAGCGATGCGGTCTACCGCCCGCAGCGGCGCGTCGCCGCAGGTCTTTTCAAACTCCTCGTCAGAAACCTCAAAGGCGTCATCGGTCGTCAATCCTATCTCGAGGCCGCGCCCTGTCTCGCAGATGACGTGGTCCCCTTCGATCGCGTCCGTGTCTCTGGGATCAAACCACAGGTCACGTGATGCGAAATGAAATTTCACCGGGATAACGGTGGGCATGTAAGTGCCTCCTTGATACGAAAAAGCATGACCTCGACAGCCAGTCGAGGCGTAACGTTATGAACGATGTCGTCTTGCGCCTCCCGCACAGCATCAAGCGCATGAACGACGCCGTCTGTGTTAACAGCGCAGGCAATTCGCTTGACAGCATCTGCAAAGTCAGTGTTGACAACAGGCTGAAGGACGCCCTCGGACCGCAGAAGCACATCACGGAGAAATGACGCTACCGCGGCGAGCATCTCCATCATACCCGAACGCTCCCGTACGGTGAGCTCGCGCTTGTTGGCATCTGCAAGCTGATGCAGCGCCGAGGCGGCAAGATAGTCCGCCCCTTCCCCGGCGGCTGCCTCCTGGGCCTTCTTTAGTTCGATTATAGGCGCATGCACCGCTTCCATGATTTCTTTCGCGGCAACGATCACGTCCCAGTCATCATCTCGCATCAGCTCCGTGACCGTACGAATGGCGATTCGGCGCGCCTGTCGGCGGTCAGCTGAGGCAAGAAAGCCCTTCGCTTGCTCAGGAGTTCCTGCCACAGCAAGAGCAATGCGCGCCGTCGGAAGGTCCACGCCTGCCGATTGCATGATGGAATGCTCGGCAACCTCTGGGGCTATCACGCGAAACGGCACATGCTGGCAGCGTGAGGCAATGGTAGGCATCACCTGGGCGACGGTGCGGGCAATCAGGATGAACACCACGGTGGCAGGTGGTTCTTCCAACGTCTTGAGGAGGGCATTTGCGGCTGCCCCCCGAAGAAGCCCTGCATCGGTGATGACATACACTTTGGATGCAGCTCGTATCGGCGCGAGGGGCACATCGTCAATCAGTTCGCGTATTTGCGCTATGAGGTAGCCACGTGCACTCTTCGGCGCAAGAACGCGGACGTCAGGGTGCGTGTTATGCCTGACCCGTATGCATTCATCACAGCTGCCGTCCCCTCCGTTCGGGCAGATGATGCACTGAGCCAGCGCACGAGCTGCCTCGGTCTTTCCAGAACCAGGGGGGCCGACGAACAAATAGGCCTGCGAGATACGCCCTTCGTGCACCGCGGCGGCAAGGAACTCACGCACGCGAGGCTGATAAGACAGACAATCAAGCGCTGCAGGCACCTTAGGCATGCCGGTCACGGTCTCCTTCTCCTCTCCCCGCGCTCATGGGCCCCTCTTCTCCCGACAGTCTGGGGGAGGCAAGCTCAGGCAGCACATCTAAGACGGCAGCAATCACCCGCCGAGAGACCTCCACTGGCTCTCCGGAGGCATCTACCACCCGTATGCGGCCCGGATCAGAGGCAGCCAACCGGAGGTAACAGTCGCGCACGCGCTGCTGGAAGCTCATCCCCGCGGCTTCCATGCGGTCTGCCCTCCCACGCGCCACACGCTCATAAGACAGCTCGACGGGAAGATCCAGCAGCACCGTCGCGTCGGGGATGTGCCCGCAGCTGCCAAGCGCATTGGCACTCTGAACCACGTCCTCCGCAAGTCCGCGACCGCCTGCCTGATAGGCATACGTAGAGTCAAAAAAGCGGTCACAGACGACTATGGCACCAGAGCTCAAGGCGGGCTCGATAGCCTGCCTTACAAGCTGCGCGCGAGACGCCTCGTAGAGCATCAGTTCGCATTCGGCGCACATCTCGGTGTTGGCAGGGTCAAGAAGGAGGTTGCGGATCTTCTCAGAGAGCCGCGTGCTCCCCGGCTCCCGCAAAGAGATGACCTCACGCCCAGACATCTTGAGAGCTGCAACAAGATGGGCTGCCTGCGTCGACTTGCCACAGCCGTCAACGCCCTCAAACGTAATGAAAACGCCCGCCTGCTTCTCTTCTCGCACTGCCGCCCCTTGCTTCGTCGCTCTTCTTTCCACGGTACTTTTCCAACTCTAGTACTGTACCAATTCAATGGCGCCTGTCACACCGATGACTTCTCAGGACAGCTCATCAACAATATCTACCGGTCTAAGGACGGCCTACCAATGGCATCTCAGCCCGAACACCTCTTCGCCCGAACGCAGCTCAGCTCGAACGCAGCTCAAATCAAACTCTGCTCGGCCCGAATATATCTCAGCTCCGGACACTCATTTTACGCGCATCTAGATGTGCGTCTTGGTGCAGCACAAAACTACGCACATCTAGCGACACATCTAATTTAATTTTATATATAAGCAGGTAAACACCTCGAGAAAGATAAGCAGGGCATAGATGTGCGCTTTTTTCAAGCAAGATTTTACGCACATCTAGATGCAAGTTACCTTCTAGATGCGCACTACCTTGGAAGACCCTCCTCTACGCGAGGCGGCAGCTTCTATGGGATCAAGACCGCTTTTTGCGTGAAGAGGAGCTGCGGGATGAAGCAGCAGACGACGTGGCTGCGCCACGCTTTGCGCCGCCACGCGCACGCCCCCGCCCACGGCTAGGCGAAGATGCCTTCTTTTTGCTCGGACAGTCCATGTTGACGCAAATCTTCCACGGCCCACGCTGCGTGTGCACCGTGACCATCGGAGCCCCACAGTCAGGGCAGGTCTCTCCTGTCGCTTCGATTTTGCCTCGCTGTGGCAGCGGATAGCTCGTGCCACACTGCTCGAAGTTTGTGCACCGTATGAAGCGCTTCCCCGTGCGCTCAGACTTGTGAGCCACAAGGTCACCGTCGCGTCCTGCTGCCGCGCATGCGGCGCACTTGCCAACGACCACATCAGGCTCCGTGTTGGTCGGGCACGCCGGGTTTACGCAACATTCGTAGGCGCGCTGCCTGAACGGGTGCACCTTGACTCGCGGCGCCCCGCATTCCGGGCAGACTCCCGCATCTCCCTCTAGCGGCTCGATCCGGCCAGAGGGGACCGGATAGGTGACGTCGCAATCAGGCCACCCCATGCAGCCAATGAAGCTCGAGCGATTCTTCGCAGAATGCTTCATCACGAGATCACGGCCGCATTTGGGACAGGTACCAACCTTTGCGTCGGCAGTAACAGCATCGGCAATCTGGCTTCCGAGGTCGTCTTTGTGCGCAATGAGCTCATCCATCATCGAGGCAAGCAGCGACCGTGAATGGGTCACGACAGCCGTCTGGCTGTCAGCCCCCTCGGCGACCTTCGTCATGTCGTCCTCAAGCTCGGAGGTCATCTCTGGCGTCGTGATGCGAGGAGCATACTGTGACAGGGCGTCGATCACCGCCATGCCGAGCTGACTTGGCTCGACTGGGTCATTCTTGAGGTATTTGACATCATAGAGACGCTGAATGATCGAGGCGCGCGTCGACTTTGTGCCAAGTCCTCGCTTCTCCATTTCTTGGATGAGCTTTCCTTGGCTGTAGCGCGCCGGAGGCTCGGTCTGCTTGTGGTCTTCACGCATATCCAGCACGTCGACGACATCCCCCTCAGCTAGCGCTGGTAGCTGCTCATCCTTCTTCAGACCGAATGGATAAATTGCGCGAAACCCGGGCTTAGCGAGGACATTGCCAGAAGCCAAGAACGTCTCTCCGCTAACATCGAGGCGCACCTTGGTGTTCTCAATGTGCGCTGCATCCATCAGTGTCGCCAAGAAGCGACGGGCCACAAGGTTGTAAAGCTTCCAAGCAGCAGGCTGAAGCTTTTCGGGGTTGGCGGCCGCTGTCGGATAAATCGGCGGATGGTCTGTCGTCTCCTGCTTGCCACGTGTGGCCGTGAGCTTCTGCTTGCCAAGAAGCTCTGAGCACACAGGCCGATATTGAGGCACGGACGAGAGCGTCTTCACACAGGAGGCCAAGTCAAGCGAGCGCGGGTAGACAGTGTTGTCGACGCGCGGATAAGATATCAGGCCGTCCATGTAAAGCGATTCCGCAAGGCGCATCGTACGCGCGGGAGAGATGCCCTCGGCAGCGGCAGCGGCCTGCAGAGACGTCGTGTTGAATGGAACCGGCGGCCGCTGCGTGTGCGTCTTCTTCTCTACCTGCGCCACACGGGCCGTCTTCGCATCTCTCACACGCGTAAAGACGGAACCGGCCTCTTGCTCATCCCAAAAGCGCGAGGTACCATGCACGATCCGGAAGGCGTCTGCCTCCTTGTCGGAAGGTCGCCTGGCCATGCCGGAAAGCACCCAATAGTCCCGTGGCACGAAAGCCTGCCGCTCACGCTCGCGCGCGACAACAAGCGCCAGCGTCGGCGTCTGGACACGACCAGCAGATCGCACATTGCCAAAGCCACCATAGTGCGCCATTGTAAGGTAGCGTGTGAGGACGGCACCCCAAATCAAGTCAATATACTGGCGGGACTCGCCAGCGTCAGCGAGATCTTGGTCGAGCGGAACGAGGTTGGCAAAGGCGTGATCGATCTCAGCTTTGGTGAAGGCTGAGTAACGTGCGCGCGAAATAGGCACCGAGGGAGCTACCTCGCGAATCTGGCGCAACGCGTCAGAGCCAATCAGCTCTCCCTCACGGTCAAAGTCTGTGCCGATGATTATCCCGTCTGCCTTTTTCGCGAGATTTTTGAGGGAGCGTATAATCTCCTTCTCAACGGGCTGCTTTTTGATGGGAGCCCAAACAAGATAGGGCAGACTGGGGACCTTCCACGCCTTGATGTCAATGCCGTCGGCAAGGTAGGGCTTGCGCTTGGACTTGAAGGGGGGCCTTGCAAGCCCGTCGGGAATGTCTGCCGGCAGATGCTCGCCGCCAGCAGTAAAGCCGTACCATCCCTCGTGCGGGTCAAACTTCAGCTCAGGCGGGAAATCGGGTGCCATGATGTGACCGCGCAGGCCAATCGTAACCCATGGCTGCCCGTTGCGAATAAAGCGGTATATCGCCGTGTTATAGACCTTGTCTTCCTTAGGACGACCTACGTCGCAAAGCAAACGTGCAATCTGATGGGCGGCGTCATTTTTCTCAGTGACGACAAGCTCCACGCTAGACCGCCTCTCCTATTGTTTGCCAGACTTCTTGGCCCTGCCTAACGCAGAACCTTTACTCGTCGAAGCGCTTTTCTCCGAAGTCTTCTTCATCGAAGTATCGATGTTCTCTTTATAATCCTCTTCTTCGTGGGCCTCATAATCTTCACGCGTCCACTTCAGCGCTGCTTTGCCATCGCGAGCCACAATCACGTTGCGTGCGACGGCTAGCGCTATCTCATAAAGCGCCACCATCGGGGCAAACATCAAAAGCATCGTGACAGGCGAAGCATCGGGCGTGAAGAGTCCTGACAACGTTAAGAGCCCGATATAGATGTAGCGCCAGTTCTCACGAAAGGTCTTATATGGCACGATATGCAAGATAGACAGGTAAAAAATGACCAGCGGTAGTTGAAAGGTCACACCAAAGGCAATCTCAAGCAGCATCATAATATCGAGGTAATCTTCAGCATTGGCCAGCACTGTCGCGAAGTCAGTTGTTTGCTGTATAAGCCACCCAAAGGCTGCTTGCTGTATCACAAAGTAGCAAAAAACCATCCCGAGGAAGAAAAGAAAGATCATTGCTGCCACTGTTGGAACAACCCATTTGCGCTCATTTCCTTTAAGCGCAGGGAGAATAAAGCCCATGATCTCCCATACGATGATTGGCGTGCATATGATCACGCCAAAAAAAAGTGCCACTTTAAAACGAATCGTAAAACCTCCGAGCGCTGTGACAACGGTAAGCTCCGTACCCGCGGGCAATGCGTTCCGGATCGCATCCATCATAATGTCAATCAAGGTCGGCGTTGCGAAATACACGACCACAGTTGTAATAAGTACCGATACAACGATGATGGTAAGTCGACGACGAAGCTCGCCGAGATGATCCATCAAGGGCATACGTGCGGGTCCTACAGGCATATGCGGTCGGGAACGTTAGTCACGCGCGTCCCCATCCTCCTTTCTGGGTGCAAGAGAGTAAAGAGTTGCCGCGCTGATGTTGGTATCAGAGGTTTTTGCCTCGCCAGGACTCTCTGGGGACTTTTGCGTGTCAGTGCCCTTGGCAGTAGAAACGCCTACCTCGGCCTCTTTGCCGTCAATGTCAGGCTCACCTTCTTGCGCAGCATTCTTTTTCTGTGCAGCTGCCTGCTCTGCCTTCAGGCGCTCACGCCGCTCCGCAAAGGTCTCAACATGCGGCTCTGCGTCGCTATCCTCCTCTATATCCGCATCATCTTCCGCGGACGATGCGGACTTCTTTGAGGATTTGCCCTTTGAAGGCTCATTCATGGCATCCGTGAGAGGGTCTACAACCTCGCTCTGAACCACCTGCGTGAAGCCCTCTTGCGCTTCACGGAATTGCCTCAGAGCACGACCTATCGTCCTGCCCATACCCGGCAATTTGTCCGGCCCAAAGAGCAAAAACGCAAAGACTAAGATGATGACAAGCTCATTTGTACCAATACCTAGCACTCGGAGTCTCCTCCCCAAAGGGGCGCCGATATTCTAACGTGCCCTTTTTTTGATATTCAATCACCTTGCACACCCAGGTCATCTGCGACGCCAAGAAGTGACAAGACACGTGCTACGTTACGTTGCGGATGAGAGACTGCGAACTTGATGTTCAGCTCTTGGGCATGATGCGCGCCACCCACAAGGACGCCGATGCCCGTT
>ENA-UOOR01004531-UOOR01004531.1-fermentation-metagenome-genome-assembly--contig:-NODE-4531-length-11012-cov-2.835265_pt1 | contig 11012 bp, 10 predicted proteins | sample MGYA00245780_ERZ724029 | MGnify/ENA primary metagenome ERZ724029 (study PRJEB28704, sample SAMN03018315) | fermentation metagenome | biome: anthropogenic terrestrial biome; feature: soil; material... | reverse complement strand
CCCACATGGAGTTAGGCCAGCGCACATGCGATAATCCCCCTTGAGGATGCGTATTCAGGGGGGAGTTGCTCATGGCCAACATCGAACTACGTAAGAAGTGGCGGGCCATAGTTGACGAATGGGCGGGCAGCGAGCTTACGGCCATCAGGTGGGCAAAGGAGCATGGCGTGAATGCCAAGCAGCTGTACTACTGGATTGCTAAGTTCATGGAAGAGGATGCGGTCTCTGCGGCCCAGACCAGGTGGCTGCAACTGGAGGCGGGCGAATCTCCCGCTTTGGCCGGAGCTTTCGAGGTTAGGGTCGGTGATGCGACCGTCGTTGTGAAACCGGGTTTTGACCCGGAGGCTCTCGCCAGCATAGTGAGGACTCTTAGGCTATGTTGAGCGAGTCCGACGCTCGGCAGGTGTACCTGGCTTGCGGCAGCACCGACCTGCGTAAGTCGATCGATGGGTTGGCTGCGCTCGTCAGGGAGGGTTTCAATCTCGATCCTTTCTCGCCTTGCTTGTTTGTCTTCTGCAACCGTGAGCGGGACAAGATCAAGATACTGGAGTGGGATCGCAATGGTTTCTGGCTGTACTATCGCCGCCTCGAGAAGGGGCGGTTCAGATGGCCTTCCAACCCCATGGACGGCGCAATGGCGGTCACCAGGCGCGAACTGCGTTGGCTGTTGGATGGGCTATCGCTGGAGCAGAAGAAGGCCCACCCAGCCGTAACGGCCAGAACGGTGCTGTGAAGTCCTTGGCATGACATTTTTCTGCGGAAACTGCGTCGAGGCGGCAGGTACTTTTCGGCACGCGTCGAGTACATTCAGCATGGATGATGCATTTGCCGCCCCAACCAACGAAACAGCTGAGCTCCGGAAGGAAAACGAGCAGTTAAGGCAGCTGATTGCTGAATTGACTGCCAAGGTCAAGTGGTATGAGGAACAGTTCCGCCTGGCCCAACAGCACCGTTTTGGAGCTTCCAGCGAGCGGTCCGATACCGATCAGCCGCGGCTTTTCAATGAAGCCGAGGTAGTAGCCGATCCCCTTCTGCCCGAGCCCACTGTAGAGAAGATCACCTACGAGCGCCGCAAGCACAAGGGTCGTCGCGAGGCCATGCTCGCGAATCTCCCGGTGGAGACGGTGGAATACCGGCTTTCCGAAGAAGAGCAGGTATGCCCTCAGTGCGGAGGCCCCATGCATGAGATGCGCGTCGAAACGAGGGAGGAACTCAGAGTCATCCCCGCTCAGGTCAAGCTCGTAAGGCATGAGCTCCAGGTGTACGCTTGCCGCAACTGCCAGCGGAATGAGGAGAGAACGCCCATCGTGACGGCGCCTATGCCCAACCCTGTTATCAAGAACAGCCTGGCCTCTCCCTCCGCCGTGGCCTACATCATGGACCAGAAGTACACTTGTGGTCTGCCGCTGTACCGCCAGGAGCAGCAGTTGGCCCGAATAGGGATCGAACTTTCCCGGCAGACGATGGCCAACTGGATGATCTACAGCTCCGAACACTGGCTGGAGCCTGTGTATGAAACGATGCATGACCTGCTCAAAGGATACGACGTTCTACACGCCGACGAAACTACGGTGCAGGTGCTCCATGAACCTGGCCGAGACCCCGAGTCGAAATCGTACATGTGGGTTTACCTCACGGGAAGGTATGACCCGCCCATCACACTCTACGACTACCAGGAGACAAGGGCCGGCTGCCATCCAAAGGACTTTCTTTCTGGATTCGAGGGTTATCTCCATGTAGACGGCTACTCGGGCTACCACGGAGTACCCGGAGTAACGCTGGTGGGATGTTGGGCCCATGAACGGCGCAAATGGGACGAAGCGCTGAAAGCGCTGCCGGCCCAGAACCGCGGCGCCCCGGTAGCTGCAAGGGAAGGGCTGGAGTTCTGTAATCGCCTGTTCGCTATTGAGCGCGATTTGCAGGACGCTTCCCCGGACGAACGCCATCAAGCCCGCTTGGAGCGTAGCCGACCGGTATTGGACGCTTTCCTGGCATGGCTTCATGACCAGGAGCTGAAAGCATTGCCCAAGAGCGCCCTGGGCCAGGCAGTCGTATACAGTCTCAGCCAATGGAATAAGCTTGAGGCCTTTATGCGGGACGGCCGCCTCGAGATCAGCAACAACCGAGCCGAACGGGCGATCAAACCGTTCGTGATCGGTCGCAAGTCGTGGTTATTCGCTAATACCCCGAGCGGGGCTAGGGCCAGCGCTGTGATTTACAGCATCGTGGAAACAGCGAAGCAGAACAAACTGAACCCGTTTGCCTACCTCTGCTACCTGTTCGAGAGGATGCCGAACATCGACGCCAAGGACCCGGCTACCATCGACGAGCTGCTGCCGTTCTCTCAATCCCTGCCCAACGCCTGCAGAACAGGTCGCTAACAGCAGAAGCGCAATCAAGCCCTCACCGGACAACCGCGTGGGGGCTGTTTTGCGCTTCTGCTCGATTTCCATCCAAATCCAGGCTAATGCGGAGCACCGCGGCCCGCGTAGACACATCCGGGGGTATCACATGGGGAGGCCATGGCGGATGACTGTTCGCCGATCGAGCCCACGGTCTTCCGCCCACCCACTGCCAGGTGGGCGCTATTTGACGCTTACCCACAGTGTGTACGCTCGCATTCCTTGGTCCCATCGGTGCTGGCCCCGCGAAGCCCCTACCCGCAATGGATTCGAGAGAAAGCGGTGCAAGAGCTAGATGCGTACGGCAGAGCTCAAATGCACCTCGAGCCGAGCTACCCTCTGCCCAACCTCTTGATCAGATACTCGATCACCTCTCGGTCTTCTGCGTCGAGCCTCTTAAGTCTGCGGATGGCTTGCTCAGACTCTCGATCGGTGCTGAGCTCACCACGAATCTCTGTCGCAAGAAGCTCTTCTACTGGTATCCCATATGCTTCCGATACGAGTGCCAGCGTTTTGGCAGAAGGGTTCACTCGCTTGCCCGTTTGTGAGTTGCACCCTCTCTCAAGCGTACTGAGGTAGGTATGACTTACACCTATCCTCTCCGCAGCCTGACGCAAGCTGAGGTTCTTCGCAATTCGTATTTCCCGCAGTCGGTCTCCGATTCCGTTCAAGCTCACCATCCCATTCCCGATTAGTTCCAATAGTATTCCTGATCGCCGACGTTCTAGAGGGGGTGAACAGATGGCGTCGTCCAATATAGTTGACACAATGGAATCGATATATTACAATATCATCAGTCCCACGACTCGCTCGGATTCCGCTAGACTGCCGTACCGCAATCAGCGATAGAAAGGAGGCAGAACCTGCCAACACAGCGCATGCCCAACCGTCAGACGTAGCAGGCCTGCCAGCATGCCTTACGTTGGGAATGTGTTGTCTATGTACGGTTGCACTATACTCAATTTTAATTCGCCAGACTAGTCTCGATTCCCTTCTGGGTTCGGGACGTTGCGGCAGCGGGAAACGAGGTCGACAGGAGACAGCCGATAGGCGGAGGCGGGCACGAGTAGGTGGCGATTATGCAACAACTGGGAGGTGTATCTGTTGAGTGAAGCGATGCGATTCATGTCTAAAGCGGCATCCCGCAGGCTTATTGCACTGACTCTGGCAGCGGCTACCGGCGCGAGTTCAGCCCTTGAACATCGTACTAGCGCCGGCACTGTAGTTGTCGCTCAGGGTGTGGATCCCGACCACATGGATCCGATCGCAGGGGGAGGGCAGACCGTTCCCTCTGGCAACGTTCTCGGCCACGTATTCGATACCCTAGTAAAACGGAGTCCGGACGGCGACTTCATCCCCTGGCTTGCCACGAGCTGGAAGCCAATTGACGACAGATCGTGGGAGTTTCGTCTCAGGCAGGGCGTCAAGTTTCACAATGGCGAACCTTTTGATGCGCAGTCGGTCAAGTTTACCTTCGAACGCATCTACGATCCGAGGATACGACGGCCCTCCATGGCCGACGATTACTCATTGCTCGAAACGGTTGAAATCGTCGACAAGTATACTGTAAGGCTCATCACCAAGGTCCCTTTTCCTACCATGCTGGCCAATCTCGCCAAGAGGCCTCCGATGGTTCCCCCAAAGTACACTAGACAGAGCAGCAATGAGCACGTGGCCAAGTTCCCTGTAGGAACCGGGCCGTACAGGTTCGTTGAATGGATTCCTGGCACTCATGTGATTCTGGAGGCCAACCCCGAATTCTGGGGCAAGGCCCCCGACATTAAACGTCTGGTTTTTAGGCCCATTCCGGAGCCTGGCACTCGAGCAGCGGAGTTGATCACTGGTGGAGTGGACGTCATCACGGACGTTACTCCGGACCTTGTGCCGGTTATCAAAGGATCAAAGACGGCAACGATAGCTTCCACCCCAAGCTTCAGGATATTGTACCTATACTTTACCAGCACCGGGGACTCAGATACTGGGCCGCTGGCTGACAAGCGGGTGCGCCAGGCCATGTACCACGCCATTGATTTCAAGGCGCTGACAGAGGATCTGCTTCAGGGATTCGCGGAGCCGGTCGCCACAGGAGTCACGCCTGATGAGTTTGGCTACGACCCAAATATCGCAGCATACCAGTACTCGCCGAAGCGAGCTCGCGAACTGCTTATAGCAGCTGGCTATCCCAACGGATTTTCGCTCACCATGGCGTCGCCGAGCGGTCGCTACATGAATGACCGCGAGGTAGCGGAAGCCATCGTCGGCATGCTAGGGAATGTGGGTATCAAGGTAACTCTGGGGCGTTATGAGTGCAGAGAGGATTAGCCGCACTATCAAGGAGGGCATGTTTCTCCTCGGATCTGGGAACACGATACGAGACGCGGACTTCCGATTCTACGGGCAACTTCATGGCTCCTCACCCCTGTCCTATTTCCATCACCAGGAATTTGATAGGTTGATCGATAGGGCCAGGTCGATAACAGACCAGGCTGAGCGACAGAAGCTATACAGTCAGGCTCTTCGGATTCTCCAGGACGAGGTTCCGTGGATCCCTCTATACAGATCGATGGCACTGTACGGAATCAGCAACAGGCTTGATTGGGCAGGCAGCGCTGACGAGGAAGTATGGCTCTACCCGGAAAGGCTGAGGTAGCTTAGTCGGGCTCAGGCAAGGCTCAGGTATACACTGGACCTTGCCTAATCGAGTCAACCGCGTTGACACTGCGGATGGTGCAGCGTTCGAGGCACACAACCACTGACTTCGATGGGTGGGGTACGATGAAAGAGTACTTGCTACGTCGAGTGGGCTACATGCTCATTGTGTTACTGGGTGTTACCACAGTGGCCTTTCTGTTGGCTCGCCTGAGCGGCGATCCGGTGGCGTTGATGATGCCTGAGGTCACATCTGCAGAGGCGCTCGCCCTTTTGCGCGAGCAACTCGGTTTGGATCAGCCTCTCATCGTCCAGTACACGCAGTTCCTGTCGCATGCAGCAAGGGGAGACTTCGGCAGATCATATCAGTACCAGAGGTCTGCGTCCGAGGTGGTAATGGGCACCCTGGCGCCCACGATTCAGCTTGCCGTGGTGGGCTTGGCGGTCGCCGTTATTGTCGGCATGTCCACCGGAGTGGTTGCCGCTGTGAGCAAGGGAACGTGGGTTGAAGCCATCGCAGGTTCCGCGGCTCTCATCGGGCAGTGCTTGCCTAACTTCTGGCTTGGGCTGATGATGATCCTCTTCTTCGGCGTGAAGCTCAGATGGTTCCCCATAAGCGGAAGAGGCGGGTTGGCCCATCTCGTTATGCCAGGGTTTGTGGTAGGAGTCCCATTTGCGGCGCAGATCGCTAGAATGGTCCGTTCTGGACTCCTGGACCAGCTGGGACAGGACTACGTGCGAACAGCGCGAGCCAAAGGGCTGCACGAAACAGTCGTTGTCCTCAAGCATGCCCTAAGGAACGCCGCTATTCCAGTCGTCACTATCCTTGGGCTCGATTTTGGTCGGCTGCTCGGCGGGGCAGTAATTGCGGAAACCATGTTTGCATGGCCGGGCATGGGCCGACTGGCAGTACAGGCAGTCTTCTCACGGGATTTCCCAGTCGTGCAGGCCTGCGTCTTCATTATGGGGCTCACGTTTGCACTGGTGAATCTGGGCGTGGACACGCTCTACCTCTGTCTTGATCCTCGGATACGACGTGACTGAACATAGCACAGGGAGGATGCGAAGATTGGCTACACCCGGTCCGGTTTCCGCAGGCGCAGCACGCCGTACCAGAATGCTGGCGCGCCGGCTTACTGAGAGCAGACCCGCTATGCTCGGCCTTCTCTTGGTGCTGGTCGTAGCGGTGTCTGCCGCCGGTGCGCCGCTTCTGGCACCGTACAGCCCATATGAACAGGACATACGGGCCCGCCTCAAGCCTCCGGGCTGGAGAGGCCCGGACGGGGGCATCCGACTACTCGGCACAGACGGACTTGGCAGAGACGTCCTGAGTCGGATCATGTACGGTGCCAGGGTATCGCTTCTGGTTGCGCTGGCCACGGTGCCTATCTCACTACTGCTGGGAGTGACTCTAGGCATCACCGCAGGCTACGCAGGCGGTCAGGTAGATCGCGTGATAATGCGGCTTGTAGATATCCAGCTTGCCATTCCGTTCATACTACTCACACTCGCGGTCATAGCCGTGCTGGGGCCGAGTCTTCCAAACCTGATACTGACTCTTGGGATAACGGGATGGCTTACCTATGCCAGGGTGATACGGGCTGAAACCATGTCCATAAGGAGACTCGAATACGTGATGGCTGCTCGGGCTCTCGGAGCCACGTCCTGGCGGATAGTGACGAGACACATTGCGCCGAATGTGCTCTCGAGCGTGGTGGTGCTTGCCACTCTCCAAGTTCCTGGCATCGTCATCGGCGAAGCGAGTCTCTCCTTCCTAGGGCTGGGCGTTCAGCCTCCCAACCCTACGTGGGGCGGAATGCTCAGTGAAGGACGGCAGTATGTGTGGACTGCATGGTGGTTAGTGACGTTTCCGGGGTTGGCATTGACTCTTGCTGTACTAGGGGTGAACCTGCTCGGCGACTGGATGAGAGACATGTTCGATCCACGGCTCAGACGACAACTAGGCTCCAAGTGGTAGTGGCAGCACTGCTGCCAATATACGTGCCGTGAAAAGGTCAACAGCCAAATGGACGATTTGCACCCTGACAAGTGAAGAAGGAGTCTAGCGGTCGGTTTTGCGCTTGCGAATGTAGAGGTTGCGGATCGCATTCGACTGCATGGGTGTCGTCCTCGACATGCTTACGTACAGCCGCTAGGAAACGTGACGCTCCAAGTTGCGTGTTGGGGATGGGTGCCGATAGTAGGAGGTGAGTGCTGATTCCCCCTCCTGGGAATCAGCTGCAAGTGGCATCAACAGGACTGGACAGACTTGAGCGAGCTATCACCGGAGAGATATGTGTGGGACCGCAGGCCTACGACAACCTGAAGTACCTTTGCGACGATATTGGAAGCAGATGGGGAGGGTCTGAGAACGAGAAAAAGGCGGCGGAGTTCCTGGCCCTCAAGATGAGAGAGTACGGGTTGCAGCGTGTCCGACTTGAGGAGTTCGACTGCCTGTGCTGGGAGCGCAATGGATTTGGCAGGCTTGAGGTCCTTGAGCCGCTCCATAGGGAGCTTGGGATATTGCCGTTGCCCTATACGATTGCAGGGACGACCGAAGGGGAGTTGGTGATAATCCATGAAGGGACCCCTGAAGAGTTCCAGCGCCGAGCGGACGAAATACGGCAGAAGATAGTGCTGGCGAGCCCGACATCCCCTACAGGGGCACAGGTGACGCGACGAATACATCGCCCGGAAAAGCACGCTAGGTCAGAGAAGGCCGGAGCTCTGGCATTTCTATGGATGAACCTTGTTCCGGGGCAGTTGCACCTTACGGGATCCATATGCTTTGGCCGGGAGTCACACATTCCGGCCGCGAGCGTTTCGCTGGAAACCGGGAGCTACTTGGCTCGGCTGGCCGCGAAAGGTCCCGTTCGACTGCGTATCACCACGTGCGGCAAGGTGCGACCCGGGAAGTCATGGAACGTTGTCGGTGAGATTTGCGGCAAGGATAGTGGCGGTCCCACGGTGCTTGCTGGGGCGCACTACGACAGTCATGATGTAGGCTGCGGTGCGATGGACAACGGTTCCGGGACCGTATGCATACTTGAGGCAGCGAGGGCGCTTGCCATGCATGCGGATGAAATCCCCGGTTCGCTGAAGTTCGTGTGCTTTAGCCAAGAAGAGACAGGTCTATTCGGTTCTGAGGCATATGCTGCTGCGCACGCCGAAGAGATGAAAGACCTTCGTTTCATGTTCAACGTGGACGGGGTAGGGTTCGATGCCGGCTCCAAATCATTTGCGCTGCAGGCTCAAAGCGGGCTTGTCGGGTTCTTCAAATGCCTCTTACAGGAAATAGGGCTCAAGACGGTGGTTGACAACGGCATAAGTCCGTATTGGGATCACTTCCCCTTCTTCAGGGCTGGGGTTCCATGTGGTTCTCTGAGCAACATGGATGTCAGAGAGACGCTAGGCAGGTACTGTCATAGCAGCGCAGATACCCTTGATAAGATATCCGAGCCCGATCTGAGGCTTACATCCGCAGCTGTAGCCCGCGCCCTGCTCGCGATTGTCAGAGCGGGCGAGGGCGACTGGAAGGAGACGCGGAGAAGCGCCGAGGAGATAGTGAAAGCCCTGGAAGACGACAACTGGATGGAGTCGTTGGAGTTTGCAGGCCATCGCTTGTAGTTTGGAAGAGTATGAACGGTCGTAGTGACGGCGCGCAGAAAACCAACAAGAAGGGCAGGAGACAGGCAATATGAGTATGGACTTGCGTATTGGCGATGCTGAGAGTAAGAGAGCGTCCAAGACATATGGCACACTCCCTGTTGCAAGGATGGCAACAGGTTCATGGATGTCAATTCCGGTGCACATGGTTACAGGAGCGGACGATGGACCCACCTTGTGCCTGATTTCGACCATCCATGGATGGGAGTTCTTCACCGTGGAGGTTCTGCGGAAGGCGTGGGAGATGATGCGGCCAGAGGAGATCTCGGGGAAGGTCGTGATTCTGCCTCTCGCAAATCCGTTGGCTTTTGAGTCCTACACTCACTGCACTCCAGTGGACATGAGGAACCTCAACGGAGTATTTCCGGGCAGACCCGACGGCTGGGCAACTGACCGCATAGCGCATTCATTGGTAAGTGAGGTGCTCCCGCGTATTGACTGCATCGTCGACTTCCATAGCGGGACTCTTGATTCGGCGATAAACTACACGTACATAAAATGGGATGGGCCCGAGAAAAGCTCGAAGCAGGAGCATCTTTGTCGCCAGTTTGGATCAGAGGTTCTGTATCGTGGGCCGGGATTTGGCACGACTATCACGGAGTATGCACTATCGAAGTACGATATTCCAGCTGTTGTTGCTCTCGTGGGCGGCGGTAGCTTGGAGGATGGCCGCATGCTCAACGACTCAGTCAGAGGGATCTTCAACATCATGAAAGCGCTCGGGATGCTCAAGGGTACGCCTGAATTGCCGAAGAAGCAGATCATAATAACTGAGCGAGACATGATTCAGCCCCGCTTCGGCGGCATGTATTATCCGGAGGTGGGCTTGGAGGCGCTGTGTAGCGTTATCAAAGGTGGAACCGTTCTGGGCAGGATTGTGGCTGCCGACTCCTTTGAGGAGCTTGAGACTCTTCGTGCTCCCTATGAAGAGTCTTTGCCCATCATGGTCCGTCATGTCATGTCTCGGGTGAATCCGGGGGACTACTCCTACATAATCGGGGATGCCAAGACGGCGGTGGTACTTGAGAACTAGGCTATCGGTCGTGGCGCTGAGCCAGCCAAGGTGAGCTGCTGTCGCTGTATGTGTCCTATGAACTAAGGCAGCAAAACCCGGGCTGGCACGCGCCAGACAGCCCCTCCCGGGGGTGTTGGTAGTGCCCGACAATCGGAGCAGCACTGAATCTGGGCCCGTGTAGGCTTGCTGTCGGCCAGCGATTGGCGAAGAGGGCTGTGTTAGGAGGTTCGCGCAGTGAAAGACTCTCTGCTAGACGTGAAGCGCCTTAGGACCCACTTCTACACTGATGACGGAGTAATCGCTGCCGTTGACGGAGTCGACTTCTCGCTCGGACCCGGCGAAACCTTAGGACTAGTTGGCGAGAGCGGGTGTGGCAAGAGCGTCACCGCTCTGTCTGTGATGCGCCTGATCCCGACACCGCCAGGTAGGATAGCCGAGGGCGAAATCCGATTTGCCGGAGAGGATCTTCTTGCCAAGACAGAGTCTGAAATGCGCACAATCAGAGGAAACGAGATCGCTATGGTGTTTCAGGAGCCGATGACTAGCCTGAACCCAGTCTTCACAGTCGGCGATCAGATAATCGAGGCTATAGTCCTTCACCAGCGACTAGGACGGCGAGAGGCTCATGTGCAGGCAGTGGAGATGCTCGGGAGAGTCGGCATCCCCTCCCCTGAGCATCGCGTGAACGACTATCCCCATGAGATGAGTGGGGGTATGCGCCAAAGGGTGATGATTGCGATATCCCTTTCATGCAACCCCAGACTCCTCATACTAGACGAGCCAACTACAGCACTGGATGTGACCATACAGGCCCAGATCCTCGACCTCCTGAGCAAGCTGAGGGCAGAGTCTGAGACCGCAATACTGCTGATCACCCACGATCTCGGTGTCGTTGCCGAATTCGCGGACAGGGTGGCTGTGATGTATGCTGGCCAGGTGGTGGAGTGCGCGGACGTGCCTAGTATGTTCGAACAACCGGTCCACCCGTACACCATAGGACTTCTGAGGTCCATACCCAAGCTAAACGAGGCAAGAAACCGGTTGCAGACCATCGAGGGAGTTGTGCCGAGTCCGTTCAGCATGCCGGAGGGCTGCCGTTTCCACCCCAGGTGCGAGTATGCCATGGATGTCTGCAGAGAACGTGCGCCTGATTTGCGGGCCTTGCGGCCAGGGCATGATGTGCGGTGCTTTTTTCCCCTTGTTTAAACGACATCGCATCCAGATCAGAACCGTGCTAGCTAACGACCGGAGGTTGTGCCATCATGGAATCGAGAGTTCTG
>ENA-UOOR01004530-UOOR01004530.1-fermentation-metagenome-genome-assembly--contig:-NODE-4530-length-11014-cov-2.941236_pt1 | contig 11014 bp, 11 predicted proteins | sample MGYA00245780_ERZ724029 | MGnify/ENA primary metagenome ERZ724029 (study PRJEB28704, sample SAMN03018315) | fermentation metagenome | biome: anthropogenic terrestrial biome; feature: soil; material... | reverse complement strand
GGCATCAGTGGCGTTGGAATCGGCATGGTGCTGGCCATCCTCAAGGTGAGCATCCAAGCTTCGCCTGCCACCAGACCCCGGGGCACCAGCTTTTTGGGCTGGTGGCTGGTACGCTTAGGGGGCGGCTTTGCCAACCTTTACACCACCGTCATTCGGGGCACTCCCGTTTTGGTGCAACTGCTGATTCTCTATTACGGAGTCTTTAAAACGGCTCCCAAAGAGTACGCGCTCCTGGTGGCAGGGCTGTCTTTTGGCATTAACTCAGGAGCCTATGTCTGCGAGATTATTCGCGCGGGGATTCAGAGTGTGGAAAAAGGCCAGTCCGAAGCTGGGCGCTCTCTAGGGCTTAATTCCCGGCAGACCATGAGGCTCATTGTGCTGCCCCAAGCCATTAAGAATATATTGCCCACTATTTTTAACGAGTTTATCACCCTGCTCAAGGAGACATCGGTGGCGGGATACATCGCCATCACCGAGCTGACGCGGGCGGGAGATGTGGTGCGTTCTCGGGTTTGGACTATCACCCCTCTGGTGATTTCCGGCCTAATCTATCTGGTCCTTGTCATATTGCTCACCAAGCTACAGGGAGTTTTGGAAAGGAGGCTGGGTGCCAGTGATCGACGTTTGTAACCTTTCCAAGGCCTTTGGGGATCATTTGGTGTTGAATGGCATCAACGAACGGATCGAAAAAGGGGAAAAGGTAGTGGTGGTAGGGCCTTCCGGCTCTGGAAAATCCACCTTTTTGCGCTGCCTCAACCTGCTGGAGCAACCCACCGGCGGCGAGATTATCTTTGAGGGTCAGAGCATCACCGACCCCAAAACCAATATCAATTTACTGCGCCGCAAAATGGGGATGGTGTTTCAGCAGTTCAACCTTTTTCCCCACCTGAGCGTCAAAAAGAATATTACCCTTGCCCCCGTCACTTTAAGGCTTTGCTCCCAGCGGGAAGCCGACGAAAAAGCGATGGCTCTGTTGGAGAGAATCGGCCTTGTGGACAAAGCCGATGCCTATCCCCGCCAGCTTTCGGGAGGGCAGCAGCAGCGGATCGCCATTGTGCGGGCGCTGGCCATGAACCCCGAGGTGATGCTCTTTGACGAGCCTACCTCGGCTCTGGACCCCGAAATGGTGGGAGAAGTGCTGGAAGTGATGCGGGAGCTGGCCCGGGACGGCATGACCATGGTAGTAGTCACCCACGAGATGGGCTTTGCCCGGGAAGCCGCCACCCGCGTTCTGTTTATGGACGAGGGCCAGATCAAAGAGCAGGCTCCCCCCGATCAGTTTTTCAGCAACCCCCAGCATCCCCGCCTCAAGGAGTTTCTTCACAAGGTGCTCTGATTCCTCACACAACAAAAATGAATGCGAGAGAGGCTCCGCCACCAAGGCGAGCCTCCTTTTTTATGAGCTGCCGCCTGGCTTTAGACGATAAAGTGAGAAAGAACTATTAAAAACAAAGTGTAATTAAATTTAAAATATTGCAATTTGTAAACCGATTAACCTATCATATTGCACAATAAAATAGGGGATATATTGACCAAAACTGACAGGAATTAGGCGCTTTAACGATTAACGGTTGACAATGGCCGAGGTGGTGCGATAGAATGAACACGAAGCAAAGATATGCAATTATCAAAGGAGAGGTGGGGAGGTGAAAGTGGCGGCCGGACAAAATCGAAGAGTGACCATTGACGATGTAGCCCGGCAGTCAGGCGTTTCCAAGACCACCATCTCCCGTTATCTCAATGGCAAATACGACAATATCTCCTTCGAAACCCGGGAGCGGATTCGGGAGGTCATCAAGGCTTTAAACTATCGGCCCAACCGGATTGCCCAGAGCTTAAAAGCCAGAAACAGCCGCCTGATTGGTTGTGTCATCAGCGATATCGGCAGCCCCTTTTCCGCTTTGATTCTCAAGGGCATTAACGACGTTTGCGAAGAAGCCGATTATCAGGTTCTTTTTGCCAACAGTGACGATGACCCACAACGGGAAGTCAGCGCCATTCAAGGCCTTTTGGAAAGTCAGGTGGATGGGTTGATTGTCAACACCACCGGAGAAAATGACGACTTTTTGGTGGACTTGCATAACAAGGGAATCCCTCTTGTTTTGGCGGACCGGGCTCTGGCACAACCGGGGATTCTGGATACCGTCACCACCGACAGCTACACCTCGACCTACGAATGTGTGCGCTTTCTCAAAGGGGCCGGGTATCAACAGGTGGCTTTTTTTACCCAAGGCAACAAGAAGATCAGCCCCCGTTTGCTGCGGTATCAAGGATACTGCGATGCCATGAGGGATCTTTATCAGCAAGATGGCGCTGCCGGTCTGTGCGAATTTTTCATCGATGACCCGACAAGCTGCCTCGGAGTGTTGCTGGACTTTAAAGATAAACACCCAGGCCAGCGGGTGGCCCTTTTGGCCGTCAACGGTGTGGCCATGCTGCACACCCTCAACTCTATTCAGGAGGCCGGCATTGAAATGGGCCGAGACTTTGGCGTCTGTGGCTTTGACGACTGGGGATGGGCGGGTTTAATTTCCCCGGGCATCACAACCATTTCGCAGGATTCCCGGCTGGTGGGCTGCGAGGCCGCCCGCATTGCGTTGGATCGGATTTCCGGCAACCGTACCGGGGAGCCCATGCTGGTGGAGTTCCCCAACCGCTTGGAAGTTCGCGGGTCGACTGTTTGCGAAAACCCGTGAATTACATTTTTTTACCCATTTAGTTAACCGGTTTCCGAAAACGGTTCCTGAGCTTATTAAATATAATATAAAAGCATCAATATATTATTTGGTTAAAAGCTGTACGCTATCGGCATTCCGCCGATTTGCATAGAACAACATTTTAGGAGGAAACGAAGATGTTTAACAAACGGAACTTATTAGCGTGTCTCCTGGCTGGAATCCTGATGCTGTCCGTCACTGCTTGCGGTGGCAACCCAGCGGTCAGCCAAGCTCCTGCCGCAAACGACGCTCCCGCTGCCAGCACGCCGGCCGAAGGAGCTCCCGCTGATGCATCTCCTGCCGATGCACCCCCTGCCGCTGAAAAAGTTGGTAAAACAGTCCTCAAGTGCTCCTTTAACCAGTCTATCGACAACCCCGAGGCCCAGACCATGGTGGATCTGAGCGATAAGCTCTTCGACGCCACCGAAGGCCGCTATTCCATCGAGGTTTACGCCAACGAGCTACTGGGCAACCAGAAAGACTCCTTGGAACTGGTGGAAAACGGCGCCATCGAAATGGCCATTGTAGCTAACTCTCTGGTGGAAAACGTCAACGCCGATTTTAGCGTCATCGGCTGCCCCTACATGTTCGACTCCATCGACCATCAGAAGAAGCTGTTCCAGTCCGGTAAGCTGGACGAGCTCTATGCTACCACCGAAGAAGTAGGCTTTACCGTGTTGTCTGCCTACAGCCTTGGCCCCCGCTGCATCTACACCAAGGAAGGCCCCATTACCACTCCCGAAGAGCTGACGGGTAAGAAAATCCGCGTAATGCAATCCGATACCATGGTGCAGATGGTAAACTACATGGGCGGCGTAGGTACTCCCATGAGCCAAGGCGACGTCTACTCCGCTATTCAGGCCGGCACTCTGGACGGTGCCGAGAACAACGTCATTACATACACCGACCTGAAGCAGTACGAAGTGGCTCCCTTCTACTCTGAAACCAACCACCTGATGATCCCCGATCTTCTCATCATCAACACAGATATTCTCAAGGGCATGTCCGCGGAAGATCAGAAGGCCCTGAAAGATCTGTCTACTGAGTCTGTCAACGTGATGTTTACTCTGGCCGCCAACCTGCGCGAAGAATATCGCAACACCTGTAAGGAGCTGGGCGTCACCTTTACCGAAGTGGATATCACTCCCTTTCAAAATAACATGCAACCCCTCATCGATTCCGTTGCCAACCGCAGCGACATGAGCAAGGCTATTTATCAGGAGATTCTCAATCTCCGCTAACCGTCTCGGCCTGTGTGTAAGGGGCCCGCATCAACAACTGCGGGCCCTTTATCATAAAAGCTTTGGGTGAAAAAAGGAGGTCCTCCCAGTGAAGGCGCTGACTACCATAAAAAGAGGCGTGGACAAAGTCATGGAGTGGAGCTGTATCCTCATCCTGATCGCTATGACAGTCCTCGTTACCTATCAGGTTATTACCCGGTATTTCTTCAACAGGCCCAGTGCTATTTCCGAGACTGCGGCCCAATACTTGTTTGTTTGGATGGTGGCGTTCGGCAGCGCTTATGTGTTTGGTCTGCGGGAACACTTAAGCATTACGGTGATAAAAGACAAGCTTTCCCCTCGGAACAACATGATCATTGAAATTTTGATTAATCTGGTGCTGCTGGCCTTTTCGGCCGGTGTGCTGCTGATCGGCGGGCTTCAGGGGGCTCTCAAGCAGATGGGCACCGTAGACGCCGCTCTTCAGATTCCCATGGGAGTGATTTACATCGCCCTTCCTTTTTGCGGCGCAGCCATTGTCTTCTACGTGATTTATAACACCTGCCTGGCTGTTTGGGAATACCGCAGGGATATTGCTCCCACCAGCCGGGGCGATGCCAGCACCATGTAAAGGGGGAACAACAAAATGAGTACAGTGACTCTTGCGGCTCTGATTATGGTGGTGGGCATTGTGGTGACTCTGGCTTTGGGATTCCCCATTGGCTTGAGCATCGGCGCAAGCTCCGCCGCCGCCACCTTGGTGATTCTGCCCTTCCAACAGGCCATGATCACTTCTGCCCAGCGTGTGTTTACCGGAGCCAACTCCTTTTCTCTGTTGGCGATTCCGTTTTTTGTGCTGGCGGGCAACATCATGAATAACGGAGGCATTGCCAAACGGCTCATCGGCTGTGCCAAAATCATTGCTCACCGGCTGCCCGGCGGTCTGGCCCAGACCAACATTGTGGCCAACATGCTCTTTGGAGCCATCTCCGGTTCCGGTGTGGCCGCCGCTGCCGCCATGGGGGGCATTCTGGGCCCGATGGAGGAGCAGGAAGGCTACGCCAAGGATTTTTCCGCCGCTGTCAACATTGCTTCCGGCCCCACCGGTATGATGATCCCTCCCAGCAACATCATGATTGTTTACGCTACGGTAGCCGGTTCCGTCTCCATCGCCGCCCTGTTTATGGCGGGATATATCCCCGGCATCCTCTGGGGAGTGGGCTGCATGATTTTAGCCGGATTTATGGCCAAAAAGCGGGGCTATGTCAGCACCGAGCGCTATACCGTCAAGGAGTCTCTGGTGACCCTGTGGCAAGGGGTTCCCAGCCTGCTGTTAATTGTTATCGTCATCGGTGGTATCTTGAAAGGTGTCTTTACCGCCACCGAAGGCTCGGCCATTGCCGTTGTCTACTCCCTGCTGCTGAGCTTGATTTACAGAACTCTCAAGCTGAAGGACCTGCCCAAAATTCTGCTGGAATCGGTTAAGACCACCGCCATTGTAGAGCTGATGGTCTGTGTTTCCTCCATCATGAGCTGGGTGATGTCCTTTACCAAGATCCCCCAGATGATTGCCGGGGGACTCCTCAACTTTAGCAGCAATCCTTATGTTTTGCTGATGATTATGAACATCATCCTGCTGATTGTGGGAACCTTTATGGACCCCACCCCTGCCGTGCTGATCTTTACCCCCATTTTCCTGCCCATTGTGCAGAGCTGGGGCATGCATCCGGTTCATTTTGGGCTGGTGATGGTGATGAATCTCTGCGTTGGCACCATTACTCCACCGGTAGGCGCCATTCTCTTTACCGGCTGTAAAATCGGAAATGTTAAAATTGAACAAGTCATCCGCACGCTTCTTCCCTTCTTTGCGGTGGTCATTGTCGCACTTATGTTGGTAACCTATATCCCGGCGCTTTCCATGGCTATTCCCACCGCACTTGGACTGATTGCCCGATAAAGAAAGGAACTGCCTATGAACCAGAAACCTAAAATCATCATCTGCGATTGCGACCACAAGGATGTGGAAATAGAGCGGGCCGTCTTTGAAGCCGCCGGCTTTGGAGATTTTCAGTGGCTGCACTGTAAAACAGAGCAGGATGTGATTGATCAGTGTCAGGGAGCCGTTGCCCTGCTCAACCAATACACCCCCATGAACGAGAAAGTGTTTCGTGGTGTGCCCAGCCTGAAAATGGTGGTGCGCTACGGTGTGGGTGTGGACAATGTCAACCTGAAAGATGCCGCCCGGTACGGGGTTCAGATCTGCAATGTCCCTGATTACGGTACCAACGAGGTGGCCGATCAGGCTCTGGCTCTCATGCTGTCCATTACCCGAAAGATTCACCACGTGGGCAACCTCACCAAATCCGGCGTTTGGAACTATCAGGAAACCATCCCCGTACACCGCCACTCTTGCCGGACGGTCGGCATTGTTGGGGTGGGCCGAATCGGCACAGCCTTTGCCCACCGTGTCCGAGCTTTGGGCTGCCGGGTCATTGCCTGTGAGCCCAGATTCGGAAAGCCCCCCTACCAGTCCCCCGACTTCATTGAGTTTCAGCCCACTTTGGAGGAAGTGCTGCAGCAGTCCGACGTAGTGTCCCTCCACTGCTCCCTCACCGAGGAGACCCGTAACATCATGGATTCCAAGGCCGGCGCCTGCTTTATCAACGTAGCCCGGGGAGGACTGGTGGATGAACAGGCTCTGGAAGCCGTCCTTGCCTCCGGCAAGCTGTCGGGAGCCGGATTGGATGTGGTGTGCTCGGAGCCTCTCACCAAAGAAAGCCCCCTTTTCCGACACGACAATGTGGTCGTCACGCCCCATATGGGCTGGTACTCCGAGGAGTCGGCTATGGAACTCAAGGAAAAGTGCGCCCGGGAAGCGGTTCGTTTTGTCACCGGGCAAAGGGTGCACTATCCCGTCAATCAAGTTTAACCTGTATTGTGTTATAATAGGAGGATTACCATATGCAGGCAATTATCTACGAGGGCCCACATACCCTTTCCGTTCGCGAGATTCCAAAGCCCCAGCCCAAGGAAGGCTGGGCGCTGGTCAAGGTATCCCACGCAGGTATCTGCGGCACCGACCTCAACATCTATGCCGGCACACATCCCCGGGCCAAGGCTCCCTTGGTGATGAGCCACGAGTTTTCCGGCACCTTGGAAAGCGACCATATCCCCGGCATCCCCAAGGGTAGCCCGGTAACGGTATACCCTCTGCTTTCCTGCGGCCACTGCCAGCCCTGCCAAACCGGAAACGGCCATGTCTGCAACACGCTGGGCCTGCTGGGAATTGACTGTGACGGCGGCTTTGCCGAATACGTGTCGGTTCCTGTTGCGAGCATCATCCCTCTGGCCCCGGAGGTTTCCCAAAAGCTGGGGGCGCTGGTGGAGCCGGTGGCGGTGGCGGTTCACACCCTGCGGGAGCGGGGCTTTGTCCCCGGCGATAACGCCCTGATCTTTGGCTGCGGAACCATCGGCCTGTGTGTGGCCCTGACCCTGCGCAAATTTGGTGCATCCTGCGTCCTCATGATGGAAACCGATGCGGCCAGAGCACAGATGGCCCGGGAGATGGGCTTTGAGGTGGTGAACCCCATAGGGCTGGAGATGGAGTCCTTCTGCAAGGAGCGGACCAAAGGCAACGGATACGATTGGGTCTTTGACTGTGCCGGAGTGCAGCCGGTAGCCGATGTGCTGCTGGACGCCGTCAAGGTGCGGGGCCATATTGTGGTGGTGGCTGCCTACAGCAAGCCGGCCAGCCTTCCCTTAATCAAGGGGATGTTTAAGGAGACCGACCTTCAGTTTGTGCGGGTCTACCGGTTTAAGGACTTTGAGGTGGCCGCCCAGATTGTGGCGGCGGACCCCAGCTTTAAACAGATTATTACCCACGTGCTGCCCGCCACAGAGGCCCAAAAAGGCTTTGATCTGCTGACTACCAAGGGAACCGGAGCCGTAAAGGTTATGTTCTGCTTTGACTGAGGAGGAATTTTATGAGCGACCTATTTGATCTCACCGGAAAGGGCGCGCTGGTCACCGGAGGCGGCCGCGGTCTGGGCCGTGGACTGGCTGAAGGGCTGGCCGAAGCGGGGGCCAAGGTAGTGATTTTAGGCTCCAGTGAAGGGGTCCATGCTGCCGCTGCCGAGATGAAGGGCCGGGGACTGGACGTCGCCGGGCTGCAGGGGGATCTTTCCCACCGGGACGGCATTCCCGCCCTGTTTGAGCAGGTGCTGGAGCTGTTGGGCGGCGGCATCGATATTCTGGTCAACAACGCCGGAGTCCAGCGGCGCAACCGTTGCGAGGACTTTACCCTGGAGGACTGGGATGCGGTGATGGGAGTCAACCTCCACGCCGTCTTTGTCCTCTGCCAACTGGCAGGCCGGAAGATGCTGGCGCAGGGAAGCGGCAAGATCATCAATCTGGCCTCCATGCTCAGCTTCTTTGGCGGATTTACCGTGCCCGCCTACTCTGCCAGCAAGGGGGGCGTGGCCCAGCTGACCAAGGCTTTTTCCAACGAGTGGGCGGGGAAGAACATTCAGGTCAACGCCATTGCCCCCGGCTACATGGCCACCGAGATGAACACCGCCCTGATTCATGATGAGGGGAGGAACAAGGAGATTCTGGGGCGGATTCCTGCCGGGCGCTGGGGCACCCCGGAAGATGTAAAAGGTCTGGCGGTATTCTTGGCCAGCCCTGCCTCCAACTACATCAGCGGAGCCATTATTCCCGTAGACGGCGGCTATCTTTCCAAATAAAAGGAGAACATCATGGAAACAATCAACCTATCCCAGCCGGGCTTTGAACTGGGGCATATCGGCATCAATCAGAAGAATGCCCCTCAGGCCGAACAGACCGCCCAGCTGCTGGCCGCCCTGTTTGGGTTCCCCATGCGGGACACCCCCGGCTCCATCTTTGTCAACGAGCAGTTTGAAGTGCTGAAAAGTCCCTTTTTAGGGGAGCTGGGCCACATCTCCATCCGTACGGCGGATGTGGAACAGGCCAAGGCATATCTGAAAGAAAAAGGTGTGGCATTCAATGAATCCACCGCAAACTACGGCCCGGACGGCAAGCTGAACACCATCTACCTGCAAGAGGAGATCGGCGGCTTCGCCTTCCATCTGGCCCGCAAAGCATAGCAAAGGAGAAGTTCTATGGATATTCGCTATTCGACCGGCCCCAACGACGTCAAGCGCTACACGACGGAGGAACTGCGCCGGGAATTTTTAATCGAAAACCTGTACCAGCCCGACGAGGTCAAGGCGGTTTATTCCCACGTGGACCGCATGGTGGTGCTGGGCATCTGCCCCGTCAACCGGGAACTGCCCATTGATCAGGGCATTGACAGCTGGAAAAACTTTGGCACCCGGTATTTTCTGGAGCGGCGGGAAGCCGGGGTGTTCAATCTGGGAGGCCCCGGCGCCATTACTGCCGGCGGAGAAGTGTTCTCCATGGGCTTTGAGGACTGCCTCTACATCACCAAGGAGACCAAAGAGGTCGCCTTCCGCAGCGACGACCCCAAGAACCCCGCCCGGTTTTATCTGGTTTCCGCTCCGGCCCACAAGGTCTGCAAGACCACCTTTATTCCCATGGCCAAGGCTAACAAGCGGCCTTTAGGGGACGAAAAAAACGCCAACAAGCGGGTGATTAATCAGTTTATCCATCCCGATGTGCTGGAAACCTGCCAGCTTTCCATGGGACTGACCCAGCTGGCTCCCGGCTCGGTGTGGAACAGCATGCCTGCCCACACCCACGAGCGCAGGATGGAAATCTACACCTACTTCAACATCCCCGAGGGGAACGTGGTGTTTCACCTGATGGGGCAGCCGCAGCAAACCCGCCACATCGTCATGAACAACTTTGACGCGGTGATCAGCCCTTCTTGGAGCCTTCACGCCGGTTGCGGAACCTCCAACTACACCTTTATTTGGGCCATGGGCGGCGAGAATCAGGTCTTTGACGATATGGACGGAATAGAATTAGCAGATATGCGCTAGAAGGAAAGGGATTATTATGTTTTCGGATCAGAGTTTTCGGTTGGATGGAAAGGTAGCACTGGTGACCGGGGCCTCCTACGGCATCGGATTTGCCATTGCCGCAGCCTATGCGGCGGTGGGCGCTACCATTGTATTTAACGATATCAGTCAGGAGCTGGTGGACAAAGGTCTGGCCGCCTACAAGGAACAGAACATAAGGGCTCGGGGCTTTGTCTGCGATGTCACCGACGAGGCCCAGGTAAACGCCATGGTAAAAACCATTGAGGCGGAGGTGGGTACCGTTGACATTCTGGTGAACAACGCCGGCATCATCAAGCGGATTCCCATGCTGGAAATGTCGGCGGAGGAGTTCCGCAAGGTGATCGATGTGGACCTGAACGCCCCCTTTATTGTGGCCAAGGCGGTGCTGCCCGGCATGATTCAAAAGGGTGCGGGCAAGATTATCAACATCTGCTCCATGATGAGCGAGCTGGGCCGGGAAACCGTTTCGGCCTACGCCGCCGCCAAAGGCGGGCTGAAGATGCTCACCCGCAACATCTGCTCCGAGTTCGGCGAGCACAACATCCAGTGCAACGGCATCGGCCCCGGCTACATCGCCACCCCCCAGACCGCTCCCCTGCGGGAACGGCAGGCGGACGGCAGCCGCCATCCCTTTGACCAGTTTATTCTGGCCAAAACTCCCGCTGCCCGCTGGGGAACCACCGAAGATTTGATGGGCCCCGCCGTATTCTTAGCTTCCCAGGCGTCCGATTTTGTCAACGGCCACGTTCTGTATGTGGACGGAGGAATTCTGGCGTATATCGGAAAACAGCCCTGAGGGAGTGGAAACCATGACAACAAAAAGAATCTTAACGGTCGGGGAGCCTATGGGGCTATTTATCGCCGAGGAAGAGGGACCGCTGGAGGATGTCCGTCACTTTTCCACCTCGGTGGCGGGAGCGGAATTCAACGTAGCAGTGGGCCTTTCCCGGCTGGGGTTTAGGGTGGGGTATCTGACCAAGCTGGGGGAAGACCCCTTTGGTCGGCAAATTGTTAAGACAATGCAAAAAAACGGCATTGATACCTCCCTGACCACCACCACAACCCAACAGGC
>ENA-UOOR01004528-UOOR01004528.1-fermentation-metagenome-genome-assembly--contig:-NODE-4528-length-11015-cov-8.040785_pt1 | contig 11015 bp, 8 predicted proteins | sample MGYA00245780_ERZ724029 | MGnify/ENA primary metagenome ERZ724029 (study PRJEB28704, sample SAMN03018315) | fermentation metagenome | biome: anthropogenic terrestrial biome; feature: soil; material... | reverse complement strand
GCAGCCCGTGCCGGCTTGAGGCTCGCCCGCCGGCACGACTCGTCGCTGGGCACGAGGCCCTTCGACTCCGCTCCCGCCGCTAGAAGCGTCGGGAGCTACGCTCAGGGTGACCGGGCGCGGGAGCTCCGATCACTTCGAGGGAGATCGCGAGGCCCTTCGACTCCGCTCCCGCCGCTAGAAGCGCCGGGAGCTACGCTCAGGGTGACCGGGCGCGGGAGCGGCTCCGATCACTTCGAGGGAGATCGCGAGGCCCTTCGACTCCGCTCCCGCCGCTAGAAGCGCCGGGAGCTACGCTCAGGGTGACCGGGCGTGGGAGCCGCCCCGATCACTTCGAGGGAGATCGCGAGGCCCTTCGACTCCGCTCCCGTCGCTATAAGCGCCGGGAGCTACGCTCAGGGTGACCGGGCGCGCGGATCCCGCCGGCGCGCAGCCATCGATCGCTCGACCGCTACCGTCCGCGCTCGTCTATCGAAGCGAAGAGCACGTAGTCGACCAGGCGAAGCCTGTCGCCAAGCTCCCCCGGCAGCATCGGCTTTCGCCGCGCCTGCGAGCGGAGCGTCGCGCGCATCGGCCTGAAGACCTCGACTCTCCCGAGCCGCGCGGCAGCCAGCAGCGCGGCTTCCAATTCGTCGACCGAGAGCATCCCGCCTTGCGCGCCGAACTTGTCGGGATCCTCCTCGAGAGCGAAATGCTCGGAGACGACGACCGCGCGGGCGAAGAGCTGCAGCCGCTCGAAGACCTTCTCCGGTCGCAGCGTCCCGACGCACACGTGATCGCTGCCCGGGTGCTCGGGTAGCGCGTCGGCGAAGCGGCAGTGGTTCTCGCGCAGGTGGTGCAGCGTCTTGTGGAGAAAGCAGACGTCGAAGCGCTGCGCGCCGCCCGGGCTCTCCAAGATCGCGAGGGCCCGGTCGTCGAAGAGGTCCGCGTCGAGGCAGCGAATCTCGACCTCGGCCGGGAGCGCCGGCCGCAGCAGCCGCGTACGCAGCCAGAGGCTCGACTCGAGGTCCTTCGACAGATCGGCGACGAGCGAGAAGCGCCCGCGCATCGCCCCGAAGAGCAGCGCCGCCGAATCCGAGCCGCCGATGCTCAGGCACGTGAGCCGACGCCCGGGCTCGAACAGCGCGCCGACGGCGGTGTCGAGCACTCGGTACTGTTCGAACTGGTAGGCGAGGAAGGCTTCCGCGGTCAGCGCCCTCGGCAGCGCGCTCTGCAGCTCCTGCGGCATCGACGGCTCCATGCGGCGCGCGAAGCAACGGGTGGTCGCCCGGTGCGGCCTGCGCGCGATTCGTGTCGGCCGAGGACGAAACCACGGCGGCCAGGGCACGGGTTGGTTACGTTTCCCGTGCGCCGCAACACGGCTCGATGGACGACATTCACCCGGAGGAAGCATGAAGGCGCTCATCGTCTACGCGCACCCCAACCCGAAGAGCTTCTGCAAGGCCATCGCCGACCGCGCGCGCGACGAGCTCGAGCGGCTCGGCCATCAGGTGCGCCTCCACGATCTCTACGCGCAGGGATGGAACCCGGTGCTCGGTCCCGATGACTTCGAGGCCCTCTTCAAGGGCGCGGTGAGCGAGGACGTCGCCCGCGAGCAGTCGGACGTGCTCTGGGCCGACCTGCTCGTTTTCGTCTATCCGATCTGGTGGTACGAGCGCCCGGCCATCGTCAAAGGCTGGTTCGACCGGGTCTTCAGCGCGGGCTTCGCCTACCAGGCGACGACGCAGGGGCTGCAAGGCTTGCTCGGCGGCCGGCGTGCGCTGGTGCTGACGACCTCGGGCGCGGACGAGGAGTCGGACCGCAAGAGCGGCATGACCGAGGCCAAGCAGGTCACGGTGATGGCCGGCTCGCTCCGCTCGACGGGTCTCGAACCCGTCGTCTACAAGAACTACTTCGCGGTGCCCCTGGTGACCGACGCCCAGCGAGCCGGGATGCTCGAGGACGTGCGCGCCCAAGTCCGGGCTCTTCTCGCCGAGAAGACCGGGTAGCCCAGCCCGAGGCCTGCGCCCCATCCGTTCACCCCGAGCGCAGCCTCGTCGAGGGACGAGGGAGGCGGAGTCGGGGCCATCGACTCTCGCCTCGCAACCGCTGCCGCGGCCGGAGTCACGCTCCCCGAGTCCATCCTTCGCTCAAGCCGGCAGCTCGCCGGCTGTGCGCGTGCCGAAGGCCCGGAGCAGCGCGCCGAGGCCCCAGACCGACGCCACGAGGGCGATGGCCGGTCCGAGGAACGGCAGCAGGACCACCAGCATCAGCAGGAAGAGCCCCAGGGCCAGGGCGCCGACGAGCTTGCCGCGCGTCCAGTCGCGGCGCCGCAGGATGGCGCTGCCGATCCACAGGCCGGTGGCGGGCAGGGTGAAGGCGAGCGCGATGAGGTAGGCGCCGACGATCATCAGCGCGATCCACCAGCCGCCGATGAAGAAGCCGAGGACGAGGACGGCCAGGGCGACGAGGGGCACGACGATGATGGTGATGACCCCGACCGCCAGGCTCTCTCCGGGCCGGAAGCGGAAGCTGGTCAAGGTGCGGCGGGCGCGGCCCGGCAGCGCGAGGACGAGGATGAGGCCGACGAGGAAGAGGCCGATGAACAGGCGCAGCCAGAGGATGAGGAAGGCGGCGAAGGCGCCCGCGGCGCCGCGCTCCTCGGACGGCAGGCGCACGACCTCGCCGCCGATGCGCGCGCCGGGGTCGATGTTCTGCGTGCCGCGGGCCGAGTACTCGAGGTTGCCGCCGACCGAGGCGCTGGGGGCGACGGTCAGCTCGCCGGACTCGATGCGGGCATCGGCGCCGACCGCGCCGGCGAGCGCGACCGAGCCTGCGCTCGCGACGAGCCGCCGGGCGACTTGGCCCGCCATGCGTAGCTCGCGGCTGGTGAGCATCGCGTCGCGGCCGATGGTCGCGCCCTGCTCGACGACGATCTCGCCGCTGGCGACGACCGCGTCCTTCGCGACCTGGCCGGAGAGGATGACCTCGGAGCCGGCGACGCGCATCGAGCCGTTGACCGTGCCGTCGACGCGAAGGGTCGAGCCCGCGGCGATCAGGTCCTCGACCGTGCCGCTGACCGTGATGTTCTGGCCGAAGGCGACCAGGTCGCCCTGGACCGTACCCTCGACGATGATCGTGGTGGCGAAGACGTAGAGGTCGTCGTCGATCGTCTGGTCGGCGGTGATGCGCACCGTGTCGCCGCTCAGGGACTCGAACGCGGCGGCCGGCCGAGCGACTGCGAGCAAGGCTGCCAGGGCGGCGAACGAGGCGATGGTTCTTGGGAATCGGAGAGGCATGGGAGCTCCTCTCCATCAAGCTTGCAGCGGACGGCGCAGACGAGAAGTGCAGGGGCGTCCGAACGCGGGCACGCCGGTGCCCCGCGAACCGCGAGGAAGAGGTAGGGGCGCATGGCAAGGCGCCCGGCTCCGCGGGCATCAGGCGGGGGGAGAGGAGGGAGGGCCGTCGTCCCGGCGGCCGGCACGCCGCGGTAGAGAAGGGAAGAGGTAGGGGCGCCTCGCCAGGCACCCCTACCAACCCGCGGTCGCCCGCTAGTTCGAGCAGTCGTCCGAGACGTGCTCCGGCGTGAGGTTCGAGTTGACGAGCCAGACGTCGAGCCTGTCGCTCTCGCCCAACAGGTTGGCGAAGGCGCAGCCGATGAAGTCGTTCGGGCCGGCCTCGTAGATAGCGCAGGGGTTCGGGCCCTCGACCTGACAGCCCTCGTGTGTGCAGGGCAGGCACCCGCCAGCCATGCAGTAGGTGTAGCGGGTGCCCGGCTCGAGCAGGAAGCCGAGCTCTTCGAAGCTCGAGCTCCAAGCGTTCTTCTCTTGCGCGAAGGCCATCTGCGCCGTCCCCAGGCCGCGCAGGTTCGCCCGCGCCTCGCCCTGCTTCGAGCGGCACTGGTACTTGATGAAGTTGGGGATGGCGATCGACGCCAGGATTCCGGCGACCGGAATCGTCGCCGCGCCGCTCAGCCTCTCGGCGGTCATCTTCACCAGAGGCTCGGGGAAGGTCAGCTCGGCCTGAAGCTCGTTGGCCCCGCGGGTGAGCTTCACCGACCCGCGCAGCGCCTCGATGTGCCCTTCCGGATCGAGCACCAGGTCGGCGGTCAGCGCCTGCGCGGCCGCCTTGAGCGCGAGCGGCGCGCCTCCGTCGGCCGCGAGCGAGGCCTTGGCCAGGTCGAGCTCGGTGACGACCAGGGTGCGGGTCTCCGCGCGCGACCCGTCCCACTGGGCGAGCAGCTTGTTGAGCCCCTCTTCGAGCTTGGCGATGAGCTGCGGCTGCGTGCTCTCGACCCGGGCCTCGAGCCTGAGCGCGTCGCGTCCGCTCAGTCGGACCGAGGCCTTTCCGAGGCCGGGGTTCTCGAAGCCCAGGCGCAGCAGGTCGGGCGGCAGCTTGGGATCGACCGCGGGGGCCGGGCCGGGCGCCGACGCGAGCGCCGTCGCGAGGGCCGTGGACGTGCCCAGCGCATAGAAGCCGCCACCGCCGTGCAGGCACAGCGGCGCGGGCAGCTTCTCGGCCTCGACGCACAGCCTGCCCTGTTCGAGGCGCGTCTTCGGGGCGTGTTCGGGGAGCGCGCCGGGCGCGGAGCGGTAGCTGCGATCGAGCGCGGCAAAGCCCTCGAGCACGGCCTTGTTGGCCGCCTCGTCGGCGCCGACCGCGATGAGCAGGACCGCGTTGTCGAGGACGACCTGCTGGTCGATCTCGCCGGTCGGGGTCGCGAGGAGGATTCCCAGCCGCTGCGTGTGAGGCCAGGCGTCCCAGCGCTGGAACAGGCGCGCATAGACGGCAAAGCGCGCGAACAGGAGCCTCTCGTCCGGCTTCTCGGCGACCGCGACGAGCAGCGGCATCGCCGCCACCAGCGCGTCGGAGAGCGTCGACGGCGCCGCCTCGCCCTCGGCCGGCGGCGCGGGCACGAAGCCGAGCTCGCGCAGGGTCTCGACGTCGACGATGAGCGAGGCGCCGGGCCCCGGCGAGTCGGCGCGGGCGAAGAGGTTGGCCGCCTCATTGGACACGGGACGGGCTTGATAGCCTCCGGCGGCGCAGCCGGCGACGGCAAGGAGCGGGAGCACTGCAATGAGCCTTCTCAACGGGTTCTCCTCGGGCTGTGGGGCGCGACCTGTCGCGCCGACGAAGTGGTGATTAGAGCGCATTGCCTCTCGATGGCTCAACCGCGCGCGGCGAGGCGGGCCGACGTGGCGGCGCCGGGGCGCGGTAAATTTTCGTCGCGACCCGCGGCAAGTCGTCTTCTCGAATCTGCTCTCCGCTCGACGCCGTCGGCGGCGCGAGGAGCTCGGCGGGTTGGAGGCGTCTTTCGGGCCGATACCATCACCGCGCGGCAAAAGCGGAGGGGCTCATGGTGGTGCTCGAGCGAGGAACGAACGGTTGGCGGCCGTGCCGGAATCGGGAAGTCGCTGTCAGCCGATGGCGGGCCCAGCGGCGGCGGGATGCGGCGAGCCGAGAGCAGGGGTGCGAGCGAAGGCCAGAGGCGCGAGGCGGCCCATGAGCGTGATCGATCCGCGGCTACTCATCGTTCGCTGCGCTCCGCAGATCCGCGAGGCCTTTCGCGACTGCGTTTGCGAGGGCGACCGGGAGCCGGTCGTCGTGCTACGAGTGCCGTCGGCCGAGGTCGAGGGCATCCCGTATTGCCATTGGCGCGACAGCCTGGCGAAGCGCAGCGAGCGCGACGAAGCCGAGGCGGTCCACCTCGCCGCCGAGAGGCGCGGCGATATCCACGTCTTCGTCGTCGAGACCATCACCGACTCGTGCGAACACGTGCTCATCGAGAGGCAGATGCCGGACGAAGAGGTGCAGGACGAGCTCTCGGACGCAGACCTCAGGGAGGCGCGCGACCGCCGGGCAGAGTTCATCCGTCGGCGCGCGCGGCTCGTTCGGTTGCTCGAGCCGCGGGTTTCCTGTCCCCGCGGCTGCGGCGCGCTGATGCGGCCGGTGCAGTACGAGACCTCGACCCCCGTCGCCCAGGTTCTCTGCGCCGAGAGGTGCCCGCGCTGCCACGAGGAGATCCGGGTCTGCCGCCCGCCGCTGCTGCAGCTCGACCGCGAAGGGCTGGCCGCCTTCCTGCCTGCGCGCCTCGTCGAGAAGATCGTCGCCGAAGCGGGCCGGGTCTACCCGAAGTAGGAGCGAAGCGGCATTCGGGCGGGCGGGCACCGTGGAGCGTCGCAGCGCAGGCGTCCTCGGGCCTTCGCCCGCGACGCTTGCCGCCTCGCGTCGCTGCCCGCCGGTCCGCGCCCACCGCCGCTGGCGGTCTAGACAGGTGTCGAAGAACCCTTCGAGCGAAGACCGGTCAGCCCGAGCCCCTCAGGCCGAAGTCGAGCAACTGTCTCGGAGATCAAGAGCAGCCCGCCCCCGGTCACCCCGAGCGTAGGCCGAGCTTGCGAGGCCGAAGTCAAGGGGCCCTTCGACTCCGCCTCCCTCGTTCCTCGGGAGGCTACGCTCCTTACCAACAGCCCCCGATGCTCCTTGAGGTTGAGCACAAGCGTCGAGTCGATAGGAGGCCTCTCATCGACCGGTTGCGACCAACCTTCGCGCTCCCCGAAGTCGCGCAAGCGCGGGAGAGGAGACTTTCACTTGCTTGCGCGCGATCCGCGCCCAGTCCGCCGTTCGTCCATGGGGCAGAGCCGGCCAAGGGACCGGTAACAGGCTCGGGGTGAGCGGGGGCGACTCGGTGATCCGCTCCGGGGGCGTCAACCCCGCCGTTCGTTCGTGCCCCTGGCCCCTCGCGATCGAAGCTCGTGCGGCAAGTGTTGGGGTGGACTCGAGCAGCGTGTTGCCTGTTGGCGACTGAGTGGCTTGCGCACGCGGCCCATCGAGCCAGGGCCGGGTGAATGAGCAGTCGCTCCGATGCTAGGATGCCCCCCCTTCGCCCGGCGGCGAGCGGCCGACGGAGCGGTGGCGCAGCAACCAACCGTCAGAAACGAGGGTGCCCATGTCCGCGACGAACAATCCCCGACTCCTCGCTTGGATCGACGAGATCTCCAAGCTGTGCAAGCCGCAGCGCGTGCACTGGTGCGACGGCTCGCAGGCCGAGTACGACAAGCTGTGCCAGGAGATGGTCGACAGCGGCCTTGCCACCCGCCTCAACCCGGAGAAGCGCCCCAACTGCTTGCTGTTCCGCTCACAGCCGAGCGACGTCGCGCGCGTCGAGAACCGCACCTTCATCGCCGCCCGCACCAAGGACGAGGCCGGCCCGACGAACAACTGGATCGAGCCGGACGAGCTCAAGAAGACGATGACCAAGCTCTACGACGGCTGCATGGCCGGCCGCACGCTGTACGTTGTCCCCTTCTCGATGGGCCCGCTCGGCTCCCCGGTTTCGAAGATCGGAGTGGAGATCACCGACTCGCCCTACGTCGTCGCCAACATGCGGATCATGACGCGCATGGGCGCCGCGGTGCTCGAGAAGCTGGGCGCCGACGGCGAGTTCGTGCCCTGCCTGCACTCGGTCGGCAAGCCCCTGCAGCCCGGCGAGAAGGACGAGGGCTGGCCCTGCGCGCCGATGGAGCAGAAGCACATCGCGCACTTCCCCGAGGAGCGCGCGATCTGGTCGTACGGCTCGGGCTACGGCGGCAACGCGCTGCTCGGCAAGAAGTGCTTCGCCCTGCGCATCGCCTCGGTCCAGGCGCGCGACGAGGGCTGGATGGCCGAGCACATGCTCATCCTTTCGCTCACCTCGCCCGAGGAGAGGACGTACTACGTCGCCGCGGCGTTCCCTTCGGCCTGCGGCAAGACCAACCTGGCGATGATGCTGCCGACCATCCCGGGCTGGAAGGTGCGCTGCCTGGGCGACGACATCGCCTGGATGCGCATCGGCGAGGACGGGCGGCTCTACGCGATCAACCCCGAGTACGGCTTCTTCGGAGTCGCTCCGGGCACCTCGACCAAGTCGAACCCCAACGCGATCACCACCTGCGAGAAGAACACCATCTTCACCAACTGCGTGCTCACCCCCGAGGGCGACATCTGGTGGGAGGAGATGGGCCTCGAGCCGCCGGCCAAGGGCATCGACTGGGAGGGCAACGAGTGGACGCCTGACAGCGGTCGCAAAGGCGCGCACCCGAACGCGCGCTTCACCGCGCCGGCCAGCCAGTGCCCGGTCATCGACCCGGACTGGGAGAGCCCCAACGGCGTGCCCATCAGCGCCTTCCTCTTTGGCGGACGCCGCCCGAGCACCATCCCGCTCGTCAACGAGGCGCTCTCGTGGGAGCACGGCGTCTTCATGGGCTCGGCGACCGGCAGCGAGACCACCGCGGCGAACATCGGTGCGGTCGGCGTGGTGCGCCGCGACCCGTTCGCGATGCTCCCGTTCTGCGGCTACAACATGGCCGACTACTTCGGGCACTGGCTGAAGATGGGCCAGAGGCTCGGCGACAAGGCGCCGCGCATCTTCTTCGTCAACTGGTTCCGCAAGGGCGACAACGGCAAGTTCATGTGGCCGGGCTATGGCGAGAACAGCCGCGTGCTCAAGTACATCGTCGAGCGCATCGAGGGGCGCGAGGTCGGCGTGAAGACCGCGGTCGGCGTGCTGCCCAGGCCGACCGACATCGACATGACCGGCCTCGACGTCGCGCCGGCGACGATGGAACAGCTCACCGAGGTCGATAGCGAGGGCTGGCGCAAGGAGGTCGAGGGCGTCGAGGAGTTCTACGCGAAGTTCGGCGACCGCCTGCCGCAGGCCTTGAGGGACGAGCTCGGCGCGCTGCGCGGGCGGCTCGGCTAGGCGGGCGGCGAGAGCAACAGCGGTTGAGCTCCGGAGGCGGGGCCTTGCGCCCCGCCTCTTGGCGTTCTTGAGAGAGGCGCGCCGCCTCGAGCGATGCCGCGGGGGCTGTCGGGACTTCCCGCTCGCGCGCGACATCCCGGCAGGCCTTTCGAGCGCCTTCGGGAGGGCCGAGCCCTCGGGCGAGCAGTCCGTCCGCGCAACGGGCCTCATCGGGCGAAGCTTGTCCTGCCGCAAGCAATCCGAGATGTCCAACACACGGCTCGTCCTTCGTCGTCAGGGCAAGACGGCGAGCCTTTCCCCGCGATCGGCAACGAGTTTTCGCCTGGTGTCCGGCTCGTCGCCGGGCGGCCTGGGAGCCTGCCGCACGATACCCGCCTGCCCGCGCTCCTCTTTCCTCGCTGCCTCACGGTGCCCACGTTCGGCTCAAGGGAGGGGATGACCATGCGTATTCGCCTGCTAAGCCTGCTCGCCGGCGCCGCGCTGCTGGGAATGAGCGCCTGCGCGAGCGACAAGGGCGCCACGAAGGCCGAACAGCCGGTGGCCCAGGCGCCGGAGCAAGAACCTTCAGAGCTCGAGCAGCGCATCGCCGAGCAAGCCACCGGCTCTCAGCCGGGCAAGGTGGCGAGCATCGACGCCGACGAGAACAAGCTCGTGCTCAGCCCGTATTCGCCCGCCGCCGGCGAGGCGGAGCTGACGCTCGAGGACCAGACGCCGGTCTTCCGCGGCGGCGAGCAGGTCTCGATGAACCCGGAGGAGGCGCTCGAGGAGGGCTCGGACGTCAACGTCTACTACCAGAGCCGCGCCGGTGAGCCGCCGCTCGTGCTCGGCATCGCCATCCTCGAGCCCGAGCAGGCCCGCCAGATACAGGAGCAGCTCGGCGTCGGCGGCGCGGGCGAGCCAAAGGCCCAGGCGCGGCCCGAGGAGTTCGCCGAGGCCGACGCGATGCAGGCGGGGCAGATCTCTCGGGTCACCGAGGACGAGCTGATTCTCAAACCGTTCGAGGAGGACGCCCAACCGGCCGAGCTGTCGCTCAGCGACGAGGTCAAGGTCGTGCGCAACGGGGTCGAAGTCGGCAAGGAAGCGCTCTCCGAGGGCGAGGACGTGCGCGTCTTCTACGATCTCAAGGGTGACGAGAAGCCCGAGGTCATCGGCGTCGAGATCCTCAGCGCCGAGGAGGCCGAAGAGCTCAAGTGACGGGCTGCGGCGCCTTCAGTCGCTGCGGCTTGGAAGAACGGAGGGAAAAGATGAGAAAAGCCAAAGCCATTCTGACGGCGTTTGCCGCGGCCGCTCTGCTGCTGCCCGCGGGCGCCGTCGCCCAGCAGGACGGAGTGATCATCGAAGAGGACCAGGGCGCCGTGACCATCGAGGAGCCGGTCGTCCGTGAGGAGGTCCAGGACCGCGGCCTCGAGCTGCAGGCGCTCGGCGGTATCCGCAGCTTCACCGGCGACGCGGGCGACATCATCGGCACCGGCCCCACGTACGGTGTGCTCGCGGCCATCGAGCCGTTCTCCGCGCTCTCGCTCGAGCTGTCGTACCAGGGCGCGACCTTCCAAACGGCAGAGGGGCTTCCCGGTGAGCAGAGCCGCATCAACCAGAACGGCGGCGAGGCGGTCCTCAAGGTGAGCCCGGTGGTGGGCGACCTTGTCGAGCTCTACGCGCTCGGTGGCATCGGCCTCACGCAGTTCACCAATACCGGGGTCAACGAGCTGTTCGTCGTCGACGACACCGTCACCTCGATCCCCGTGGGCATCGGCGCGGACTTCCACCTGCCGATAGGCATCGCGACCGACTTCCTCATCGGCGCTCGCGGCACCTATGAGTTCGCCTTTGGCGAGGACGCCTTCCCCGGCATCACCGACAGCCGGACCGACTGGTTGCAGGTGACCCTCAACGCCGGCGCGCAGTTCTAGGCAAGGTTCCCCCCTTGCAAGCCGAAGGGCGGCCCGCCGCGAGACGGGCCGCCCTTCTTTGCTCGAAAGCGCTCTGGCCTGAGGCTCAGGCGCGGCGTCGCCGGAGGAGTCCGGCGAGGGCGAACAGGCCCAACAGCGCCGAGCCGTCGACCCCCGAGGTGCACCCGCATCCGGCGTTCGGCACTTCGGGTACTTGGCCGCGCGGCTTGCCCGCGTCCTGCTCGACCCCTGCGTCCGAGTCGACTATCGGCAGGCCCGCGTCCTGTCCCTGGCCCGAGTCGGCGAGGCCCGCGTCCTGCTCGCCCGCATCGGGCTCGCCCGCGTCCGGCGACTGGCAAGCGGGCGAGTCGTCGACCTGGCCGTTGCAGTCGTTGTCCTTGCCGTCGCAGATC
>ENA-UOOR01004527-UOOR01004527.1-fermentation-metagenome-genome-assembly--contig:-NODE-4527-length-11016-cov-7.947724_pt1 | contig 11016 bp, 9 predicted proteins | sample MGYA00245780_ERZ724029 | MGnify/ENA primary metagenome ERZ724029 (study PRJEB28704, sample SAMN03018315) | fermentation metagenome | biome: anthropogenic terrestrial biome; feature: soil; material... | reverse complement strand
AAAAGCTTGTTTTTAAGGTTGATTTAATGCGAATTATTTTTACCTTTCAGAACTGTGCAAAAATCGTGAAACCTCCGAAAAATCAAGGTTTTAACAATAGTTAAAATAAAAAAACGGGGTGTCAATTTGACACTACCCAAAAATAAAAGGAGGACAAATCAAATGAAAAGAACTACAAAAAGAATTTTTAGCTGCGCAGTAACACTGGCGGCATTACTAAGCGCCGCGCTGCCGTATACAAGCAATGCCGATGAAACGGCATTGACAGCAGAGGGCAGTTACGGACAGGCGCTGAGCGATTTACCGCTCTTAAAAGGCTCGGTCAACGGACTGCCGGGGACGTGGTCGTGGCTTGACCCTACCATTCTGCAAGAAGTCCTTGCATTCACCAAACTATACAAAACTGCTGTTTCAAAAGAAAATCTACATTGAATCCGATCACAATAGTTTGGATTCAATGATAAAGAAATTGCGCAAGAAGCTTTATTTCGGAGAGGAAGCGCCGTTGATATGCGATGAACATGGGGCATTTACAAACCCTGTAAACTTCCGAAAGAGATACTACCGGATATTAAACCAAGCGGGAATTGAAACCAAGGGATTGCATTCGCTCCGTCATACATTTGCGACCAATCTTGTGAATGGAGTAAAACAGCCTGATGGAACGATACGGGCATTAAGCCCGAAACAGGTGGCGGACTTGCTCGGGCACAGCACTTCGCAGATCACTGAGATGTACTATGTTAAGAAAGATACCGCAAGGCTGAACGGAATTACGGAGGGGTTTGAGATATGAAATTCAAACAACATCGCCGCCTGAGAATAATTCTCAGGCGGCACAAATTTTGTGCGTTCCTATGCTTTGAGGTATGATTAGCTACACTTAATTTATATAATGAAAATAGGTCGGTATTGCGTATGTCGGCGTGAAGAACAGCTGTCATTTCGGTGCGGCTGGTTATTATTCAAACCTTGCGGCAAAAGAGGGATTGATCGGTATTTCCATGAGTAATGCGGATCCTGTTATTGCAGTTCCCAACAGCCGTGTGAAGAATATCGGCAGTAATCCTATGTCGTTTGCGGCATCGCTTCCGGACGGGAAAATCGCACTCAGCAATGACGACGGAGGCGAATAAATCTCCGGCGAGTGCAAGCCTTCAACCTATGGCGGCGCACAAGGGATATGGCTTTGCCGTTTTGGTAGAACTTTTTTCCGCTGTGATACCAGGAACTGGTATGCTCAGGTCAAGTTTTTAGCTGACGATTGCATATACTGCATATTCGTTAAACCGCCGTGAATAATGCTTCCTCGGCGGCATCAGAGACTCTTTCCCAAGCAGTGTTATTTTTAAAAGTTCCGTCAAATTAATTTGAAACCATCTTATGTAAAAGTTCCCTATATGTACAATAAATATATTATTTACGGTTCTTTAATATTTTAACGCCATAGCCCGGAATGTCAAAGGTTTCGGGCATTGGTCGGCCATCCGGTGCACAATAATCCGGCGGGATTTTAACGGTAGTATTTTCGGCGTTGAAATTCTGAAGCAGAAGGTACTCGGCATCGTCACTGAAGCGTTTACTTGAAAAAACACCGTCCGCAGGAGAATAATGCTCAAACTCATGCGTTATTTTATCATAGAAATGATTTAAGTATTTGCCGTTATCGCGGAAGCCTATGTAGTACGCGGTGCCCTTGCCATAGCTGTTGCGCAGGGCTGCGGGCATGCCTTTGAAATAATCACTTTCAAAGGTTGCAATTATATCCGCGGTAACGCTGTGAATATATTCGCAGTAGTCAACAGCCTCAAATTCCTCTTCGTCGGCGCAAACCTTAACGGTAATACCGCTTTTAAGCGAGTCCGTCTCTTCCGCCCAAATTCCGAATACATCTTTTAATTCATCGGCGGGAAAACCACCGAGATAGCACATATCGTTTTCGTCCACAATACCGGTAATATAGGTGGCAACCAGAGTTCCGCCGTTTTTTGTATATTCGCAAAAGCGTTCAATGGTTGAGTGCTTTATGAGATACAGCATGGGTGCAATTACGATTTTGTATTTTGAAATATCCGAGTCCTGACCGATAATATCTACGTCTATACTGTTCCTGCGGAAATATGCGTAATGCTTTAAGCAGGTATCAAGATATTTTTTGTTTTTGCCGCCGAATGCGACTATATTGTCAAGGGTCCAGCGTGTTTCCCAATCATAAATAATTGCGACTTCGGCTTTTTGTGAGGTGCCGCAGATTTCTTTGTTTTCTGCCAGAAGCTTTCCGAGATTACAGATTTCCTTAAATATTCTCGTGTCATCACGTCCCGAGTGGTCAACGATGGCGCCGTGTGTTTTTTCATAGCCGCCTCGGCTTTGACGCCATTGAAAATAGCCTATCATATCGGCGCCGTGTCCGACAGCCTGAACAGAGCTTAATATATTCATGTTGGGTCTTTTTGTTGTGTTGGGTGTTTCGAAGTTTGCGACGTTCGGCGTGTTTTCCATGATATAAAACGGCTTGTGCAAAAAGCTTCTGCACATGTCATAGGTAAAGCCCGCTTTGACTGCCTCGTCAATAACATTATTGCTGTGCCACCGTGGATAGATATCCCAGGATATTATATCGACATAATCCTTAAATTTATGATAATCAAGGTCAAAAAAACAACCATGAAAATTTGTGGTAATGGGAATATTGGGCGAAAAGCGCCTTATAGGCTCCGCTTCCGCGCACATAAAGTCAACATACAGCTCTGTCGTAAATCGTTTCCATTCAAGATAAAGTCCCGTGCCGTATGTACGGCTTTTCGGCTTCGGAATGTCTATCTCGTCCCAGGAGCTGAAGTCGCCGCTCCAGAAATTATTCCAAAGCGTTCTGTTCAACAAATTCAAATCGTTATTGTATTTTTTCTTTAGCCACTCGCGGAATTTATTTTGGCAGTTTTCACAGTAACAGCCTATGCCCTGATATTCGTTTGAAATATGCCAAAGTATAACGGCGGGATGGTTCCCGTATCGTTTGGCAAGCTGTTCGTTTATTGCGCGGACTTTTTGGCGGTATACAGGGGAAGATGGGCAGAAAAATGCTCTGGGAACGCATGCTTCACGCATCATATTTTCGTCAACGCGCGCGGCCTCGGGGTATTTTTTTGCAAGCCAGTAAGGCATTGCGGCACTGGGGGTGCCGAGTATAACGCTTATCCCGCCCGCGTATAATCTTTCGATTGCTTCGTCCAAAAATGAAAAATCATAGTTTCCCTCTGTCTTTTCAAGGACTGACCAGGCGAACATACCGAGGGTCATTACGTTGCAGCCCGCCTGCTTCATAAGAGTTATATCCTTTTCCAAAATTTCGGGATAGTCCTGCCATTGTTCGGGTGAGAAATCTCCTCCGAGTAAAAAGACCAAATTTTTTTGTGACATAATCTATATATTCCTTTCTTCCTAAACTGCATAAGAAAATGCACATACAGTTTATAAGCTGTATGCGTATTTTTCAAGTCATATTTAAAAAGAGGGATGTTTTTCGGAATAAGTTGATAGTTTTTTATACATTTTTGTTGTCTTTAAAGCTGTTTCGATAGTCGCTGGGGGTCATTCCCGTTCTGTCCTTAAACCAGTTGGAAAAATATCTCGAGTCACAAAAGCCGAGTCCCTTTGAAATATCGTATATATGGATGTTGGAGAATCTGAGCATATGCTTTGCTCGGGTCAGCCGCTTTTGGGATATATACTTGTACGGTGATATGTTAAATTTTTTGGTAAACACACGTATTGCGTGATTTTTTGAACAGTACACTTGTGCGGCAAGCTCGTCGAGTGAGATGCTGTAATTCCACATCCTGTCGATAAGCACCTTTAACGAATCGGCTATTGAAAGACTTTGTAGATGCATTTCGTTTTTCTGGGTGTAAAGATAAAGCTTTTGAATCAGTTCAAAAACCACAATGCTGCAGCGGCTCATAATCAGGTGCGTGGGAGTTTTATCGTCATCGCAGATTTTGATTATTTTTTCAAGCAGGCTTCTTGTGTCAAGCTCGGGAAAAAGCAGCACCTGGTCTAAGTTGTATATTTCAAAAAGACTGTCCGCAAGAGGACCGTAAAATATGACCCAAAGCTTTTCCCACGGGTCGTTCGGGTCGGTATAAAATATTTGTGTCGAGCCCGAATGAAAGATATGAGTGTCCCCCGCCTTCGGGTGACTTATTATGTCGTTTTCCTGAATATAGCCGTTTCCCGAAATAATATATTCAATCGTATAGTACGAGGTTATACCACGATTGAAAAAATAGTCTTTGCCGCAGTAGGTGTGACCGCACTGGTTAATCCAAAACGGATACGCGGCGTCAGGGGTAAATGTTTTTTCATATTCAACTGTAGTTTCGTTTATTATTTTTTTGTTCATATCTATGTTCCTCACTTATAATTCTGCGGCGGTATTTGTTTTATTATACACCTTTAAGAATAATTTGTCAAAAGAAAAGATTGGTGCAGTTTACGGAAAATTCATTTTATAATCCGACTATATCAATAATCCTCACAAACATAGGGATAATTAACATTGACTTAGAATCTGTGAGATGATATAATGGCACATAAATATCACATCTTTTTGAAAGCGATATTGGTTAAAATTAATAAATAAAAAGGAGAGAAAAGATATGAAAATCAGAAAAGTTTTGGCGGGCTTGCTCGCCGCGGTGATGGTGGTTCCGATGGCTGCGTGCGGCCCTGCAAAAGAGGAAGCGGGTAAGGTAAATATTACAATTGGAAACTGGCCGGCGGATACCGACCCCTCGGGTCAGGAGAGAATGGCGAAGCTTAAGGATGAGTTTATGGCGCAAAATCCGGATATTAATATAATTACGGACACTACTTATTACGATACGAAAAACCTTAATCTTAAGGGCAGCGCAAAACAGCTTGCTACCCTGTATGCATGTCCGGTCACAGAGGTATCAACAGCGTATAATGCAGGCTATGCCAAGCCCATAACAAAATATATGGACAAGTATGGATTTACCGAAGCAATGAACCCCGAGGTACTAAGCGTAATTAAGGGCGGCGACGGTGAGATTTATGCCATACCCTTATCCGCGTACAAGCAGGGCTTTTATATTAACAAAAAGATTTTTAAAGAGGCGGGTCTTGTCAATGAGGACGGCAGTATAAAGTACCCCAAAACATGGGAAGAGGTTGCCGAGTACGCAAAGACTGTTACCGAAAAGACAGGCAAGGCGGGCTTTGCGTTCCCCACAATAAACAATGTCGGCGGCTGGCTGCTTTTGAACATTGCAAGGGGTTACGGCGCCGATTTTGTTAAGCAGAATAATGACGGTAAATACGAAGCAATCTTTAACACGCCCGAATTTGTTGAGGCGTTAAAATATGTACAGGATTTGAAGTGGAAGTACGACACGCTTCACAGCGACACCAATATGGATCAGCTTGGTATGTACAAATACTTTGCAACAGATCAGGCGGCTATGATGATTGCAACGCCGCCGTGTAACTGGCTTTACTCGGACTATAGCATGGATTTTGACAATGCCTATGTCGTTCCGATGCCCGCAGGACCTAAAGGGGCATATGCGCAGATTGGTGCGGATATAAATATGATTTCGTCAGAGGCAACAGATGAGCAGGTTGAAGCGTGCTTCAAGTGGCTTATGTTTATGGGTAACAGCCCGCAGCTTTCCGACGAACAGGTTGAAAAGATTAAATCGGAATATGAACAGAGTGTTCAAAAGGGCAATCCTATTCTTGACAGAGACGAGTTCCCGATTTTCTCTAAGGGTGATGCTTTTGAGATAAGAAAGGCGGCGCGTGCCGATTATGTTAATGTTGATATGTCGAATTACGAAAAGTATTTTGACACCGGCGTTGATGTCACAATCTTCCCCGAGCCGCCCGTTTGTGCGCAGCAAATGTATGCGGTGCTTGACGGAGTAATTCAAGAGCTGATTACCAACAAGGACGCAGACCCCGCAGCTCTTGCGGCGACAGCCTGCGAGGATTTTCAGGTGAATCATTTAGATAAGCTGGACTGATTATAAATAAAGAAAGCGGCAAACATTGTTATCCTCAATCTAACCTCAAACGGCTTGGATTGAGGATTTAACAAAATTTGGCCGAACAATCGGTCGGCTGCGTTCTTAAGACGACATGTCGAATGTGATACTATGCTCTTGGAGGAATTGTGAAATGGGAAAACTTTGCCGAAATAATAAAACAGGCATAAAAGGCGGAACGAGTTTTTCGAGGGTTCTTGCGAAAAACATTTCCGGCTGGGTGCTGATATTGCCGTCAATGATATTGTTTGTAATGTTAATTTGGAGACCTATTGCCATTGGGATAGGATATTCGTTTTTTGACCTCAAAGGTTTTACGCCTTCGGAATTTGTGGGACTTAAGAACTATAAGGACGTTCTTACGGACACAAATTTTATACAGACATTAAAGAATACGGTGATGTATGTTGTGTGGTCTTTGATAATCGGTTATCCGCTGCCCTTTATATGTGCGGTTATGATGAATGAGATGATGCATATGAAGGGCTTTTTTAAGATTACTACATATCTTCCAGTCATTATACCGAGTATTGCCACGGCAATGATTTGGAAAATGGTTTATATGGGCGGTGAAGGCGGCCTTTTAAATATGATTTTGTATTTCTTCGGCGTAGGACCGATAGATTGGCTTGCCAATAAATCGCTTACAATTCCGCTGATTGTACTTTCGATGTCGTGGAACAGCTTCGGCTCGACGCTTATTATATACCTTGCGTCGCTGCAGGGGATTAACAGGGACTTGTACGAGGCGGCAGCCTTGGATGGCTGTGGTTTTTGGGGAAAATTCAGGGCAGTGCTGTTCCCTCATATGAGAGGAATTCTGCTGCTGAATTTTGTGAGACAGATTATAGGTGTATTCAATGTTACGGAACAGCCCCTGACCATGACGGGCGGCGGGCCGAACGGCGCGTCAACGACATTGGGGCTTATAAATTATTACTATGCATTTAAGTACGGGCAGTACGATAAGGCGCTGGCAGTCGGTGTTATCACCTTTCTGATGCTTTTGGTGTGGACAGTGGTTTACTTTGTAATGGATAAGAAAATAAGTGAGTAGGGGGTGAAATAGATGAAAAGAATTGTCGGAATGAGATTTTCGGATAAAGAGGCAGGGCTTTTGTCCTCGTTTGATATGCGCAAGGTACATAATAAGCCGATATATTGGGCAATGTTTTTGATTTTGTTATTTGTCAGCCTGATATGCTTGGTGCCGGTGATTTGGGTTGCCCTTTCGGGCTTTAAAAGTGTAAGCGAGCTTTATGCTGTTCCGCCTACGCTGCTGCCCGAGAGTATAAACCTCGGCAAGATAGCGGAAGTATGGGAAACGGTATCGTTGTTTAAATACTTTGTAAATTCCGTAAATCTTATTTTGGGCTGTTGGGCGTTTGATATAATCATCAACGGTCTTGCGGGATATGTATTGTCGAGGGTTAAGCCTATGGGCTCAAGGGTGATAGAGGTTCTCGTGTTTTGGTCGATGATGTTGCCGGGAATAAGCATGGTTCCGCTTTATATGACGTTTGTCGACGTCCCGCTTATTCACGTAAACCTCGTAGGCTCATATCTGCCTATATGGCTTATGTCGGGCGCAAGCGCGTTTAACATCCTACTGTTCAGAAACTTTTTCAACAGCATACCCATGGATTATATTGAGGCGGCAGGACTTGACGGCTGCTCGCCGTTCGGCATTTTTATAAAAATAATTTTGCCGCTTAGCAGGCCTATAATAATGGTTGTGACAATATTTACCGTCACAGGTACATGGGGCAATTTTATGTGGCCGTATCTTATGCTCGGCAATACTAATTTAGAGCCGGTTGCCGTTATGTTGTATAACCTCAGCTCTAAGTCGGGAATGACGGCGGATAAATACCTGTTGCTTCTTATGATGTCTATTTTGCCTATGATTTTGGTTTACGCTGTATTTTCAAAGCATATTATGGGCGGTATAGATATCGGCGGGATCAAGGGATAAGAGAAAGAGCGCTCGGATATTGAGTCTCGCAGTTCATGCTTTTCGGTGCGGAAATTGAAAAAGCTATATGAGATTATGAAGTGTGGTATTCGTTTTACGTAGTTTAACAAAAATAGGAAACAAGGAAAGATTCTTGATATGAAAACTAAACTTATGATAGTGGTTTTGACCTTGAGTATGCTGTCCGCGTCATTGCCGCCTTGCGCCGTCGGGGCAGAGGATTATGCAAGGGTTGAGTATACCGATGCGGGCGGAAGCTATGATGTGAATAATTGGAGTGCGGTCAATGCCGCCGTTAAAACGGATGCAGAGGTAGAGTTTACCCCTGTTGAGGCGGGCGGCGAACGCGGCTTGCGGATTACGCCGAATAAAACAACCGGCGCTTCATGCATAAACATAGGCATTGACGACGGTTTTATGAATAATTTGCAGGGGGACGGCGTTGACGTTACCGTGCGATATTTTGACAGCGGTACGGGAAAGTTTTTATTGCAGTACGACGGCAGGATGAACGATAATAAAGCGTGGAGCGTGTCGGAAACGGAGATTGTATACCTCGAGAATACGCAGGTGTGGAAGGAACACACCTTTAAGCTGTACGACGCAAGGCTTGACAATAACCTCGGCCGGGGCACGGATTTGAGGCTTAACCTGTATTCCGAGAAGCTGGGCTTTCCGAAAGAGTCCGTGATTATTCAATCTGTGACAATAAGAAGGTCGGGAAAGGCATTCCCGATTAATATGGACATAAACGGCCCTGCGGGAAATGTGTTTTTAAAGGGCAGCGAGGCACAACTTTATCTTACCGCCGAAAATATTTCGCGAAGCAATTTGAATCTGGACTGCAAAATGACAATTACCGACGCTTTCGGCGGGGAAAGAATTGTCGACGAAAATGTTCGGCTTGTACTGGGAAAGAATGCTTTGATTATTCCGACCGCCGTGACGGAGTGCGGTACCTATGACGTGAATATGAAATTCACAAACGGCGCGGAAATTTACGGAGAGTATGATACAAACTTTTCGATATCCGTCAATGCAGCTTCGGAGAATGAATCCTATGGTATGAATACTCATTATCGCCTGACGGACAGGAATCCGTACATCTCCCGTCCGCTTATGCGGGAAATGGGCGCCGGCTGGAGCAGGGAATCACTGTTTTGGTCACAATGTGAGAGAAGCGCGGGCAGAGTATATGTCCCGACGCATATTACAGAGTCCATAGAGGTAGGCTTGCAGAACGGGATTAAAACATTGGTTGTGCTGACCGGCGGAAATTCGCTTTATGATAACAATAGATTTCCACAGTCGGATGAGGCGATAGCCGCCTTTGGCAACTATGTATATGAGGTTGTAAGGGCGCTAAGGGGCAAGGCTGATACATTTCAGCTGTGGAATGAATTCCATCATACATGGAACGGTATGCACCCCGATTACGCAAGCAATCCGAGGTCGGTCGTGTGGAATACCGAGTATACTGCGCAGGGCGCCGAGGCGTATGTAAAGCTGCTTAAGGTTGTCTATGAGCGGGCAAAGGAGGCAAACCCGGAGTGCAAAATAGTCGGGTTCGGTGGTGTTCCGAGCATATGGCCCCATTGGATAGAGAAGATGCTTGACGTCGGTGTGGGAGATTATTCGGATTATATAAGCCTGCACGAGTATAATTCATCCAATCCGCCCGAGAAAAACCTTCTCGCATACTTAAAGCGCCTTGTGGGCATTGTTGAGGAAAAGGGCGCATCGGACTTACCTATATGGATAACCGAAACGGGCTGGTCTACATATGATTTGCCGCAGTCAGAGCAGGCGAAATATGCCGTAAGGGAGTATCTGCTGCTTAAGGATATAGGGATTGATAAAATATTTTGGTATGATTTCAAAAACGACGGCGTCAATCACTCCGACGCCGAAATGAGCTACGGCGCAATTTATAACCACGCGGAAAAGGAAAAGGCGGCATATTCCGCAAGGCCGCTGTATGTCGCGCTTGCCAATATGAACGACAAAATCGGCGAGGCCGAAATCAAAGAGCATATAACAACGGATGACGGAACGGAAGTGTTTAAGCTGAAGAGTGATTTCGGCGGAGATGTATGCGTCTTGTGGAATTTAAGCGGAAGCACAACCGCGACGGTTGATTTCGGCTCGGCAGAGGCAGAGCTGTATGATATGTTCGGCAATATGACAAGCCTTGAGAGCGAAAGCGGCGTTTATACGGTCGAGGTTTCGGACGCGCCCGTGTATATCACGAAAAAGGATTTTGAAAAAAAGTATGAGGTAACCAAAATCGACTATAACACAAACGAGATTACCGTCCGCGTTGACGACATATATTCCGATGATACGGCGACAATGCTTGTTTTAAATCCGGGAAAGACCGTCGCCGACATTTACCAAAAAGGCAGCGGCGCCGTGTGCTATATAGACCAGCTTACGGGCACGGACGGGATATATGAATTCACCTTTAAAGCCGACAAGAATGGTGAATACGGCATCTATGTATATAACGGAAAACAAATCGTAAGGCTCGGCGCTGAATTTCACAAAACGCACGGCGCAGAGGTTTCAATTTCGCAGTCGGGGGTACCGGTCACGGACTTTGGCGGGATAGACAAAAGCAAGCCGCTTACTGTCAAGGCGATAATTGAAAACAACGGTGAGAGCACGGTCGAGTATATGTTTGTCTGCGCCCTGTATGCGGACGGACGTTTAACGGATTGCTTTATGAACAATGAGAATTTAGGCGCGGGAAAGCATTCTTTGGAACAGGAAATTACTGCAAAAGCGGACTCTGACGAGATAAAGGTATTTGTTTGGCGGGATAAAACGCGGCTGATTCCGATAGCCGACGGACTTTATCTCTCCGAAAAGGCATCCGGTGCAAGTGAATGATTTTAGAAATAAATGAATTATAAGAAAGGAGTGAGATGCGTATGAAGCATATGAGACGGCTCGGTTCGATTTTACTCGTTT
>ENA-UOOR01004525-UOOR01004525.1-fermentation-metagenome-genome-assembly--contig:-NODE-4525-length-11021-cov-14.514226_pt1 | contig 11021 bp, 11 predicted proteins | sample MGYA00245780_ERZ724029 | MGnify/ENA primary metagenome ERZ724029 (study PRJEB28704, sample SAMN03018315) | fermentation metagenome | biome: anthropogenic terrestrial biome; feature: soil... | reverse complement strand
GCAGGGCAAGGCATTGGGCAGCCAGCTGGATCAGATGGGGCTCGAAGATCCCTGGCCCTGCCTGGCCTTTTCGCGTCTCTCCGCGCTTGTACTCTATCGGCGTGACCTGACTGCCATCCCCCTCCAGAAGGTCTATCCGGCAGCATACTCCTGCTTGGGGAGCGGAGAGAGAGACGGATCGAGCATGAAAGGGCCGGAAGTCCTCTGGGATTGGATCCTCCTCGGCATCGATCCAGCGGTGAAGGTGGCGGCCTTCAACGGTCTCAGCGCTATCCCGGAATTCCCCCTGCACCCATTGAAGATAGCTGAGCCGGGGGCAATAGGCATAAGCTGCAAGCATGCTGGCGGGGATGAGCTCAGGAGCTGTAGAGGTGCCTTGGTTCTGAATTTCTTCTGTCAAATTCTGGCCTCCGAATGATGAGACGGTTCTATGGAATCGAATGGCTATTCTTTGCTATGCTGACTGAAGAGGATCGCGTCTTTGCTATTCAGAATAACTCGGTTGTTTTCGTATTTCGAGAATATATACTGGCTGTCTATCTTCTGTTCTTCGAAAACGTCGAAGACTCCAGCGGACATGGTAGTCATTCCTCCAGTGATATCAACAGCTATCTCGGAATCCGCAAGACCCTTGGATTTGAGCCAGCTAAGAATTGATGCCGCCATGGCTCTTATATCCTCAATGTTTTTTGGATCGACTTCCTTCTTCATAATGTGTTCTTCATCGAAGCCAAGCTCTTCTTTCAGTAATTTTTTTGCATCTGCGCTTTCAGATGAACAGATCAAGCCAATGAACTTAGGATTTTGGTTCTCGATGGCGAAACGAATGGTGTGCAACTGTTTTCCCACAGTGAAGGCCATTGCTTTGCGAGGAACCTGAAATGCCTCATTTCTGCTATGACTGGAATGCCTTCGCTTGCTGTATAATGCCATGGCTATTATGGCAATCACAACAAGACCTAGCTCGATTAGAAATGTCCACATTAAAATCATTGGTTTGAGAGAGTAGATGGCGTTGATGAAACTTGGCACCATTACATAAGTCACAAGAACTTTCAGCCAATGAAGACGCATAAAGGTTGGTATTTGAATCAAGTTCACACCTCTATATTCTTTGTCGGCAATTTCACATCTACCACCTGGCCCGCTTGCCATTCTTTGCTATGCGTTGCCACCACCACCGCCCCCAGGCGGGGATCGTAAAAAGCGATAGCTGCCGCGGGCGAAGCGTGCAATTTGTGCAGTGCCATGCCGTAACGCCAGATGGGTGCCCGGCCCTCAACGATCACCAGCGAGCCGCGGGGGATATCGGGCAAAGGCGGGAGCGGCTCGGTGGGGGTGATGGGGGAGGAGACGGCGATGGAGTAGATGATGTAAGTAGTTATTCTGTTGCCCCCACTATTCAAGATTGGATTGCAGATTACTTCTTTGCGCTATGTTCTCAAGATTGAGGATCTCGGGAATTTCAAACTGAATGGGCTGAGAACCTGGAACCGGCTGCAAAAATATGTGACCAGGAAAATAGCCGCAACGGACATAGATTTCCATCAATAGAGCCAAGGCTAAAGAGCTTTGAGAAGGTGGATTAACCAGAAGCGGCAGGATTTGCCACTCTGCGGGAGATAGTCTGGCCTTATCAGCTATTTCAGTTACTTGAGGAAGGATAGGCTTTTGATGATCGACTTGACTGTTAATATTGACTATTCGCTCCACCTTTTGGCCCAATAATGATTCGATCTTCTGAAGCTGCGTAGCGTTAAGTGGAGCGGAAAAATTTAGAAGGATTATCGAACTCCCTTCTTGAAAGCTCTCTTTATATAAAGCTCCACCAACTCTTGCTTGAGATAATTCCACTCGCCAACTAACATTGGCTTTCCAGTTGCGAGGTGTTCTGCCCCGAATTACCTCTATGCCTTCCGTCAATGCCTCATTCAGAATGTCTTGTTGTACCTGTACAGCATTAGTGATCAGGCACCATTTGCATTCAACTGATTGGAGTTCCTTCAATTCGGGGAACAATAGGGCTAACAGCTCTTCTTGATGCTCTTTATGTTTTTTCAATTGAGATAATTTTCTGCTCATTTCGAGAGGATCTGCTTGTTGATCAGAGAAAACCCTGCACTCACCAATTAAAACCTGATTTACAGCTCCTTTTCTGCGTTTAGCCAAGACATCTACGTCTCCCCATGGCACACGTTTATGAGACCAAGCTCTTTCAAAGCGAAACTCCTTTGGGGCGGATGATTCTAGCGAGTTAGCTACTTTAACTTCATAAATGTAGCTCAAAAGGGGCTCTCTATATATATCAGGCAATCTTTGAATTAATTCAGGATTAGTTTTTGCTAATTGATAGAGAACTTCTCCAATGCATACCTCTGTCAAGACATAATCATTTTCATTTGGCCTCATAACTCGTGACTTTAAGTTCGAGCATTCAAGCATTTGCAGCCTAGAGATTTCCCCGCATTCTTCGATATCTCTGCTAATCAAGTAGATGTGGAACATTTTAATCTTGTTCGTACCTATGAGCAACGCTGCAATCGCTGCTAGAGCAGACATACTCTTCTGACCACCAGATATACCGAGATAGACTTCGTCTCCTTGTCGAATTGCTGCCGATAGAATGTTGCCTATTTCCGACTGAAAATCGATAGCAGTTTCTTGATCTTCAATCTGAGCTGCAGAAATATGACGCATGTCGATTATTGGTGAATTTGGACGATTTCCAGTCACTGCTTCTTGTTCATCCTTCCATCGGTTAATTTCTTCAATGATATATCTTTCACAATCATCACGTGCTGGTCGATCATTAGTTGTCAAAGTAATTATGCGATCCATAGTTCCATGACCATTTTCCTGCAAAGCATAAAAAGTACCCGTCACTGTGCCCGGCGAGTGTCCCAGCAATGCGACGAGCGTCTTCATCGACGACCTCCTCTTTGCTTTTGACTCATATTAACCGCGATAGATTGTACGCGCTCTTTTCCAATTAGCGTTCTAGCTTCATCTTGATGTTCATTAAAGTAACGCATAAAGCGTATAGTCCAGCCGAGGAACCAAAGGGCTTCGTTCGGCTGGTTTGGCAAGATCGGTAAAACCACAGATTGAACTTTTTTCATGTATTGCTTCGTCTGCTTGGAGTACACAAATATGTTCTGGACTGCCAATCGCCATATTATCATCCGAAATTTTTTATCGTTATGCACGCGCCGATAATATGCCAACAGCTTCTCAAGTTCATTAACATCGACGCGCTCTATCGCTAGTTCTGCAGCAATTTTGCGAGGTGCACTAAGATCCATCATGTCATCTCCTCATCAGCAGGAACATAAGGTCGCGCTGTTATCTCACATAGTTTCTCCAATCCTTGGCGGTAGAATAGTTTGCCCTCGCTTTCTCTAAACGTTTGGAGACATGTCTTGGCTGCCACTTCTTCAGTAAATTGGGTATTAAATTCGATAAAGGTAGTCTCACTACTCAGAATATGAATGCCATTAAGCTCAAAGGCAATATAGCCTAGTCCAACAGGCTTTCCTCCGCCAATACGTGACGGAAAGGTGCATTCAGGATCTAATCCCAGTGCTGTTATCAACCCGCCCAATTCCGCAAGAGTGACATTTAGAAAATGTAGCTGAGTGCTCAATTTGGTGCCACATGGAAGATAGTCAATCAACACTTGGCCTTCGGCAGGCACATCACCCAATCGAATCTCATAGTATGCTTTGCGGCCTTTTAGATTACTTACTTGGACGAATGGACGTCTTCCACCAGGAACCACCATAGGTTCACCCAGGCGATGAAGACGTGGCCCATACAGGCTTGGAATCCGAACTGATTTTTTGGATTCATCTGGCAATTTACAGACTTCTGCATCATTAAACGATAGCCGCCCCTGAAAGTTTTCAACTCCAAACAGTGAACAGGTCGGACATAGAATACTAAGGTCGCCTTGGCCTTTGCGCAATCGGCACTGTTTCAGTGCCTTCAACTCTTCTGTATCTAACCTGATATCAACCTTCGGAGGTTTTTTGAAAATATCCTCCGCCAAACGCTGTAAATTATCAGGCATGTCATCAATTAGAGCTTGAGGCAGTTCCGATTTCTTTATATCCCTATGATATCGCTCCTGGGCGAAACCCCTACACTTGCCGATGCAACTAAATGTGATTGTCTCATAAACCGAACGCAGTGCGCCTTTCAGAGACGAAGAGGGTATTACTGGCCTGCGAGTTAACCGCATCATCCCCTTTACTACAGTGCCTCTTTCCAGATCTGCATCTTCGGAGAGTTCATAGGCGCCAGATCCAATATGGACCGGAGCCAGGGTTGTTATTACAAGATCCAGGTAACCGCTATACCTTCCTGCTACATGCTCTGCATGAGTGAGCGCCGCAGAATCAGGAGTACTTTTCTTCCCATTTGGCAGAGGGACAAAGTCATACCATTTTGCTGGCTTCATCTTATTGGCTCCATGTCTAGCTTCTTCCAGCGGATGAAACGCACTATCCCTTTCTGGGTATATTCAACGGCCATGACATAGATACGATGGCGCTTCGATATGTCAGACGGGATTTTGGGATAAGGCAATATCCGGGGAATGCGCACTTCGATCCAGGCGTTCATCTTCGGCTGCCAGGTGCCCCATAGATAAATCCGAAGCGGCTTGCCATCTGGTCCTTGATCATGCACCTGAAATTGCTGCCTTGACCAGTCCTCTCCTAGTTCCCTCTGGACTTCGGATAGCAGCATCAAATTGTATAAACCTTTCTCTGTCTGTTGCCAGCGAATCTCAACAGCTAGCCCAAAGGCTCGTCCCTCTGGCCAAAGAGTAATCGAGTTATCTTTAGGAAACTCTTCGAAGGCTATATCCTCGATGCGACTCTGAACAACGCAATCCAATTCAGATTGAAGAATTTGAATCAGATCTCGCAGCACACTTTCCTCAGCTTCACTTCGGACGTAGATTAATCCGTCAGTCATGAGCCGTCTCCGTATGATGATTTTCTGCATAGGTCTTCCAAAAGCCCACAGATTCCTTAAGTACAGATTTCACCTCTTCATCGCCGCCAAAGGCTATCGCTATCCGGCCAAAGTCTCCATTCTCAACCACTTTGCCTGGCTTTTTGAGGACAAGGCATGCTTCGGGCTCAAATTCATAGCCATCAGGCGCACCAAATGCACCGACACTGTAGAGGTTAGTTGCGTAGTCGTGGTCGCCTTCTAGCACTGAAAAACGACCTGGGTAGCCTACTTCCAGGCTTGTCAAGGTTACGGCCATTCGCCCTAATCCCCGACTCTTGCCGTAGCCTATAGGACACAAACCACTGCCTAGATCACGCAGTGCAATAGTCAATAGGCCCAGTTGCCATAGTTCAAAGTTCTCTAATGTCAGCTTTGCCTCGAACTCACCACTCGTTACTACTTCTAGCATAAATAATGCTCCAGGAACAGTTCCGCCAGATAAACGATCTATCGCAACTCCATCCCGTTGCTCAGTCTGGTTGGCTGCTTCAACGGTTTCTCTCGTAGGATAGGCATCACTCATTAGCATTCGCGCACCTAGGACCGTGTTGCCAAATAACCGGCAGATTGCACAAGACTCATGATGACGTTTGCTCCCATCTTCTTCATTTTCCAATTTCTTTCCACAGAAGCATTCGAGAGAGTCCTTTTGAGTTTCAAATGGATTACAGCAAGGTACTCCCACTGTGCGAACAATTCGCTCGCAATAACTGCGTAATGTCCCCTTAAGACTGCTGCCTGGCAAGTAAACGGTAGACTCTTGCCCTATCCCGGTATGATGGGTGCGCACAAAGTTCATATCAGGAATGGTTGGATCAGCGCCAGCTTCTCGTCCCGATTTAATCAGCAATGGCCCCACAGGTCGCAACTGAAGCACTAATGTCGCCTGATTAAGTGCTTGTTGGAACACTTTTGCTCACCTCCCCGTTTGATCGTAGTTTATTCACCAAATCTATGATGTACTGATCGAGATCATCCTGGACAAGCTCTTTTCCTTTCCCATTAGCCAGGTAATCGAGTAGACCATCAGTATCAGCACCGTTCACAAACTCGATAGTCTCCCAAGGCTCCAATCTAATCCTACCCAAGCCTCGGCTGCTAGTTCCTCCGATAGATAACCTCCCCTGCTGCAACTCCCGTAGTCCAAGCATGGCTAATCCTAGCTCTACATCATTAGCATTTTCGATAAGGATCTGAATTTTGAAGTGCGCCCCAGCCGGCACTACCTCATGACTGTATAAGACATTCTTTGCGGCAGTGTGCGTATCTCGACGGATGCCCACTCCGTCCCGGACTTCAACTCTTCCAGCCCATGTTTTTTCATCTATTGGCAAATCGCGTACCCGCAATTTGCCTGCCAGCCATGGTGAACCGAATAGGCGACATACAGGACAAGACTCCTGGGCGATTGACTTAGTGAACTTATTTTCGTCCACCAGTCCATCGGACCTCGTTGCATCTTTAGCTAATTCTTCCTTGCGAGTGGCACTAACACAAAGCCCTTGTCTCATATCCAAAGGATTTAAACAGGCCCATACCAGCTGTTGGCCATCTGCGTCTTTAGGTGACCTCAGCGCTATTGTTCGGGCCAGGCGTTCTACCTCAGCCCGCAAAATTCCTTTGAGCGAAGAGCCAGGGATGAATGGCCGGGCCCATGCATCCCGGACCACTGAGATATCCGCTCCTAGGATTGAATCCTCTGATCCAGCGCCTATGCGAATTCCGGTATCAAGGACCAATGCACCTGTCAGATGCAATCGATTGTAGAACTGGGCAAAATCCAGGTATTCGCTCATGGTCTTTTCTCCAAGTAGATAAAATAGCGCCGCATATGTCCCGCATAGAGCCGAACCAAGTCCATCCATACCCTTTGTTCTTCTTGAGGCCGAGCCGTCTCGGTGCTCAGTATGTATCCTGAATCGGTAATTGCCTGGCCCACGATACCTTTGGCAGGATCTTTCAAAGCTCGTAGTTCCTTCTTCAGCCTTTCACCAAAATTTTCCCAAGCCCAATTTTTTTTATTGTTATCTCGGCCAATCTGATACTCGATAAAGCCAATGACGACCTCAGTGCTATCAGTTTCCTCACTAACTCCAAGCAGATTGCTGAATTGCTTAGATTGCAGCTTCCACTTATCCCTATCACTTGAACTAGCATTTGACTTTTCGAAACATGCATCAAGTAGACTGCGAATCTTTGGGATAAGTTGGTTCAACTGCCGATCTTCAGCCTGTTGAACAATCAGCCGGTAACGCATCTCATTTATGTTTGTGCTCATCATCGCACCTCTATCTCAAGATGAAAAGGGGTACATACCTGAAGCCAGCCATAACCTTCTTCACGACGCTGGCCCACTCCCTCACGCTCCAGGACCGCTAATCTTTTTAAAACAATGCGCGCCAGGTCAAAATTGCCACCAGGCACATGATATAGGAAAACGCTTCCCGCGGCAATAGCGGGGGCTATTGGCTTCGGCATGCACCATGCCGATGACCATCCTCCAATTTGATGGCTGGAGGCAAAAGCCCTGATTAACTCAACCTTTCCTTGCAGGCCGAGTTGGACAGGATCTAACTCATAGGATGGACCATCCTCTCGAAAAAGCAGCATATCAGATTGAAGATCCAAGGTGAAATACCATCCATTGATCGCCGATTTCTGCTCATCTGCCCACGCACTGTTGAATGCCAACAGTCGTTCGAGCCAGTCAGCTTCTTTAGGGAGCTGCACAGACAGAGACTTCGGTTCAATTCCTTTGCTCAAAGCCTTCGCAGCTTGATCCATCCGTTCATCTGTAGTTACTGGTATGGTTGCACGCGAAGTTTCAATCCTGACTTGACCCATTCCCCGGGAAACGACCGCTCCAATATGATGCACCTGATGCAAAACATCCCCTAATTTTTTGGCATCGGCCTCCTCTACCCAAACAACAGAATGAAATGTAGACAAAGCTGGGGGATATGAATCACCATTTCTATCCAATTCATCTCGGTCCATTTGCTCGCTGAGAGCTTCTATTGTATACAGCAACCCTTCTGAAACAGCACCACTCTCTCGACCGACAGCTGTATGGGCCAATCGCCTATGAAGAGCCTTAGGAGATACATATCTATCTCCGCGCTTTGCATATACTCGCCCGATGATCGGTTCTGCTTTTTGACTGCTGCATAGCGGACACTTAGGAATTAATGGTCTCCCATTTGTCTCACTCAGAAACTGGCGAATCAGAGTATCAAAAGCACCATGTCGCTCGCTATCAGCTTCATCGCGTCTAAAACCACCATGCTTCTTGCATGTGCGTGCAGTCCGTGGCAAAACACCAATTGGTGGTTCAAGACCGGGATATGCATGGCCAAAACGCGGTGGCTGATCTGCGTAAAAGATCCTATGAAAATCACATTTCCCTTGATGGCCTGGCACACTCTCTGGTGCGTGGCGCTCTTTTTCATCTAAGATGCAATTAGCCAGCAATATTTGAGCAACGCTACCTCGAAGCACACTGCCTGGAATGAAGGACTCACTTTCCCTGACGAATCCAATTTGCTGTGCAGTGATCAGCAAAGGTGACCTTAAGGTAATGGTGACGCGGATGGCGATGTTAGCCATTCCTTCAACACCTCCTTGATATCTGTATCGGATAAAACTGGTTCGATCTCGACCGCCTTCAAAACAACCCACCCAAGTCCGCGAGACTTGGCTCCCCCAATTGCCTCTACGGCTCGCACTGCGACTATGACCAACGCCAGTAGTCGTTTCCATTCCTTATCAGAAATATTTCCTTCAATTGTGCCCCGCAAAGGAACGGCTTCAGCTACCGGTGCTACTTCTAGTGTATATAATAGCTCCTCTGCAGCAACCTTTCGATTGCGGCTAATTCCAACACCAAAACGAAGCTTAGTATCTTTCATGATCTGACGATCTTGTCTATCGCCCGGTTTCAAATCGGAAAAAATCAAAGATGATGGCAGCCAAGGAGAACCAAATATTCTACAAATAGGGCAGAAGCGTTTTTCTTGCGGCCGATTTTGAGGACACATCGTAGCCGGATTTGGCGACCGACATACTGCTTCTTCTTTCCATAAGCTGCGCATAATCTTTTCCGCCTCATGGCGTACTATTCCTTTCAGCGCCGAGCCAGGCAAATAGGGGACACCCTCAGCGTCCTTTAGCAATGGTTTGTCAGCAGTTGTACCACCCAATGCTCCTGTGCCTATGCTAAACGGAGTTGCGAAGTGAGCCTCCAACTCAATCCGTATGTGCATTGCTACCCTCCTGAGCGAAATCCCATATTTCTACCATATCCGACCAGGTTGTGCGATACTGATTACGACCTCGGCGATCTGTCATTTTCTGCCAGGGAGGGATATCTTCAGCGGGCCTTTTACAGAAAAGCTCTTGAAACGCTCCCATGAACTTCTGGGTGGCCTCTCGTCCCCTCGCCTTATGATATTGGAAATGTAGGTTCGATGCGAAACGACCTCTTTTGAGATCTTGGTTCAAGGCATGCAATTGAGAGCGTGGGACACCAAATTTCCGTCCCTGGCAAACTAGTCGTAGCAACTGATCTAATTCAGATATGGAATAAGGACCATGAGATAGGTTTAATCGCGTTCGATCAACTGGATCAGTAAAGCTCCATGGTTTTGTGCTGCGCAAATGAGCTATGTCTGTAGCAAGCATAGATTGGTTTTTCAGAACCAGAAAGTCGACAGTTCCTTCATTTTCAACATTAATCTTGGCATTTTTTAAAAGGGATTCGGCGGTCCTTCGCAAGAAATATACCGGTGTGTGAGAATCAGAGATGACCACTCCGGCAGACATTGTGCGACCTGGATAACCTCGTTCGTTCATTTGGCCGCAAAACTCCCGGCAAATATCCCGCGTTATCGCCAAGGCCCATCTTGCCGGGACGATGATGATGGCATCATCCCCTCCGATTGTGACAATTTCAAACTTCTGATCGAATATCGGGCCCAAATTGCGATGAATGGCATTGTAGACAGCTTTGCTTACAGACTCATGAACTGCTCGGGAACGCCTGCTATATTCATCGAACTTATCAACTGCATTCACCCAATCGCCTAATCCATTACCATCTGCATACACAAATCCAACATATCCTTTGCTGAATTCGGCGATGTCGTTTAGATCGATGGCTCGCTCGGCAGAAACCACATACTCCTCTTCAAATTTTTTATGCCAGCGGGACTTCTCATTCCGGCCAATATTCAGCTTATCTAAGCACACACGACAACGAGCTACCTCGCCGCCATCTGGGTCCGATTCGAATCGTACTGCTGGCCGCAAGCGACAAGAATCGCAACGTCGTACAAAGGGAGGGCTTTCGAAGAATGGAACGGCAGCTTTCTCCTCCTTTGCACATCGCAAAGCAGTTATAGCACGCTCAATTGCTTCTCGAGGAGTCATGCCAGCTTTCCATGGTTCATTTATGCAAGTGATAGTCACCTTTCCGGTCTCCTCTGGATATAGGGCCTCAATATCCTCGCAAAGCTCCTCAGCTAATCTTATGCCATTCAATTCAAGCGGGACCAAGGCCATCAGGCTTCCTCCTCCGGCAAATGCTATGCAGCCAGGAGACTTGGGATCATCTACAGATTCGATTGGCAATCCCAAATGTTTTAGAATTTCTCGTAAATTCTGCGGCATTCTTGGATCTCCCAGCTGATAATCATGTCGTAGATCTCCTTGATTCAAATTATCTAGGAGAATACTTGCACCACGAATCTCTGGAAGCTTGGGAGACTCGAAAACGTAATCCTTAATCTTATCTGTATCAGCGCTAATAATAGCCAAGTTGACATCATCCACTCGATCTTGTGCTTCTTCCCGAAGAAAAGGTAAAAGCACTTTCAGCATCCATTCTCGAATAGATTCCTGAAGTAATTGATCCAAGACGACCCACCTACCTATTGATCTCCATTATCTCAAATCCCCCCATCCCAAAATGCCCCCCATACCCCACCACCACCGGCCCCTGC